>Ga0255348_1000008_pt1 | contig 148054 bp, 130 predicted proteins | sample CBST25v5metaG_FD_189945 | JGI IMG/M metagenome (GOLD analysis project Ga0255348, IMG submission 189945) | Peat soil microbial communities from Stordalen Mire, Sweden - C.B.S.T-25.v5 | ecosystem: Environmental > Terrestrial > Soil > Wetlands > Peat | place: Sweden: Norrbotten County, Stordalen... | reverse complement strand
GCACTGCACCTCGGTGTTGTCTTGAAATGCTGGAATCAAGTTGCCGCAGCCCTCAGCGAGCCAAACAGAAGACGAAGACCCCAACTTGAACGCATAACTTAGCGCTTATGGGGGGTAGGCTTGCCGGTGCGGGCTGGCTGGAGCGCAACCTCCTTTTTTATGGTGCGCTGCCGGAGGGAAATGATCTGCAAGCCCTGGGGCAGCGAGTTAGACCGAAAACAGGATATACAGCGGTGCTTTAAACTAAAAGGGACTCGCAAAGGTACGGCCGCGCGGAGAACTGACGCGGATGCGCCTTCCGTAATGGGGTTCTTCATCCATGGAACTCGATCTCGACTTCGCGGACACCGCTCCTTCTCTGCCGAAAATGGTGCAGTGCGTCCCCGCGCAGCGCAAGACTAACCATTATCACCGTCCCGTGGAGCGGCCTTTCACCGCCGAAGAACGGGACAAGGTGACGGTCATCTTCGGCGGCTTTACCTGGAAGCATGAACGCCTGATCGAGGCCATTCTGCGCGCCAGCGGCTATCGCTGCCAGAGACTGCCGACGCCCGATCTGGAGGCCTTCACCTTTGGCCGGGAGTACGGCAACAACGGCCAGTGCAATCCGACTTATTTCACGGTCGGCAACCTGATCAAGTTTCTGCGTTCTCTGGAAGACAAAGGCTATTCGCGCGCGGAGATCATCGAGAAGTACGTCTTCTTCAGTGCTGGCTCCTGCGGCCCTTGCCGCTTCGGCATGTATGAGTCGGAGTATCGGCTGGCGTTGCAGAACGCAGGCTATGAGCAATTCCGCATCATTCTTTATCAAGCAGACCAAGCCATCAAGGCCGCGGCCGACAATCCCGGTCTGAAGTTTACGCTGGACTTCAACCTGGATGCGCTCAACATGCTCAACCTGGGCGATGTCATCAACGACCTCAGTTATCGCATCCGCCCCTTTGAGGTCGTGCCGGGCAGCACGGATCGAGCGATTGAGGACGTTGTCGATCAGTTGAGCCATTTTATCGAGACACATCGCCGATTCGAGATTCTCGAACGCGCGCCGCGATGGCTCGCAGCGCCGTTGCGACGCATGTCCAGGCTCACGGGATTTCTGAACGGCACGGGCAAGATACTGGATCATCTCTATAGCGCGGATTTTGTCGGCCAGATGCACGAAGCGCGACGGCGGCTGGATGAGGTCGAGGTCGATCACTCACGCGTCAAGCCGGTCGTAAAGATCGTCGGCGAGTTCTGGGCGCAACTGACCGAGGGCGACGGCAACTTCAATATGTTCAGCTTTCTTGAAAGCGAAGGCGCGCAGGTGCATGTGGACTCGATCGGCGGATGGATCAGCTACCTGCTGTATCAGGCCCGCACCAGCATGGAAGCCAAAAAAGGCCTCGAAGATCCTTACCCCGAGGCGCGCTGTTGGCAGCCACGCAAACGGCTGGCCAACGCGTGGAAGTACGGCCGCAAGCGGTCGCTGCTGCGCTTGAGCGAAGTTCTGTGGAGTTATCTGTACGCGCGCACCATCCGCCACATGGGAGGCATTACGCCGCGTCTGCTTTCGCAGCGCGAGTTGGCGCGGCTGGCGCATCCCTTCTACGACACCCAGGCGCGTGGCGGCGAGGGGCATCTCGAAGTGGGCAAGAACGTCTACTACACCACGCAAGGACTATGTCACATGGTGCTGGCGCTGAAGCCCTTTGGCTGCATGCCATCCTCACAATCCGACGGCGTGCAGTCGGCCGTGGTGAATCGCTTTCCGGAGATGATTTTCCTGCCGGTTGAAACCGCGGGCGAGGGAGAGATCAGCGCGCAAAGCCGCGTGCAGATGGCGCTGGGCGAAGCTCGCGAGAAGGCGCGCACGGAGTTCGACACGGCTCTGGCTTCCAGTGGCAAACCGCTCGCCGAGGTCAAAGACTACGTCGCCAAGAACCGGTCGCTGCGCAGTCCCTTTTATCCGATTCCGCGTCGCCGTGGAATCGCGGGCCGCGCCGCTAACTTCGTTTTGCATGTTGGCGATCTGATGGATGGCCGCGCCGCACTGGCACGGATGCCGGAGAAGCATTGAGAGACGCCGACAAGGTCCAGCCAGGCCCGCACGAGCCCGGCGAAATTCGTTTTTTCGTCGGCGTGGACGTAGGTTCAACTACGGTGAAGGCGGTCGTGGTCGCGGCCGACGGCAGCAAAATTCTCTGGCGCGACTATCGCCGCCACGACACGCGCCAAGCCGAGATGCTGCGCGAGTTTCTACTGCGCATGGAAAGCGAAATCGGCATCGCGCCCGGCAACTGCCGTATCTTCATTACCGGCTCTGGAGGCACTGCGCTGGCCGCGCCGATTGGCGCGCGTTTTGTGCAGGAGGTCAACGCCGTCGCGCTGGCCGTGGAAAAGCTGCATCCTGAAGCGCAATCGGTCATCGAACTCGGCGGTCAGGACGCCAAGATCATTCTTTTCAAAACAGAGAGCGGCAGCGGGCGGCGGCGCAAGATCGCCTCGATGAATGATAAGTGCGCTGGCGGCACGGGCGCGGTCATAGACAAGATACAAGCCAAGCTGAAGATACCCGCCGACGAGTTGCCGCGCCTTGCCTATCGCGGCGTGCGCATTCATCCCGTCGCGGGAAAGTGCGGCGTCTTTGCCGAGACCGACATCAACGGCTTGCAGAAGCAGGGCGTCCCGCCTGCCGAGTTGATGGCCTCGCTCTTCGACGCCCTGGTGTTGCAGAATCTCACGGTGCTCTCCCGCGGCCATACGCTTCTGCCGCATGTGCTGCTGCTGGGCGGGCCGAATGCCTTTCTGCGCGGATTGCGCGAGGCCTGGCAGTACAACATCCCCCTGATCTGGAAGGAACGCGGGATCGAGTTGCTCACCGGCCAGACAGCGGAAGATCTGATTCAGGTTCCTGCGGACGCGCTATATTTTGCGGCGCTGGGCGCGGTCGAGTTCGGCAAGGGAGAGACGGAGGAGAGTGGCCTCTATCTGGGTTGCGCAGCGCTGGAGCGCTTTCTCGACGCCAAGCGTGAACAGCGGTTGATCGCCAAGGGAAAGCCTGGGCTCTGCGCTTCCATCGAGGAGTTACAGGCCTTCAAAAAACGCTACACGCCCGCGATCTTCATTCCCGCAACGTTCAAGCGCGGCGAACAGGTTGAGGTTTTTATCGGCCTTGACGGCGGCTCCACGTCCACCAAGGCGGTGCTGCTGTCGACCGGCGGCGAGGTGCTGGTGAAGGCCTATCGGCTCTCCGATGGCAACCCGATCACGGACGCCATCGAGGTGCTGGGCGATCTGCGCCGCCAAGTGGAAGCGGACTCCGGCGCAAGCCTGAAGACGCTCGGCATTGCAACCACCGGCTATGCCAAGGATATTTTGCAACAAGTGCTCCGCGCCGACGCGGCCCTGGTCGAAACCGTGGCGCACACCGAATCCGCCTTGCGCTATGTGGCCGATCCGCATGTGGTGGTCGATGTTGGCGGCCAGGACATCAAGCTGATTCTGTTGCGCCACGGCCGCGTTCGGGATTTCAAGCTCAACGCGCAATGTTCGGCGGGTACTGGCTACTTTCTGCAATCCACCGCCGAGGGCTTCGGCATTCCGGTTGAGCGCTACGCGGAAACGGCCTTTGCCGCCCAGTCGATGCCGACCTTCGGTTATGGCTGCGCGGTTTTTTTGCAATCGGATATCGTCAACTTCCAGCGTCAGGGCTGGCAGGCTGGAGAGATTCTGGCCGGGTTGGCCACGGTACTGCCGCGCAATGTTTTTCTGCATGTTGCCAAAGCTCCCGACCTGACCACGCTGGGTTCCCGCTTTGTTTTGCAGGGAGGCACGCAGAACAATCTGGCCGCGGTCAAAGCGGAGGTCGACTTTCTGCGCGCCGGTTTTCGCTTGACCGGCATCGAGCCGGAGATTGTGGTTCACCCGCACTGCGGTGAAGCCGGAGCCATCGGCGCGGGCCTGGAAGCGCTGCGCCTGTGGCGCAAGGGACACGCCACCACCTTTATTGGCATGGATGCCGTCAGCCGCATCCGCACCACCACCACATGCAATGAAGAAACCCGCTGCCACTTCTGCAAGAACGCCTGCCTGCGCACCTTTCTCGACGTCGAGATCGCTTACGCCACCGGCCACGAAGCTGATTCGACGGAGGCCACGCCGAAAATTGGAAGCCGTCGCATCATTCTTGCCGTTTGCGAAAAGGGCGCGGTTGACGATCTCGAAACCATGCGCGGAATTCAAGCCCACGAAAAAGTCATTAGGGCCGCTTCTCCGAATCTGGTGGAAAAAGCCGCCCGTGAAGTGTGGCTCCCGCGCCATCCGGAGAGCGTAGCCGATCCGTTTCCTGCGCGTGCCTGGAGCGCCGCCGAGCGCCAGCGGGTCGCCCTCGCGCGCCGCCGCCCGCTGATGCGCATCGGCATACCTCGTGTTCTGAATATGTATGCTTATGCGCCGCTGTTCAGCGCTTATTTCGAAAGCCTCGGCGTGCGTGCGGAAAACATCGTTTACTCCGACGTCACGAATGGCGAAATGTACCGTGCAGGTTCCAGCCGGGGATCGATCGATCCATGCTTTCCTTCAAAGCTGGCCATCGCACACTTTCACAACCTGCTTTTCAAACAGCATGAACGCACTCCGCTGCACGCGATCTTCTTTCCGATGTTCGATGTGCTGGCCACGCCGCTGGTCAACACGAAAGCCAACAACGGCTGCCCCACGGCCTCGGTGACGCCGGAAACCGTCGAAGCGGCCTTCACCAAAGAGACCGATCTGATTGCCGAGCGCGGCATCCGGTACGTTCATCCGTTGCTCAACCTGTCGCATCGCAAGCTTTTTGCGCGCCAGATGATGCAGGCCTGGGGGCCGGTGCTGGGCCTCAGTCAAGAGGAAAACGATCGCGCTGTCGCAATTGGTTTCCGCGAACTGGAGCGCTATGAATCAGGCATCCGTCGCGAGGCCCGCAAGGTTCTCGACGAGTTGGAAGCCAACAATCGCCTGGGGATCGTGATGCTGGGGCGGCCCTATCATCATGATCCAGGCATCAACCACGGCATCATGGCGCAATTCCAGATGCTGGGCTACCCCGTCTTTTCGCAGAGCACCCTGCCCATGGACGATGACCTGCTGGAACGGCTCTTTGGCGAGGAGATTCGCGCGGGCGTCATCGAGCACGCGCTGGATATTTCCGACGTGTGGAAGACCACGTTTTCGGCCAGCTCCAACCACAAGCTCTGGGCCGCCAAGTTCACGGCCCGCCATCCCAACCTCGTGGCGGTCGAGTTTTCCAGTTTCAAGTGCGGCCATGACGCGCCCATCTACAGCGTCATCGAGCAGATCATCGAGCGTTCTGGAACGCCCTTCTTTTCATTCAAAGACATGGATGAAAACGGTCCTGTCAATTCCATCCGACTGCGCGTTGAGACCATCGACTATTTTTTGAAGCGCTATCAGGAAGAGCGCTTGCATGGCAGTCAGCACTATGTCCCAGCCGAACAATAGCGAGTTCACACTTTGTCGAGAGGAACCGTTAGCAACCGGAGGTAGACAAAAAGCGGACAAAAACGCTGAAATTGCTTTACGCATCGCTGAATGTAAAGGCCTTACCAGCAATAAGAAAAGTTCTGCAAAACCTTTATGCGCCGATTGAGCAACCGATGCTGGTTACAATGAAATGCCGCCAGTCCGTAAAACGTTATGCCGCCACCCGTCGCAGGAACGACGCACCACCCTTCAGGATTGGCGGATTGTTAAGCAGGTAGAACTGGCCTATGTAAAGATAGTTTGCCACACGCCAGTAGCGATTCATCTTGTCCAGCATCCCTGGCGATAGAGGTTCCTTCGGCACCGGCTCCCTTGCTTCGACTTTGCCGTCGGCCGCAATCGCGGTCTACAGGCTCGCATCGAAGATGAACCTTGATGAATTGCCATACTGATCGAAGTTCTTGTTGAAGGGGCAAGGCGTCTCATCCTTCGCGACTTTAATGAGGCGTTTCGTAGTATTCCTCGTAACGCATACTTTCTCTTGCTGCGCGACTGCTTAGCTTTGCGGTAATACGATTCCGCGTCACTTGAAAAGCATCTTACGGATTGCTTTCAATTCGGTTCGGTGCTTGCATTTGTTACGAGGTACGACACGTTAAGTTTCTTCAGAGCCACTAACTACAACGTTCGCTACCACCATTTTTCGGAGGTGTCTAAAGGGGCTTTACGTTGATTTCTGGTTTGGTTGAGTGAAGAAGCAAGAGGGGACACTGCACGAGCCGAATAACTTTCTCGGCAATCGATCCAAATACAAGTGGGCGCCAGCCGGATAGGCCGTGTGTGGAGATTACGACGAAATCGATATGCTCGCGCTCTGCCACTTCCATGATGGACCCCGCTATGTCATTCGCAAGCTCGACACTGAAATTCGCCTTCACATTCCTGGCAGTGAGAACCGCTCGTACCTTCGCCAGATGCTGCTCAGCACGAGCCTTCTCCTCTGACTGAAGCTGCACTTGAGGAGCAACATATTCGGAGGTGAAAGTCGAAAAGGACGGAATGACATTCACAAGGAATATCTCGGCTTGAAAGTGTAAAGCAAGGTCGGCCGACGTCTCCAGTGCCACTTGAGACGACGGGCTGAAATCGAAAGGCAACAGAATTTTCGTTGGGATGGACTTCAAAGCGTGACGTTCAGACATGACGGTCTCCTCGCCGGATCATAGTCGCGGCCAGTGCTCATTGTTCTCCCCATGGAAGATAAACACTGTGCACTCTTGCACAGTCCCGGTCCAACACCAACCGACAACTAAAGGACTTTATGGCGCATGTACGCGCGCCCCGTGTGCAATAGAGGACAGATATGCAAGAGTCCAAATGAAATGCTGGCCTTGCATCTGACTTGGATCTACAAAGATCGTTTGAATGTTTTGATCGCGATGAGGACTATGAATTCGATTTCCAATTATGAGCATTTTGCAGAGCACGCGCGATAGCATCCTCGCCCGTCACATCATCCACGAATTCGAGTCTGAGACAGAGACGACGCTCACGCACGACAGTTTGACCAACGCTCCGATCAGCCGATACCGCGACTTTGAGAAAGAAAGTGCAATATGAATTCAACCACAGCTAAACACAATGTAGATAACCCATCCGCCGAAGCTACAGTTGCAAGCCAGAGGTACGTCTATATCGCCGCAATCTTCGCTGCAGTCGGCGGCTTGCTGTTTGGATACGACACCGGAGTGATCTCCGGCGCGCTGATCTTCATCAAGCGGAGCTTTGGACTCTCCATTTTCCAGCAAGAGCTCGCCGTAAGCTCGGTTTTGGTTGGCGCAGCGCTTCTAGCTATAACCGGAGGCAGCCTATCAGACCGGTTTGGGCGCAGAAAAATGTTACTTATCACTTCGGTTGTATTTATTGCGGGAGCATTGGTGTGTGCCGCGGCAGGGTCCATACAGATTCTCATCCTTGGGCGAGTCATTGTTGGGATGGGAATCGGCTTAGCAAGCTCTGTTGTTCCTCTCTATATCTCCGAGATATCTCCAGCCAAAGCACGCGGCTGGCAGGTATCGCTCTTTCAATTGGCAATTACGGTGGGAATCCTAGCTGCATATCTTGCAGATTATGCTTTCACACCTTCGGCCGCGTGGAGATGGATGCTAGGCCTTGCCGTGGTTCCGGGCGCGCTGCTTGGCGCGGGCATGCTCTATCTGCCTGAAACCCCTCGCTTTCTTGCACGCCATGGGCACTTCGATCTCGCTCGCACTGTATTGGTTAAGATTCGCAGCACGCAGAACGTCGAAAAGGAATTTCAGGAAATCAAGGCGGCATCTCAAGAGTCTGCACTGCGCGGACATATCTCCGACTTGCTCCAGCCCGCAGTCCGTCCAGCCCTGATGATTGGTATCGGTCTTGCAGTCTTCCAACAGGTGACAGGTATCAACACCATCATTTATTACGCGCCCTATATCATTCGCACCGCGGGAATTAACTCGATTCAAGGCTCTATCCTGGCCACAGCGGGCATCGGCACCGTGAATGTGGTGATGACGCTGGTGTCTATGTGGCTTATTGACCGTGTCGGAAGGCGGCCCTTGCTTCTGACAGGAATAGCTGGAATGATCGTCAGCCTCGGAGCGCTGGGCTATATCTTTCATCTCTCAGAAGGCGGAAACTTAGCTGGCCTATCCGTGGTCATTCTGATGCTCTATGTTGCTTCGTTCGCCATCAGTCTTGGACCAATCTTCTGGCTGCTCATTGCCGAGATCTATCCGTTGAAGATTCGTGGCCTGGCCGCAGGCATCGCCGCTGGGACCAACTGGCTTGCCAACTTCGCGGTTTCACTCACCTTCCTGTCGCTGCTGAAGGGGCTCGGACCGAGCCTGACCTTCTGGCTTTATGGCGTACTGGCGATCGGTTCGTGGCTGTTCTCCTATTATCTGGTGCCTGAAACGAAAGGGCGCTCTCTGGAGGAGATCGAAGCCATCTGGCATAAAAAGCCAGAAGCAAGCCAGATCAGTTCGACCAGCGTGTAGGGCCATCGCTTTGCTCTGTATCTTCGCAATTTAACTCAATGCAACACGCTGATTAATCCGAACCGCTGAAGGAGAATCGCAATGAGAACATTGCCGCTGTTGTTTCTTGTTGCCTTTAGCGTTACGGCTGCCGGCCAGGACAAAAACGCCAATCCCGGACCCGCGGAGCAAAGCCACCAGAGCACGGACGCCGCAGCATATACAAGCCTGTCACAGGTGCCGGACGATCTTCGCCAGGAACTAGACCGAGACGCAGTTGCATTGTCGAGAGTACCAGCGGACCCAATTCTCACCACAGATCCGTTCGGAATATTTCTTAATCCGTTTGAAAGACTTACTGACTGGATTAATCAGTCTGCGCGGCTCAAGATTGGAGAGACCTATACCTTTGTGAGCCAATATGCAACAGCCACGCCGGACGGCGTGCGACACGATCAAACCAGCAGCCGAGGCGATTTCACGGCCGCCTGGAAGGTCTACGACCATGGGAGCAATTCAGGAACCATCAGTCTTCTGGTGAGATCGGGAGTAAACATCGGTATCAGCCAGCAATTCAATCTTAGCCAAAGCCTTGGCTCTGGACTCACCCTCAATTGCCTGCAGGGAGGGGGTCCGCAAGAGCCGATCATGGTGAACATTCTTTACTGGCGTCAGGATCTGATCAACAAGAGGCTGTCGTTCTACATTGGCAAAATCCATCCGAACGAATACATCAGCCTGAGCATGTTCAATAACGACGAACGCGGTCAGTTCCTGAACGGGGGGAGCGACGGCAATCTGACGTTTGCCTCCGATGGAGCATATGCCGGCGGAGCAGCCGTTGAATACCAGGCGTCACGGCATTTCTACTTTCATGCACTCGTCATCGATACGGAAGGCTCACCGCAAGGAAACCTTAAGACTCTGGCTGATCGAAAGTACATGGAATCTATTGAGGCTGGTTGGCTCTCGGGATCCTTAGGGGCGCGATTCAGTGATATTCGATTAAATCTCTGGCGCGACGACACACGAGCGCTTGGCAGCGGCCTGGGCGGAGGCGTCGGCTTCGAGCATGAACTGCGCAATGGCTGGACACCCTTTGGCAGATTTGGCTTTGCATCGAACACGGGAACCGCGATCAAGCAAGTGGAAGAACTTGGCCTGGCCCAAGTGAAGCCTTTTGGAAGGCGAGGAGATATGTTCGGCATTTCTCTTATTCACTCTGAGCCAAGCTCCGGCGCCATGCATCATGAGAGCGTAATGGAGACCTTTTACCGGCTTCGCTTGACGAAAAGTATCGACCTTGGGCCGGACCTCGAAGTATCCAATCACCCCACCTATGCAGCCAAAGCCTATACCACCGCGCTGCTCGGAATGAGAATGCGGATCATGTTCTAGAGGCCCAAGGAAATCATTGAAGATCAGTGACAGCTAGGGCACAAGCGGAAATTTCATAGCTGTCTGAAACTTAATTGAAGGAATGTCATGGATGTAACCGTACACCTGTTGTTGGTCCATCATGATCGTGACGATTTCATTGGAGAACAATGCTCTCTGTCCATCTCGATGAGTTAAGATCCTGTGCCCGCCTGCGGGCCGCAGCTGTTGTCGCCCACCCGGACGACGAGACACTCTGGTGCGGCGGCTACGGGCTTTGGGGAACGATGCTCGCATCATCCGCATTAGCCGCTGCAGCACGCCCACCGCGCCTGCCGTTGCCACCACGTTCGCGGAAAGAGTCGTAGCCACCCTTCAGATGGTGAGCAATTTGCGACAGAGCGCAGGTCCCATCATCTAGGAGAATCAAAGAGTGAAAATACCAGCCAGCGCTACCGATCCTCTCTGGTATAAAGACGCGATTATCTATGAACTCCACGTACGCGCCTTTGCCGACTAAAACGGCGACGGCACGCACGAGACGGTTCTCTCCGCGGCCAACCTCAGCCGTTTTGCCCAGCCTGTCGCTCGGCATCAAGTGGCTTGTGCTTGTTCTAACCGCCGCCATGGTCCTCGACCACCTTCAAATGGGCGGCCACGTCGTTGAATTGGCCTTTGGCATTCTCTTCGGCGGCATTGTTCTCACGCTCGCTCTTGCTGTGGGGCTTGGCTCCCGCGACCTCGTCAGCCGCTCGCTGGAAAAACACTCCGAACACTCCGGCGAGTACAGCGCCGCACCTCCGGCCACACCAACCTCCGGCTCCGGAGATTCCATCCGGCATTTCTAGGGGGGCCTCTGCACATGTCGAGGTTTTGAAAGGCACGACTTGAGTCGTACCGAAACAAGCCGGAAGAACAAAGGACTTCCACCCCTGAGGGAATGTCCCAAATGGCACAGAAATAAAGAGAAGGTTCATATAGAAGAAAATAAAGAGAGGTGACATGAATTTTTTTCGCATGCGGTTGATTCTTGCGCTGGTGGTGGGAATCACGCTGATCTCGGTTGCCTCGACTTACTTTGAGGTGTTGGCCCACAAGCACGTTCTGCGCCAGGAACTACAACGCAAGACCGCCGGGATAAGCAAGATCCTGCAAGCGGAGATGGAGAAATCGCTGGCTGAAGGCCAGACCATGGAGATTGCCGCGGAGTTGACGCGGCTGCGCGCGCAGGACGAAGCGTTGGGAGTGGCCGTCTATAACATGCAGGGAGAGTTAGTGGCCGAAGCTGGTCCTGCCGGGGTCTTTGGAGCACTGTCGCGCAGCCCGTTGAACAAAGCCATCCAACAGGGGATCGACTCGTCCGCGTTTGGGCGCCAGGGCGATCAGCAGTGGCTGGAAGAAGCGATTCCGCTGTATGTCGAAGGGCGCAAGGCCGGAGCGCTGGTGATTCTGGAGGATGCCAGTTACATCCGTGCGGAGGGTGCATCGGTGTGGCGGCAGGGCTTCTGGCGGACTGCCGCCTTTGTGCTGCTGATCGTGGGTGTGACGCTGCTGATCGTCCGCTGGTTTCTAATGCGGCCCATGATTCAAGTGGCGAATCGGCTCAGGCGATTGCGCACCGGAGAAACCGACGATCTTCCAGATGAAAGTCTGGCGGAATTAAGCATTTTTACGCCGCTGGCCCACGAAGTGGAGTTGATGACCGACAGCCTGACGGAGGCCCGCTCTGCCGCTGAGACCGAAGCCAAGCTGCGTGACGCTGGAGAACACCGGTGGACCGCCGAGCGGCTGGCCGCGAATATTCGCGAACGCTTTGGAGCGAGCCGCATCTTTGTGCTGTCGAATCGCGAACCATATATGCATGTACTCCAAGGCAAGGAGACCGTGTGCATCGTTCCTCCCAGCGGCCTCGTGACAGCAATCGAGCCTGTGTTGCGGGCCTGCGACGGCGTGTGGGTGGCGCACGGCAGCGGCAGCGAGGATAAGCAGAACGTGGACGAGCATGACCGCCTGCGCGTGCCGCCCGACGATCCTCGCTACACCCTGCGCCGGGTCTGGCTCTCCAGCGAGGAGGAGGCTGGCTACTACGACGGCTTTGCCAACGAGGGATTATGGCCGCTTTGCCATATTGCGCATACCCGGCCCATCTTTCGCGCTTCGGATTGGGAGTGGTACCAGCGGGTCAATGAGAAGTTTGCCACTGCTCTGCTGAAAGAGATGGAGGGCAGCGACAATCCGATTGTCTTTGTGCAGGATTACCACTTTGCGCTGGTGCCGCGACTGATCAAGGCGGCGCGTCCGGACGCGCGCGTGGCCATCTTCTGGCACATCCCGTGGCCCAACGCCGAGGCCTTCGGCATTTGTCCGTGGCAGGCCAAACTTTTGGATGGATTGCTGGGCGCGGACCTGATCGGATTTCACATTCCGCTGCACTGCAACAATTTTCTTTCCACCGTAGATCGAGTTCTTGAGGCGCGCACCGATCGTGAACACATGACCACTCGCCGCGATGGCCACACCACGGCCGTGCGTCCCTATCCAATTAGCGTGGCGTTCGACGGCAGCAAGCCAGAGCGAAAGACGCCGGTCCCCTCGCGCGACGAACTTCTGAAAGAGTTCGGCCTGCGCTGTGAAACCTTGATCGTGGGCGTGGACCGCATGGACTACACCAAGGGAATCGTGGAGCGGCTGATCGCGGTCGAAAAACTTTTTGAGGAACACCCCTTTTACCTGGAGCGGCTGACCTTGGCGCAGATCGCCGCTCCGAGCCGTTCGCGGATTCCCAGCTACATCGAATTGAACCGCAAGGTGAAGGAGGCCGTCGAGCGCATCAATCAGCACTATCAGACTGCCTCTTGGAAGCCCGTCCTGCTGATCGAGCGGCAGTGCAGCCACGCGGAAGTAGATCTCTGGTACCGCGCGTCGGCGGTGTGCCTGGTAACCTCGCTGCACGATGGAATGAACCTGGTAGCCAAAGAATTCATAGCCGCACACGATGACGATGATGGAGTGCTGGTGTTGAGCAAATTCGCTGGCGCCTCCACTGAGTTGCTGGACGCGCTCATCATCAATCCTTATGACATTGAAGGCGTGGCCGAGGCCATTCATCAGGCCCTGGAGATGGCCCCTGACGAACGCCGCAAGAGGATGCATCGGATGCGCCAATATGTGATGGATCACAACATCTATCGCTGGGCGGCAAGCATCCTGGGCGACCTGCGCGAATTGCGCATGGACAGCTTGGGGACAACGAATCCGATCCACGCCCAGTCGGCGTCTTCTGTGCCGACAGAGGAGTCGGATACCGAACGGAATTAGGAAGCGAGCATCCGGTGACAGTCGCGGCAACGAAAAAGATCAGAACGTTCTTTAATAGCTTTGCTGATAATCTAACTCCACTTTTGTTGCTGGATTACGATGGCACACTGGCGCCGTTTCGCGTGGATCGCTTCCAGGCGAGACCATGGGCGGGGGTGCGTGACCTATTGACTCGGATCCAGCTCCAGGGAAGAACGCGCATGGCAATCATCTCTGGCCGTTCTGCGCACGAGATTGGGCCGCTTCTGGGCATTGATCCACCTCTTGAAGTCTGGGGATTGCACGGAGCGGAGCGCCTATTGCCCAATGGTCGTAGTGAGCTGCAACAGGCGCCGATAGCGGCCCGCGAGATATTGAATAGGCTGCGTACGCGACTTAAACGCGACAGCTTAGGCGGAACATTTGAGGACAAGGCAAACGCAGCGGTCATGCATTGGCGTGGCGCTTCTGTATGCAAGGCAAGGCTCATTGAGAAGAGGACGCGGGCACTCTTCGAGCCCTTGGTGGGGACCAACGGACTGCAACTGCTGGAGTTCGATGCCGGCGTGGAACTGCGTATAGGCCGCGACAAGGGGGGCGCTGTGGAGGCAATCCTGGGCGAGTCTGATGCGTATGCGCCGGTTGCTTATCTGGGCGACGATTGTACGGATGAGGCAGCCTTTCGCGCCGTGAATCAAGTTGGAGTTCAAAGCCTGAGTGTGCTGGTGCGCAAGCAGTGGCACGACACTGCGGCCTGTCTTTGGCTTCGACCGCCGGTGGAATTAAGAGCGTTTTTTGAGGACTGGCTTCAAGCCTTACAGAGATCTCGGTGAAAATCGAAACTTCTGGGTCTGATCGTCCCCGTTGAAGCAAAACACATATCCATCTATCAGAAAATTTTCTTTGTAAGCATCCTCTGAAAAGCCCCTTCGGGGATCGTCTCAATTCGCAGAGATGCGTCCTATGGTTAGCAATGATCTCGCCTTTGCATTGTGCACTTGACGTATGCAGCCTTTCGAAAAGGGTTCAGCCGTAATTGCGATTTTCTTTCCAACGACCAAAGGCAGAGAGCCATGGGTTACTCTCCGAAACGGAGCGGCAATATCTTCTGAATCTATTGGTTAACGAAAGCATGAATGAATCAGTACTGAAAATCGCCAAGTTTTCAGGAATCCGATTATCCTTTTCCTCTCGCCTGATCGTCTATCCTGAAATCACATTATGTTTTCTTGGATATTTTCCCCATCCCGTGCCACTAGACGCGACGAGTCCCGATGAAAGCCCGCGTCTCCGACCTGACCGCCATCTTTTTTGCTGTCTTCGGCTTCACCTGCTGGGTGCTCGGCGACAGTTGCATCAAGTGGGTCGGGCAATACGGCCTGCCACCAGAAGAGATCGTTGCTTTCATGGGTTTCTTCATGGCGGTCACGCTCACGCTGCAGGCTGCTGTGCGCCACAGCCTTGGCAATCTGCGCCCGCGCTCGGTGGTCCGCCAGGTTCTGCGCGCTCTGCTCGACATGATGAACAATATTTGCGTCGTGATCGCCCTGCGCCATCTCTCGCTAACCATGTTCTACATCCTCATCTTTACCTCACCGCTGGTCATCTCCTTGCTCTCGGCAGGATTTCTCGGCGAGCGCATTACCGCGAAGAAGGCTCTGTCCCTTCTGGTTGGCTTCGGCGGCGTGGTCATTGCGGTTGACCCTTTTGGCCACGCCCAGCACATCGATCTCATCGGTCTTGCCAGTTGTCTGGTGTGCGTTGCCTGTTTTTCGGTCAACATGGTTTGGTCGCGCGTGCTCACGCGTACCGAGCCACCCGAAAGCCTTGCTTTCTGCTCGGGCGTGGTCACAGCCATGGCTGGTCTGGCGCTCACCAGTTTCCACCCCAAGCCGCTTACGTCCACGCTCTGGTTGGCACTGGGAATGATGGGTGTTTTCTGCGCGGTCGGCACACTCAGTTTCTATTTCGCCGTCAAGCACACCTCGGCCAGCAACGTTTCTCAGTTCCACTACACGCAGTTGCTCACCGGAGCCTTGATTTCCTACATCGTCTGGCACGACAAGCCTGGACTGCCCATGCTGATCGGCGGATCGCTGATTATTGGCTCGGGCCTGCTGATCGCTGTCGCCGCGCGCAAAGCCCAGCCGGCCCTGAGCCCAGGCGTCACCAGCAAATAAGGAGAACGCAACCCGCTTGCGCTGTTGGGCAGGGGATGTGAAAAGCGATTAACGCTCTTTGCTTGCACTTTTCGCATTTCCCAGCGAAGCTTCGGCCAGCCGCGCTGCCGGCGTAAGACGATAGAGTAACACCACAGCCGAGGGGAGACTCGGCTCTCAATACTGGAATCTAGAATTTTACAAACGATCAGCAACCGAAGGCCAATCGAATCCGGCTCGCCCTCGGTGTTTATAGAGACGCTGGGTTACTCGCGGCAAGCCACTTGCTTTTCATCCGAAGCGAAACCTGCACCAGCAAAACCATGACCGGAACCTCTACCAGAGGGCCGATGACCGCGGCAAAGGCTGCGCCGGAGTTGAGACCGAAGACGGCCACGGCGACCGCGATGGCCAACTCGAAGTTATTGCTAGCCGCCGTGAACGAGAGCGTGGCCGTCTTCGCGTAATCCGCGCCCACCTTGCGGCTCATCCAGAAGCTCACAAAGAACATGACGACGAAATAGATCAGCAGCGGAACAGCGATGCGCACAACGTCGAGCGGAAGCCGGACAATCAGATTGCCCTTCAAGCTGAACATCACCACGATGGTGAATAGCAGCGCGGCCAGCGTCAGCGGGCTGATGGCGGGCACAAAGCGCGTCTGATACCACGCGCGGCCCTTGGCCCGAACCAGCACAAAGCGAGTCAGCATCCCGGCCAGAAACGGAATGCCCAGATAGATGAAGACACTCTGCGCAATCTGGCTCATGCGGATGTCCACCACCACGCTTTTCAGGCCGACCAGCGGCGGCAGCACGGCCAGGAAGAACCATGCGTAGACGCTATAGAACAGTACCTGGAAGATGCTGTTGAAGGCCACCAGACCCGCCGCATAATCGTTGTCGCCGCGCGCCAGCTCATTCCACACAATCACCATGGCGATGCAGCGTGCAAGGCCAATCAGAATCAGCCCGGTCCGGTACTCCGGATACCCGCGCAGAAACGTCACCGCCAGCACGAACATCAGCACCGGCCCGATGAACCAGTTCTGCAGCAACGAGAGGCTCAGAACTTCGCGATCATGGAAGACCTCGCCCAGCCGCTCGTACTGCACCTTGGCCAGCGGCGGATACATCATCAGGATCAGGCCCACAGCGATTGGAATATTGGTCGTGCCCGTCTGGAAGCGTTCAAGCAGCGCAGGCACATCCGGCACAAAGCGGCCCAGCAAAACGCCAGCCGCCATGGCCAGAAAGATCCAAAGCGTCAGAAAACGGTCGATGAACGTGAGCTTTGCGGCGCCACCCGGTTCATGCGCCGGGCAGCAAAGCTGCGAATCTGTTGGCATTCCATTTCTCCTCTGCGGCATGGCACGCTGTTACAGCGGCTCATGCCCAATCTCCTGCATCCGCTTCTCGATGGCCATGCGGTTCAGGGTTTCCAAGGGCAAGCTCAGGAACAGTTGCACGCGGCGACGAATCTGCGACATAGTTTGCGCGAAGGCTGCGCGTTTCTGCTCGTCGCTGCCCTCCACAGCCGCCGGATCGGGAAAACCCCAATGAGCCGTGACAGGCTGCCCCGGCCACAGCGGACACATCTCGCCGGCGGCGTTGTCGCACACCGTCACAACGAAGTCCATCTCTGGCGCGCCGAGCTGCGCAAACTCGTCCCAACTCTTGCTGCGCAATCCCTCCACGGGATAGCCCAGCGCACGCACCTGCTCGATGGCAAAGGAATTCACTTTGCCCGTCGGATGACTGCCCGCGCTGTAGGCTCGGAAGCGGTCCACGCCCAGCGTGTTAATGAGCGCTTCGGCCATGATGCTGCGCGCCGAGTTGCCGGTGCACAGCAGGAGTATGTTGCAAGGTTTTGGCATAAGGAACAATCTCCTCGAAGGGCAACTGCCAGGGTTGATGGGTTCCCACCCTTGCACCAGAAAAAAGCGCAAGGATGGGGCACGGGGTGTTCTCAGCCGCAGCAACCCGACGAGCAGCCGCAACCGCCTGGCTTCTTCGCGCGAATGAAGCCGCTCATAAACTTGCCCTCAATCTGCGCGGCGAAGGCCTCCACATCGATCCCGGCCGCGACGAGAAAGTGCCGCGAATCCTCAACCGAATACACGCGCGTCGGCTCGATCGAGATGCCGGTAAAACCGGCAACCCTGAGCTTGGCCTTGTACTCTTGCTCCTCCAGCGCGCCGGCGACACAGCCCACCCAGAGCAGCATGTTCTTGCGCACTTCTTCTGGGACTTCGCCGCGCACAACCACATCGGAAACGGCAAAGCGCCCGCCCGGCTTCAGCACCCGGAAGGCCTCGCGCAACACGCGGTCCTTGTCGGCAGAGAGATTGATGACGCAGTTGGAAATCACCACGTCCACCGAGTTCTCCAGCAAAGGAATGCTCTCGATCTCGCCCTTGAGGAACTCGACATTTTCGACACCCGCCTGGCGCTGATTTTCGCGGGCCAGAGCCAGCATGTCGTCGGTCATGTCCAGGCCGTACGCTTTGCCGGTTGGCCCCACGCGCTGAGCCGAAAGCAGCACGTCGATGCCGCCGCCAGAGCCCAGGTCCAGCACCGTTTCGCCCGGCTTCAACTCAATCAGCGCCGTCGGATTGCCGCAGCCCAGCGAGGCCAGCACGGCGCTGGCCGGAAGACCCTGCTTCTCGGCTTCGTTGTAAAGGTTGGTCGTAACGGGGTCGCAACAGCGCAGTCCCGAATCGCAGCAGGCTACCGTGCCGCTCTTTCGCACCTCGCGCGCCGCAGCTCCGTATTTCTCCTGAACCAGGGTCTTCGTATCCGTCTTCGTCTCCATGAAAGCGCCTCATATTCGCTAAGACGAATCTATATTCGGCGGTCATATTTGTCAATCCGTATATAATGGATTCATGGCACGTGGCTCCAAAACTCTTTCTCTGGCAGGACTTTTCGCGGCGTTGGCCGACACGACCCGCCTGCGCCTGCTCAACCTGATGGCGGGCCGCGAGGTCTGTGTCTGTCATTTTGTCGAGATTCTCCGCCAGAGCCAGCCGAAGATTTCGCGGCATCTGGCCTATCTGCGCCGGGCCGGGCTGGTTGCCGCGCGCCGCGAAGGCAAATGGATGCACTACAGCATCTGCGCGCCCGCCGACGCTGCGGCCCGTTCCATTCTCGCCGACGTGCTGGACGCGCTCAGCCGCGACAAGCAGATGCAAGCCGACCGAGTCAAGCTCGGTCCAGCCTGCTGCGCCCCGCAAGAGCCTGTCGTCTAGAATGCCGTTGGTTGCGGAGCAATTGAACCTTCGCTGTTTGAGTTTTCCATGCTTTCCTCTTCAAACGCGGCGCGCGCGCCAGTCTGAGCACGGCGCAGCCAGCGCGGCGGCTCGCTGCCAAGCATTTCCTGAAGGCGAACGACCACATCGGCAATCTCTTTCTCGCCATCGACCTTTACCGTAAAGATCCTGGACTCGTTCAACGCCAGCGCGGAAAAGGCGTTCAATGGCTGATTGACAAAGAGTACGGAGACCCCGGTCAAACCGGCAGCCTTGGCAAGAATCTCCGGCTCATTGATGATGGGTTCCTCTTTTTTCTTGCCTCCGCATCCGCCGCCCTTGCCGTGACCTTCCGGCCGGCAAGCCGCATTCGGTGAAACGGAGCGATAGGTCATCGTGGCGCATTGTCTGGCATCGGTCGCGCTAATTTCATAGGCAACGATGCAGCGGGCCTGCTCAAAACCGGCGTTAATCCGTAGTTTGTCTACCGTGGCAAATGCGGCTTTCACGCGCATGTCGTTGGACACATTTCCCTCCTTGATTCAGGCTGCTTGCGCTCTGCTCGCCAAGCGCCGGACTACTGGTACTGTTCCCAGCGAATCGCCTTGGAACGGAATGCCGCCTCCCAATCGTTGGCGGTGATTTCCAGGATGTTGATCATTCCTTCATAACCGAAGTAGGCGCTATCCCGATAGAAGGTGCGGTTGGTTGGCTGCAACAGATCGAAGGCTACCTTTGTACCAATCTCCTCTGCCTGATACTTTTCCCAGGCCGAGCCAAAGACCGCGTCCACACCGCTTTCAGCCAGCGCCTGCTTGACCTTGTAACCATCGACGCCGAAAGCGACGCGCGGCGAAATGCGCAGGCTGTTCAACTCCGCGTCCAGAGCGGATTTCGCCTCCTTCGAGCTGGAGCGAACCAGAAGCAGGTCGGGAATCATCTCCAACTCTTCGAAGAGCATCCGCACCAGGGCAATCGTCATCGAGGCGTCGGCGGATACGGCAACCCTGGCGTTGCGATAGCGCGGGATCATCATCAGCCCACGCCTGCGAAGCGTGCCCGTCACCTTGGCCTCGCCGTTTTCAATCAACTGCTCTGCAACGGCGCTGGCGTCGAAATACTCTCCCAGCGCCCTCAGCCAGTTCGCCGTGTTCTTCAAGCCGATCGGCAAAGGCTGACCGCCGAGAATCGTCGGCACATCATGCATTTCCTCCATCTTGCGCGCGAAGGAATACCCCATGTCTTGCGAGAGCATGATATTCGCCGAGGCCGCCGAGGCCAGCGAAATTTCTTCAATGGAAACATTGCTGGGAAAGACGCAATGCGTCTCGACATTCATCGCCGACAGCACGCTCTTAACCCATTTCAAGTCGGCCCACCAGGTTGGATTCAGGCTCGCCTGCGGCGCAATCAGGTTGACGGTCCTGGGCAGCTTGGGTCCATTCCAGGGCTCGACAAACGTCAGAAGCGTGCTGAGGCCTAGATCCATTCCCGCATACAGGTCACCGCGGAATCCTCCGGAGTGGATGGGAATCAGCCGCGCGCCAACCTCCGGCTGCATTTGACGGCAGAGGCCGTCAATATCCTCGCCGATGATATCGGCCGAGCAGGTGCCGATGACAAACATCACCTTTGTTTTATAAGTTGCATCGGCTTTGAGAATCAGATTCCGGAGTTTCTCTGTCGCGCCCAGAACGATGTCCAGCTCGAACAGCCGGGTGCAGGCCACCTTGCGCTGCGTAAAATCGGTTTCGTGGTTGTCGTAACCCAAGGCAACCGTGGATGCGCAGCCCTGCGGCGAGTGGAGAACGATGCTAATATCGCGGATGCCGGCAATGATGTTGCTGACGCCCTCCAGAGCGCAGCCGACCAGAGGATCATGGGAGTGCACGCAGTCTTGGAATTTCAGCTCATCAAGCACTTTCCCCTCCTTCTCAGCCCGGCATACATCGTGCAGTCCGGCATGTCCTGCGCCAGTTTTCCCGTCAGGGATTGAACCGAAACCAGGCCTGCGCCTTTCGGAAAGACAATGCGCTTGCTCATCTCGCTGCGCGGCCTGAAGGCGTAATCCAGCGAGGTCTTGATGCACTTGGCCACCTTCAGCGCCCCGCGATAGCCGAAGCGCGGCCGGTTCAGAATGGCGTTCAGGTCCACAAGAGGGATGCCGGGGAAACTCAGCGACGATCCGAAGTAGACCGTCTCCATGGGATTCAGGCTGCCGAGCAACGCAAGCAGTTCGGCCTCGGTCTGCTGCATCGACTCATACTTGCCCAAGGCAAGCGTACCCTTCGTGATGAGAATCTCCGGATCGAGGCCGGTTTCAAGAAGATAGTCGATGCTGGTCTCGCGCGCCTCCGCGCTCCAGGGGTGAAAGTTATAAACAACGGCGCGCATTTTGAAGTCGCGCTCCAGCATGTGCGCAATGGAAAGCGACTTGATGGCATCATGGCCCTCAATAATGGCCGTCTTGCCCACCAGATGGCTTCTGACCTGCTCGTATTCGTCCTTGATTGCCGCGTACTCGCGCTGCATGAGCGCTTCCGCCTCGGCGGTCTTGCCCAAATGCTTCGCCGCGCCCAGAATCCATCGCTCCGTGGCGGCAATGCCGTAAGGAAGAATCGTGGAGTTCATCGGCGTACCGAAAGTGTCTTTCATGGCCGCGCCTATGGCATAGCCAAGGTCAAGGCACAAGGCGCAGTTGACGGCCGCGCTGGGAGCAGTGCGCAGTTGCTCAAGCGAGCAGTTGCCGGCGATGACGGCATGAACCTTTCCGCCGATGCCCTTAATCAATCGCACCAGTTCCTTGACGTCAGTATCGACCTCGGTCCGCTCAGGCCCCATCTTCGCGCCCACGATGTTCACGGATTCGGCCATTGCGGCGCGGCTCTCCGCGGTGGGAGCATCCATCAGCTTGGTGATTTCGCGGAAGACCAGATCGAAGCCGCTGCGGTACTCGCCCGCGAAGCCCTCGCAGTGAATGGGCAGAATCCGCGCATGGAGATCGGGAGCGATCTTGGCGGCCACGGCATCTACATTGTCGCCGATAATGCCGGTCGCGCAACTGGTGGCTACAAAAATGACGTCAGGCTTGTATTTTGCGTCGACCTCCTGAATCGCGGCCTTCAGTTCGCGTTCTCCGCCGTAAACAATTTCGTTCTGCTTCAGATTGGTGCTGACCACCGGCTCATAAGGCGCGGCGCTGTTCCGGCTGTTCGTCAGCTTGTAAGCCTGCTTGACGCCGAAGGCGCAGCCGCTCGGCCCATGCGTCAACAGAATGGAATTGCGAATGCCGCTCAGGATCTTCGATGCCGTCCAGAACTTGCATGGGCGGGTATGACTGCCTTGAAGGGAGGTGGAAATCTTGCCTTCCTTCGCCAGGCGATAGAGTTCGCTGAGAGGACCGTGAAAAACGATGCTGTCAGCAAGGCTCGCTGTCTCTGGATTCGGCATATGCGCCTCCTGGTGGAACTGCTTGCGCGCGACCGCGAGGCGCATAGCTTTTTCGATGCCCATCACAATGAACTACCAGGTGTTCAGGATCCACTCGCGGTCTTTCTTGAATTCCATCTGCGCGAAAAGAGTGTTCGCAATGGTTTCGCCGAGTTCCATGGCGCCCCTGTAGCCGATCACGGGTTTGCGATAAAGACCGGCGCGGTCGAAGGTCGGAAAGCCGACGCGAACCATTGGAATTCCCGCATCAATGGCAATGAACCGGCCCTTCGAGTGGCCCATAATCAAGTCCAGTTCGATCTCCTTCGACTTGATCCGCCTTTCCAGTTCCCAAAGGTCCGCGTTGCAGACGATCTCCATCTTGTAATCCACCGTCTTCTGCAGATTCAGGATGCGCGGATCCTTGACATAACCGCCGTTGTCATCGCCCAGCAGCAGCAGCACCGGCTGCAACTCGACCTCGCGGCAAAACTCTGCCAAGGCGATCACCAGGTCGGGGTTCCCATAGATGGCAACCTTCTTGTTGGCAAAGAACATATGCGCCAGATCTGCCAGCGCGTCCAGCGCCACTCCGCGCTCGCGCACCAGCGATTCAGGAATTTCCTTCCCCGTGATCTTGCGCAATTGCTGAAGCATGATGTCCGTATTCCGGATGCCGATGGGAGTGGGCGTCAGCGTGGCGGGAACTTCAAATGTCGTCTCCAGATACTGCGCCGCGCTGTAGCCCTCGTAGCGGCTTAGGGCAATCGAAGCCGCCGCGCTGCCCGTGCTTTCAAGGTCTTCCACCGTCGTGCTGCCATGCGTAAACGAGTCCTTCGAAGGCATCATGGGAGAATCGAAGGATTCAGTATCCAGCAACACTGTCGCGTCAATTTCCATCTCTTTCAGAAAGTGCTTCAATTCCGTCACGTCGCCCGGATTTACCCATCCGGTAAAGACATTGAGCTTTCCGTTGGGTTCTTCCTTTTTGGCAATCGTGGTGATCAGCGACTTGATGGCGACGTTATAGCCGCTGACCATGCTGCCGGAATAGCTGGGCGTGTGCATGGGGACCAGATGAACCACGCGGCCGGGATATTCCCGTTTCAGCATCCGCTGCAGCTTGCGGATGGAACCTTCAATGTCATCCCCAATCGTCTCTGTCGAACAGGTCGTGATGATGGGAATCACACGGACATCCGGATAGCGCTTGATAATGCTGTCAACGCCGGCTTCGAGGCGCTTGACGCCGCCAAAAACGGCTGCTTCCTCATGAAGAGAGGAGGAGGCAATGTCGAAGTTCTCTTTGAAATGCTGCGCAAGAAGCAACCGGACAAACATACTGCATCCCTGACCGCCGTGAACCAGAGGTATGCAGTCCTTCACTCCGATTCCAGCATACTGCGCGCCGGCCGGCTGGCAGGTGAATATCGGGTTGATGATGCCCGACCTTTCTTTCTTAATCACAGAGCATGCCATAGAATTCTCCTCATCCCTATCTCGTTAGTGATCCGGCATCTAAATACTGTCTGAGTGCCCCATCCATTTCCGCGTCCTTGGGGAAATGGATGGAAAACGGCACCACTTTTTCTTGCCGGATCAATAGTGCATCAAGGTCAAACGCGAACGCCTTGCATCAATAGCCCGGCAGATTCAGCTCTCCATTTAGCGAGTGCTTTACCGTAATGTTCTCGAGCTTGCCTTGGGCGCCGGAAATCACGTCGGCCAACCCTTCCTTGGTCAAGCCTTCCAGCCAAGGCAGTGACGACTTCATCTGCGCGGCAAGACGATTGGCATTGGCAAAGTGACAGCGCTCATCTGGAGTCTCGCATTTGTACGGCTCTCCTGTGATGATCTTGAACGCTAGAGGCAAAACGCCATTGATGTTGCTTTCCCGATCCGAGGCTCGCGAGAAAAACTGCCACAAGCAGTGTTCTTGAATGAAAGTGACCATTTCGTCCGCTTGGCTCATTGCTGCTCTCCTTTCTGTATGTCCTGACCAGCCAGAGCCCACAGGGGTGAGTTGATCGCGTTGTATATGTCCCTAGCCATGTTGACAAACCCTTCATAACCCATATACGGACCGTTGTGATAGGCATGCCCGTTGATATAGGGAATATGTAGTTTTTTGACCAATTCGCCAACACGAGGCCCCGTGAAGATGACATCCGGATGCACCATTGCCAGAACCTCAAAGAACTCAAGCTCATTGCCGTCGTCAATGTAGATCGCGCCTTCGCGGCCGCGTGCAATGACTTTTTCAAAGTCTTCCTGATGGCCGAATTTTGAGGACATGGCCACCACTTCCATGCCCAGGTCGTCCTCCACAGCCTTGGTCCAATGCCACAAGCGCGGACCGCCTGTCCAGATCGCCATTTTCTTGCCCTTCAGGCGCTCCTTGTACCAGTCGAGCTGCGGCTTCCACTTGGCTTCTTCTTCGGCAATCAGCTCTTCGACCTTATCCTGAAGGCCAAAGAAATCGCCGATCTTGCGCAGGCCCAGCGACATATAGCTGAAGCCCCATGAGTCGATGTCCAGGCGGGGAATGCCATACGTCTTATGCAGCTCATTGGCAATGTAACCGGCCGACCGTGCGCAATTGACGACATCCAGTTGCGCGCGATGCATACTGCGGCATTCGTCATAGGTCGCATTCCCTGTAAAGTGCGACAGCACCTGAATGCCGAGCTTCTTCCAGTACTGCGCCAGCATCTCGGTGTCGCCCTGGATGTTGTAATCACCAATGAAGTTCATCGTGTACGGACTGGTAATCACCGGCTCGACCTGTCCGACCTTCTCGTGAATCCACGCCATATTCAGCACGTGGTGGCCTTTCGACTGGCTAACACCTGCAAACCCAGGGCACTCAACCACGAAGATGTCCACGCCCGGGCGCTCTTCCATAACTGTCCTGGCAACGGCCTTGGGATCGTCGCCGATCAGAGCCGTGGCGCATGTGGTATAGATGAACATGCGTTTGATGTTCGGCATTTCATCAAAGGCTTCAAGAATGGATTTTTTGAGCAGTTTTTCAGCCCCGAAAACGACATTCTTTTCCTTGACGTTCGTCGACCAGACATACTTGAGCTGGAAGTTATCGTTGTCGCTGGGATAGCGCTTCGTGTGCCATGTATCGTATGCGCACCCGACAGGTCCATGGATCATCTGGATCGTGTCTTTGAGTACGCCTCCGATAACCAGCTTGGCTCCACAGAAAGCGCAGCCTCTTTCCGATAGGCTTCCCGGGATCGTGGCGACATCCGAAAGAGGCAGGAATTGTGTCGTATCCTCCCCGGCCTCTTTGATGTATACATGCTTTTCACGCTCCGGGATTAACGTGTCGCATTCAAGCAACTTCATCGGCATAGCTTTGTCTCCACGGTCGTAGATTGTTGGCGGCTACGATGGACTGAGATCGTGATACAAAAAAGGCAAAGGCTTTCGCTTGCTAACTTCTTCTATAGCGTGCCCAGGATGGAAATTGCATCAGGGCGCATTCTGCTGATAAGAGGAATGCGCCCGCCTGCACTAGGTCTCTGACAGCTCAATTCCGTACCATGATTGGGTGCCCCCGGTCTCGATTCTGAGACCGGGGATCCACAACCTCAATGGAACATCTTCACCATGTTAGCGACCTAGTCAGGAATTCCGTAACTAACGACCATCTCTTCCAGCTCAGACATCGCCAAGGGCGTCGGGATTACAAAATCCTTGTTCTCAATGATCTTGCGGGCAAGTTCGGAATATTCGTTGGCTTGGTTGCAGGTTTCGTCGTACTCAACGACTGTTTTCTTGTTGAACTCGGCCTTCTGCACGATGTTGTCGCGTGGAACAAAGTGAATCATCTTGGTTCCGAGCCGCTTGGTAAATTCGGCCATCAGTTCCAGTTCACCGTCCACCTTGCGGCTGTTACAGATAATTCCGCCGAGTCGAATATTGCTCTGATTGGCATACTTCAGCAGGCCGCGAGAGATATTGTTGGCCGCATACATGGCCATCATTTCACCGGATGCAACAATGTAGATCTCCTGCGCCTTGCCTTCGCGCATCGGCATGGCAAAGCCGCCGCAGACAACGTCACCCAGGACGTCGAAGAAAGTGAAGTCGAGCTCTGGATCATAGGCGCCTAACTCTTCCATCAGATTGATGGCGGTAATCACACCGCGGCCAGCGCAGCCCACGCCAGGCTCAGGACCGCCAGACTCGACGCATCGAATACCGGAATATCCTGTCTTGACGACCTTTTCGACCGTTACATTTTCTTCGCCATCATCGCGAAGCGTATCCATTACGGTGTCTTGCGGTTTGCCGCCCAGAATCAGTCGGGTCGAATCGGCCTTCGGGTCGCAGCCGTGGATGAACACCTTCTTGTTGTAGATATGCGCCATAGCAGCGGCGGTATTTTGCTGCGTTGTGGATTTGCCTATTCCACCTTTACCGTAGAATGCGATTTTCCTCGTCATGATGACTCCTCTTTGGAATGAACTCTGCACCCCATCCGCCATGCAGGGATTCTGGTCAATTGCGTCTGACCTGCGCTTGTAACGGCGCCGCCGGATCTGAAGGCTAAGTGGGCGTCGGAAGATATTGACTTGCTGAACGCTTTGATAGTTGCACGATGTTTGCCAAACGGAAGAGAAAAGCCACCAGCAAAGGATTGTTTTTTCGGCAATTGCGTACGCTAAGGAATAATCCCTGCATTCTTAAAGGGATACTGAAGTCGATGGTCGAAAAAAGTATTGGCGAAACAGAACCTGCGAGCCTTGCGAAAGCCATATGTTGTAGATTTCCGTGATGTGCGCTGGACAATACCGTTCGATGTTGTACGAGAAAGCCAAGGAATGTGCAATTATGTCCATGATTGAACGGTCACGAACATATTTCAGACTTACCGCTTGTACAGAAATGTACAACGGCGGGGTGCCTGGCCGACCTCACGAGCAGATGCACGGAGAATGCACAGCGGCTGATCAAGCCTTGGCGAAATAAGCAGGAGAGTGCGGGAGAGTCTCGGTTCAGGCGCAGTTCCGCCCCCAGGACAAGCGCGGTGCAATCCTATCGAGCGGCGATGCCTGCCTAATCCTTTTTTTCGACAATTCTATAGTCTTTGTAACTAATTCCGTATTTCTGCATACGGAGCGTAAGAATTCTGCGTGTGAGGCCCAGTTCTTTCGCCGCTTCCGTCATATTGCCCTCTTTGATCTTCAAGGCATCCACGATCATCTCGTATTCGATAGCGCCCAACCTTGCGCTAAGTCCGCCCTTTTGCACCGTTCCCGACAAGACCGGCGTCTGCAGAGAAGGTGGCAGATCGTAGCCGTGGATGACGCCGCCTTCAGAGAGAATCGTCGCTCGCTCAATCACGTTTTCCAACTCACGGACGTTGCCGGGCCAGTGATAACTCATCAGCATATTCAACGCGGGAGTCGAGATTCTCTTCACATCCTTGTGGCATTCCTTGGCATACCGCGCGACAAAAAAGTCCGCCAGGGCGATCACATCGCTGCCGCGCTCGCGAAGAGGAGGAATGGTAATGGGAAACACATCGAGCCGGTAGAAAAGGTCTTCTCGAAACTCGCGGTTGCTAACCATCTCGGTAAGATCGCGATTCGTCGCCGCCACGATGCGAATATCGACTTTAATGGGCCGGTTGCTTCCGACCCTTTCCAGGGTCTTTTCCTGCAGAACGCGCAGTAGTTTTGCTTGTGCGGGCAGAGGAAGATCGCCGATCTCGTCCAGGAAAATCGTGCCTCCATTCGCCTCTTCGAACCTGCCCTTGCGGAAGCTGGTCGCGCCGGTGAACGATCCTTTTTCATGACCGAACAGTTCGCTCTCAACAAGATTTTCTGGAATGGCCGCGCAGTTGAATTGGACCAGAGGCGCTTCCTGGCCGAGCCCCGAGTAGTGAATCGCCTTGGCCACCAATTCCTTGCCGACTCCGCTTTCACCCAGGATCAGCACCGTGGTCTTGGTCTTGGCGACTTTGTCGATAAGACCATAAACCTCACGCATTCCCTTGCTGTTTCCGATGATATTCGAGGGGCGGAACCGGTCCTTGAGCGCATCCTGCAGGCGCCGGTTCTCATTCATCAGCGAGACTCTTTCGACATTTTCTATAAGATAAAGCTCCACGGCCTGAGCCATCATCGCGGCCATAATGTCCATCAGTTCCGCATCCAGCTTGAGCAGTACGTCGTTGTCGTAAAGGCGCTCCGCGCTGATGGTTCCCAGAACCTTGTTGCCGCGCTTGATGGGAACACATAGAAACGACAGATCGTTGTCCCGCTCCGTGCGCGTGCGCGTCATATTGAGAAAGTTTTCGTCGTCTCCGATGCGCGGCAAGATCATGGCCTTGCCGCTCTCAACGACCCTCCCGGTAATCCCTTCGCCAAACCGGTAAACGCCTCTTGCCTCTTCCTCTTCCGTCAGCCCAAAACTTTCATGAATATATATAGTTCCAGCTTGGCGGTCGCACAGGCTTATGGTTCCCCGCACGACATTCATGTACTGCGCCATAATCCGCAAGAGGATTTTGACGGTATGGGACAGATCGGCGCTCTCGGCAATCACCTGGCTCATCTCATGCAGAGAGGGCCAAGCCTTGATCCGGCATTCGCCGGCGAGACACTTCCAATCCTCATTTCCCACGATTTCCATTCCTACCCCTCAACTCGACCCAAATGATCGACTAATCGTTCAGCTTCGCCCGGCATCATTCCCGTGATTGGGAACCTTTGCCTTCCTGCGCACTTACAGCTCTTTCTTCGAGGCTTTTTGTTGTAATCAGGCCATTCAAGAAGTGAATATGCCTGTGAACAATCTCTGCAATGCCAAAGTACTAAGCGGACAAGCCTTGTAACCAACAATTCCGGCAGCCGTTTCTCTCGGTGGCGGCATAGACAGTCACTGAAATTTTGGAGGGGATACTGATACGCCTCGAATATGCCGCCTGTAGGCGTTGCGCCTCGGCTCGTGTCGTTCTACCGTAATTCGACTGATAGAAAGTTACTCGATGGAGTGACATAGGTAAAAATACCACGGAACTAACGTAATCGTCAATGATTAAAGGGGCTTTCCTGACTTTTCTGTCCGTTCCTTATGCCATCTTTATACCGCTTCCACAACTCGATACGCCATGGATGATCATCGAGCGCAGGGCTATCAGGAATCAGGAGCCCTGCGCTTTAGGACGCAAGCTTCAACACGGATCCTTGCTTGATGGACAGCAGGTTATGCCGGCTTTGCACCATGCGGCGGAATCGGCACAGTTCCTTCTGCGACACCGGCTCTTTGTTGGTCCGATAATATTCTCGAACGCAAGAGAGAATCTCTTTGGCTTCTTCACCCTCGATTGTGATTCCAAGTTCACGAAACGCCCATTGAACCGTCGCGGCGCCTGAATGCTTTCCAAGTACAATCTGATGCGAGCGTCCAAATGCCGCAGGGTCTAGGAATTGATAGTTTTTCGGATCACGCAACAAGCCGCTGACATGAATGCCCGATTCGTGCGTAAAAATCGCGGAGCCGACAACTGCCTTGTTCTCGGCAATGGCCCGGCCAGAAGCATGAGCCACTAAGGTCGAAAGCGTCTTGAGAGCGGCGGCATCGATTCCCGTTTCTCTGTTTTCCAGCAGACGCATCGTCATGACGGCCTCTTCAAGAGGCGCGTTGCCGGCTCGCTCCCCCAGCCCATTGACCGTCGTGCTGATATGTGTCGCTCCGCCTCGGACAGCGGCCAGCGAGTTTGCCGTAGCCAGGCCGAGATCGTTGTGCGCGTGAATCTCCAACTCCATCCCGGTCGCCTTGCGCATCCTTTTGAACTTTTTCAAAGTGGTGAATGGATCCAGCACGCCCAGCGTATCGGCGAATCGGAAACGGATGGCGCCCGCTTTTTCGGCAACCTCCAAAAGCGCAAGCAGAAAATCCATATCCGCGCGGGAACTGTCCTCGCCACCGAGAGAAACGATCAGTCCGCGTTCGCATGCGCTCTTGATCAATCGTTCCGTCTGTTGCAGAACCCATTTTCTGTCACGCCGCAGCTTGCGCGTGATCTGCTGATCGGAGACGGAGACGGATAGATTCACCATCGGCACGCAACACGTCTGCGCGGCTGCCAGATCGTCGTCGTGCATCCGGCACCACGCAATGAGCCTGGTAGGCAGCCCAAGAGCCGCCACCGCGCGTATTTCATCCTGCTCGCGCTGCCCCATTGCCGGAATGCCTACTTCGATCTCGGGGACTCCCGCGCCAGCCAGGGCGGAGGCAATCTGCATTCGCTCTTCCAGCGTAAAGACCACGCCTGCTGTCTGTTCACCGTCCCGCAGTGTTGTGTCATTGATGACAACCCGGTTCATTGCTTGAGCTTTCATATAGGCAATCTCCATCGCTCTGTTGGCTCATGCGAATACCGCACGCGAGTAAAAGTAGTTTCGGCCGTCAGTCCTTCCAGGCAGGAAAGACCCTGATTGGCCTGCCGAGGGCTTCCGTCAAATGCCTGCGGATTCCACCCAGCGTTTGGCCTGCCATATTGCATCCAGCGCAAGCGCCCCCCAACTGAATGCGAGCAATGTCATTTTCGAAGTTAAGCAATTCGATTTCGCCGCCGTCGCCTTGAACGCCTGCCCGAATCACATCGATCGCTCCCTGAACCGCCTGCATATCCTTTTCGCTGGTTGCCATATTTCTCCTTCTTTCTGATGGGTCAAGGTAATTCCGCTTACAGCGTAACCATGGTCGATCTTCTGCAACTGCGCACTTACTTTCGTTTCGTCCTACGAACAACCATCCGCTTCACCGCTGCATGACGGTCCGCATACAAACGCTGGCTTCACCATGAACATAAGATCACGCTCGGTCGCAGTGGCTTCCAGCGCCTCGTCGATCACGCCTTCCACGATTGCCACGGTGATTCCGTGGTGCGCGAGGATCTTTCTTGGGACCGCGCCTGCCCCGCTGACCAGGATGCCGCAGCAATCCTTGAGCTTCTCAACCATGTCCAGCCAGCGAGCGGCTCCCCCGGCCTCGCTGGCGACGACGCGGATGTCAACCAGTGCGGAGCGGCGTTCCGATGGCTTGTAAATTCTTACTTGCGTGGCTGCTCCCAGATGCTGATTGACAAAAAATCCGTCGCTGCTGGCCACTGCCACATAAGGACGCTCCGCGGTTGGCAGTAGCCGCAGTTTCGGAGAGAGCGTCATCGGCAAACCGTCGTCATCCCCGCTCGTACTGAAGGGCTCGCTCTTTTTATCCGGTAGTCGAGAGGAAATCTGAAGCAACTCCACATCCTTCTGCGTGTTTTCCTCTCCGATCAGCCCCACGGCGTCGGCCCGGCACCTGGAGCAGTGCATCATCTGCGGCAGATAGTGCGACGCCTGAGTCCGTGCCTGCTGAACAGCCTTCTTCTCCGGCTCTGGAACCGTGGCGAACGGAGTATTCGCTGTCGGAAGCAGCGGCATGACATTCAGAATCGTCGCCCCAAGAACAGATACAGTCTTTGCCAACTGTTCAATATGCGCATCGTTGATTCCAGGAACATAGATTGTGTTGATTTTGACGCTTACGCCTTTGGCCGCAAGAGCTTGAATGGATTTCCGCTGTCTCTCCCAGAGCATCGCGGCGGCTTCCTCGCCCTGATAGCGATGGCCATCCACCACCATCCACTCGTAGAACTTCGCTCCGATCGCAGGATCAACGGCATTCACCGTGACCGTGACGTGCGAAAGGCCTATTTCTTTCAGTTCGTCCACATAAGGCAAAAGGTTCAGTCCGTTGGACGCCACGCACAGAAGCATGTGCGGAAACCTGGCCTTGACCATCCGCAGCGTCTCCAGCGTTTCCCTGGCACAGGCAAAGGGGTCGCCCGGACCGGCAATGCCCACAACGCTCAGGTTCGGGATCCTCTGCGCGTATCCACGCAAGTACTCGATAGCTTGCCCAGGAGTGAGTATCGCGCTGGTAACTCCCGGCCGGCTTTCATTCACGCAACTATACTTGCGGTTGCAGTAGTTGCACTGCATATTGCAGCGCGCAGCTACCGGCAAGTGAATCCGCGCGTGAGTATGGCGCGCCTCTTGATCGAAGCAAGGATGGCTCCCTGACTTGGAAGCGGCTTCCGCGCTTGTGCCTGAAAAGATAGTTTTCATGCAACCTCCTTGAAGCTCCACACTGATTTCCGCATTTCAGAAGCGCTGGCCACAGAGATCGAATCCTGCATAGGAGAAGCGGCTATAACTTTCAATGCAATTGCGCTTCCACTCCACCCCGGCTAGGCCTCAGTTCTGTACGGCTCCTCCACTTCCCTGGATGCGCCAGCAGGTCATCCCATGGCGCCTCCGGCATAAGACGATGAATCAGCGGATTTTGCCTTCTCGTCATGCCTCTGTGTCAGGTCGCGATTCTGAGCGATTTTCCTCTCTGCCTAGACCCAGAAAAAGATCCGCGCGGAAATGCTGAAAAGCAATCAGTGTACGTTTCTGTTTTCCAGCGGTGGTCTTCTGCACAGGAATGTTCTTTTATGACAGGCGCAGTTCTCCGCCGCGAACTGTTCTCGTAGCATGACGAAACAAGGTTGCGCCGGATTTCCATTTTCTAAAATTCCAATTTCATGGCCAACTGCATAAGCCTTGGCGCGGCCGCGCTCACCACATATCCAAATTCGTTGCTGTTGGTTATATTCCCATTGACCGACTGCGGTCCGAAGAACTGCGCGTGATTGAAAACATTGAATCCCTCGGCACGAAGCACGATCGAACGCGATTCGGAAACGCGAATGCTTTTCTGCAAGCTCATGTCGTAGTTGTCGATTCCTGGCCCGGGAAAAAACCTTCGCCGCGCGTTTCCCGCATCGCCCAGCGATGGAACGCTGAACAGCGCTGTATTGAAGTAGGGTTTTCCATTCCGTGGATTATGATTCAACTCAAGCCGTCCCGCCTGGTAGTTCGGCTCGTCAACCGGAAGATTGTTCACGCCGTTCGACTGCGTTCCCCATAGCGATGTGTCCCCATAATTCATAAGCGTCACGGGAAAGCCCGTGCTGAACCGCGTAATTCCCGAGAGATCCCAATCACTTCCCCAGCGGCTTGAATTGCTGAACAAATGCAAGGCTGAAAGATGCGCCGTATAACTGACGACAAGGTTCTGCCGCATATCAAACGAAGAGAGTCCGCGGCTCAGCCCGGGATTCTCCGGATTCACCTGATCGCCAAAATTTGATGCCTGATCGATGGATTTGCCATAGGTGTAACCGGCAAATACATTTCCCCATTCAACCGAGTAGCGCGCGCTGGCTTTCAGCGAGTTATAAGTCGAGTTGCCGATTCCACTTTGATTGCTGACGCTTCCGAAGGCCGGCCCAAGCGGTCCGCGCGTACCCTCGATTGTTTCGCCCGCGACGCTGGTATAGGTCGTACTCTCCCCGAAAGGCCCGCAGGTCGGGCTATCCGCCGCCACTTCATCCGTCTGGCTGAGCGCCAGGCACTTGGCCGGGTCTCCCGGGTTGGCCGCCTTGAGCACGAGCAGCCGATGGGCCTGATTCCCCGTGTAAGTCAGGCTAACCAGCGTTTTGGCTCCGAACTGCCGCTGCCAGGAGAGCATATATTCTTCCGTATACGCCGTTTTGTTGCTGGGAGAGTAACCTGGAATCGCGCTGATCGGCTCGAATTGAGCCCAGTCCACATCGGAATCAGGATGACTCTTACTCACGGTCAACGGCGCAAATTGCGCGGGAAAGCGCTGGCCTTCCGAATTTCCTGTTGCGGCATCCATGAACGGTGTAGTGAACAAGGGAGGAGCCGGGCTCGTGTACGTAAATCCGTACGGAGCGTTGTCACTAATCAGCCCGAGGCTTTCTCCGGGGACGCCCGTAAAGAAGAGTCCGAATCCAAGATGAATGGTGGTCGTTCCCGGTTCGCCCACAAGTTTTCTTAACATCGATGTTTTCGCAAACGCGGGAGAGTACGCCAGCCCGATATGCGGAGCAAGGTTATCATCCTGCGCCGGCGCAAGTGTCCGCGGAATGCCTGGATCGCCCGGGAAGACAATTCCCTTGGGCGCCGTGGGAAAGACAACCGACTGCTCTCCGGCCACCAGCGTCATGGCATTGTTATACTTTTCCCACCATGGTTCAATCCGCTCCCAGCGCAGGCCGGCATTCAACGTAACATTGGGGCGTATCCGCCAGCCGTCCTGTGCGTAAACTCCCCAATAGGTTTCGCGCTCGTAAAATGGCCTTAATCCATTCTGATTGTATTGGCTGGCGATACCGAGCAGATAATCCGCAAAATCCACGCCGGTTTCCGTTCCGTAGAATTGAAAGCTGCCATTGAGCTGCGCGTAAGGATAAGTGTTGATTTCATCGTAGTCGGCATGAATTCCGAATTTGAAGGCATGTGTCTTCCAAATCTTGGAAAAGTCGTCGGTCGCCTCATAGGTATTGTTGATTTGGCGATACTGATTGGGATCGCTGCCGATCGTAAAGTTGTTGAACACAACGTTTTCAACGCCTTCGCTCTCCGGCTGACCGGCCACAATGCCAAGCGTTCCTGCTCCGGTTTCGAATCCCTGGGAGGCCAGACTTACGCCCATGCCGCCAGTCGGCTTGCCGAGATCATTAGCGACTCTTGTGTAACTGATGTGCAGTTGATTAAACGCGCTGGTCCCAATGGTCTTGTCGTGCTCAAGGACCAGCAGTTGTGAGCGTCCCACGGACAATGCATTGAACCCCGGAACATTCGCTCCTCCTTGGGTGGTTGGATAGGGATCATCCAAGACGTAGTTATCGAGGAAATAATATCCTGTAACTCTTCCCCATTGCGTGTCCGCATCCACGCGAAACGCGCCCTTGTTGTCATGCAACTGCTGATTATAGGCCGAGGTAGAATACTCACTGCTCGAAACATTGGGCGTTGGAATGTACTGCAGAAGGGCCTTTGCCGGAGCCGACCATGCACTCTCCGGAATCATTGCGTTCGGGAATACGCAATCCGCGCTGGAAGTGCAATCCGAAGAGTAGACACTGCCTGGATTGCCGGGAATACTTTCTCCCTTGACATAATAATATGGTTCTCCCTGCGCCACGGCATAACCCAGTTCCGGAGCAAGAATGTGCGTGGCGAAGTAGGAGCCGCTAACCGTCGTCGGCACGCTGTAGGCCTGGCCATTAATCGTCTCGGTTGTAACAAAGGAGCCGGCCTGATCCAGCAAGTTTCCATCGCGGTCTTGCTTGGTCGGAACGGGAATTCTTCCGGTATCCACGCCTTGCGTCTGCCGTGTTCCTTGGTAATCGGCAAAGTAGAAGATTTTGTTGTGCTTGAGTGGACCTCCCAGAGTTGCGCCATATTGGTTCTGCTCAAAGACTCCACGATCACTGGAAAAGTAGTTTTTTGCATCCAGATCGGTGTTCCGGAAAAACTCAAAAGCGTCCCCATGTATCTTATTGCTTCCGGATTTGGTAACGACGTTGATCTGCCCACCGCTGTATCGGCCATATTCGGCGTCAAGGTTGTTCACCAGAATCCGGAATTCCGCAATCGAATCGAGATTGGGAATAATCGCCGCAGCCAGGCTGCCGTTTTCCTCGGCGTTTGCGCCGTTTACGATGTATCCGTTGGCGGACTCCCGCTGCCCATTAATTGACAGCACTCCAGGATTCAGATCTCCGGATGGGGAGAACACGCTCTGGCCAAGTCCTTGAACCGTGGAAGAAGTCATCGTCGTGGCAGGCGCCACACCCGCTTGCAAGGCTAGTAAGTCGGAATAGCTTCGTCCATTGAGTGGCAGCGCATTGATGGTGGATTGATTTAGCACTTCTCCCATCTGCGTGCTGGCGCTATCCAGAACAACGCCCGTCCCTTTGACTGTAACAATCTCCTTGTTTCCGCCTACTTCGAGAACCGCATCGGCGCGCACAACCCCGGTAACACTGACCTCGATAGCTATACGGCGATAGGTGCGGAAGCCGGAAGATACAATTTCGAGTTCATAGGAGCCGACCGGAACGCTGGCAAAATGATACACACCAGCATGATTTGTTACTGCCGTGAGCGAGACTCCAGTACCTGGATTCTTTAATATCACCGCGGCGTTCGGAATCACCGCGCCTCTGGGATCTGTCACTTCTCCGGACAGTGTGCCTCCGATGTCATTCGCCAGGGCAATGGATGAGAACAAGAATGCGCTGACGCAACAGCGGCTAATAGTACGAATAATATTGATTAAAGTTGCTTTGTTCTTGCGATCGAAGCATTTCATATTGCTTTCCTCCAATTGGGCCAAGTCTTCCCTGTGCCCGTTGGTTCACGTGGCCGCGACTTTGGAATCTAAGCTGGTTATGCCGCGATTTCGCGCTTGCTGCACTCAGTGAATCGGGCAAAACGTTCAGCATCCGTCGCATATGCAGCAAATGGAGAAACGTACTCCGACTCAGCCGGCTCCAAGACATCGGCATCAATCTGCAGAGCGGCCGGCCTAACTGGGTTGCAGGGTGTCTGTTGCGTGTCTTAACCCATCAGTCTGCAGGTTCACCCCGGCGCATGGTGCAAGCGGTTGGCCAGGGTGAAAGGAGCACAACGGGAATCGAGTATCAAACCTCTTTGGAGAAAGCCGACTGCGCCAGCGATTCAGTCGGCCTGTCTCTCTAGGCAATCAGACAGGAGAACGCGCCAATCAAGGCTCCCATCGCGTAGGGAGTTACGACTTTCCACCGCACATAGAGAGCCAAATCCTTCACGGAATGCTCAGCAATAGCGGTCGACACCGCAACCAGAATCATTCCCGACATCAAGGCCATCAAGGGCTGCTGAAGGTTATTTGAGAAATGCACCAGTGCGCCCAACGGAATCATCAGGGCAACCGCCGCCGAGAACGCGAAGCGTGTTTTGTCCTTGGCCCCTTCAAGCATTGCAAAAGTCGCCATGCCTTCCGGCAATTTGTGCAGCAGAGCGCCGGCGGCGAGCAGCGGCGAGATCATACCGGTCATTGAAGCAAAGATCATCCCCTCGCCCAGATTATGCATCGCCATTCCCGCAACAGCGATCGAGCCACTTCCATTGGTCGACGTATTTTTTGATCTCCGCTTTCCGGCACGCCATAGCCCGAACATGATCAGGCCACCCAGGGCGAAGAGCGGATAGCCCATGGAGTAGTGTTCCGTTGCATCGGGCAGAAGATCGAAGAGAACTATAGCGAGTGCAAACCCAAAGCCGAAGCTGGTCATCAACACTCGCAGGCCAGCACTCTTCGTCTTGAAAAACCAGTACGCTCCGGCCGCTTCTGCTACGGCAAGGGTCATCGTTCCTGCGAGATTAAAATTAGTCATTTCGATTCTCCCGATATGGATTGATCGGACATGTCACGTCCCGATTCTTGTCGTGGTTGTCTCTTCTGATTGCACGAGTGTGGCCAAGTTGCTGCCAATCGTGAGATTACTCGCAGATCAAGCGCAGACCGTCATGCTGGATTCATTTGTTATGTTGATGAGCCGGTATACTTTATTGTCGATTCGCCGCTCTTCCGTTTTGTTTACATTTATCAGCGTGAGATGCGGCCGGGCCAACTTCGCGCTCGCAAACAATGTATCTGAGCATCAAAAGTGTTCCTGTAAGTCCTTTTCTGTTTTGTCCAGTGCGAATTCGTACATTGGCTGACGAGGATTGCTCGGAAAGGCCTGCGAGCTGCTAAGGCAAGGATTCTGTGCTTAGTACATTTATGAACTTTTTGAGACATGAACGTTCCTGATAGGACGCCAAAATCCGTGTTCTTCATCGACTCCTTACGTCGGCGCGCATTGCAAGCATGAATTTCGGCGCAAGCAGCAAAAGTCTGCGCAGAAAAACTTTTAGGAAAGCTCAATAGATGCACTAAGATATCCGAGACCTCGCTGGCCTTCCACATGAATTGAAGTTCCTCCTCGCTCCCCCAAGAATACCTTTGGCATCCCTCGTGCAATGTAGAGAAGCGAGTGCAAACAGAACAAGTCACAGCCGCGTCCCTGAGAGCTTAGCTGACAGGGAGTGCTCACTGCGAGTCGCACAAGCAAGGCGGATTGGCACCGGGTTACAACAGTGTTTTGCTGGCCAAAATTCAAAGAAGAAAAGGAAAACATCCATGAAGATGATCAGAGCGATCTTACGCCCAGAAACTGCCGAAAGTGTTGCAGAAGCACTTGCAGACTCCGGGTTTATCTCCATGACACAGATTCATGTCTTTGGTCGCGGGAAACAGAAGGGCATTACTGTCGGTACGATTCGCTACGAAGAACTTCCAAAGACAATGATCATGATGGTTGTCGAGGATCAGAACCTTGACGATGTCATCGACATTATCAAGGACAGGGCATATACGGGAAACTTCGGCGACGGAAAGATATTCGTTGGCCCGGTCGAAACCGCATACACCGTCCGCACCGGCGCCAAGGGGCTCTAGGACTCTGGCCGTTTGTCGTTGCGCCATTCACCGTATCCCCCTCTTTCTATCCTCCTGCGCGAGGCGAAGTCGAAGATCCGCTTCTTATGATTTCTGGCGAAAAGGTGGAGGACAACGAACCCGCAAGGTGCGAACTTATGCGGTCAGAGAACTACAACTAATTCAGGATTGCCGTGTGGCACGAATCTTGTGCCAAATGCAGTTTTCTTGAGGAGAACAGCACTTGGCCACATGAACTCACGCTATACCAATTCTGAATTTGCTATAGGAGAGGATTATGAAAGAAATCATTGCCATCATTCGTCCCAAGAAAGTGGGGGCAACGAGAAATGCGCTCGAACAGCTTGGCTTTCCCAGCATGACTGCGACCGCAGTTATGGGCCGCGGCACGCAGCATGGAATTGCTGGAGAAGTCAGCATGGCGTGTTCTCAAGAACTTCTCACGCCGAACAAACCGGGCGGAATGAAGTATGTTCCCAAGCGGCTCCTATCCATCGTTGTTCAGAATTCCGATGTGGACACGGTTGTCAAGACCATCATCGAGGTCAATCAATCCGCCCAGATCGGCGATGGAAAGATATTCATCTGCCCGCTTGAAACCGCCGTGCGCGTGCGTACCGACGAACGCGGCCAGGACGCAGTTTTGTAAAGTTGAAGCGGTTGATGCCGCATCGATTTGAAAAATGGTAAAAAGGTCCAGGCTCTGGGGCAGCGCACTGGATTGATGAATTTATGCTTCCAAAGGTCGCTGGAGCCCAATCCTGGCGTAGTGCTCCGTGGCGGCGATGATCATTTCCACGGCCTGCTTCGCGCTGGTTGTGCCGCCAGGGCTTCCGGCGGACGGATGAAGTAAATCTGATCGGGCGCGAGCGCATTCAGGCCGCAGTGTGGCCGGGGCTGGATTGTTTTTACTTCCTCCGAAGACGCTTGCGGCGCCTTCCTGAAGCCGGTTATTCCACTCTGTAATCGGGCTGGAATGCATATCGAAGTGTTGCGCTAGCTCGACAAGGCTTGTCACCTTACAGCGCGGCCAGACCCACCTTCGGTTCAAAGACCACTGTGTGGTTCCGATGCGGACGTCTGCTCATCTGCTCTCCTGGTTTCAACATCTCAGGCGGTTGGGGAACAGGGTCTCCACTTATCACGCTTTCCGAGTTTCCGAATCCAGCTCACCTTTGCCATCTTCGCTATTCTTTCGTATCGAAACGTCTCCCTAACGGGTATGTTTGGCGTGGGCAAAGTCGAAGCCCACTTTTGCTCCGCCTCGATATGTGTGTTTATTGAATTTGTTGCTGTGCCAAGCAAAGTATCGCATTTGTGAATTTGTTTCTGAGCCAAGCAAAGTGCCGCACTTGTTCATCATTTTCAACTTCCAAAACACGTCAGGCCGAGCAATCGAGAGCTTTGGCGCCGATGGTCATGATGGTTGACTGCACACGCTCGGGACCTCCCGCCGCAGCGCTCCAGCACCGGCAGTTTGTTGTGTAGACAAACCAAATCAGCAATTGTTCATAATTTTTCTTCCCAAAGTATGTATTTTGAGCCTACTATATTTTTCAACTGCAATTTGCGATTCCATCTGTCAGCAAAGGAAATGATCGCACAAGCAGCAATCCGTGAATTAGAGGAGCATATGAAACTGCGACAGCATCGATTCTCACTCAAGATTCCGGTTTGGGCGGTTGCATCGGCTTTATCCGTTGCGACCATCACCGGCTGTAGCGCTGGCGGTAATAGTTTTCTGAAAACCGGCGCACAAGATACCGGCGACACAGCGGATTCAGGGACATTCTCCGGAACCGTACATGGTGGCCCAAATCCAGTAGCTAACGCGACTATTACCCTTTACACGACGACCTCTGTCTCCAGCCCTTCCAGCAGCAATGGTTACGGCTATGGGCAGGCTGGAACCGTACTCGGTACGGCGACCACGGACAGCAATGGCCAGTTCACGATTTCCAGCGAGGCATCCTGCCCTGCTGGACAGCAGGCCTACATCGTGGCAGCCGGAGGAAACACCGGCACCTACTCAGCCAACAGCGCAGCTCTGCTGATGGCCTCCATCGGCCCCTGCTCCGTGCTCTCTTCCAGCACCAATCTCTGGATCGACGAGCCCAGCACGATTGCGGCGGCCTACGCGCTCAGCGGCTTTATGACCGTCAGCGGCACCACGGTGAACATCAGCGCTCCGGCCAATAACAACGCCACTACGCCGAGCTGCTCCGGGGCGGGCTCCTCGATGACCTGTTCGTCCGCCGGCTTGGCTCACGCCTTCTTGAACGCGACGAATCTGGTCTCTGCCGTGGGAAGCTCGGCAACCGGATTGGCCTACTCCACCCTGCCCACCAACGCAAAGGCTGTGGCGCCGCAGTCGACCATCCATGCCTTGGCCAATTCTGTCGAGGCTTGCATTAATTCATCAGGCAGCACCAGCACCGCCTGCACCAGCCTATTCGCCGACACCACGCCTCCGGCGGCTCTGGTTTCCGGCACTGCGACGGCGCCCACCAACACCCTGCAAGCCTTGCTGGATCTGGCCCAGTATCCACAGCCGGCCCAAGCCTCGGCCATTTTCGGACTCGGGTCGAGCATCGGCTACTATTCGCCCGCTCTGGCCAGCGCGCCCACCGATTGGACCCTTGCAATCAACTACCCCGGCTACAACAGCACCCACTCCTCATTCACAGCACCGTGGACCGTTACAACGGATATCAGCGACAACGTCTATATGGCGGATTACGTGAGTGGCACCCAAATCAACATCTACGGGTGGAGCTCCGATGGAACCCCTCTATGGGCAGCCGCCACTGTGAATGGCGCGAATGCCGTCACTTGCAGCAGCTACGCCTACCGCTGCGGCCTTGCCACCGATGCCGTCAACGGCTTTCTGTATCTCGCTGACGAAGGCTACCTGTATCAGCTCCAAACCTCGTCAGGCGCCGTGCCCCAATCGATCCATGTCACAGGCTCGAATGCCTTCAGCGAAGCTTTGGACAAAAATGGCAATGTCTTCGTCACCAGCAGCGGTACTCCCAGCCTTATGGAACTGGCCGTGGGCGGCAGCACCTTGGATGACACAACGGTGAACAGCGCCACCCTGGCCTTGAGCTTGCGCGATATTCTCATTGACGGCTCGGGCAACATTTGGGCTGGCGGCGGCACATCAGGAAACGGCTCTAACTTGTACTACATCGCCAACTCCGGCACTTTGGCCGCTCCCGCCTATGAAACCGCAGCCACAACCGTTGCGGTCAGCTCAGGCGGAGTCGGCGCAACAGGAACCACGTCCGTTCTGATGGACGGAAGCGGAAACGTCTGGGACTCCACAGACAAGGGACTCTATGAGGTTCCGGCCACAACGTACTCGGCCACCAATGTGGTCAATAGCCTCGACGGCGCTGTGGTGCGTAACGACGCAATCGACGGAGACGGCAAGGTCATCCTTGTCGCCGCTGGCTCGGGTGCCGGGTATCTATCTTTCTTCTATCCTTCAGGCCCCACCGCCTCATCCGCTAATGTGCAGGTCAATCCGTGCGACGTTGGCGCTGCCACCGCCTGCGGAAATGCCTATGCGTTGGTCAATGTGGGACGCGGAGTGACTGTCGACTCAACCGGAAGCGTGTGGGCTTCCTTCTCCACCGGTCAGAATGTGCTGCAGGTGCTCGGTATCGGCGCTCCATCCTGGAGCCAGGCTAACTACGGCAAGTTCGGTCGGCCGTACTAATCGCGGCTACGCTCGTTCCCGGATTGCACGCGGCGGATTCATGCTTTCTGCCTGAATTCGCCGCGAAGCTCAAGGGTGTTGGTTCTTCGGAACATCCCTGAGCCTGCCGGATAGAAGCTGTAAGACGCATGAAACGGTGTTTTTACTACGATCAAGGGTCGCGCACCCTGTAGACGAGAGGATACAAACATGAAGAGTGCATTTCGCACATTGTTGATTGGCTTTGCGTTACTAATGATTCCAGCATTAACCCATGCGCAGGTGACGGGCTGCGATGATTCACCGGAAGATCCGACCGTCGCTCTGGCGCTGGTTGGTTCCGCCGGGGTTTTGATTGCCTCAGCCCGTATGCACCTCAAAGCTCGCAAAAGCTCTGGCTCGAAGAGCAACCACAACTAACCACACGGCAGCCATGGCCAGCACGATCTTCCCTGCGGTGGTCGTGCTGCCACGTCCCATTCGCGCGTCTTGTGCAGGTAGATTCAAGCGGTCAGGAACAGCGGATTGGATACTGCGGAGCAGAACGGCGGTGAAGACACCAAGCCTTCGCCGCCGTTCTGTTCCGAGCGTCTGTGCAAGTAAGTCCACCACCGGCTTCGCCGACCCACGGAGGATGAAACTGTGCCCCATCCATCGGACGCTTTTGTTTTTGTCCGATGGGTGGGAGTTCGTAGAACTCCGTGACGTCGTCGTACTTTGTTAAACTTGCATTTTTGTTTCTTACTATTGATCCGGCACAAAACGATTGCATCACCAATGATTTGTCATCCTGAGCGACCGGAGCACAGCGAAGGAAGTCGAAGGACCTGCGGCTGTTTTTCCTTCTCTCGTATCGCAATCCAACTGTGCCGGATCAATAGTTACGGCACGGCTTGAGTCCTGTCTTGGCGCGATAAAGCGAGGCCGTCTTGAACGCGAAACGTCGTATAGCATTTTCGGAATTAGTGTAGACCGAAGCCAAGCTGCTAAGTGGATTTTTCCTCAAGAAAAAGCCACCTTCCAGCTCCATTGAAAAGTCTATATGTATTCCGAAAATGCTCTAAAACACAAGCAATGCGCACCACACTGAAGCGCGCAATACTTTGAGGTTTTTTCATGTTGCTTCGATCTGTCAGTTCTGCGGCGCGGGCTGTGTTTCCGATCCTGGCAGCCGGCGTATGGATCTGTGTGCTGGCCGGTTGTGCTGGGTCCGTGAAGACTACCGGCACTGGTTCAGGCAGCTACGAAGGAAGCGGTTTCAGCGGCACGGTGCAGGTCGGCACGCAGCCGTTGATCGGCGCTTCCGTTAACCTATATGCGGCTGGAACCAGCGGCAATGGATCGAGCGGCGCGGCTCTGCTCTCCAACTCGCTCACCACCGATTCCCAGGGCTCGTTCACTGTCCCGTCGGGTTACGCCTGCTCCTCGGAATCCGCGCAGATCTATCTGGTGGCGCGCGGCGGAAAGCCGGGAAGCACAACGACCGCGGACAATAACGCCATCGCGCTGTTCACGCCTCTGGGGGCCTGCGGTCAGTCGAGGAGCTCGGTGGTGGTGAACGAGGTGACGACCGTCGCGGCGACCTACGCGCTGTCGCAGTTCCTCTCGGCGGGAGGCAATCTGGGCGCCACTTCCACCAATACGGTGGGACTGGAGAACGCCGTAGCCACCGCGCAAGCGCTGGCGGACATCAGCAAGGGAAGCAGCCCTGGGCCTGCCTTTGCGGCCAACGGCAGCTCGCCCGCCGCGCGCATCGATACGCTGGCTAATCTGCTGAACGCCTGTGCGGTTTCTACCGCCAGTGGAAGCGCGTGCAGCGCCCTGTTCGCGAACACGGAAACGGCGAGCGGTACGCCAGACAATACTCTCGACGCTCTGCTCAACCTGGTCCGCAATCCGGCGGCAAACGTAGCGGCGCTCTATACCCTGTCGGCGGCCAGCATGGTGTTTACCCCGGTCCTGACGGCCGCGCCCTCCGACTGGACACTCTTCATCAACTACACCGGGGGCGGCATGAATAATCCCACATCTCTCGGGTTGGACAGCGCCGGAAATGTCTGGGTCGCCAGCTATCTGGACGCAGCCTCGCTGTTCTCTCCGCTGGGCGTGCCGCTGCTGTCGCAAGGCGTCAGCGGGTATGGGCTGGGCTACTCTTTCGGCTTGGCGGTGGATGCAAACAACGACGCGTGGATCACTAATTTTCCCAGTCCGTATGCCACTGGAAACTCCGTCAGCGTATTCAGTACCACCGGCGCGGCTTTGTCTGGAACGAGCGGCTACACCGCTGGCGCGAACAGCTATCCCACTGGCGTGGCAATCGACACGGACGGCTCGGCCTGGGTGGTCGACTGGGGCGAATCGCATCTCACGCATCTATCCAGTTCCGGTCAACTTCTCGCCAACGTGACGTCAGCGCAGTTGATCGACCCCGTGGAGGCCGTGATCGACGCCAGCCACTACGTCTGGGTCACGAATGAGGGCGGCGATACCGTCACCCGCGTCTCCCAGGATGGCAGCCAGTTCACCAGCTATAACTGCTGCAATGGGCCGTCGGGTCTGGCCATCGATCAAAGCGGCAACGTCTGGGTGGCCAATTACGAAGGCAACAGCATTAGCGAGATCTCCAGCACCGGCGTGGTGCTTTCCAACGGAGGGTTTACCAGCGGCAGCCTCGACGATCCGCAAAGCATCGCCATCGACGGCGCGGGCACGGTGTGGATCTGCAGCTACCGCGGCAACTCGCTGACAGAACTGGCTGGCTCGTCTTCAACCAAGCCCGGAGCCGTGCTCTCGCCCGACAGCGGCTTGGGCGCGGACGCCAACCTGATCGAGGCCTACGCGATTGCCGCGGATGCCAGCGGCAGCCTCTGGGTCAGCAACAGAGCCAGCAGCACATTGACGCAGTTCGTCGGTCTTGCTTCACCTGTGCGGACTCCGCTGATCGGCTTGCCCGCGGCGCCCTGAGCTGTTGAAGACTAGGTCTCTGACAGCTTAAATCCGTACCATGATTGGGTGCCCCCGGTCTCGATTTTGAGACCGGGGATTCACGAACTCGATGGAGCTTCTTTACTTTGTCAGAGAGCTAAAACATTTTCACGTGAAATGGGTGGGAAACCACGAATCTAGCCCTCCATGAACGGTGAAGAAGCTCAGAACATTTTTGCGGAAATGGATGGGAAACGATGCCACTATTTCCTTGCCGGATCAATAAGGTCGCACGACTTCAAACGGAATGGCTGGAAGAGTTCCCAGCGCCATCGGTCGTTGCGGCTTTTGATTTGCCGCGCCGCTTGGCTTGAGCGCCGTGGCCGCGACAATCAAGTTTCCAGCCAGTCCCGGTTTCGTCTTGCTGTCCGCGCTGAAGCGAACCGTAAGCAAGCCGCCATCCTGGCTTACATTTGCAATGGCAATCCCCGCCGAAGGATCGCTCAGCTCCAACTGAATCTGATTTGCGGCCTGCCCCGGCGGCACTGCAAAACGGAGCTGCGCCGTTTTTCCTGCGGGAATTTGCAGCCGGCGCTCGAACTCGCTCCAGAGCGGCTTGCGATGTTCCTTGCCAAAGACACAGAGCAAGGACTGCTGAGCAGGGACCATGGCTTGCCACGCAAAGGCCTGCATCATGTTCTCGGCTGGAATGATTTCATGAAGCACGGCTTTTCCGCCGATTTGCGCCTCTGCCTCCAGCACAAGCTTTTGCGGTTCCGCGATTGCCACCGGCGGCGCGGTCAGGGTGATGCGCGACATGTCGGTGTTGGCAGGAATTGTGCCGCCACCCAGCACGAGTCCCGGCGGTCCATCCTTGATGCGCAACGTAACAGCGCCGCTGAATCCATCCCGGCGCAGCAGCAGCACATCGATGGGAATCGTTCTGCCAGGGCGCAGATTGATGCTGGCTGGAGCGACCCGCACCTCGAAATCCGGGCGCGGATGGCTGATGCGCAGCCGGTACGCGAAATCGGCGCCGCCGTTCTGTTCCGTGTCGGCGAGTTGCAAAAAATACGTGCCCTTTGCTGGAAAGCGATAGAGGAGCCGCGAGTCGGCCTGATGCGTCAGCAGCGCTTCGCCCTTGTCCTCGAAGTCGTCATTGAAGGCGAGTTGCTTTCCGTGAGCGTCGGTCAAGGTCAGCGCCGAGTCCAGCGGCGAGCCCAGCCTTCGGGCCTCAACTTCGGCCACCATCTCCTCACCGGCTTGGGCATCGATGCGGAAAAAATGCACATCGCCGGGATGCTCGATGCGTCCATTGACGATCTGCGGCAGCTTGATGCGGCGGGCGTGAGCAGCGCCAGGGGCTTGGTGTTTCTCGATTGTCTCCGGCAAGGTGTCCACAAGAAACGCAACAGAATTGATCGCGTTCCAGTTCTTTTCCGCGGCGGAAAGCTCATGCAAACCCGGCGCGCTCAACGCGGTTGTGAAGTGCGTAGAAGGCAGATTCCAGCCCGTTGTATCGACCTTGATGCGCGCGCCGGATTTGCCGCCCAGGGGAAAGATGCCGGTAGCATAAGGCAGCTCGCCCATCGCGATCCGATAGACGAAGTCCTCGCGGCCGCGGTTCAAAGCGTCGCGCACGGTGAGCGTGTAGTCGCCTTCTTCGGCAATCTCCTCTTCGATGACCGGCTCTTGTTGGAAGCGGAAATGGTCGGCGGAAGCCAGTTCCCTGCCCTTCGCGTCGGTGAGCGTGAGCGCCGCCTGAAACCACCCCGGCACGGCATCCGACATATACGGAATCAGCGCGCGAGTCATGGCGGCAATAACGATTTTTTGCCCTTTCAGCGCATGAAAGCGGTAGCTATCCGTGCTGCCCGGCATCATCTGCCCATTCACAATCGCAGGCAAGACGATCTTCATCGGCGTTTCGTCCGCTTCGGCGTGCGCCTGTGCGGAGAGCGGCAAGCCACCGCCGGCGGCCAGCGACAGCGGCACAAAGCGGAAGGGACGCGAGCTTTCCGGAAGCCGATCGACAAAAAAGTTGATCGGTTGCGTCAAGCCCTGATTGGTCAGCAAGCGCAGCTCATGATTTCCGGGCGCGGCAGTTGCGTCCACAGTCACGCGCAAGCGGGCCGACTGCGAAAGCGCCGGGGCAATTCTCATGCGCATGGTCGCGTCGATTTGATTGTGCAGATCGGCGGCAAGTTTTCTGTCTTCCGGAGTCCATGGCGTGTGAGGCTTTGGCGGCTCTGTCGGTGCGGCAGCGGGCGCAACGGCGCTGGCTGGCGTCACGGAAAAATTCGGCTTGCTCGCGGCAGGAGTCTGCGGACTCGGCGCTGGCTTTGCGGGCGCAGGCACATTGGAATGGCTCTGCTCCAGCTCTCTCAACTGAGCGCGAAGATCGTCCAGGTCTTTTTGCGAAAGCGGCTTGGAAAAGCCAATCACCACGGCACTCACGCCGCTTCCGGCAAAGAACACCTGCTGGGCTCCCTCCAGAAATTGCCCGCCGACCGTCACTTCAAAGCTGCTGCCGAGCTGGCCTCCCGCCGGATACACAAAGGCCGTGTGCGGCGTGTTCTGTTGCGCGCAGGCGGCGGTTCCCGTCAGCAGCAGCAATAGCCCAAGCGTGCGCAATCTCATGTACGCACTCCCATGATCTCGCGCAACATTCCAGCGGTCCTCACGTTCTCTTCCTTCGCCGCAGCAACAAAGACAGCCTGCCCCAGTGGATGCGGCAAGCGTGTGTGCAGGTCGAGACCCAGTTGCGTGTAAATGCTGGAGATCAAGTCCATCGGATAGACCGGCCGCTCCCGCACCTCTTCGCCGCGCGCATCCGAGGCGCCAATGACATGACCCCCGGCAAAACCTCCGCCAGCCACCACCGCCGAAAAGACCTGCCCCCAGTAATTCCGGCCGCCGTTCCACGGCGCTTCCCACTGCACCTTTGGCGTGCGTCCGAACTCGCCGCTCCACCAGATGATCGTGCTGTCCAGCAAGCCCCGCTCGGAGAGATCCATCAGCAGCGCCGCCATCGCCTTGTCCATCTCCGGCACGCGCCGCCGCATCGTCTGGAAGTTTTCCTTGTGCGTATCCCAGCCGCCCTGATAGTTGATCGTGACATACGGAACGCCGCGCTCGACCAGCCGCCGCGCCGCCAGGCATGACTGCCCGAAGGTGTTTCTTCCGTAGCGGTCGCGCATCGCGTCTTTCTCCTGTGTCAGGTCGAAGACCTTGCCGCCGTCGCCGAGAATCAGATCATAGGCCTGCCGTTCGCTCTCCTTCCAGGGCGTCAGGCGCGCATCGCCGCCGAGCGACTTGTCGAGCGAGTCCAGATCGTGCAGCAACTTGCGGCGGCTCTGCTGGCGCTTGTCGCTGACGCCTTGCAACACCACGCCTTCGACGGCAAAGCGCGTCTGCGCCGGATCGCCGCCCGTGGCGAAGGGCCGGTAGCGCATCCCGAGAAAGCCCTCTTCGGAAAAGCGCCCCTGCGGCTCGGTCAGAACGATGTAGGGCGGAATCAGCCCCTTGTAACCGGCGTTGACGCCCCTGAAGTAAGAAACCACCGCGCCCACGCACGGGAAAACCTCTTTGCCGCCCGCGGCGCGTCCCGTCTGCACCTCGTAGGAAGCGGTCTCGTGTCCATTCACTCCGTGCGTCATGCTGCGAATGATCGAATACTTGTCGGCGCATTTCGCCAGATTGGGCATCAGTTCGCAGATGCGGATTCCGTGGACGTTGGTCTCAATCGGATGATCTAGCGGGCCGGAGTAATCGCTGCCCGCCTCCGGCTTCGGGTCGAAGGTATCCAGATGCGACGGCCCGCCCCACATCCAGATTTGGATCACCGATTTGGCCTTGGCCGTTGGCTTCGGCGCTGCCGCAAAGGCCGGCAAAAAGCTCAGATTGCTCAGCGCCGCTCCGGCGCCGCCCATCGCGCCCAGCCGCAACAGATCGCGCCGCGTCATGCTGGCAAATTGCAGTTGCTTCAGAAACTTGTCTCGATCCTCATTGCTCATGGAATTGGCCTCCGGCCTATTGCTCCGGCAACTCAATACTGTTCGTGTGCCCCATCCATTTCCGCGTCTTTTGCGGAAATGGGTGGGAATCGATGGCCCTGTTTCCTTGCCGGATCAATAATCAAGCGATCCGTCAGTGGCGATAGAGAAACTCCGTGCTGTTGATCAATGCCCAGGCCACATCGACCGCGGCCTGGCGGCGATTCAATCCCGCGTCGTGCGCGTACGCGGCGGCGATTTTCGACTCGGCCTCCGTCGGATAGCGGCTGAGAATCGTCAGATAGAGGCTCGTCAGCGCGGCGTGCGCGTCGGTTTTCCCATAGATCGCCTGCAAGGCCGGTCCCTGGTCGATCCTGCGCTGAATCTGGCTGGAATTCAACAGATACAGGCGTTGCGCGGCCGTCGGACGGTTGTTGCGCTCCGACTCCATGCCGGTATTGCGCGGCGACCGTCCAAAAAGCTCCAAAAACGGACTGGAGATGCTGCCGTCCGGCAAGGCGATGGCGCGTTCGCTGTTGGGCATGATCGTGTAGGGCTCCGGCACCGCGCTGGAATACTGCTCGCTGGTGCCCGTGATCTGATTCAACGCGTCGATCAGCACCTCGGCGTCCAGGCGGCGCACCGGATAACTGGCAAATTGATGCGCCGCTTCCGGCTTTGCGCTGCGCGGAATCGAACTGAGCTGATAGGTGTTCGAATTCAGAATCAACCGGTAAATATGCTTGAGATCGTAGCCGGAGCTGACCAGTTCCGTCTCCAGATAAGTCAGAAGATCCGGATAGAGCGGCGGATTGTCGGGGCGAATGTCGTCCGGCTCGTCGATGATGCCCCGGCCGTAGAGCCACGCCCAGATGCGGTTGACGATCGCTCGCGCAAAATAGGAATTGCGCGGGCCGGTCAGCCAGTCGGCAAACTCCATGCGCGGATCGCGGCCTGCCTGCAAGCGGATGCGCGTTCCATCCGGAAAAACCGCATCGGCGCTGGCCAGAGGCTTGCTCCGATCGTAGAAGACGATCTCTTCTTTCCATTCTCCCGTCGGCTTATATCCAACCTGCGAGAAGAAAATCGCCATCGCGCTGCGCTGCGCCGCGGTCCACTTTTCCGTGCGCACGCCCAGGAAGGCCAGCGCCACGGCCTGCGCCAGCGACTGCGGCTCGCGGTTCTGCACGGCGCGATAAAAATTCACCGGGCCGACGCGGAAGTTGCTCCCGCTGGAGGTCAGCAACTCGCGCGCAAACTGGTCGTACGGTTTGTTGTTTTTGAGCGAATCCAGCAACCAGCGGTAATACTCCTGCGCGGCGATGGGCCAAAGATTGATGGGAAACTCGGCCTTGATGCGCAGCAGGTCGCTCCACTTCATCGCCCAGTAAACAGGGAATTCGTCGCGTTGAAGAAGCTCGTCAATGAGAGTCTTGCGCCGGTCCGGGTCTTTGCTGGCCAAAAACGCCGTCGCCTGTTGTGCCGTCGGCAATGTGCCGAGGACGTCCAGAGAAACGCGCCGCAGAAAGACCTCGTCGGAAGAAACTGCGGCTGGGGTCACTCCGGCTTTCGAGAGATGCGAAAAGACGATTGCGTCGATTCTGCCGCGCGCCCCCGCGCTGAGGACCGGATAGTCCGCGTCGCTCGCCGGAGGAGAAGCAAAATGACTCAACACGGCCCCCTATTGATCCAGCAACCAAATACTGTTTAGTCGTCCACCGTCTTCGCCGACCCACAATCGATGAAACTATGTCCCATCCATCGGACGCCTTTGTTTTTGTCCGATGGGTGGGAAACGATCTCACCGTCTTCTTGCCAGATCAAGAGACGCGCGCCCGTTTCAGACTGGCATGCACGTCCGGAGAATGTCTCTCTGCAAGGATAGACCCGGTTTCCGCTCATAAGTTGTGGCTGTTGCGGGCCCTCCGTCAAGAAGGTTCCGCTCCGCCGTTGGACGCGGTTCAGAATGGGCTATTGATCCGGCAACTGAATATTGTCAGGGTGCCCCATCCATTTCCTTCCGCGTTTTTTGCGGAAATAGGTGGGAAACGATGCCACTGTCTTCTTGCCGGATCAAGAGATGCATGGATCCGCTGATCGTGTCGGCATTTATTTGCCGTCGCGCTCGATCCCGTCCTCAAGCGCGACGCTGGCCATGGCCAGCGTCGCCGTGTGGGTGATCGAAAGCGCCGCGTGCCGTGCGCCCAGGCGTGCGGCAAACTCGGCCGCGCGTCCATGAAATTGAAGAGTGGGCCTTCCGCTGGGCTCGCGCACAACCTCGATTTCCAGCCAGTTGACTCCGTGGCTGATGCCGGTTCCCAGGGCCTTGGCTCCGGCCTCCTTGGCGGCAAAGCGGGCGGCAAGGCTCTCGGCGGCGTTGCGCTTGCGCAGGCAATAAGCCTGCTCCGCGGCCGTGTACACACGATTGAGGAAGCGCGCTCCATAGCGATCCATGGAGTGCTGGATGCGCTCGATTTCTGCCAGGTCAATTCCGGAACCGACAATCATGCTATGAAACTACATCATTTCCCTTTTCTTGTGCTGGCATGTAATGGGAGTGGTACGATCTCCCGTCTAAAGTTTCAGCAAATCGATATGTCTCGATCCCGATGATCCATTTGTGCGCATTGTGCGCAATCGGGAAAAGACTGCGGGCAGGTGGAATATTCCTAAGGATTTTTTCTATAGTATGGCACTGGAAACGCTGCGTAAGCTGAAAAGGCGATTGAGCTGCCAGCGCAAGATGCTCGCAGCATGGCTGTCTCGAAGCCGGTCAGTCGCTGTTCGGCTTCGGCACACTCGTCAAGCTGCTCTGCCGGACTCCGATAAGGATGAAGTGAGGCTAAACGTGCCCACTTACGACGCACCGCAAACGACCTCGATTCCCTGGGCGATGCAGATGAGTGCCATTTCTGCCGAGGAGCCGTCGCGGCTGGTCCAAACCCTCACGGGCGCCATTCTTGGCTGTGGCGGCTGGGTTCTGAGCCGCGGCGCCAACGATACCGGCACCATCACGATGCTGTTCGAGTTCGAGCGCCAGGCCTGCGTCGATATTTACAGCGTGCTGATCGCTGCCGGTGTGGAACTGAGCCAGAACGGACATCTCCGCATCACCGAGCTTTGCCAGTGCACCCGCAGCCACCCGCAGGATTGCGACACGGAGATCGCCAGCATTGACCTTGAGATTCAGACCTTTCCCGCCGAAATGACGCGCAACGCCAGCAGCGCATCTTTCTGATTTGGAGCGTGCCGCTATAGCATTTCCGGAGCTGGTGTAGACCAAAGCCATGCTGCAGTTGATCTGGCTCGTATTGATCCGGCACAAAACGATTGCATCACCAACGATTTGTCATCCTGAGCGACCGGAGCGCAGCGAAGGAAGTCGAAGGACCTGCGGCTGTTTTTTCCTTCTCTCGTATCGCAATCCAACTGTGCCGGTTCATTAAACGCATTCAGGCCCCTTTGAAGGGGCCTGAATGAAATAAAACCTGCGGTTTTTCCTGAATTCCTTACTGTTCTTTCGTGACCTTGGTCAGAATTTCGACAACCTTCTGATAGCGGTCGTTGGCGCTTGGATCTTTCAGGCTCTTCAACAGCGCCGGATCGTTCAGCCCAATCTGGTGCAGGGTCTGCTCCATGTTGGCGGCCGGTATCTGACTGACCAAATCCATCGTTGCCCGCGCAATTGCCAAGGGCTGCACGGAGACGACGGAGGACGTTTGTCCCTCCATGGTCCCGGTGTAGTTCGGATCGGCGCCGGCATTGAGAAGCGCCTGGACTTCTTCCACATTGCCGTTCCTGGCCGCGTAGTGGAGCGCGCTCCAGCCCGTCGGGGAGGTGCGGCTGTTTGCATTGGCGCCCTTGTCGATGAGTTTCTTGACGTCGGCGGTGTTGTCGGCCTTGACGGCCGTCATCAGAGAGGCTCGCATCGTCTCCGGATTGGGCTTGCAGCCGGAAAGGGGCAAAAGAGAAAGCAAAAGTACAGGAAGAACAAGGAGGAGTGCATTGCGTTTCATTTTCAGGGGTGATCCTTTCAATCCGTATGCCGATTCTGCCGTGGTACGATTCCATCCCGAAGGACAGGGCAAAAGGTTGTTTCATCAACGCAACCTCAGGGCAAAAACAGCGTCGATGTAGCCTAACAAGTTTCAAGAACGCCGCCCACAGCTTGAACTTGTACTACCATTGGGTGCCCCCGGTCTCGATTTTGAGACCGGGGATCCACGAACTCGATAGAACTTCTTTACCTTGTCAGAAACCTGGAGCTCTTCGGTTTCCGGCTAAAGCAACGCTGGTTTTGCTCTAGCCCTCAAAACATTGATTAAAAAGGAAGCAATGGGTCGAATGGCTTTGATCGAGATCGCTCCCTCAGCTTGTTCCGAACAAGCTTTCTGGAAGAGGCCCGCAATCGTTCAGCGACAAAAGCCATACCCTTTATGACATCGGCTTATCCAGAATTTCCTTAAGACGATTCCGTGGTCTTTCATGTTTTCGATCAAGGATACCTAGTTTAGGTTACCAAAGGGTTCTTTGCAGGGTCAACCAGCTTCGACCAGTCCATAGTGGCGCTGCCAGGCTCCTTTCAGCCGTTCCCAGACGCGCTTTTTCTCGGCGTCCGTCGTCTCGTTGCCGCGCGTCTTGTCCGTGCTGGAGGCGTTCACAAAGCGGGTGGCCTCCATCTTGGCCATCTCCAGCAACTGGCGGTCGCGCAACAGATTGGCCACGCGGAAGTCCGGCAGCCCGGCCTGACGCGTGCCAAAAAACTCGCCGGGGCCGCGCTGCTCCAGGTCCAGCTCCGCCAGCTCGAATCCGTTCTGCGTGCGAACCATGGCGTTCAGCCGCTCCTCGCCCACGGGCGAAACGTGCTCGCCGGTGATCAGAACGCAATAGCTTTTGGCTGCGCCGCGGCCCACGCGGCCGCGTAACTGGTGCAACTGCGCCAGGCCAAACCGCTCCGCGTGCTCGACCACCATCACGGTTGCGTTCGGAACATCGACGCCCACTTCGACGACCGTCGTGGCCACCAGCACGTCGATCTCGCCGCGCTGGAAACGGCGCATGATGATCTCCTTCTCGTCGGCGTCCAGGCGGCCATGCAACAGGCCCACGCGCAAACCGGCAAATGGTCCCAGGCGCAGCTTTTCGTACATTTCCACGGCCGACTTCAATCCCAGCTTCGCGCCCGAATTCGCCTCCTGCTCCGCCTTGGGAAACAGCTCCGCCGTTTTGCCCTTGCGTTTGGGTGCCTTCGGCCCGGATTTCTGAACTTTGGAAGCAGCAAAAGACGGCGGCGCCTTCACGCTCGCCTCGGCATTGTCGTGCGATAAGTCCAGATCGGTTGCTTTTCCCTTGCGTGAGCTCTTACGAACAGTGGGTGCCCCAGGTCCGGATTTTCGGACCTGGGAAGCGATGAACGATGGCTCTTCCATACCCGCAGATGTCTCGTCGTGCGAAAAGTCCAGCTCCGGCTGGTCGTCCTTGCTGCCCTCGATGACCGGGCAAACAACGTAAGCCTGCCTGCCCTTTGCCACCTGCTTGCGGACAAACTCCCACACCTCGCCGGACATTTCTCCGGAAACGCGCCGGGTGACGATCGGCGTGCGCCCCGGCGGCAGCTCGTCCAGAACGCTGACATCCAGGTCGCCGTAGAGCGAGAGCGCCAGCGTGCGCGGAATCGGCGTCGCCGTCATCACCAGCATGTCCGGCTCAGCCTGATTGGGCTTTTTCGTCAGCCGGAAGCGCTGCAAAACGCCGAAGCGGTGCTGCTCGTCGACCACCACCAGCCCCAGCCGGTCGAACTCGACCTTTTCCTCGATCAGCGCGTGCGTGCCAACCACCAGTTGCGCCTCGCCGCGATTGATCTGGCCGCGCGCCGCGCGCTTACGGGCTTCGTCCAGCGAGCCGGTCAGCAGCACAATGCGCGGCTTGCGCGAGGATTTTTCCAGCAGCTTGCGGATGGCCAGAAAATGCTGCGTGGCCAGAATCTCGGTGGGAGCCATCAGCGCTGCCTGGTAGCCATTTTCGATGGCGACCAGCATGGCTTGCAGGGCAACAATCGTCTTGCCCGAGCCCACATCGCCTTGCAGCAGCCGCCGCATCGGGCTGGCCTCGCGCATGTCGTCCACAATCTCGCCCAGCGCCCGCTTCTGCGCCTTGGTCGGATGGAACGGCAGCACCTCGCGCAGCGCCTCGCGTACCTTGTCGTTGGTGGCAAAGCTGATGCCGACGCGCTTCCGCATCTTCCGGCGCTTGAGTTCCAGGCCCAGTTCCAGAAAAAACAGCTCCTCGAAGATCAACCGCCGGTGGGCTGGCGTCGATGAGCTTTGCAGTTGGTCAAAGCTGGTTCCATCGGGCGGAAAATGCACCTCGCGCAGAGCCGTCTCGCGGTCCGGCAGGCTCAGCCGCTCCACGATAGCGCGCGGCAGGCACTCCGGCGCCGCGCCCGCTAAGCCTTCCAGCAAGTGGAAGATCACCTTGCGCTGCCAGCGCGAGGCCAGCCACGCGCCCCCCAGCGACTCGTAGACCGGCGTAATGCGTCCCACTTCAAGCGACCGCGTTTCGGCGTCGTCGGTCGCCTCCGGCAGCAGTTCCCACTGCGGCTGAATCATCTTGAAATTCTGCGTCGACCGCGACGGCTCGACCCGGCCATAGACCGCGATCGTCTGCCCAGCGTGGATTTTGCCTTCCAGATACGTGCCGTTGAACCAGATGCACTTCAGCGACCGGAGTCCCTGTCCCACGGTCAACTCGAAAATCGGCATGCGCCGCGTGCGCAACAGGGCCGAGCCGCGCACTTCGGCAATCACGCTGGCCGTCTCTCCCGCCTTCAGCTCGTCCAGGCTGCGCGGATTCTGGCGGTCCTCGTAGCGAAACGGCAGGTGGTAGAGCAGATCCTCGGCCGTTTCGATGCCCTTGGCGGCCAGCAGCGCCGCCACGCGCGGCCCCACGCCCTTCACATACATCACCGGAGTGTCGAGATCGGCCACACTTCGGATGCTAAATGGCGCGTGTCCGTGGGGCAAACAGGTCTATCGATCCGGTAACTCAATACTGTTTGGGTGCCCCATCCATTTCCGCGTCTTTTTGCGGAAATGGGTGGGAAACAACGCCCCTGTTTTCTTGCCGGATCAATAGAACTCCGGCCGCTTGATTTTTAAGGCGCTTCGCCCGCCCAATTTGTTCCTGTGCTCAGAAAAAATTCCAATCCGGTGCGCTCAACCCGGTCGGCGCCTCATCTGAAAATGCTCGAATGCGGCTGATTCTGCTATTCTCAAGGCGTCAACTGGTCATTTTCAATCGGAGAGTTTCGTGCCAAGCCGCAAAGAGATTCATTGGGCGCAATTGCGAGTGGGGACGCTGGTTCTGTCAGCCGCGGCCGTGCTGGTGGTGCTGATTCTGCTGATGACCAGCTCGGGCGGCGGACTGTTTGCGCGCAAGCTGGTACTCCGCGCCTACTTTGAAAACGCCTCCGGCCTCAAGAATGGCGCGCCAGTAACGCTGGAAGGCGTGACCATCGGCAATGTGATCCGCATCCGCGTGGTGCCGGAGCGCAATCCCACGCCGGTGGAAGTGACCATGCGGGTGGGCCACGAATATCTGGGCTGGCTGCATTCCGATACGACCGCCTCGATTGCGCAGGCCGGGGTGCTTGGCGACAGCTTCATCGATCTGGACTCGACCCGCGCCCTTGGGCCTAGCCCGATCAACAACGCCGAGCTGAAATCCGCCGGCTCGCCCACGATTCAGGACGTGATTCGCGGCAGCAAGGTTTCCATCGAAGAAGTCGACGTGCTGATGCGCAAGGTGGAAACCCTTGTGGATACGCTCAACTCCAAGCGCGGCACGGCGGGCGAGCTGATCAACGATCCGACACTCGGGCGCAAGATCGCATCGATCGCCACCAATCTCGACACCGTTACCAAGGCCATCTCCAGCGGCAAGGGCTCGCTGGGCAAGCTGGTCAACGACGATACGCTCTACACGCGCGCCAACTCCGCCGTTGACCGGCTGGACCGAATCACCACGGCTCTCGACGAGGGCAAGGGCACGGCGGGCAAACTGCTCAAGGACGACTCGCTTTACAACAATCTGAATGCCGCCGTCGCCAACACGAATCAACTGGTCGCCGAGATCAACGCAGGCCACGGCGCCATGGGCAAGCTAGCCAAAGATCCCGCCTTCGCGCAGAAGCTGGACGACACGGTCACCCGCCTGGACTCGATTCTGACCAGCGTGGATGAGGGCAAAGGCAGCCTGGGCCAACTAGTCCAAAATCCGTCGCTCTACAACAACGCCAACCAGACCATGGATCAGACCCAGCAGTTGGTCAAGGGCATTCGCGAAGATCCCAAGAAATACCTGGTCATCCGGCTGAAGATTTTTTAGAAAATCTCTGAATTGGCTGACGCTTTGAAGCGTACGCGCTGGTTCTCTTGCAAAATGGTCTTCCGACGATTCACTGTGTTACGGCACGACTTTAGTCGTGCCGTAACTGCCGCAAAATCAACGGGCCTTTAGGCCCTGGGGGATGTTCTTCTGGAGCTTGGACCGAATTTAAGCCTTTTTCCGCAGCCTGTTTAGCCACTGCGGTGCCCCAGCTCCCGATTCTTGGCCCTGGGAAGACTTCATCGCAAGCAACCGGGTGCCCATCCATTTCACGATCTTTGTGAAATGGGTGGGAAACCACGAACCTGAACCGTCTACTTGACCACCAGGTTGACCAGCCGCCCAGGAATCACGATCACCTTGACCACGTTCTTGCCCGCCACCTTGGCCTGCACCTTGGCATCGGCCAGCGCCGCTTCCTCGATGGTCTTGCGCTCGGCATCGGCTGCCACACGGACGACGGAGGCCAGCTTGCCGTTGATCTGCACCGCAATTTCCAGCTCATTTTCCTTCGCCAGCTCCAGGTCGCTCGCGGGCCAGGGAGCGCGCAGGATTGCGCTCTTCTCGCCCAGTTCCTCCCACAATTCAGCCGACAGATACGGTGCGAAGGGCGCCAGCAAGAGCACCAGCGAACGCAGCAGTTCGCGCACAACCGGCACCGGAACCTCACCCGCCGCCAGTTGCGCGTCGGCGGCTTGCAGATCGTTGACCAGTTCCATGATCGCCGCGACGCAGGTGTTGAAGTGCCAGCGCCCCTCGAAGTCCAACGTGACTTTGGCGATGGTCTGATGCAGCTTGCGCAGCAACTTCAGAGATAGTCCGGTTGGCGCTTCACGCTTCTGATCGCCCGCCGCGCGTGCCACCGGCGCGTACTTCGTCACCAGCCGCCAAACGCGGCCGAGGAAGCGGCTCACTCCGGCCACGCCATCTTCCTGCCAATCCAGATCGCGGTCCGGCGGCGCGGCAAACAAGGCGTACATGCGCGTCGCATCGGCGCCGTAAGCGGCAATCATGTCGTCGGGCGAAATCACGTTGCCCTTCGACTTGGACATCTTGGAGCCGTCCTTGATGACCATGCCCTGCGTGAACAGCCGCCGCACCGGCTCGTCGTTCACAATCAGCCCCAGGTCGCGCATCACCTTGGTCCAGAAGCGCGAATAAATCAGGTGCAGAATGGCGTGCTCCACGCCGCCGATGTACTGGTCGATGGGGAACCAGTATTGCGCCTTTTTGGAGTCGTAGGGCGCGCTCGTGCTCCGAGCGTCCGTGTAGCGGTAGAAGTACCAGCTCGAATCGACAAAAGTGTCCATCGTATCGGTTTCGCGCTTGGCTGCGCCGCCGCACTTGGGGCAGGTGACATTCACAAACTCCGGCACGCGGCCCAGCGGCGAGCCGCCCTGCTGCGTAATCTCAATCTGCGCGGGCAGCAGCACCGGCAACTGCTCGTCCGGCACTTGCACCAGGCCGCACTTTTCGCAGTGAATGATCGGAATCGGCGTGCCCCAGAAGCGTTGGCGACTCACGCCCCAGTCCTTCAGGCGGAAGGTGACCTTCGCTTCGCCGAAGCCCTTGGCCACGGCAATCTCTTGCAGTTTTTTCTCGGCATCGGCGCAACTCAGGCCATCAACCAGCGGATCGGAGTTGACCACCACGCCCTCGTGCGCGCAGAACGGCAACTCCTGCGAAGCGCTGGGGTCCGCGGGCTTGATGACCTGCACGATGGGCAAATTGTATTTTGTCGCAAACTCAAAGTCGCGCTCGTCATGGGCCGGAACGCTCATGATGGCGCCTGTGCCGTAGTCGGCCAGAATGTAGTTGGCCACCCAGATCGGCACGCGCTGGCCGTTGTAGGGGTTGATGGCGAAGTGGCCGGTCGGAATGCCGTGCTTCTCAATTGCGCCCAGGTCGCCCGCCTCGCGCGCCTTCTTCTGCTGGTCAAGCAGCTCATCGACCTTGGCCTTCAACTCGGGATCGACGGCGGTGAACTGCGCCACCAGCGCGTGCTGCGGCGCCAGTTGCACGCTGGTCGCGCCAAAGATCGTGTCGACGCGCGTCGTGAAAACGCGAATTCTTACAGCTTTGTCATCCAGAGCGGAGCGCAGCGGAGTCGAAGGACCTGCGTCTAGTCCCTGTCCTTCCAGGAAAAAGTCAACCTCGGTTCCTTCGCTACGGCCGATCCAGTTGCGCTGCATGGTGCGGACTTTTTCCGGCCAGCCGTCGAGCTTGCTCAGGTCGTCGAGCAACTCCTGCGCGTAGGCCGTGATGCGGAAGAACCACTGCGTCAGGTCGCGCTGCTCGACGGGCGTGGTTTCGTGCCGCCAGCAGCAGCCGTCGACCACCTGCTCGTTCGCGAGCACCGTGGCGCACTCCGGGCACCAGTTCACCTTGCTCTTCTTGCGATAAGCCAGCCCTTTTTCGTACATGCGCAGAAAGAACCACTGATTCCAGCGGTAGTACTCCGGCAGGCAAGTCGTGACCTCGGTCGCCCAGTCGTAGCCCAAGCCCAGCCGCTGCATCTGCAGCTTCATGGCCGCGATGTTCGAGAGCGTCCACTCGCGCGGAGGGGTATTGTGCTTGAGCGCGGCGTTTTCGGCCGGCAGCCCGAAAGAATCCCAGCCCATCGGATGCAGCACGTTGTAGCCGTGCATCCACATATAGCGGGCCAGCGCGTCGCCAATCGAGTAGTTGCGCACGTGTCCCATGTGCAACTGGCCGCTCGGGTAGGGCAGCATCTCCAGCACGTAGTACTTGGGCTTGCCGCAGGACGCGGGTTCGGCCGCATACAAAGTGGGATCAGAGGCCCACCGCTGCTGCCATTTGGGTTCAATCGACGCCGGATCATAACGCAGTTCGTTCTCTTCAGCCATATCTCTTTTAGTGTAAACGGGCAGTGAAGCCGAGAAAACCGATTGCGGCAAAACTGCGAAGAGCTTATTGATCCGGCAACTCAATACTGTCTGTGTGCCCCATCCATTTCCGCGTCTTTTTGCGGAAATGGGTGGGAAACGATGCCACTATTTTCTTGCCGGATCAATAGCAGCCCGTGGCGAAAGTCTGGTTTTGAAAGGGCACGGCTTCAGCCGTGCCGTAAGTGGCTCAAAATGAAGCCGTGCTTTAGCCCCCAAGGGACGGTTTTTCGTTACTTCTGACTTTCGCCACAGGCTGTTAGCAATCGAGGCGGCAAAAGCGCGGATACTTTATACAACTGCGTATACGAGGTGTCTCATGCTGGCCGTTCGCATTCCCGACGAAATGGAATCCCGCCTTGACAAGCTAGCCATTCTCACCGGCCACCCGAAGAGCTTTTATGTGCACGAGGCCCTGCAAACGCATCTGGACGAGACCGAGGAAACCTATACGGCCCTCTACCGGCTGGAGCATCCAACCAAACGCTGGACGCTGGAGGAGTTGGAGCAGGGGCTTGACAACCCTGGCGACAAAGACCCGTCGCTGGGGATCCCGGCTTGACCTCACCAAATAGCCCCGAAAGCGCGCCGCGATGAACGGGGCACATCTTTTCAAGGTTCAAAGTGATTCTTCGGAGTTGATGAACGGACCACCTGCCACGACTGAAGCCGTGCCCTTTCAAAACTGGGCTTATGAAGCAGTAGCCGACTTATCAGCAGATACAACAACCCATTCCTTGACCGCAAAATCGTATCGTTTTAGCGGCTTGGCCGGAATGCCTGCCGCTAGTGTGAATGGCTCGATTGCGCCAACAACCACCGAATTTGCTCCGATGACTGCACCCTCGCCGATTCTGGCTCCGGGTGTCACGACAACGCCATCCCCCAGCCATACATTCCGTCCGATAACAACCTCGCGGTCGCAATCGAGAGGTCGCAGACGCGGCGGAACACTGGGAGAGCACTGCGGCCCTCTGAACCGACCGTGGTTATGATCTGTAATGATCACCTTGCTTCCGATCAAGACGTCATCGCCTATCTCTACAGAATGTGTTGCGGCGATGTGTCCCCATGCACTTATAGCGACATTGTTTCCTATAACAATCCTGGGGGTAAACATCTTGCCCTGATAACTCTGTACTGCTTGCAGCCAAAGTTCTGACCCCGCGCAAAAGTTCTCACCTATCTGAATAGCCGAAACGCCGATCAACAACGCTCCCGGGCCAAGGTCGATTTCATCAACGCCAAACTGTTTTGCCAACATGCGATTGTGAAGGCGATGGAATCGCTCTATAACTTGCCGCTGGACAATCCCATACAGGCTCTCATAGAGACGAAGTGCAATCCTGGACCGATATGTTAGATGAACGCCTGCCATGGATTCTCTCTCCATTCGGAATACTACTTGAAAGCCGGCGATGAAATTCCAATCCGCGTGGATCCCCGGTCTCAAAATCGAGACCGGGGGCACCAAATCATGGTACGGAATTAAGCTATCAGAGAGCTAGATGCCTTCGCCCATGGAGACGTACTGGCGCATCTCGTCGAGCTTCTTGCGGTAGGCGGCGCGCTCGGCTTCCTCGGCGGTGAACTGCTCGGCCTCGGCCGGCTGTGCTTGGCCACCAAGCTTGGCTTCCATCTCCTCGACGCGGGCCGAAAGCGCAATCAGAGCGTCCGAGAGCGGGTCCTTGATGTCATGCGGATCGAGAATCAGCACGCGCTCGCCGTTGCGATAGACGATGTGTGCCGGAACGCCCACGACGGTCGAGTTGGGCGGCACGTCGGAGAGCACCACAGAGCCGGCGCCCACGCGCGAGTTTTCGCCGATGGTGACGTCGCCCAGCAGATTGGCATTATTGCCGATAAAGACGTTGTCGCAAACCGTGGGATGGCGCTTGCCGTGGCCCTTGCCGGTGCCGCCCAAGGTCACGCCCTGATACAAGGTCACGTCGTTGCCCACGATGGCGGTTTCGCCGATGACCACTCCCATTGCGTGATCGATGAAAAGCCGCCGGCCCAACCGCGCGCCGGGATGGATATCGACGCACGTGAAAAAGCGGGCGACCTGCGAAAGCAACCGCGCCAGCAGACGCAGCTTCGCGTTCCAGAGGACATGGGAAATGCGATGAATCCAAACCGCCCACAACCCCGGGTAGCAGAGAAAAACCTCCAGCCGCGAACGCGCGGCCGGGTCGCGCTCCAGCACGGAGTCAATGTCTTCGCGGATGTGGGAGATCAGCAGCATGAGAACCTTCGGAAAAAGCCCAAAAAGGGCGCGGCATAAACCGCGCCCTCTCTGAGCATAACTCCTTTTGGCTCCTTATTTACCCGGCAATCGCTTCGGTGGGCAGCGCCAGCGCTTTCTGGCGGAGCGACTCGAACAGCGGCGAGGACAGGTAACGTTCGCCGAAGTCGGGCAGGATGGCGACGATCAGCTTGCCGGCGTTCTCCGGCCGAGCTGCAACCTTCAGCGCTGCCGCCACGGCCGCGCCCGCGCTGATGCCGACAAAGATGCCTTCCTTCAGCGGCAACTCGCGGGCCGTGTTGATGGCCTCGTCGTTGGTGATCTGGACGATTTCGTCGACCAGGCTGGTGTCGAGTACGCTGGGGACGAAGCCAGGGCCGATGCCCTGAATCTTGTGCGGTCCGGGCTTGCCGCCTGAGAGCACGGGGCTGTCGGTCGGTTCGACGGCGATGGCCTTGAAGCCCGGCTTCAGCGGCTTGATGTACTGCGAGATGCCGGTGATGGTGCCGCCGGTTCCCGTGCCGGAGACGACAATATCGACCTTGCCGTCGGTGTCGTTCCAGATTTCAGGGCCAGTGGTGGCCTTGTGAATGGCCGGATTGGCGGGGTTGGCGAACTGCTGCAGAATGAAGCCGTTCGGCGTCTTGGCCTTGATCTCTTCGGCCTTGGCGATGGCGCCCTTCATGCCCGCCGGACCGGGAGTTAGCACAAGCTCCGCGCCAAAAGCCAACAGAAGCACGCGGCGCTCAAGGCTCATGGTCTCCGGCAGGGTGATGATCAACTTGTAGCCTTTGACTGCGGCCACAAAGGCCAACCCAATGCCGGTATTGCCGCTTGTGGGCTCAATCAGAACGGATTCTCCGGGCTTGATCTGACCAGCCTTTTCTGCGGCCTCGATCATCGCCAGGCCAATGCGGTCCTTGACGCTCGAAACGGGATTCTGGCTTTCCAGCTTGACAACGACGGTCGCGGGCAGCCCGACGGCCAGCCTGTTCAGCCGCACCAGCGGGGTCCGGCCAATAAGTTCAGTCACATTCGCGGCAATACGCGCCATAATAAATCTCCTCTTTCCAGGATGCTCTCCCGGATGATTTCGCTTCAATTGTTTTGGGGTATGGTGCAACTGGAATGGCGGGAAAGACACACGCCATCAGGACGCACTTCAGCCTCGGAGCTTGCACCAGGGCGGTGTTAGCGACATCGTGGCATGAGAGAAGCATAGTACCAGAGCGCGGCTCGTGGCAAGCAGGAACGCAAGAAAGATCTTGGCTTATTGATCCGGCAACTAAATACTGTCAGGGTGCCCCATCCCTTTCCGCGTCTTTTGCGGAACTGGGTGGGAAACGATGCCAATATTTTCTTGCCGGATCAATAGGGGCCGGTCTCCCATGCAGCCAGACATCTTGTGTGGGCCGGAAGGCCACAGTTCAGCCGACCAGGAGGTTGACGCTACTTGGTTATTAGTCCCCCACCGGCGTTGCCGACCCACGGAAGATGAAACTGTGCCCCATCCATCGGACGCCTTTGTTTTTGTCCGATGGGTGGGAATCCGTAGAACTCCGTGACGTCGTCGTATTTTGTTGAACTTGCACTTTTGTTTCTTACTAGGAGAACGCGGACTGCTGTTCCAGTTGCTCCATCAGATCTTCCCACTCGGCGGTGAAGGCTGTGAGCTGCTGGTGCAAATCCGCGGCCAGAGCGGTCAGACGCTGCGTTTCCTCAGCCGAAACATAGACGCCAAGCTGCTCTTCTGTGTGGGCAATCTCCGCATCGACGCGCGGGACTTCCTCTTCCAGAAAAGCGCAGCGTTCTTCCATTTGCTTTTGCTTAATGGGATTCAAGCGACGAGGGCGACTGCTGGCGGCGTCGGCCTCAGCCTCGGCAACGCTCTCATTGCCGTTCGGCGCGACGGCCTCCTGCGGCTTTTCCTTCGCTGATACTTCAACGGAAGGGCTGCCAGCGGCGGCCTCCTTGCGGCGCAGATAGTCTTCGTAATTGCCCTCGTGGCAGACGACCGTGCCGCCCTCCACTTCAAAGATGCGCGTGGCCAGCCGGTCAATGAAATCGCGGTCATGGGAGACAAAAACCACCGTGCCGCTGAAGGCCGCAATCGCTTCCAGCAAGACCTCTTTGGCGCGCATGTCGAGGTGATTGGTGGGCTCGTCAAGCAGCAGAAAATTCGACGGAGAAACCAGAATTCGCGCGAGGGCGTAACGGTTGCGCTCGCCGCCGGAAAGCACGCCGAGCGGCTTGAAGACATCGTCGCCGCTGAAGAGAAAACAGCCCAGCAACGACCGCAACTCGGATTCCGGCACCTTCAGCGCGGCGCGGCTCATGTCGTCCAACATGCGCGCCTCGGGGTCCAACACCTTGTACTGATCCTGCGCAAAATACTCGCTGACGACGTTGTGGCCGAGACGTACGGTGCCGGTCGTGGGCGCTTCGGTTCCAGTCAGCAGACGAATCAGCGTGGACTTGCCCGCGCCGTTGACGCCGACCAGAGCCACGCGGTCGCCGCGATCGACGGAGAAGTTGACGCCGCTGAAAACCTGCTTGGCATCGTAGCGCTTGGCGAGGTATTTGGCCTCGACCACCATCCGCCCCGAGGGCTGCGGCTGGGGAAAGTGAAAGTGAATCTCCGGCTCCTCCTCGGGAATTTCGATGCGCACAATCTTGTCGAGTTCCTTGATGCGCGACTGCACCTGTTTGGCCTTGGTGGCCTGCGCGCGGAAGCGATTGATGAACGTTTCCAGATGCTCGATCTGCTGGCGCTGATTGTTGTAGGCCGCAATCAATTGCGTCCGCCGCTCTTCCTTCTGGCTGAGATATTTGGTGAAATTTCCCTGATAAACATTCAGCCGCTTGTTCCAGATCTCGACGGTGCGGTCAATCGTGACCTCAAGAAAGTAGCGGTCGTGCGAGATGAGGATGTAGCCGAAGGGATAATTTTTGAGATAGCCTTCCAGCCAATTACGGGTTTCGAGATCGAGGTGGTTGGTCGGCTCATCGAGCAGCAACAGGTGCGGCTTGGCCAGCAGCAGCTTGGCCAGCGCGATGCGCATCTGCCAGCCGCCACTGAACTCGTCGGTCTTGCGCGTCCAGTCTTCCTTGCTGAAGCCGAGGCCGGTCAGCACGGAGCCGACCTGCGCATCCAGCGCGTAGCCGTCGAGCGAGTGAAAACGCTCCTGAAGGGTCGAGTAGCGCTCGGCCACGGCGTCATATTCCGCGCTGGTGTGGTCCAGCTCGGCCAGTTGTCCGCTGAGATAGACCAGCTCTTTTTCGATTTCGCGCAGCTCGTCGAAGACGGTCAGGCACTCATTGAAGACCGTGCGGCCGGTCAGTTGCAGCCCCTCCTGGGGCAGGTAGCCAATGCTCATGCCGCGGGTCTGTTGAAGTTCTCCGTAATCAAGAGTTTCCAGGCCGGCCAGCACCTTCATCAGCGTGGATTTTCCAGCACCGTTAGCGCCCACCAGGGCGGTTTTTTCGTCGCTTCGGATCAGCCAATTGGCTTCCTGAAACAGGATTCGCGGCCCAAATCGTTTACCGGCATTTTGAAGGGAAAGCATCTAATCTCTAGTGTATCGTCACCGCATTGCCCAAAGGCTCGAAGAGGAAATTGGCTATACCTGTTTAATTTGTAAGGTGATCGCATCCGCAATATCGACCAACAGGCCGTCTGCATCGATTTTTTTGTAAATGGAACTCCCAGGTTTCGTTTGATATACGTCTTCAAGATAAATCAGCTTATGGCACTCCTCGTCGTTGGCAATTGAGAAGCTGGCAACTCGTCCTGTAATGGTCCCTTGGTGTTCCTTGAGAACGATCTCGGCAAAGACCTGTTTTGGGTCTCCATCCTCATCAAGATCCGGGAACAGAGCATCATAAATAATCGGCCTACCCGTAATCAGGAATCTCTCTACATACTTGGACCAAAAGTGCCCGATCGGCGTGTCCAAGATGCCGAGCTTTCTGGCAACCTGCTCAATGGGACGCCAAGCATCAAACAAACCCCGCCCGAGTCCAAGAAGCCAACCGATGCCAAGAGCCAAGAAAAAGTAAATCGCCAAGTATCCAGCAGGAATCCCGCCTAATTTCCTCAAGAGTTCAGCCGGTGCGGGTTGGAGCCAACCATGAAGGAAGAACAAGGCAGAGTGCTTGCACAGAAGGCCTGCCAGCATCCAGAACAAAATACAGAGAACAGCGACGACTGAATGCGCCAAAACGCTAAAGATGAGGAACTCCGCAACTTCTTCGGTTGCGCCCTTCTTTCGTTGCGTACGCGGAATAACGCGGTCGCTGCCCCGAAGGGCGAGGTATCCCGGTAGTACAGCCAGGATGATCAGTACCACCTTGGAGAGGTCGATATCCATCTCTTGCTATTTTTTTGCCACTAGAGTTGATTCCGCTAGCTCTTGAGTTCGCGTGACTCTCTCGTCAGCAACGAGAGGAACATAGGCGACTCGACCTGTCCTCGTCTGCAAAAAAGGATTATCCGCTTTTTTGCAGACGACAAAGCGGTTGGCAGAGCTAAATATCTCATTGAATTTATTGGGCCTTATTGCGATTTTTGCTCTGGGCATATCACACCTCTTTTAATAGTTTAGCTGATTTCACGAATCTTTTTGCGTAGATTTCGTAGGCGCAGAGGGACTGCTCGGCGTTTGGGGAACAGCAGCCTGAACTGGTACAAACGGGTTTGGCGTATTCGGATTTGCCGGGCTCTTCGACCAATGAGCATCCCTTTGCATCCAAATCGCGCTATCGTTTGCTAGAGCGTGATTTGCAGTGGGACGAGCTAGATTTGAAGTCTTATCCGTCATAGGAACCTCTCCCCATAAGTATACCCATTTTCATTTATTTATGACTGTGAAACGTTGGATTTCCTGTGGCAAGGTTCGTTCTACGGCTGAGTCATGATCGGCATACCCGCCCAAACTTGGTTCAGATCTCAGCGCCCCTCTCCAATTTCTCTTACCAAAACGGATTTATCTGTGCTTCTTCTGGCCATTCAGTGCTGCCTTGCGCGCTTTTTCGGCCTTTGCACAGGCGATAAGTCCGCCATAAAAACGCAGGCAGTCTCGATTTCCGGTACCATAACAGAGGTACCTATTGCAGAATGAGCCTTAAAGCCAAGCTGGAAGCTGTCATTTACGCCGCGGAAGAGCCGGTCACACTGCCCCAGCTCTCCGTACTCTTTGCCGACGACGCCTTTGAATGGAAGGCGCAGCAGGAAGCTGCGTCCGCCGAACAAGCCGCCGAGGCCGCCCAACCCCTGCCCCTGGTCAACGGAGAGCTTTCCGAAGGAGAACTCGCCGACCTGGGCATTGAACCGGCCGCTGGGTCCACCGATCCGGCCAGCGCTGCCGCGGAACAAGCCACGGAGGAAACACCGCCCGAGGCGGATTCCGAGAGCAGCCCGGCTGAGAGTACTGCCGAGGAAGACACGGCCGCTGGGTCCAAGGACACCGCCGCAATCGAGGCCGACGCCAAGCGCCAGGCGCGCCAGCACGAACGTGAAGCCCGCGCCATCCTGCACCAACTGCTCGACGAAATTATCGCCACCTATGCCGCCGACGACCGCGGCGTTGAGATTCGCGAGATCGCCGGCGGCTACCGCATGGCCACCAAACCGGAGTGCCACGACGCCGTGCAGATGTTCGTCAAGAGCCTCAAGCCGGTGCTGAAGCTCTCGCTGCCGGCGCTGGAAACCCTGGCCATCATCGCCTACAAACAGCCGGTCACAGCGCCCGAAGTCAACGAGATTCGCGGCGTCGACGCCTCCGGCGTTTTTGGATCGCTGCTGGCCCGCAAGCTGATCGCGACCGCTGGCCGCAAGCAGGTTCTCGGCCGCCCCATCCTTTACAAAACCACCCGCGAGTTTCTGCTCCGCTTCGGCCTGAAAGACGTGACCGAACTGCCTTCGATGGAGGAGTTCGAGAAGCTGGCCGCCAGCGAGCTTGAAGAGCCGGAGTCCGCCTCCGGGGATGACTCCGAGCAGAAACCGAACCCCGCACTGGGCCCCGAATTCGACGCAGCCGCCAGCGAAGCGCTGGAAGACGCCAACGTCGAAACCCAGGAACCGCAACCCGAACCGAAGCCCGCCGAGACGGCGGTCAGCAACGAACCCCACAGCACCGCAGAGGCCGCTCCTGCTGCGCCTCACACCACAGAGCAGGCAGAAACCGAGACTTCCCCACATGGCGAAGAAGATCATTAAGACCGAAACAGCAAAGACCGAAACTGAAACAACAAAGGCCAAGACCGCGACAGCGAAGGCCAAAACAGCCAAGACCAAGGCCATCAAGGCGAAAAAGACCGATGACGCGCAGGCCGCATCCGCCGAGCCTGAAACCGCGACCGTACCTGAAATCGTGGCCGCGCCCGAAAGCGAAATTCCCCAGGCAGCCTTTGAAGACCCCATCGGAGACACCACCGATGGCGAGGCCGAAACCGCGCTTGAAGCCGCAGCGGAAGCCGAAGAGGTCTCCGAGAGCAAAGCGGACGACGAAGCTGAAGTTGAGGCGGAAGCTGAGAGCGAAGTTGAGCCCGAGACCGAGCCTGAAGACGAGTCGGAATCCGAAGCTGAAGACAAGTCCGAGGACGACGAAGCAGAAGACGAGTCCAAGCCAAAGCCTCCGGTCAAGCTGGAACGGCTGCAGAAGATCCTGGCGCAGGCAGGAGTCGCCAGCCGCCGCCACGCCGAGGAGATGATCGAGCAGGGCCGCGTGCAAATCAACGGCAAGGTCGTGACCGTGCTGGGAACCAAGGCCGACGCGGGCCGCGACCATATCCGCGTGGACGGCAAGCTGCTGCAAGGCGCCGAGCGCCTGCGCTACTACGTTCTGAACAAGCCGAAGGGCTTTGTGACCACGGTCATGGACCCCGAGGGACGACCCACGGTGATGCAGTTCTTCGAGAAGATGAAAGAGCGCCTCTACCCGGTCGGACGCCTCGATTACATGAGCGAGGGACTGCTGGTTGTGACCAATGACGGCGAGCTAGCCAACCGGCTCACCAGGGCCTCATCCGGCGTGGAAAAGACCTATCTGGTGAAAGTTGCCGGCCAACCCACGGAAGCCGAGCTGAACACCCTGCGCGGCGGGGTCGCCATTGAGCGCGGCAAGCCGGGCTCCGGGACGGTTCGCACCTCACCGGCCCGCATCCGGCAGGTTCGCCAGGGCGACAACCCCTGGTTTGAAGTGGTTCTGATCGAGGGCCGCAACCGCGAACTGCGCAAGATGTTCGAGGAAGTCGGCCATTTTGTTGAAAAGATTCGCCGCATCGGCTACGGTCCGCTGGTTCTGGACCAGGAGCCGGGCAGCTTGCGCGAGCTGGAGCCAAAAGAGCTGGAGGCCCTGCGCCGCGCTGCGGAAGGCACGTTGCGCACGCCCAAAGCCAAGGATCTGCGCCGCCGCAACGCCGCCGAATCAGGCCTGTTGCCGACCGTGCGCCCCAAGCCCAGCAGCCATCCGCGCCCGGTCAAGCCGTTGAACGAAAAGTTCTTTGCGGACGACGCAGCACCCAGCACACCGCGCACCTTCGCCGCCAAAAAGACCTTCGGCGCGGACCGGCCCCGGCGCACAGAGGGCGCTCCGGCCAAGTTCGCCGAACGGCCTTACGCGCGGCCCACGGAGCGCACCGACCGGCCCAGTGCTCGGCCCTATGTACGGCCCGACTCGCGCCCGGCATCGCGTCCTGACGACCGGCAGGCTCGGCCTTTTAGTCCTTCAGCAGCACGGCCAGCATCGCGCCCCTACGACCGTTCGGCCGCTCGGCCCACAGGCCGCCCGGCGTGGAAGAAAGACGACCGCCCCGCGCGCTCCCATGAAGCCGGCGAGGGAACAGGCCACTCCGGCTCAGGACGTCCCTTCGCCGCCAAACCGGCATGGAAGAGGCCAGAGCACCAGGATCGTCCGGCCTACAATCGGCCGCCTTCGCCGCGCCGCGAAGAGTTTGTTTCTGACGAGGATCTAGGCCCGATCAAGCCGCCGAATCTCCACATTGAGGAGATCCAGGAGTCGGATCGCCCGACCTACAGCCGTCCGCCTTCCGGCCGGAGTAGCGCGCCCCGGTCGTACAACGACCGTCCGCGGACCAGCCGTCCCAGCCCCAGCCGTTCCAGTTTTGACCGGCCCGCTTCTTCGGAGCGCTCCGGCGCGGGCAGACCATTCCAGAGCAAGAGCGGACTGGCGCGGCCCTTCACGACCAGCAGCGGCGTTCCCCGCGCAGGTGGCGCACGGCCCAGCAGCAAACCCAGCAGCAAACCCGGCAGGTCGTATGGATCAGGACCACGCTCCAGCGCCGGTTCGCGCCCGAGCTACGGCGCCAAGCGGCCTTACGGAGACAAGCCCAGCGGCGGGCGTTCTTTCGGCGGAGCGTCGAAGACCGGCTTCGGCTCGCGTTCGGCGGGTCCATCCAAGCCCTATGCGCCGCGCACCGAGAGCGCATCGGACTATCGCCCGACCAAGGCGAAGCCGTATCCCAGCTCCAGCTCGCGCGCGGAGAGAAAAGCCGGTCCGGACTGGAAGTCGAAGTCCAAACCCAGCTTTGGCGGCGCGCGCAAACCCGGCTTCGGCTCGAACCGGCCAGCCTCCGGCGGCCATTCCACACGGCCCGGCGGAAAGAAGCGCGGCTAGAGCTCCGGTAGCTTGAAGCTGTACCACCATTGGGTGCCCCCGGTCTCGATTTTGAGACCGGGGTCCACGCGCTCGATGGAACTCCTTTACCTTATTGATCCGGCAACTACAGCATTTTCGGAACTGGTGTAGACCGAAGCCAGGCTGCTATCGATCCAGCACAAAACGATTGCATCACCAACGATTTGTCATCCTGAGCGACCGGAGCGCAGCGAAGGAAGTCGAAGGATCTGCGTCTGTCTTTTCCTTCTCTCGTATCACAATCCAACTGTGCCGAATCAAGATTCCTAGAGCATTTTCGGAACTGGTGTAGACCGAAACCAGACTGCTATCGATCCGGCACAAAACGATTGCATCACAACGATTTGTCATCCTGAGCGACCGGAGCGCAGCGAAGGAAGTCGAAGGACCTGCGTCTGTTTTTCCTTCTCTCGTATCGCAATCCAACTGTGCCGGATCAGGAGTCCTAGTTGGGGCGCGTGGCGCGGTAGGGCGAAAGCGTGTCGTCTTCCTGCTGCGCGGCACTGGCCTTCAAAATCGCCTGCGTGGCCGCCAACTCCGCGCGGCAGGCCATCAACTGCGCCGACAGATGCGCGAATTGCGATTCCAGATGCAGTCGCAGTTCCTCAATCGCGCTTTCCAGCCGGTCGTTGGCCGCAATCTGCTCGGCCTGGCTCTTCTGCGTGGCCTTCAGGTTGGGCAGAATGACGTCAGTGAGAAGCTGTGTGACGGGATCGGGAGTTTTGTCCATGAAAAAATTCTAATGTCAAAGCGCAAAAAATGCCTCATTACGGTTGGGGCAAATTGGTAACCACGAACGGCTCGGCGCGTGGGTCCATTACACTGTTCGCATGACAAAACGTATTGGCATCCATCTCGGGACAACGGGCGGCGTTTCCAATTCCATCGCTCAGGCGCGGGAAATCGGCGCCAACACTCTGCAGATTTTTTCGTCGAGCCCGCGTATGTGGCGCGCGACCAAGGTGGACCCCAAGCAGGCCGCGCGCACCAAGGAAATGCGTGCCGCCCTGGATATTGGGCCGCTGGTCGTTCACACCAGCTATCTGGTGAATGTTTGCAGCCAGACCGCCGAGGTGCGCGAGAAGAGCGTCGTGGCTTTTCACGGCGAAATCGAGCGGGCGCTGGCGCTGGGCGCAGAATACTTGGTCTTGCATCCCGGCTCGTGGAAAGGGCTGACGCGCGACGAGGGCCTCCGGCTGGCGGCCGACTCCATCACGCGAGCCATCGACGGCCTTCCGTGGCAGCAGGCCGATTTTCATATCCTGATTGAAAACACGGCCGGGTCGGAATTTTCTCTGGGCGGCAGCTTTGAGCAGGTGGCCGAGCTGGTCGAGCGGCTGAAGCCGGCCGCGCCGATGGGCGTCTGCCTGGACACTTGCCACACTTACGTGGCGGGCTACGATCTGGTCACGCCCGAGGGCTACGAGGAGACCATCCAGCAGGCAGCCGCGACCGTGACGCTCGACGCCGTGCGCGTCTGGCACATGAACGACGCCAAGGCCGAGCGCGGCTCCAAGCTCGACCGCCATGAGCAGATCGGCCAGGGAACGATGGGCCTGGAGCCTTTCCGCCGCCTGCTCAACGACCAGCGCTTTGCTCATTGCGCCTTCATTGCCGAAACCCCGGTCGCCCAGCCCGGCGACGAGGAGCGCAACGTGAAGGTGCTGCAGGGGCTGGTGGAGTAGCCGGGAAAAATTGTCAGGCTATACCAATTAGAGAACCGCGCTAAACGGTCCCGCTTTGCCTATTTCCCTTGCCGCCGAAACGCTGGCCGCCCAGTATAAGACCGCGATGAGCGGGGCACAGCTTCTCACGGCCCTATCGCGATTCTTTGGGTCGATGAGCGGACCACCTGCCGCAGCCAGCCAAGGCCGAGACCTTCACCGCCGAAAAGGCCGAGCGCGCCGCCTACCGAAAGAAGATCGACCAGATGCGCCAGTACGTCTCCATGGGCAATGGCATCTAGCAAATTCCGAATCGATTACCAAGATGCCCAATGTTTGCGCCGGAGCCGATGCTCAAACATGCGCAAGTAGTCCATCATAAGGGATCACAGATTACTCGTTCGCTGGTTCTTGAACTTTCGGAGATGCATCCTTTGTCTCCGGCATTTCACTGCGCAGTTGAAGGTATTGTGAGCGTCGAGCAATCGAGAATATGCGGGGTTTACAGATAATCTCATTCACCATCATCCCGCAATTCTTGCTCAAGAAGTGCTCAGTAGTTGAAGCAGTGATCAGAGCTGCCGTGTCGGATGTGACTGCGATTACTTGTTCTCCCGTCTTGACTAGGCCATTGTCCGTAGCTTGCAGAACGGCTTGAATTGCTAAGGGCATACTCCCGCCAAAAAGAGCAAAAGCACTACGAAGAAGCTTCATTTCTCTGTTGTGAGAATCCGCCCCATCCATAGCATCGAAAGGTAAGCGACCGGTGATTACTGGAATTTCAACGCCCGTAAAGAACTTCCTTATCTGTTCCGGAATCTGCGGATAATACACATCTTTTTCGCTTATCCTGACGTGAAAACCGCGAGGAAAAGTAACTGCGATGATGGTAACATTTAGTCCGTTGAGCTGACTGTATGCTTTCATCGGTCCCTCCCCTTGCCCCGTAAAAAAAACGAGTTTAGGAAGGCTGGTATTTCCATTGGTCTGCAAGGCGCGGAGATAAGATTTTACGTCTTTGATTACGCACGGGAGGTTCTCACGACCTTCGGAATCAAAATGCTGTACCTTAAGCATTCGGGCCATTGTCGTCCTCCTTCTCCCAATCTTGAGGTTTCTGCTGATAGAAATTCTTGATGCAATGAAGAGCGTAAGTAAAGTCTTTTCCCTCGGAGGAAGGAAATTCTTGTATATTATCTTCCCGTTCCACATGAACGTGGCATGGTTTGCTCACAGGTTGCCATGCACCGTGATTACAAATACGGAACAAAAGAACGTGGCTGGCATAGTCGCGAAAGTCATACATAAAGTTTCTCTCGGCCATTTTGCCATCGATATCAAACGTTGCCATATCCGTAACCGAAAGAATCTTTCCGTCTCTGAAAGTGAATTTTTCTTTCCAGTAGAACGAACTTGGATTGTTTGCCGGGATTTCGATCTTAGTTGGGCGTACTGGGCGTGGATCTAGATATTCGCAGGTGCTTAGCACGCGATCAATGAGTTCTGCGTATTCGTAGGCTCCCAAGGCGCGCTCCAAAAAGAAGAACCCGGATTTTCTCCGGGTTCTTCTGCGTTACATTCGTTGAACAAATTCAACTGAGTCCGGGACTCAGTCGGTGGGAAAAACTCCTTTTCTAACAATTTGTCCCACAATGCCATTTTGATAAAGCTGAACTCGTCACGGTCATCCGATTCGGGGATGTTATCGGCGGTGAGCTCATACCAAAGCTCTGGACCTTTCCCGTATGCTTCCGAGAGATGGCGTACTCGCGCCATGTACTCATCCAGTGTCGGATTGACAATCTCGACCATTTCCATCGGTCCCTCCTTCCCCTGCCAAGCAATTCTGCTGCCACAGCAATACACGTGACCGTGTATGCACAGCCTAACGCGCTTTCTTGGCAACGAATCCTCAACACGTTTTCCTCTCGTGATGTCTGGCTATCTTCTGTATCGGCAACGCCTGAATCTTCGGTAGCATTGCCAACCGGCCAGGACATCTAACGTGCCAACTCACATGATCCTCCTGAACATCAGACGGTCCATATGTGTGTTTCGATGCATATGCACCCTCGGAGATGCAACACATGGGTGAAAAATAGGCTATCAACTCCAGCCATCTTCAAGATTGATCAATTACCCATTCCAAGATCAAGTCTACTGATTCTGAGGATATATTCTGTACAGCAGTCACAAACCGTGATGGCCGTCACATCCGCGACCGATGTTTACAAGCAAGTTCATCGGATGAGATAGTACGAACCTCTGTCCTAATTCCGATCAGGACATTGACCTCGCTTTCCGCCCAATCCTCATAGCCTTCCCTTGATCCTCCGTTCGACCTCGGCCATCCCTGCCAAACGCGCCCAAGATCGCCAGAAAATCCTAAAAAACGCACCTAAATTGCCAATTTCGAGCTGTTTTCCGCACTCCAAGTCCGGCTTCCAACGGAGCATTCGCGGCTTTCCATCCCCAAATCCCCAAACTTTTTTGCGGCGTTCCGTTCGCCGCCTTCGTTTGCAGCCTTCCATCCCGTCTTTTTCCCTCTTTTTGTCGGCCCAGAGGCCCTCTGCAAAAACGGGAATGCGCCGCCCACGCGTTTCCGACGCCGCTCAGATCTGCCCGCGCGTCCCATCCCGGAGCCAGCCTCCGCGCCTTCCAGTGCTAAGGTGAAATTGGTCGCACTTTTTTGCAGAGGCTTCTCTTGTTGTCGGGTTTTCGTCCATTGCTTTTGGCTTATCTCGCGTTTTCTGTCTCCGCCCAGGCCGCTACACGCCTTCAGATTGCGCCTGTTCCGCCGGAAATGCGTTCGACGGCCTACACCGTCAAAGTCAACGGCCAGCCGGTGGATGTGGCTCACGCCGCAGCCAGTTATGAGTACGTCACCTTCGACGCGACCGGCCCGGTTACCGTTGAGATCACCGCCGCCGAGCCCGGCTTCTGGAGCAAGGGCATCGACATCCAGCCCTGGCGGCTGGGCTTGCGGCCCACGCGGCAGGGCCAGACCATCCGCTTCCGGCTCGCCGGTCCGGCCAAGCTCTCTATCTCCCGTCCCGGCGACTTTCTGAACCACGCCAAAATGCTCTTTCTCTTTGCGGGCACGCCGCCTCCCGCGCCGCCCAAAGGCCCCAACGTGCAGGTTTTTCAGGCTGGCGTCCATCGCGGCAGCCTGAATCCCCACAGCGGCGACACCCTGTATCTCGCTCCCGGCTCCTACTTCTACGGCAGTCTCAATCTGTGGAACGTTCAGAATGTAAAGGTTTTAGGCCGTGGAACTATTGTCTACGACGGCCCGCAGGATCCCAACAGCGACCAGGGCTGGATGCAGCGGCCCGACTGGCACTGCATCGGCGCGCTGCAAGCTCACAACGTCGAAATCGACGGGCTGACCTGCATCGTCCGTTCCCGCACCTGGTCGATCCAGATGAAGGACTCCACCGGCTTTCTCTACGACGATTTGCGCCTGATCGGCGGCAATGCGGCCAACGCCAATCAGGACGGCATGGACTGGCTCGGCGGCGGCGACACCACGGTGCGCAACTCCTTCCTGCGTGCCTCGGACGACGTTTTTGCCATGCAGGGCAACTGGGACAGCTACAAGGACGCCGACATGGTGCGCCCCGGCCACAATGTCAGCAATATCACCATTGAGCACAGTGTTCTGTCCACCAGCATCTCGAACATTGTGCGCGCCGGCTGGCCGCGAAAGGTCTACAGCTCCTCCAAGTTTGTTCTGCGCGACTCCGACATCCTTCACGGCGGCATCGGCGCCTGCGGCCAGAGCTTCGGCCTGCTCGGCTTCTGGGGCGCGCAGGGCGCCCGCGGCGATCACTCCAGCTACACTTTCCAGAATCTTTTTCTCGATAACTGGTACTCGCTGGTGCAGTTGGAGCAGGAAACCCCAGAGCTGCACGGCTTTGTTTTTCGCAATATCTGGGCGCTGGATCAGCCGCCGTTGGCCGACTCCACGCTGACCGGCAATGTGGCCGACGTAACCATCGACAATGTGAAGATCGGCCAGACCCGCGTGGACGGCAATGCCGGCCTGCCGCTGGTGGTCTCGGCCGGCGCGGCGCAGCCTCGCTATGCCAACATCTCCGGCCCTGTGGCGGCTTTTTCTGCCTATCCGCAGGTTTTTGCGCCCAAGCAGCCGGTTGCCTTCACCGCGCAACTGGCGCGCGGCGCGCGCTACACCTGGCTTTTCGGCGATGGCACTCAGGCTCAGGGCCGCCGTGTCGTTCACAGCTTTCCTGACGCCGAAGGAACGCAGTTGGACGGTTCGGGCCGCTTCCGCGTCTTGCTTCACGTCGTGGACCGCAAAGGCCACGAGGACTGGGCCGCACAGGGCGTCGTGTCCGTCTCCCACTGGCACGACGCCGCCAGTTTTCTTGGTTCCGCGATTCCCGGCCTCGCCTGGAAGATCTATCCCGGCTCGTGGGCCGATCTGCCCAGTTTCAATGGCCTGCACCCGCTCTTTGCTGGTGAAGGGCCAGGCCTCTACGCCGATTCCAGGGGCTTTACGCATTTCGCCGCCGCTTGGGACGGCTTCATCGACATTCCCGCCGATGGCGGCTACACCTTCCATCTGATGGCCCGGGATGGCGCGCGGCTGTTGATCGACGGCGTGCAAGTGGCCAAGACCGGCCCGCCCTTCGCCCAGGTCTGCGGCGCGCCGGGCAATGCCGTGCGTTATGACCGCGGTTCGATCAGCCTGCGCGCTGGTAAGCACGTCTTTCATTTGGAAGGCTTGCGTGCCGCCAGTTCGAGCTTTCCGCGCCTGCTATGGGAGGGCCCCGCCTTGCCGCTGACCGACGTGCCCACAGCGGATTACAGCCATCTGCGCCAGGATGCGATCAGACCAGGAACACAAAAATAGGAAACGGCTTTGGTAGCGCCAGCCTCCCGGCTGGCTGTAGTGCGGGCGTCCGCGCCCGCGCTTGTCCATGACTAATTACCAATTCATGCAGTCATAATAGTAGTCCCTGCCTTTTATTATTTCGGCAACTAACCAGTGTTCATTGCCGCCTTTTCCGGAGCGATGAACCATAGCTTCCATTGCAAGCTATCGCCTCGCTCTTCGCCTTTCCAAGGAAGGTTGCTTCCTTACACGACCCCTTGGAAAAGCTCTGGACAAGCGATTTCACGGCCGGGCATTGGGCGGGATCAACAAGGTGACAGCCTGGGGCACGATTTCGATGCGGACCGGCAGATAGCCCAACAACTCTCCATCGGCCTCGACGCAGACGCGCGCGGAAGAGCCGTTGTACGAAAGGCATTCGACCGAAACGGCGTCCAGCAGTTCAATCTGGCGGGAGAAGGTCTGGCGGCCGAAGAGGACCGCCAGCAAAAAGCGGAAGTAACTCAGGCGGCTGCGCGTCTTGAAGGCTACCAGGCGCAGGCCGTTCTTGTGCAGCGTGGCGCCGGGGGCCAGATTGTGAAGGACGCCGCCGAAGTCGCGAATCCGCACCGCGAGCAGTTGCGAGACCTCTTCCACGCGCGGCTTGGCGCTGGCGCGTTCCACGAAAGCCGTTTGAAAAAGCGGAAAAGAATAGGTAGCCCAGACGCGAAAGCCCTCGGCCAAGTAGAGAAGATAGCCGAAGCGCCGCTTGAGGCTGGGGGCGAGCCGGGAGAGAAAAAGAGCGTCGGCACCCACGCCAGCCGCCACGGTAAAGTAGCGCGATTGCGCGGCTCCCGCTGCATCCCGATAAGAAATCTTGCCTACGGAAACGCGCACCGGGTTCGCACCCAGCAGCTTGCGGACTGTCTTCGCCGGGGAAGCGTGCAGGCCCAGATTCGCCGCCAGCGCGTTGGCGGTTCCCAGCGGAACAACTCCCAAAGCGACGTCGGTGCCGACCAGACTTTGCAGAATTTCATGGACCGTGCCGTCGCCGCCGCAGGCAAGAATCGTATCGCAGCCCCGCCGCATGGACTCCTCGGCTAGCGTCCCGGCGTTGCCAGACGCCAGCGTTTCCATCGCCTCAGCCGCAACTCCGGCGTGGCGCAGGACTGTGAGCGCCTTGTCGATGGCTGCATGGGTATTGGCCGAGTGCTGGCCGGAGGCCGGGTTGTAGATAAGTGCAACGTGACGCACGCGAGTTCCTCCACGGAGTCCGCGCCCAATCAGAGAGTGCCGGCAGGAACCCTGCCCTTATCTTCGCATCTCGCGGCTCGGTCTCTGCGACTTGAAAATGTATCAACGTTGGATGCCCCAGGTCCCGATTTTGGGACCTGGGATCTACGAACTCGCCAGGCATGACAACTCTGGTTTCGCCCTGAAGGTCATGCGGCAAACAAAATCTACTTGAAAGGCAAGGCCGTCATCGCGCCGCCCCGCTCGCGCAGGCTGTTCTCGCCACGCGGCAATCTCAGCGGCGAGTTGCGGCCTAGATCGCGCTCGTAAATCTCTCCATAGTTGCCCGTCGCTTCGATCACGCGCACCACCCAATCGTCATCGAGACCCAGCGCGCCGCCAATTTCGTGCGATGCGCCCAGCAGAAAACGCCGCACGGGATCGCCGCCGTTGGCCTCAGCTGCCTGCGCGCGCATGGCTTGCACATTGGCTCGCGTAACGCCGCTCTGCTCGGCCTGAACCAGCGCCTCCATGACCCAATTGACGAGGACCGCCCACTGCGGATCGTCGTCGCGAACCACCGCGGCCAGCGGATCTTTCGAGATGCACTCCGGCAACAGGCGCGCAGGCTTTGCCAGCCTCGACGCAAGAGAGACGCGCGTCTCGGCCAGGCGTGTCCGGTCGCCAGCCAGCGCGCCGCAGTTGCCGGTGGCAAAGGCCGCCCGCATCTCTCCTTCTTCCTGAAACGGAAAAGGCACAAAGTCCAGATGCTCGCGGGCAAACCAGGAGCGCACGCTTTCTTCCACCGTGGTCTCGGCGATAAAGCAGATTTTCTTCCCGCTCAACTGCCGCGCTCGCGTGACCGGACTCGAGCCAAGCACAAGGAAGCCAACGCCATCCCACAGCACCGGCCGAGTAAATTGCAGATGCGTTCCCGCCGCATGAGAGAAATCGTCGGTGAGCGTGGCCACCATCTCCACCTCGCCGTCGCTGAGCCCCTTCATGGCTGTGCGGTCGTCGGGATAAGGCACAACCTTGATCTGCGCGTTTTTGCCCAGCACCGCGACCGCGACCGCGCGACAGAGATCGGCGTCAAAGGCCGCGCGATTGCCCTGATCGTCCAGGGTCGAGTACTCGGCCTGCTCCTCGTCCGTGCCGCAACGGAGCACACCGGCCGCACGCACGCGAGCCAAGGTCGTGGATGTGTCGGCCGCGTGTGCAAGGCCGCAGGCGGCAATCGCCATAACCGCCAGCGATCGTACGGCAAAACGCATGAATTTGTACTTGGAATAAAACAAATGTTTTCTCAGGGGCTAAAGCCAAAAATCATTTTGCAATGTTTGCGGCACGACTGAAGTCGTGCCCTGACACAAAGCGGGTGATTGAAATACGCACTATTGATCCGGCAACTGAATACTGTTTGGGGGCCCCATCCATTTCCGCGTCTTTTTGCGGAAATGGATGGGAAACGATGGCCCTGTTTTCTTGCCGGATCACTATGGCCGCCATCCGCCTGCCGCGGGGATGCCCGGCGTTGTGTCGGGCCGAGGATTGAAGTCCGCTGGCACCGGATTGGGCCGCCCGCTGTCAGTCGGAATGATCTCTAGCTGCTTGCAACCCGCGCCGTCCGCATGAGGAAAATGCGCGATCTCCGCTGGCGGAATTTTCGCGTACTCCGCGCTCAGCGGCGCGCGCTTACCCTCGAGCCGCAGCGTGTCGAAGGCTTCGCTCATGTCGCCCACGCCCGGCACCTTATCGTCTGCCGGGCCAAGGTTTGGTTGGCCGAATTTCTCCGCGCCAATCCGCCGCGCGCGCTCTTCGTCCGGCAGGTCGGCGAGTGGCACCAAGCCGAACAGCTTATCCACAAATTTGATGATCGAGCTGTGCTCCGACGGCACATGCGAGACGCCGTGCGCCACGGCAAAAGGCGAAATTACCAGCGCCGGAATGCGCGGCCCCTGCTCCAACGGCAGACCCGCCGCGTCGTGCGAGCGGATGCGCGGCTGCGCATGGTCGTAGAGGCCGTCAGACTCGTCATACGCGATGATGATCGCGCTCTGATTCCAATACGGGCTGCTGGCAATGGCGTTGATCTCCTCGGCCAGCAGCGCTTCGCTGATTTGCGTGTCGGAGTAGCCGGGATGGTCGTCGTTGCCGTTGAAGACCTTGGCCAGCTTCAGGTTGGGGTCCAGCGGCCGCCAGTTGTGCAGGTTGCCATAGCCGCCGCGCACGTAAAACACGCCCGAGGAGGGCAGCCGCCGGGCCGCAACATCGCTGAAAAATTCGCTCAGCCCATGCAGATGCGTGCTGGCCACGGGATTGTTCGCCACGTAGCCGAAGTACTGCGGCGCATTGTGATGCGCAATGTAGCCTTCGTGCGAAGCCTTGCCCTGCGCGTCGTTGCTTTCGTGGTCATAGCCCTGCTGATACCAGCCCCAGTGGATCGCGCTGACGCCGTGGCCGGCGATCTTTTCAATGTCCTCGCGCACATCGGGCAGATCGAAGGCCGGATCGTAATCGGCTGCCGTGGTCTTCTTGATTTCGTTGCCCATGAAAGACAGCGGCAGCGTGGCAAAGGTCAGATTTTTCGAGACGCCCCCGAAGGGATGCACGGCCTGCGGCTGCTTGAGCCGGTTGGCCGTATCCAGCGGCGATCCCCAATAGGGCTGCGGGTCAGAGAGCATCGGCACCGTCGCGCCACGCCCCTTGCCGCCGGTCGTCGCCTGCTCGGGATGCAGCATCCACTGCGTTTCGCCACCCTGCCCGCTGATCATGGCAATCGCGTTGGGCGTCGACGGCCCGATGATCGTATCCATGAAGTGGTCAAAGAGCGTGAAGCGATCCGCGTAGCGCCAGAGAAAAGGCGCCGTGTCGCAGTCCACGTGGCTCATCACCAGCTCACCAAACTGCTTGCGTTCAAGCGTCGGCGTATTCGAGGGCTTGCCATCCTTCAGCGTGACGCCCTCTTCGGTCAGCGCATATTCGGAGTTTTGCGCCACTCCGTTCTGGTCCAGGGCAATCTTGCGCGCAATACCGATATGCGAGTGGTTCACCGAGGCGATGTCCGCCGGATAGAGCGGCACTGTTTTGCCCTTGGCATCAATGACCGTGGCCGGAATTCTAAACGGTGTAATTGTCCCCACCGTTCCGTCGGTATTCACAATCGTTTGCGTGAATCCCGCCACTTGCCCGGCGGTGTACGGCCCATCCGGTCCCGCATAGAGTCCGTCCGCGCCCGGATAACTGCCAAAGTAAAAATCGAAGGAGCGATTCTCCTGGAAAAGTACAAAGACGTACTTGATCCGGCTCCGGATCAGCCGCAGTTTTTCTTCCTGCGAAAGGTTCGGTTCCTTGGCCGGGTCGATGACCTGCGCAGTGACCGCCGCACTCGACTGGGGCGCAATTGTTACATCCGACACAACGGTCTTCTGTTGCGCGGCGCAGATTCCCAAGCCTGCCACGCCAAGAGCGATGAATCCCGCACAGGTTCTCATGCCACTCATCCCTCGCATGATATTAAGCTATGCGTTCCCGTGTCCCTTTGACAACGAAGACAGTTTTCTCCGGGATGGAAGGTTGAAATAATTTATAGATTCAGCTTATTTCGAGAGCAGCCAAGTCCAAAATCTGTTCAGGCGAGTCTCTGTTTACGTCAAGTACCCCCAAGAGGGAGCACTTGCGGCACGATCGAGGAGTCCCGGGGCAATCTGATCGAGTTGGAGGCCAACTTTTTTACGGAGGCAGCCTGCCAGACTGGAACCACACCCTGTTGAGCTTGCCTGAGTGAAAAAGATACCCGGCGACGTGGAATTCAGGAGGATGTGCGCGGAGAAATGCGGTATCGGTTTTGACCTGCCAGAAAGCGGTCTTTTTGGCATACCGAATGGAGCGAAAATGCAGCAATGAAAAAAGCCGCCGAAGCGGCTTAACTCATTCACTTGATGTGAGAAAGAATGGTCGGGGAGAGAGGATTTGAACCTCCGACCCCCTGGTCCCGAACCAGGTGCTCTACCAGGCTGAGCCACTCCCCGAACATGAGTTGCGAGAACGCATCCTTGGGGCGCGGCCTGGCGCGTTTCTTCCCCCGATTACGCTTGAACCAGTGTAGCAGAATCCCGGCTGTTGCGGGGCGCCCACTCCCGCGTAAGCCTCATCTTGCGGTTCGAAAATCCCCGGCCGATTGACCCGCCGCTCCAAATCCCGTAAACTAGGAAATTGCGAGGGATGCGGCTTGAGTTGCATTCTGACACCGCATCATTCCTGAGATCAAGGACAAGCAATGGCAAACCATGTATCGTCGCTGAAACGCGCTCGCCAGACCGAAAAACGCACCATCGTGAACCGCGCCAACCGCACCCGCGTGCGCACCAGTCTGCGCGACCTGCGCGAAGCGATCGCCAAGGGCGACGTGAAAGCCGCCCAGGAACAGTTCCGTGCAACCGTCTCCACACTCGACAAGGGCGTGCAGAAGGGGATTCTCCACGACAACACCGCCTCCCGCTACAAGAGCCGGCTGAACGCCCGGCTGAAGGTCTTGGCCACCGCCAAGGCGTAGCAAAAGAGCGCCTGAAAGCGCTCCATGAAGGTCGAAAGCCACAGAAGCAGCCAGGGATCGCCCTTGGCTGCTTTTATTTTGCGCGCTTGCTGGCGAATTTTCGCTGTTTCCGACCGACCAGATTCCTGGATTCCCACCCTAGGCGCAAAAACAAAGACGCGCCGAGGGTGGGGCACCCAGGACCATTCTCGATCATCGCCGACAGAAGCAAGAAAGCAGATTGACGGCCTCGCCGGGGCTCTGCAAGACTCGCAGGTATGGAATACAAGGGAAAAGTGGAATATGCCCAGGAGCGGAAGCTGCGCACGCGCAACAAGCGCCTCTACCGGCTGGCGCATTGGCCCATCTGGATCTTTGTCTTTTTTCTGGCGCCGGGTCCGCTGACCTTCTCGCTCTTCGCCCACGGCTTCAGTTGGGGCAATTCGCTCTGGCTGGGACTGGTGCTGGCGGGGACGGCTACGGCGCTCGTGCGCGGACGGCTGCCGGGCGGGGAGCCGGGGCCCTACATCCTGCGCTTCGATGAGGACAAGCCGAACCCGCTCTACCGGCGCGTCTGCTACACCTTTGCATGGAACGCCGCGCTGAACTACGCGCTGCTGAATCTGGCTGGCCTCGCGATCGCCGCAGTGACCGGCGTCTGGCGCATGAAGCAGATTTACCTCTATGCCTATGCGCCGCTCTGCGCCGTTATCCTGCTGCTGGGCCTGATGGGCAAGCTGCCGCGCGTGGAGCCTTCGACCAAAAAGGAAGGCTCCCACCGGCGCTACTTCTACGGCACGGTCTGGGCGGTAACGGCAGCGCAAACCGTGCTGCTGCTGCTCTGGAAGACGCTGCCACAGACGGACGCGACCAACTGGATCAAGCTGGGGGGCTTCGTGGGCGTGCTGGCGCTGATGGGCTGGATTTCCGCTTGCGGACTGCTGCCACGGACGCGTCCCATCCTGCCCGGCGAGTGCATGGTCGCGGACTGAAGCGCGAAAGTTACCGCGCTGGCTGATAGGGCTCGACGCGAAGCAGGTCGGAGAGAATGCCGCGTTCCTCGGGAGTAAAAGCGTTCTGGTAGCGGGCCGAGTTCAGCACCGTCTGGCGCTGGTCCAGGGGCACCGCGCGCAGATCGCGGAAGGTGCTCTTCATCAGCGCCTGGCGCTCCGGCGACTGGGCAGCCCAGCGTCGCGCGGAGTTCGTGACCTGCATGCGCTCCTGGGGCGAGAGGCGTTCGATCATCTGGGTGCGGGCCTCGCGGCGCTGCCGCTGCTCCTCCGGCAACTGATTGACCTGATGCAGTTGCTGGATCACACGCTGCTGATCGCCGGGCGACAACCGCCGGAAGCTTGAATCGCCGCGCAACGCCTGCTCCTGCTCCTGAACGGGTAGATTGCGGTGCTGGTTGAGCCAGTCGCCAAGGTGCCCCGGAGAGCTTTGAAAAGGCGCGCCATACCCCGGATTCACGGGACGCGCAGCGCCTGAGCCCGGATATCGCGGACCGGAATCCTCCCGGCCGGAAAAACCTGGAGTTGGATAGGCTCGGCCCGGATAACCTTGACCTGGATACCCTCTGCCGGGATAGTCGCTGCCGGGCGTAGCGGAATTCGGATACCCTCGACCGGGATAGTAGCCGGGGCGCGCCGCTGATCCTGCGTAGCCGCCATAGGGCGAACGCTGCGGGCCATTGGCTTGCGGCCACCCCTGGGATTGCATGGACCGGCCCCGATCTTGCATGGAAGGCCGGCGCTGTTCCTGCATGGGAGACCGTTCCTGAGATTGCGGCCTGGAAGATTGCGGGCCGCCGCCTTGGGAACGGGAGGGCTGCGACTCGCGATGCGAAGCGCCGCCACCGGAACGCGGCCCCTGCGCTGAAGCCGCCGGCACACACAGCAGAAGGGCTGCCGCAGCCATGGCCGCGCAGCCGATCCATTTCGCCTTGTGTGCTCGCTTCAACATCTCGTCTTGCCTCAACCCTTATTCAGAAATCAATTGTTGCTGTCGCTATCGTCGTTGCTGCTGGAGATCGTCTCCAGTTGGTCCAGCAGTTGCGCGTTGCTGCTCATGGTTTGCAGATCCTGCACCACGGCGGCCTGTCCGGAAGCGGCTTGCGGCTGATCCCAGTTGGTGATGCCCAGATAGGCTCCTCCACCCACCAGCAGCAGAACCGTCAGCGCCATGGCCGCCAGAGGCCGCACATGAGAGACGGGTCCGTAGGCAAAGCCTGCGCGCAGCCGGGCCAGCCAGCCAGCCGGCTCGGCCTCGCGCTCTTCCTTGAGGCGCGCTTCCAGCCGGGTCAGGAAATAAGGACTCGGCTCCGGCACCTTCCAGGTGTCCAGCAAGGCCATCGTCGCCCGCAGTTCATCCAGATCCCGGCGGCAGTGCTCGCATCCGGCAACATGCGTCTGCACTTCAGCAGGCGCCACGGCCGGGTCCAGCAGCAGCTCCGCCAGCTTCGCGCTCATTCCGTCGCAATTGTCCTTGATCCGTTTCATTGGTGTCCCCATTCCCGCGCCGGTCCCATCCGGCACTTGCTGACTCAGACAAACTCCTTCAACTGGTTCCGCAGCGTCTGGTAAGCGCGAAAAAGCAGCGACTTGGTCGCCGACTCGCTCAGCCTCAGCGCCTCTCCGATCTCGCGGTAGTCCAACCCCTGGTACTTGTGCATCAAGACCGCCGCCCGCTGCCGCTCCGGCAGCGCCATCACGTGGCCCCGAATGGCCTTCATGCGCTCCTCGCGCAACAGGCTCTGCTCGGCCGAGAGTTCATCGTCGGCCACTTCCGGCTTGCTGCCGGTCTCCTCATCCGGTGCATCCAGATAAACCGTCTGCACCTCCCGCTGATGCCGCGTGTCACGCGCGTAGTTCACCGCCAGATTGGTCGCAATCCGGTAGAGCCAGGTGGTGAACTTGGCCTCGGCCCGGTAGCTCTCTCTGGAGCGATAGACGCGCAGAAACACATCCTGCGCCAGTTCTTCGGCAATTGCCTGATTGCGCACCATTCGAAAGAGAAAATGAATGATAGGCCTGTGGTACTTTTCCACCAGGTAATTGAAGCTCGACTCGTCACCCGCGGCCGCGCGCAGCATAATCTCTGCGTCGCTCAACGGCTCCAAGCCGCCCGGCGCTGCTCTCCACTCATCCGGTCGCGCAGCCGGATTCGCTCCCAGGGCCGGATTGTCCAGGACCAAGGTCGCCATACCCTGTGGAACCCCATTCGGGCCGGAAGGTTGCGCTGGAAAAGAAGTTTCCGGGCTGGAATTTTCACCGGCGGGCATCTTCTGCCCCACGCCGGACCGGCTGCCGTCCATTTTGGCCGCCAGGAAGGCAAAATTCGTTCCAGAAAAGCCCGCGCCCGCCAACTCCAAGCCGTTCAGCCACAAGCCACATGGTTCCGGCATCAAACGCAGCCAAGCCTTTTCCTTGGAGAAAAGGCCGATTGCGGATCGAATTGAGGTGGGGTTCCAGCGCATTGGCAGTTGGGTGCCTGTCCGGTCCGTCCCAAGCATGACTGCAAGGGTTGGCCGCGAAGCCCCGTTGATGTTACTCTAACCCATGGGATGACTGATTGGCGCGTTCGTCGCCGGCCCGTCCCGGAATCGCAATTGGGCGCTTAACTCAGCGGTAGAGTGCCACCTTCACACGGTGGAAGTCACAAGTTCGAATCTTGTAGCGCCCACCATAAACATTCTAAACGATTTATACGTAGTTTATGGTCTCATATTTAGCGCCAAAAACCCTTAATTTCTCAAAGAAGCGTTTGCTTTCCGTACACGTCTATCAGTGTGCGTGATTGTCTCAAAATATCGACTAGCGGTTAGGTAAACCTCTACGAAACAGTGATTATAAACGACTTATTAAACATTCCGGTTTAATTCGTGTCGAGTCCCCCCCCTGGCAGAGCCAGGGGGATTGACTTGAATCTCGAATGCGATGAGGCGCTTGAGCGCGGCCTGAATTACGCCGGGGACTACGCCCTCACCCTCATCTTCCCGGACTCTCTGGGCGATGCGGCGGAGAACGCCCAGCATGAAGGTGCCGATATCTGCTCGGTCAGTGCTTCAGCAATGGGGTGTTCGATCCCAGTCTTGCCCAGATTTGCAAGGATCACATCGACTATCTCCGGCACACGGCGGCGGACAAGCGGCTTGGCAAGACCGGCGTCTTCGGCCAGTTGCTCGAAATTTGCCTCCGACACCTTATCCGATGAATACTCGCCGCCAATCTTCATGGCCAACTCGCGGGTCAACTCGGGATAGTATCGGGTAGACATCCATGGTTTTCGCCATGCTCTACTCCTTGCTTTCTGAAACCGCAGGCGGCGTCAGCGCGATCTGGATTCCCAGCGTTTGCAGGACCGTTAGAGCTTTGCCAATCTGGCAGGTTTCCTTGCCCTTTTCTAGGTCGATGACAAAGCGCAGACCTGTGCCGGAGGTCAGCGCCAAGTCCTTTTGCGTGACGCCCAATCGCTTCCGGTTTTGCCGGATGATTTGGCCAATTGCTTGTGTCGTATACTTCATGGGCCTCGTATATATTACCGTACGGGAATGTTGAGCTTCGGTTTCGCCCATGTCAAGAAATTTATTCCCGGTCGGTAATAACATTGTTGTACGAGATAAATAAAAGAGATATATTCCCGTTCGGGAATATATAACTTATTGTCAAGTTAAGCTCGCAGCACTATCGAGGGTATGTCCAACCAAGGATCTGGAAGTCAGCCTGTAATTCTTGGAACGTCTGGCGCGTTCAGAAAAATATCAAATGCGGATTCCAGTTGGCGAAGAGCCGCGTCCCTGGTGAGCCTGTAGGCCCGCGGGTGGGTAATCAGCATGATCGTCATGCCATGAAGCGATGCAAGAATCTGATGCAAGCGCTCCTCCACCAACTGGTTCGAACTGCCCTGTGGAAGCGCAAGCCTGAGATTTTTCCTGAAATAGGAGATGGCCGGATCGGCTGCCGCGTGACGCATCTCCAACCCCTGTTCATCAACTGTCGGAACAAGAAAGGTCAGGCGATAATGATACGGGTTCTTGACGGACAGGAGGACAAAGTTTCGAAGTGCCTGGCGCAGACGCTCCTTGGGATCCTGTAGATAATCGAATTTGTCATGCATCTGGGTGGTGAATCGCTGGTAGAGTTCGGTGCAGAGGTGGCGAATCAAAGCCTCCTTGTCAGGAAAGTGCCGATACATGGCCATCTGCGAGCAGCCCACCTCTTGCGCAATGCGGCGGATCGAAACGCGTTCATACCCATACTCGCCGAACAGGCGACTTGCCACTTCGAGAAGCCGTCTGCGCAGTTCATCTCCAGCTTTGAATTTTCTGGGCTCTTCCTCTTGGATAGCCTTGATCACGGGTCCACTCTCGATCCGACGGGACAGCGCCATTCCTGCAAAAGCCGTTGCCCGTCTTACATTGCGTACTCTGTATAATAAGTGTACACTGTAAACATGAGGCGAATCCAGCCCGGTGAAAAACAAATTGATCCGCGATCCATCAGCCCGCGCTGCATCCTCCTTATAGGTATTTGCTTCCCGCTCTGCACATCTTTCGCGGCGGCGCAATGCGTGGGCACAATTTCAGATTTGTCCACTGCCGCAACATGCACGGCGAAAGTGGCTGCGCCCAAAACGGTCGCAAACATCGACCCACGACACGCCTATCGCCTGGAAGAGTTGATCGACATTGCCGAAACCAGCAATCCACGCACGCGGATCGCCTGGGAAAGAGCGAAGCAGGCCGCCGAAGGGGTAGGAATTGCGCGCAGTGAATACTTCCCTCGCCTAGCAGGAACAGCCCTCTTCGGCAACGAAAGATTCATCAATCCGTTTCCCAAGCCGCTGGCCCCGCTTGGCTACACCATGGTTGAAAATCCGACCATCGATGCCGGACTCGCAATGGAGTACACCGTCTTTGACTTTGGCCGGCGGCACGCTCAGTTGGAGTCCAGCAAAGCGCAGCGGCTTGCCGCAGTGGCGAGTTTTCAGCGCGCCAACCAGGATGTGGCCTACGATGTGGTTGTCGCCTACTACAATCTGGTGACCGCGCAGGAGCGACTCGCGGCGATTCGGCAAATTCTGGCCACGGCGCGCACTACCCAGTCCGCGGCGGAAGCCCAGCTTGCCAATGGACGGGCAACGCTTCCCGATGTGCTCAACGCAAAGGCCGGCACGGCGCGCGCCGAGTATGACCTCCAGACAAGTTTAGGGGACGAAGAGATTGCGCGCGTGAAACTGCGCGAAGCGTTGGGAGTGGAACCGTCTGACGCAATCATTGTTGAAAAGCCAGTTAGCGCGCCCGATCTTTCGGCCGTCTCCACGTCGGTGGTAAGTTTTGTCGAAACCGCCTTGCAGGATCGGCTGGATTTGAAATCTCTGGCCGAGAGGCTGAGCGCAGCAGACGCTGAAGTGAAAAAGGCGCGTTCCGCCTATCGGCCTACGGTCGAGTTCGAGTCCAAGGGATCCTCGCAGTCCATTTGGCCAACGGTGAGTCAGCCCAGTCTTGGAGATACAACGCAGTTGGTATGGAGCACGGGAGTCGAGCTCAAATGGAATCTATTTGATGGCGGATTGCGCAGGTATGAAGTGCTTCGTCGTACCTCCGAGCAGCGGCAGGCCGCGGAAGAGTTGCGGGAGAAGAGCGACGGCATCGCCCGCGAGACATGGGTGGCATACCTTCAATTTGGGACGGCGATTCGGCAGCAGGAAGCCGCGCAGACATTGCTGCTGGCAGCGACAACATCGTATGACGCATCTATGGATGCCTATAAGTACGGGGTCAAGAATCTCATCGACTTGGTCAACGCCGAATCGCAGCTTGCCGAAGCAAGGCTGGCGGATGTCGAGGCCAGATCGGCCGTGCTGACCAGCGCCGCAAATCTCGGCTATACGACGGGCAATCTTCTTCGGCCGCGAGCCGAGGTCGCGCCGTCCGTTACAACGCAACCTTAGCCGCGCAAAAGGGATGAAGATGGTTCGTCGATTTACAAAAGTGCTCGGTGCACTCTCGCTCACTGTTCTTGTGGCAGGATGCTCGCGCGCGCCTTCGGTTGATATTGCAGGATCGTTTCTGCCCTCCTGGATGTTTTGTCTGCTGGGAGGACTGGGGGTTGCCGGTCTTGTTCATTGGCAGTTGCTCCGGCGCAAGCTTCAAGGCTTGGTTGAGCCAGTCGTGGTGTTCTATCCCAGCGTGGCAGTGGCTGTGGCGTGCCTGCTGTGGCTTTTGTTTTTCCGATAGGTATGAGGTGGATTTATGGAACCAGGAAAGCTGGGTCCGTGGTGGAACGGAATCAAAATATCGATGGCAATGCTGGTGGTTGCCGCTGCCTTATTGCTCAGCGTCTTTTGGAGGACCAGTCGCCATCCGCGCACTGAGGATGCGAGCGTTCGCGCCAATTACATTCAATTTGCTCCGGAGGTGACAGGACGCCTGATCACGATTCCGGTCGAAGATAATGCCTTTGTGCGCGCTGGTACGGTGTTGTTTGCCATTGATCCGCGCCCGTATCAATATGCGCTGGATCAGGCTCTCTCAGACCAGCAGTTGCTCGAAGAGCAGATCACGGACACCGAGCGGCGCATTGCCGCGGAGAACAGCGCCGTGGAGGCAGCGCGCGCCAGCGTGGTGGGAGCGAGGACGCAGACCCTCACGGTTTCCAGCACGGTGCAGGCTTCCGACGCAGCGGTCAAAAGAGCGAAGGCTTCTTTGGAATCGTTCGCGGCGCAACGAACCCTGGCCGTGAATAACCTTCATCGCATCGAGCCGCTGCTGGCCAAGCAGTACGTCACTCCCGAACAAGTGGACGACGCGCGCACCAAGGCTCAAGTAGCCGAACATAACTACCAGGAGGCCGAGGCCGCGCTGCAGGAATCGCTTGCGCTGGAAGCGCGCTCACGGTCCATGAAGACGGAAGCGCAAGTTGGCGTTGCCGTTTCTCAGGCCAAGCTCAACGAAGGCATTCACGCCGTGGATCGGTTGGATAGCCTGCTGGCGCAGCGGTCGTCCAAGGCCGCCAAGGTGGCCAGCGCGAAACTGGACCTGGAACGCTGCACCGTGGTTGCGCCGTTTGATGGCTATGTAACCAACCTCAATATTTCCGAGGGTGAGATCGCCAAGCCCGGCGTTCCCTTATTCACGCTCATCGATGCGCGCAAGTGGTATGTGGTGGCGAACTATCGCGAATCCGAACTGAAGTACATTGCGCCGGGAATGCACGTCGATCTATATCTGATGGGGAATCAGTCGCGCCGCTTCGATGGCGTCGTGGAGAGCGTGGGAAACGGTGTCTCGCCGGACGATACGAACCTGAGCAACGGCCTGCCGCAGATTGATCACACCCTCAACTGGGTTCATCTTGCCGCCCGGTTTCCTGTTCGCATCCGCGTTGTCAACCCCGATCCGGCCCTATTCCGCATGGGCGAAACCGCAATCAGCATTGTGAGATGACGCGAACCAATGGCTGCTAATCAAACGCCGGAATGGCTGAACAAGATCTATCAGGAGCTTGCCCCCGCGCATGGCCGCATGGAGGGCGCGCTGCGCACCGCCTTCGCCGCCACACTGGCGACCTATGTTCTTCTTGTCCTACAGACACCCATGATCGCTCCGGGCGTTTATCTTATCTATCTGGTTTCTTACGATGTGCCGTACCTGACCTTCAAGACAAGTGTTCTTGAGCTGTTCTATCAATGTGTAGGCGTTGCCGTGTCACTGATGCTGATTGCGGTGACAGGAAATGACCCCATGGCCCGGGTCCTGGGCGTGGCGGCCTTCACCTTCCTTTCCGCATTCCTGCTCCGTGCCTGTACGGTACGTGCGGCAGCCATGAATCTCGGGATATTTCCAATTCTTACCCTATCGCTGTGGGAACTGCATCTGCCGGCCGAGCAGTTGGTCCATCTTTCCATGTGGCCGATTGCGACCGGAGCTGCGGCCGTCGCCATCAAAGTGGCTATCGAATACATTTTTGCCCGGCGCGATCCGAACCATGCATTGCAGGCGGAAATGAAGGCTCGTCTGGAGGCTTTACAGCAGCTTTTCCAAGGCTTCGCAGAGGGCGAGCCTGCGCAAGAGATGAAGCGAAAAGTTGCGAAGGTCTCCCGCTATGCCTTCGCCGGCCAGGGCAAGATGCTTTCGCTCCTGGAGGAAGTGCGTCTCCGCTCCATCCCTGAAGATTCTCCGCAGCCCATTTCTCCGGCTTTGATTTCCTATATCGCGCGTCTGCTGGACGTGAGCGCTTCCTTTGCCAGGCAATACCAAATGCAGTTGGACGACAGCCAGCGACCGAAGTTGGGACAGATTGCCGCGATGCTGACCCAACTGCAAACGGAGAGCGCTGCGGAAGCAGAAGATATGAAAGAAAGCGAACCGGAAGAAACTTCCGGCCTGCTTCACCAAATCGAGCAGTTGCTGTACACCATGGAGTTCATTTCCCACGCTGATCAGCTCCAACCGCATGAAAAGCTGCTCAAGGCTCTGCCCAAAAGGGAAAAGAAACCATGGTTTCGCCCCGGCGCCTGGAGCAATCCGGAGTACCTGACCTATGCAACCAAGCTAAGCCTGTGCGCCACTCTCTGTTACATCATCTATAACTCGCTGGCCTGGCCGGGCGCCTCGACGGCCACGCTCACCGTGTTGGTGGCCGGAGTCACATCAAGCGGCGCCACCAATCAGAAGATGCTCTTCCGCATCCTTGGCGCCACCATTGGAGGCATCCTCTTCGGAATCGGCTGCATCGTCTTTGTCTATCCCTTTGCGGACTCCGCTCTGCCCTTCCTGATTTCAGTTGCCCTTGTATCGTTCATCGGCGCGTGGATCGCGCGCAGCGCGCACATGGGCTATGTCGGCTTGCAGATTGTCTTTTCCTTTTATTTGGTGGCCTTCCAGGAATACTCCACTCCCATAGGCGGATCCGCCGGGCAAGGGCAACTCATGAGCAGAGTGCATGGCTTTGGAGCGCCGCTGCAACTGTACCCGGCCAGGGATCGCCTGATGGGCGTCCTGATTGCCCTTGTTGTGATGTGGGTGATCTTCCACCAGTTGCACCCGAAGCGAGTTGTCGACAGGATGCGTCTTGGCCTGACGCGCCTGCTGCGCATGGAGGCGGATCTGTTATCGCTCATCCGCAGCCGGGAGACCGGTCGGGTAACTGCGTTGCGCGAGGATGTTCTCGCGCTCGTGCTTGAAGTTCGCGGGCTTGCCGAAGCGATTCCTTTTGAACTGGATCAGCACGTGGAACAGGATACGGAAACCAGTGAAGAAATTCAGCACGCGTTGACCAGCGCGATGGGATTATTCCTTCACGCCAGGACAGCATGGCCGCGTACAGAAGAGAATCCTGCTGAACTCGCGGTGGTAATGAGCATTAACGATTCGGTTGCGCAGGGCATGCGCGACATGGCGAACATGATGGATGGGATGCCGAGGAAGCAGGAACTGGATGCGGTAGCGTCCACACTTTCGGCCTCCAGAACTGCGGCTGCCTCTTCAGAGTCTTTGACAAGCGTCTTGAACGCATACACCCGTCTGCAAAGGCAGATCCTGAAAATTCAAGCCAACGCCTGAGTCAAGATTCGATGCGGATTTTCATGTATTACCGCACAACATTTTTCGCGTGCGCAACGGACGGAATGACCCTGCAATGTGCGGCATATCTGGGCATTGCGCCGGCGGCGATGCTTTACGCGAATCACATGAATACGATCTCGGCTGCCGGAATCATTTGCGCCGATGTGTGGAATCACCACCGGATCGTTACAGTCGACCAGCTTGGCTGGCAGTCTCTGAACTATGTGCGGGACGGGCAGGCCATCGACGTTGCCGAGGATGAAACAGTCACGGTGCATTGACCTTCGGGTTACCAATATTCGACAGCAAGTATGCGGCTTGGCCCTGGATACCCGTCGATCACTTGCATCTGTATGACGGCTTCCATATTTACGGTTTTCCAGTCGAGGTCCTTCTATTTCAAGCCCGGGACTTCGCCGATCCGAAGTCCAGTCGCTACTGCCACAATGCAGATACAGATGGATGACTTGTTCAGAGACTCCTTTACTCCCAGGTCTTGTAACGGCGTGCCCAATCGGAGTTTGGAAACCGGCGATGCAAAACATTGAAGAGTCGCTGATTCAAATCTGACGTGGAGTTGGTGCAGCAGGTGTTGCGTACCAAGCGCATCGTAAAGCCGATTAACTCGAGGTTACGCGGATCGTCCGGATGCGCCTTGATCCAAGCCAGCGTCTCTCTGGAAAAGTAATCGGATGCCGAGGGAATCTGCCTGAGTTTGGCAATCTCCGCGTCGACCTCGGCGCGATCCGCATCACTGAGAAAAGGTGGGTCAGGCTGCTCGGTGCGCGGAATGAGCAACGCCCCGAAGATTCGCGGCTTGTCGACATACTGCGCGTCCGATACGTAATCGGTATCTTCAATATTGCACCACCAGTTGTCGCGGCCATCATACGCGGCAAAATCTTTCTCGACTCCAGAGCGAGCATTTGGCTCTGTCGATGTAAAGCGCAGCATGGCCAGCAACCCCAAGACGTGCCGCTCATCGCCGGTCGTTGCTGCGTTCCATTGGTCGATCCAGCTTTTGAATGCGGGCTGGCAACCGCTGAGATACGGGCCAAGTACACGGGCAGTCTCTACGTCGCCCAGCAGCAGGGCGCTAGTCCAGGCCATGTGCGCCACTTGAAAGTGCACGTTGGCAGGAAGCGCGGAAGAGAGAGCGGCCTGACGCAATAAACGCAGCGGCAAGCGCTGATTGATAATCATCGCCGTATCGTCGTTGAGGTGGTACGTATCTGGTGCGTAGGGCTTGACTCCGCACAATTTGTAATTATCCATTTGAGGAAATGAATCGCCCTCTTCGCCATCCGTATCGCCAAAACTTGCCGGTTGGCGTATAGCGTTTTTAAGAAAATCATCAAAGGTCGGAGAAAGCGGCGATTGAAGATCGGCGAATTGGTTGATGGTGGAGACGGACTGAGTCTGCCTGATCTGCGGCATCAACGCGGATAACTCGTCATAGTAACTGCGTGCGCTTTCTGGACAGTGCTCTTTCGTACCAACTGGAGCTGTCAGTCGCAGGCGATGATAGGTTACGCTGGCCCATGCCGGAGAAGTGGACGGAACGCCTTTGGCGGCGGCGATCAGCTCGACGTTTTCGGCTTGGTTGGGCTTGGCGACAATAAGCGCGGCAACAAGCCAAAGCGGCGAGTGTGCGGAACGCCAGCCCTCCAAAATATCGGCACGACTGGTGGCCGGGTCCGCGTCCTTATCAAAGAGAACGTGAACACCGTTCTGTCCTATGCTGTACTCGTCTTCAGCCGGTCCATCATAATATAGGTCGTTGATCCAGCGAATCAGTTGACTGTGGCCTTTGTATGGCGGAAGCTCTTTGATACTGTCCGAAGAATAGCCATTTGAAGCGTAAATCGTACTCAGGTCGATCAGGTTCTGGTAAAAGTCATGATCCATACCGTCGCTTGAGCTCGATTGCGAGGGCTTCGTTTCAGTGAGCCTGCGGGCCAGTTCCTCAGCCTGCCCGGCCGGATCGATGCGGGTCATTACATAGTCGAGCAAGTGTCGGCTTTGACTATAAAGAGGCTTCATCGCAGGGTCGCGCAAAATGGATTCGAGCTGATCGCGGGCGTTTTCCAAGCCGGTGCGCCGCTTCGTATTGCTTGCGGTTGTCGCAGGGGAATCGGCTGCGATCGCAAACGAAATTGTGTCTTGGCGAATGAGAGTGCGAGCGACGAGGTAACGGGCCAGCGACGCCCATGGCGAAGCATGGTCATTGGCAATGGCGCGAAAATCGCTAAGCGCCACGCTGTAATCGAGTGCGTAAAAGGCTGCTGACGCCGTTTGGTAAGCGCGATCCTGGCGTAGCCATAGCGGTGCATTGGTTGAAGCAGGTTGCGGAGTACGTCCTTTGGCTTTGCAGTTGGAAAACACCGCCTGCTGACCGGCGATCCAGTCGGCAACTTCAACCGAGTCCTTTCCTTCAGGCCGGTTATAGCGGCTGCGCCGATCAGCCAGCGTCACAGCGGCACTCGTGAATGCATCGCTGAGGCAATTGGTAAAAGTGTCATAGTCATCATTGGGCACGGAACGATCCGTATCCGTCGGATTCCACGGAAATGGATTGGGGGATTTCTTCTCGTCATCCGAAGGTGTTTCAGGGCAGTACGTATTACTGCACGGCTCATAAAAATGCTCAACGGCAACGGCAGCCTTCTGTTCGGCAGGACTAAGTCCACGCCCACTCAGAAAATCATAGGCCACGACCAGATGACGAATGCGATAACCATCGCCTACTACTCCCAGGTGTCCGGCTGCATACTTGGAATACACTTCATCTGGGCCGGTCTTATGGGTGAAAATGAGTGCCGATTCTGACCCGACGCAGCCATTTCCTGGACGCACCACTAACACAGCGGCAAGCAGCACAATCAAGACCCGAAACGGATGCTTCATGATTAATTCTCCTCGCCTGCATCGCCGAGCGTATGCAGGCCGGTGTCGTTCACTCTGTGGCGCGGATTGAGCTGCCGCGCCGTGGGTTCAAGCGCCTCGGGACGCTTGCTGTTACGCATCCGTGGAACTGCCGCCAATTGCACCTGCGTCCAGGGTCGCGGAGCAAAAAGATAAATGCGCTGCGCGGTTTTCAGCGGCGGCCAACTTTCGTCGGTCGAGATCCCCACGCTGCTCTGACAGTGCGACTCGCGCATGGCATAGCCGCTTTTGTTGTCTCCCGGAAGCGATCTGCCGCCCAGACGAAAGAACATGGGAACGGCCTCGTCGATGGGCAAAGACTGCATCCAATCGCTGGGTTTTGCCTGACACCAACTCACCAGCGCGGTGATGGAAAGCGGCATTCCGGGAGGCATTTGCGGCCGGAGTTCGCCAAGCACTGCCGCATAGAAGGGCCGTTGCGGACGGGTAACATCAAAGTCGATCTGCAGAGCACGTACTCCGGTGCGACGTGCTACGTCAGCCAAAGCACTGGCGGTTTGATGGCGCAAGGCAAGGGAATCCTGAAAATCCGGCTGCGCAATCAGGCGCACCACGGCCACAACAGCCGTTCCCGGTGCAACCTTGAGCGGCTGGCGGCGACGGCGAATCACCAGCGCCGGAGCATCGGGGAAACCATCAGCGGTTTTGTTGAGCAACAGCGTCTCGTCCAGATAAGCAACCCCGATCGAACTGGTGTTGATGCCGCGCAGGTCTTCCGGTTCCTCCCACGCCCACAGAACGGTCGGCGGCATCACCGAGGCAAAAGCCATGGCTGACGGAGAGCTACCTAGTTCGCCGCGCATGCGCAGGCAAAGAGTCGTCAAAAACAACACGACAACAACAGGCTGAAATTGAAACAGGAAGCGGCGCATGATTGCGTATACCAGTGTATGCGAAGTTGCCTAAATAGCAACCACGGATTTTTGTGAGATGCTGTCAACCAAGAAGCAATCCGCTCAAGTAAGCCGAATTCCATCTTGTAATCATTATGCCAGTGATAGTAACTGAGAGCGGTCCTGAGTATTGCACAGTCCTTTGGCCTATTCATCATCGTGAATATCTTCTATTTCAGCAAGCATATGCAATGCAGAAAGCCCCGAGTAACGACGCGAAATACTCGACATGCTGTCATCACGCTGCAAAACGACAATAAATAATCTTCAAAAGCTTGTCACAAAGCAGCGACGAACGACACTTAAATACATTACGGATTTTAAATCCAGACGTCGAGGTAACATTTCAGTGCATATCAAGGCCTGTTTTTCGGTAACTGCTGCATTTTTCGTTCTAGCGTTCGTTCCTGGCAATGCCCACGCAACGACGCCCAAGTCCTGCGATCTGTTGAGTCCAGACGCGGCATCTGCATTGCTGGGAGTCTCAGTCAAGGCTCCAATGGATGCAGGTGCTTCTTGCGTCTATCCCACCAAGTCCGCTGGCATGCATTTTGGCATGGGCGCTTCGAGCGCAAACAGCGCCGCAGTATCTCTTTCTGTGGTGGATATTCCAGAAGGATTGAAAAGCACCGATTTTCTGAAGACCCAAAGCACGTCCGTTCAGGGCGCCAGCGTGGAGCAGATCTCCGGAGTCGGCGAGCAAGCGCTTTTGCTGACGACGACCGCAAATGTGAGCAGCCTGATGGTTGTCTATCATCAAAAAGTCTTGGTACTCGGAGTAACTCAAAAGCAGATGACTCCGGACTTGAAAGCGGCGCTTGTCAAGACGATGAAGGGGCTGCTGCCAAAACTCTAAACCGTGCACCTGAAACACGAATTGTCAACAACGGCCTCTCGATTCAGCAAGCAGCAAGAAGGCCCACCCACTTGGAGGCCTTTCTTGCTGTCAAGCGTCGGCTCTTGCGAATGCAAGAGTTTTGCATTTGCATGCAAAGTATGCGTCAGAACGGGGTCTTGATCTAAGACTTCAGGCGCGTGTCAGAAGAAACGTGCGTTAGGCTTCTTCTCTCGATTGCGCCATGCTCAGAATACCAGTGAAGCAAATAGCGCTTTTCACCTTCACTTATAAAGAGCTATGGGCCACATTCTCTGCTGAGAAAGAAACAACATCAAGGAGGAATCATGCGAAATTATTTCTCAAAAGTTTTGGTATTTTGGATCATCGTACCCTGCTTTCTGTTGGGTACGGTTGGCTGCGGACCGACGTTTTTCTCTTCGAAAGGTGCCGTCGCCAGTTCTGGCGGCGAATTGGGAGCGTGGTCGGCTACGCCGGTCATGTGTAGCCGCGAAGAATTTGATGGCGACAGCAGCAAGCTGATTGAGATGCACTTCAGCGGACCGAAAAATACCGATCCGGACCACAGTATTCACGGCAATAACCAACCTGAAGGGCCATACGAATTGCATATAGCCAAGGACGGCAGAGGTTACATGGCGCAGTTGAAGTTTTTCAAGAACATTCCTGGCGTGGACGTATTCAATGGTTTGATTCTTGATTCCTCCAGTTGCAAGACTCTCACCTTGGATCGCAGCGAGCACTCCTCGATTGGCAGTATGCATCCCACGCTGAACGGCGAACTGGTAATGGATTGCACGTACAGGCAGAGCCATATTACGGCTGACGTCAAATTCAAGAAATGCGGTATATAGCGCACGAAAACCAGGAGTACAAAGTATGCATGGCAAAAAGATTGCAGCGTTGACTGCAGTTGTTTTCGCGGGGTTGAGCGGACTGCGCGGCCTAGCCCAAAACGAATCCGTCGATCCCTGTTCGATGGGCAGCCTTGCGGACGTTGGGCCGCTGCTGACGCTGAACCAGGCCGAAATTACCTCCAGACCGTTAGACCCATCCGACCCTCACCGTATGCAATGCGTGTGGCAGGCGGAGAATTCCTTTGGCAACAGCGGCTAGTTGGATATCCATCGTTATACGGATCGCTCCCATGCCGATGCTATCGAAGATTTGCGCAATACCGTGCCCTTTGACTACAAGAAAAAAACGCCGCTGGTCAAAACCACCGATCTTGACGATTATGTCGAGACGACCTCTGGCGGCGAAGTACTGGCCGTGCATGGCAACTACAAGGTCGAGCTGAACATCTCCGGCGTAACGGAAACGGCCAAGTCGCATCCCACGTGGGAGTATCGGTTACAGCGTGCGGCCTTGCAAGCAGCAGGCGCCTCAATTGTGCGAGATCCAGGCATGGCGCCCGATCCCGTGTTACCGCAGCGTGAAGCTGCCTCAAAAACCGCGCAGGAAGAAGCGCAGAAAAGTGGATTCCGTATGCCCTGGTATTTCAATGTCATGATGCTGTTGCCGTGGTTGACACCTTTTATTATTGGATATGTCTTCTATCGTGTTTTCTATTTACCCAGAAAGCGGCAGCAGCGGCTGAACTCGATCGGGCTGCCGGGAACCGCGACGATTGACAGCTACTCCGATACCGGCGTGACGCTCAACGACAATCCGCAAGTGCGCTATCACTGCACGGTCACGCCGGCGAACGGTGTACCGTACAAGGCCTCAACAACGATGTTGTTGAGCCGGCTCGATCGTCCGCTCCCTGCGGGCACCGTCTTGGCGGTAAAAATCGACCCGAATAATCCGCAGATTTTCACCTTCGCAATGTCTACTGCTTCAGGGCGGTAACGTTGAGTGTGCTTTGCATTTCTTGAGAAGACATGAGAAGTTGCGGGGCAGACAGCAAGAGAGATCGCAGAGTAGAAGATGTCCGACTTGATTGAGACGGCCATCAGAAGCATAGGAGGAAACTGTCCGCTCCATGGGCATTGAAGTGGTAGCGTACATATAGTTTCATTCCACATTACAGAGAGGCCCTCCCTGACGGGAGGGCTTCTCTGTGTCAGTATGTTAATTCATACAACTAGAGCGAAACCAGAGTAGGTGTACCCAAGGCCAGGCATTCAAGTCGATGCGACCATCAAGAAGAGGGGACCAGCCACAAACTTTCCAGAACATAGCAACGCGGGCTTCGCTCTAATAGCCAATGCGGGTGCAAATCGGACTTAGGCGGCCTCAAGGTCCAAATGCGACAGTGCATCACACTGACTGGCCAGAGAATGGCAAAAGGAAGCCGCGGAAAAGATGAAAAGCAAGGGGCGTTTTCCACTTTCCCACGACACGGCTACAACTATCTTTTGAATCAGGCCTCGGAATTTGTTGTACTTGGACTTTGAATGTACCTTCCGCACCCTTCACAGTTCAAGAGCTTCTTCCATGACAGATTGCCTCATCCAGGCTAATGCAGAATTTTCCTGGTACAAAATCTTTCAGAAAGTTCAGAACTTATGGCGGCGTAATCTGCACCGGAACCAGGTTCCATCTTGCCGGCGGAACAGTCCACTCTTCAACCTCCACCTCGAAGTCCTGCTGCGCGCCGGCCGGCAATGAATTTGCGACTAACTTCTTCTCGAAGCCGCCAAGAAAACCGTGCGCGTCGTGCAGCACTGCGTACACGTTCACGAACCGAGCGGTGGCGGAGCCGGTGTTGCGCACCGTGCCGTGGAACTCCACGGATTTGTGGTGAGTGACGTCGACAAAGTTCACGACGTCTGTCCAAGGCACCAACTTCTGCGAGGTAATCTGCACATCAAGCCGTGCCGAGGAAGTGCTGTTGGGGCTGTAGCCGCGCAGATCGTTCCATTGCATCTGCGCATCGTCAAAGCCCGCCTTGCCCAGGTTGTGTCCCAATTGCACCTCAAGCGGCTCGCTTTGTCCTGGCGCCAGGTCGGCAAGCGCCAGCGTCTTTGTGAATACCAACTTGCCATGACTCCTTAACTGCAACACTCCCGTGGGTGAGGAGACAGCCAGAGATGGACTAGTATTCTTCACTTCGGCCACAAAGAGGGAATTGTCATCCGAGTCGTGTATCCGTTCTTCCGCGGCCAGTTGCAATTGCCCGGCAGGAAAGCTCACCTTGGGCGCTGCGTTCAAGATTTCTTCAGGACTGAAACCGCCGCCATCCATCACCATATAGACAACTGGCTTTTCCACGCTGAAGACGCGCGTCGCGTTTGCCGCGCCTTCGGCTGCTTTGCTCTCGTTCAGCTTCGAGCGGTGCTTCAGCCATAACACGCCAAAGCCTATCAGCGTCAGCACGAAGAACACCAGCCAGATCTTGGGGATGTGGCGCTTAGGCTTTACGGGGTCATCGGGAGCGTCTGGGGCCGGCTGCGATGCTCCGCATTTCTCGCACACCTCTGGCCCGTTGCCGCAGTAATTCTGACGCGTTCCGCAATATCTGCAAATGAATTCATTACTCTCTGCCATTACTCCACCTGTCAATTCAATGTTCCTGATTGCTACATATCGATCAGGTACTCGTAAGAAGTAATCTGTCCGTGGCTCTCATCCAAATCGAAACCGACGGTGATGGCCGTTTTTTCGCTCGGGTCCAAATGCCCGATCGAGTTCTTGCCCCAGCCGATGATCTCGTGCTTGGCGTTGAAGAGCGTGATCGCAATGCTGCCGCTCTGCAAGTCTTGCTTCAGGGGATTCTGCACCGCGCCCACCAGTATGTAGTGATGCGATCCAGCCACATGCAGAAGCTTCTCCTGCATCAACTGCATATGAGGCAGAATCGCCGAGGAGACCGGCAAGGGGCCGTCGGTCGTGAAGTCGAACCGGCTGGCCTCGATGTCGCTGATCATCGGAAAGACAGCGGTCGTATGCTCATTGGGCAACAGATGGCTCACGCCCACATCGCCTGAGGTTATCCCCTTCTTGAAATCGCCCATGTACGAGGTCATTGATATCGCCGGAAGGTCGATCGGCCGCTTTGATGTGTTGGTCAGCGTTGCCACTTGAACCCCATCCATACTGAAGCGATTCGTCAGGGTCAGTGTTTCCGATGGGACGGTCTCATTCGCAGGCGGCGTCTTGGTTTCGCTCTTGAATACAAAGGAATAGAGCACGATTAGTCCGGCCAGCCATACCAAAAACACCGTCAAGCCGAGCCTGTCGATTTTAATCGGCGCGCTAACATCGCCCGAATTCGTCTCCGCGGCTTGCGTTTCCGGAGCTACGGAAGGATTTGTGGTCGGCACCGGGCCGCTGCTACTTACTTGTGTGGTGGTTGTGGTGACATACGCACGGGTCTGCCCGATGCCGCCGGAGTTTTTGAGAAAATCACCCAGCATGCTTTCAAGCTGATTGGCGTCATCGTCGCTGACCACGGTGATCGCCCCGCAGTGCGTACATTTGTACTCGTGATGATCCAGCCGTTCCATGCCGGTGCTGCCGCACTGCTTGCAAGTAACAGTGATCTCCTGCGGTCCGTGACTGCTGTTTTCTGTGCTGTCCATGGGGTTCTCTTTCGTTTACGGCAGTGGCGGCGGTTGCTGTTGAAAAAACGGCGTCAGGGCCGGAACACTGGCCGCAGCCTGCCATCCAGCCATCCCCGGCTGCCACACCAGCGTTGACGCGGTCATCTTGCCCTGCGTCGCCAACGCGTGTAGGGCATCGGCATCCAGCGGCCCTTGCGCCTGACCATCAATGGCCACATGAAACGTTGCCGTCGCAGCCGAAGGCAACGGCGGAGGCGCAGTGTTGATGTTCACCGGCACACCATTGACCGAGGTCGGCATTTGCGTGAAGATCGTCGCTCCCTTATTGATTCCCATCTGCTGCATCGCTTGCATCACGCCTTGCGCCGCCGCCATGCCAACGCCCATCTGTACTCCGAGTCCAGCCATGCCGCCGGCTGCATTCGGGTTCTGCGCCACCTCTTCGATAGCCTTGGCCGTTTTCAACTGCGTCAGTTTGCTGATGTTGATGTTATTCAACCGGCTATATTCAAAAATTTCATCATTCAACTGCTGTGGCAGCGAAAGGCTCTCAATCAGGAATTGCGTCAACTGGAAGCCAAGCGACTCGACCTTGGCATTGATGCTCTTCTGGGTTGTGTCATCCAACATACTCATCCCGCCGACCAACTGCTCCACCGTGGGGTGGCTCAAGGTCAGCGCCTCGCTGAACTGCGACACAATCACGCCACGCAGGTAGTCGAGCAGTTCCGCTCCGTTAAGGAACCCGCTGGTGCCCACAACCTGCCGGAAGAATACGGTCGCATCCGTGATTTTGTACGAGACTTGCCCATAAGCGCGCACCTCGCCCAGGCCATACTTCGGAAGCTCCATCGTGATGGGCTGCTGTGTGCCCCATTGCTGATTCAGCAGCGTCCGCGTCGTATAGAAATAGACCTCCGCCTTGAACGGACTGTTGAAACCGTACTTCCAGCCGCTCAGCGTTGACAGGACCGGAAGATTGCCGGTTTCCAGCGTGTAAGTGCCCGGCGTAAATACATCCGCAAGCTTACCCTCATTGACAAAGATTGCGCCCTGGCCTTCGCGCACGATCAGCTTCGCTCCATATTTGATCTGGTTCTGGTATCGCGGAAAGCGGTACACCAAAACATCCAGATCGCTGGAGACATACTCAATGATGTCCACCAGTTCAGAAGATACCTTGTTCCACAACGACATCGCTTGCCTCCAAGTATTCGTGCTCGTTCCGTTGCATCCCCATGGAAAACCCGTGGCTTGCGGCGCGCCGGTCTCCCATCCGTCAAAATTCACAAATTATCTGGCTTAGTGCGCGCCCTTTTCTCGCAACAGTTTGACCAATTCCGCCTTGCCGTGTAGGGTTGCCATTTGCAGAGGCTTGCGGCCGCCAAGATCCTTGGCGTTGACGTTGGCGCCCTTGGCAATCAAGAGCTTCGTCACTTCAACATAGTTGCCGCTTATGCCACCTTCGTATGCATCAGAATCCATCGCTGCGCGGAAGAGCGCCGTCTGGCCGTCGTTGTCCTCGGCCTCGGTGCTGGCTCCCTTGGAGAGCAGAAGACTTACGGAATCGAAGAACTCACTGCTGACGGCATGCATCAGCGCGGTTCTGCCTTGCGAATCCGCATCATCCACCTTGGCGCCTTTGTCCAAAAGCAGCGTCTCCGCATCGGTGTTGTCTCTGGAAGCCGCCAACATCAGCGCTGTCAATCCGTTTTCATTCTTGGCATTCACGTTGGCTCCCTTGGAGAGCAACAGCTTCAGAATGTCGGCGTTTCTGTAGTCCGAAGCCGCCAGCAGTAGCGCCGTCCAGCCGCTCGATGCTATGTCCTCGGTATTGGCCTTCTTGTCCAGCAGCATTTTCACGATTTCAAGCCGATTTGCGTATTCCGTCAGTCGGATGTCGTCGTGTCCACCCACGGCCCAGTTCAAGGGAGTGCTCTTGGCGTTGGACTTGGCCTCCACATTAGCGCCCTTGTCCAGCAGCACCCGCACCACCCCAACTCTGGCGTATGCGGCGGCAACCGTGAGCGGCGTCTGGTCGTCGTCGTTCCGACTTTCGATGTCGGCACCTTGCGCCAGCAACATCCTCACGATCTCGGCATCGCCAGCTCTTGCGGCACCGAGCAGTTGCTGGTTCAGTTTTTCCGCGCCGGACTGACCGAAAACAGCATGACTCAACATCAGAGCACATAAAAAAATAGAAGCGAAGCGCACTTTCTTCATCGTTCTCTCCTGGCAGGACCTTGCAGGTAGACCAAAATGCGGGCAGGACTCAGCAATGACAATAGGCAGACACGTTTTGTTTGCAATAACTGCCCTCTACCGCGCGACTACGCTTTCAGGAATGCAGATTCCCAAATATGCAACTTGATCACGATTCTGCGGATCGATCTTCAGCCGAATCTTGTCGCCAACACGCGGCATCTGTACTGGCGAAATCGGCAGGTTCTGCGTAGTTTCGTATTCACTACCAGACTTGGGCGTAACACGTACACGCAGATTCACGATGAGGCATTGGTTCAAAGATGAGCCCGTAGCCGAGAGTTCAAGCACGGTACCAGTCGCATCTTCGCCGTTTGCCAAGATAGCCTGCTGCTGTTGAAGTCCGTTCATCATCTGCAGGCTATTTTGTTGAAGGACATCAAACTGGTTGGCCATTCTCTTTCCGAAAAAAATTCGATTCAACGGCTTAGTCAGCTTGAGAAGGAAACCGATAAAACCTTTGCCTTCCATGATGTCCGTAGCCTTTTTCATCTGTTGATTCATCAGTTCTTGATCAATCTGCGGTGGTGGAAAAGAAGTTGGCATATTTCGATCCTCGATTTCTGAAGTTTTTTGTTGCAAGAGTTTGTTTTTGGCTTAAAGTCTGGCGCCTTTGCTTGACACAGTTATGACTTTGAGCATCTTACAAAGAAGAAGCGACAGATGCGGTGGCTACTGCAAGGAGACGCTTCGATTGTCAGCCGCGTCCCCTTGCAGCCCGTTTTAGTGTGCACCTTTCTTCTGCAACAGCTTGATGACTTCCGTCTTGTCAGCCCGGATAGCCATTTGCAGCGGTGTGCGGCCATGGTCGTCCTTGGCGTTGACGTTGGCGCCCTTGTTCAACAGAAGCTTCGTTACTTCGACGTAGTTGCCGCCCCAGTCGTAGCGAGAATCGTCATCCATTGCCGCCCGGAACAGCGCCGTCTGGCCGTCGTTGTCTACGGCCTCGATGTTTGCCCCCTTGGAAAGCAGCAAGCTGACCGAATCGATGCGCTCCTCGCTGACGGCAAACATCAGCGCCGTTTCGCCATCCGAGGCCGCGTTATCGATCTTGGCGCCGCGAGCTAAAAGCAGCGCCTCCGCTTCGGTATGGTCGTCGAGAGCCGCCATGATCAGCGCCGTCTGGCCGCGATCATTCTTGGCCTCGATGTTTGCGCCCTTGTCCAGCAACAGCTTGAGAATGTCGGTGCTCTTGTAATCCGAAGCCGCCAGCATCAACGCAGTGTAGCCGCTCGATGTCTTTCCCTCGGTTTTGGCGCCCTTGTCCAGCAGCATCTTTACAATTTCCAGCCGATCCGCATATTCTGTCCGCCGGATGTTGCCGTCTCCGCCCACGGCCCAGTTCAGGGGAGTGCTCTTGGAGTTGGATTTCGCCTCGACATTGGCGCCCTTGTCCAACAGCACCCGTACGACCTCAACCTTGGCGTGCTCGGTGGCCACTTTCAGCGGCGTCTGGTCGCTGCCATCCCGGCCTTCGATGTCGGCTCCCTGCGCCAGCAGCATCTTTACAATATCGGCGTTGCCGTCTGCCGCGGCGATGATGAGTTGACGTGTGAGGCTCTCTGCGCTGGGCGCGGCGATGGCCAGATGGCTCAGCAATAAAATGGCAAAAAAAACAATTGCGAAGCGTACTTTCTTCATGGTTGCCTCCTGATGGAATATTGTCGGGGTGTCAATTCTGTTTGGAATGCGGTGCTGCGGCGAGCAACATTCGCTTATTTGAGCTTCTGCCGGGAGATTGAAGATTGAATCGACAACTCCCACAATTTCCGGAACACGTCGCCTTTGGCGATGTCGGATTCCAAACGCTTCTTTATTTCCTCGCGATGCAGAGTACTCAAGGCAACGCGCACCACTTCAGCGGCGTTCTCATAGTGCCCACAAGCAATACTATCTTGGACGAAGTCGCGCAGATCAGGAGTCAGAGTAACATTGAGTTCAGGCATTCAATACTTTCTGGGAGGATCAGTTGTCCTCTTCCGAACAATTATGCATTTGCATGCGTTCATGATTTTTCTCAAAAAAGACAAACGCTAGGCCTGTTGGCACATTCCGCAACAGTTCACGAGACTTCATTGATCCCCGAAGAGGGGCATTACACCTGATCGGGGAAATCAGGGAAATCGCAGCACCAAATCAATGGAGTCAAATCTATGTGGACTGGCGAGAGGGATTGTGACTATTCGCGAGAAGAATTTCTAAAAAGATGCTTCTTGTTTTGGCAGAACTGGCACAAAGCTTCAAATCTCTTCGGCCAAAGATAGATTTCCAAAGGCCTGTATCCTCGCTCTATTCCCAGCCGCCGGAGCCGACAAATCCGGCCCAGTACCAAGGGTGGGTACTCTGGCCAGCGGCGCGCCGCGACAACAGTAACTTTCGCTCCGCATTCCAAACGGCGTCGGCGGTGGAGGCGTGCAGGCCCAGCCGCTGAACATACAGCTCATGCATGAACTGACGGGTCAGATCGTCTCCTACCGGCCACAGCGTCATCACCACACTGCGAGCGCCGGCCACACGAAAGGCGCGTTCCAGGCCCAGTACGCCTTCGCCATCGTGCAACTCGCCGTTGCCCGTGTTGCAAGCCGAAAGCACGGCCCAGTCCACACTGCTCAGGTCCATGGATGCGATTTGCTGAGCGGTGAGGATCGAGGTTTCCCCGGTTTGGTTACTGCCGGCAAAAACCAGCCCGGAGCGAAGCAGTGGGTTGCCGCCGCCGCAACTGCTGTTGAGAAGAAACGCATGAGTCGCAACGTGAAGGACGCGGCTATGGGGCGCTTCTTCAAGAAAATGCGCGCGCGTCGCATCGCTGCCGATCTCCAGCGTGGAAGGCTCGTTGCCGTTCCAGCGCTGCCACGCAGCATTGATGTCGCTGACCTCAGCCGCCGTACCGGGCAGCGCGGGAAAATCCACACGATCCGGCGTCTCGCAACCGATGCCCGCATCGCGCAAACTGGAGACAAGCGGAGCTTTTGCGAGCTGCTTGAAGTTGGGATTTCCGAAAGCCAACAACCCCGTCTTTTGGCGACTGCCCTCCGCGGGGATCAGATCGCGTTCGCTGGAAAGAATATGGATGACCGGCCCCTGCTCGACCAGATAGCCTTTACCCTCGGGCAGGCCGCTGAAGGGAATCAGATTCAGTACGCCATCGGGCACCACCAGGGCCAGTTTGGCATCGCCCACTTCGGCGCGCAGCGGATCCCATACCAGCTTGCGCAGGGCCTCCGCTGCCTCGCGCCATTGGCGCTCATTGCGCACCGCGCCGAGTCCTCCGGAGTGCGCCACGGCATCGGCGTTCGTCCGGATGCGGTTCACCAATTCTTCAATCGGCTTGGCGTTGCCTAGATCGAAGACGCGGATCTGATCGGAATCGGGCTTGAGTACAAACGCCATGTAGGAGGGAGTTTTGCGTGTGCCGGGTCGACTTTTTCGACGGCGAAACGCTGGTACGCGACATAAGAGATGAGAACCGAATGGGCAGGCAAGTTGTGACGAAGATCTTCCAAGCGGACCGCGCTGACCCGCTCATCACTGCGTAGAGCGGCGCTACGCTCGGCCAGAGCGAGTTCGATTTTCTCCATCCGGCTGTTGGCCTCTGCAATGGCTTCGTTGTTGTCCTGCTTCGCCGGTTCCGCCTGTTCCGCAGCGAGCAAATCGGCGCGGGCCTGATCCATCTTTTTGAGCAGACCCGCAACCTCCGGGTCATTGCTTGCATTCAGGTTCTTCTGGCGGCGGGCCATTTCGTCGGCCACCAGCGCTCGCCAACGCACCATTTCCTGATAGATGTTACCCGAAGGCAATTTGGGGTAGCGAGCAAGAACGGAGAGCGTAATATCCAGGCCGTGGCCGTAAGGAAGCTGATCGTAATAGGCAAGCGCCTGACGCTCCGGCAAGGTGCGCGCCTGAAGCACGAAGCTTTCTCGCGTCATCTTCGCGGCAATCAGGCCCTCTTCGATTGCGCGCGGAAGATCGTCTCCTGATGCCAGGGATGCCGCATAAAGCGAATGAGCGCTCGACTGGAAATCGATTGCTTCGCTCTTATCGCCAAGGACAGTTTCGAAGTCTTTCCAGGCAAGCGGAAACTGCCCGGTGCGATTGTAATAATCCGCCATATTGAGCAGGACAAGATTGACCTGCTTCGAGTCCGGTCCATAATTTTTCAAATTGATTTCCAAAGCTCGGGTGAAATGTGGAATGGCTTTGGAAAATTCCTGAGTGTAAAGGTAATGTACGCCTGCATTTTGTTCCATGAGGCCTAGATGCGGGTCGTTAGGATGAAAACGCATGGTAATGGTCAGATATTCCTCAATATCTCTGCCGCCACCTGCCGTATCACCCATATGGTCTCTCACGTCGGATGTGATTCCCAGCGTGTTCACCAGATCCTGTTCGCGCTCGGGACCACCCTTTCGCTCGACGATGAGGGCCGCTTCGCTGGTATGCAGCGCGCACGGAAAGTCTCTCATCGCTCGACAGGCATAAGCCAGTTCCTCAGCTGCGTTGATGAACTCTGAAGTCTCGGCAAACTCGCGCTGCGCAATCTCAAAAGCGCGTTCCGCAAGGGGCCGTGCTTCGGCGGGACGGCCGAGCATTACATAAACATCCGAATTCGAAGCCAGCGCATTCACATAATATTTACTGCGCTCGCCGGCCGCAGCCTCGGCAACGGCCACTTCGCGCTTCACCAGTTCCAACAGTTCGGGCGAGGGGCCTTCCACGTCTGCCATCCGACCTACCAAATCGTCCAGCGCCTGGGCAACTTCCACCGTATTGCCGGGATGGGCAAGCTCCGCCTTGCGCAGGTTTCCGCGTGCCTCCGCAACCTCCTCTTGCGGAGACTTGGCGGACGGGGCCGTCTGCTGCGCAGCACAAGGAAGCAAAAAGATCAAAACGAGAAAAGAAGAGGTCAACGTGCCTGTGGCGATACGCACCAATACACCATTCCTGCAAAACAAATTTACCGAAGGAAAAGAAAGTGGAACAATATGCGAAAAACGATACACCGCTACTTCGACTCGGGATTCTCTGCCTGAGCCGGGTTCGACAGCGCAATCAGCTTCGCCACCTGCCGCTGCTGCTCGCGTGCCCGCTGCTCCAAATCGCCACGCAAAGCGATGGTCCGCTGCAGATCCAGGCGCGCCGCGGCCGGATCGTTTTGCGCCAGCGCAATCTGCGCCAGCTCATAAAGCGCAGCCTCCCTCTGGGGCGAATCGCCGCCATCGGCCACCGTGCGCAAAAGCTTCGCCGCCTGGCCGAAATTGCCGAGCCGCATCTGGCAAGCGCCGGAGTAGAACGCTGTTGCACGCGCCTCCGCACTTTGCTCCGCCACCTGCCGCAGAGTCGCAACGGCGTTTTCGCAGTTGCCCGCGGCGTATTCCGTCATCCCCGCTTCAAAGCGTGTGTTCAGGCTCTCTCCGCGCAGTTGAGGCGCAAGATAAGCGGGCAGCGTCAGATCTGCCAACTGGGAAAGATGAACCGGCGTGGCGGAGACTCGAACGGGTTGCGATGGAGCCGCCGCTTGCGGCAAAGCCTTCTGCTCATTCCGCGCAACTGTCGGCTGCGCGGCCCTGGGTTCGAGGATCTTGTACGTAAAGACACTCACCAACAGCAGTGCGGCAACGGCTCCTCCGCTCCACGTCCAGACCGGCCAGGCAAGCAGCATTTTCCGCCGCGGCTGCTTGATCGTTGCCAGCGGCTGTTGCGCAAGCGCCTGTGCCACGGTCTGAATGGCCTGCAAATGTTCGAGACAAACCGGGCAGTCAAAGTAGTGCTCTTCAAACTGTTCCACTTCAATTTCGGGCAAGGTGCCCTCGACGTACCCTAGGGCAAAACGTTCAGCCGGTGCTCCGTTGCAAATTGTCATAGTGCAACCCTTTCATTCAAGTGGGCTGCGGATTCGTTTTGTGACAGCTTGGAGACAAAATCGACTACTTTTCGGGTAGCACGCACCTTCCGCTGCCGCACCACATCCGAACTCAGATGCAGCCGTTCGGCGATCGCTCCCGGCTTTAACCCTTCCACCAGAGTCATGTGCAGGATGGATTGGTCCACCTGATTCAGGCTGGCAATGGCGCGCTGGGCTAATTCCCTCTCCTGCCGCTCCGCAAGTTCGTTCGTTGTCTGCGTCAGATCGGGAAGATGGTCGGGAAACTCCAGAGAGACAGGCTGGCGGGCGGCGCTCTTGAAGTGGCTGTTCAGAAGATTGCGCGCAATGCCCAACACAAAAGCAGAGAGCTTGGCGGCTTCGCGCAGTTGCCCGCGCCGCAACGCGCAGAGCGCCTCAAGCATCACATCCTGCTGCAAATCCGCGGCCAGCTCGGCATTGTGCGTCCGCGCCAGCAGCATGACCCGGACCTTGGGAAGATACTGCAGAACAAAAGTCCGCTCCGCCTCGTGGTCTCCACAGGCGATCGCCGGCGCCAGTCGCTCATTCTCCTGAGCTTTCTCGGCTGCGATTTCCGCGATTTCCGTGCTGCGTTCGCCGAACATTTGCTCTTTTCAGGTCTGCTAGCTTTTTTCACATTCTTACATACGACACGTAGAGCAGCCCGAATTGCGTATTCGTTTAGCTGCTGAGCTCTTCTCTTTTGGGCAGATATTGTCGCAACAGTCCGTTGTATTTTCGTTGCGGCCACGCTCCCATGGGCTGGCGCTCGTGACCCGGAATCTGCGCGATGTGCAGGGACTTCCCTTGAAGCTGCTGAATCCGTGGAAGACGTAACGGCGAACCAGGCCGCAGGGTTTCTGGTTCCGCTCTGGCGCGCCGCGGGCTTCATCGACGACAATCGCTTGCGTGATGAAAAAACTTTCTCGCCGGAATTTTCTCTGGACCGTTTCCGCTGCCTCGCTGGCCGTTGCCGCCGCGCCCGCGCTGGCTAAACCCTTGATTGCGTCATCGGGCCGCCAACGGGTTTTCGTTGCTTCCAAAACGCCTAACGGCATTCTTGCCTGCGACTGGGACTCGGACAGCGGCGAGCTTGTATCCGCTGGAGTTGCTTCTGGCTTTCGCAATATCGCCTGGATTACCTTCTCGCCGGACCGTAAGTATATTTATGCCGCCTCTGAAATGGACCGTTTTCTAGGCAAACCAACGGGCGGCGTGATTCGATTTCGTGTGGAAAACGGCGAGTTGAATCCAGTTGCCGCCGGTAACTCCGCTAGCGTGGGCACTTGTCACGTGGCCGTGGATCAAACAGGAAACGTATTACTCTCCGCCGATTACAACGGAGGCAGCGCAGCCAGCTTTCTTCTTAGCTCTGGTGGCTTGATTCCCGTCTGGACCGAGCACTACATCGGCCACGGTCCCAACACGGACCGCCAGCAAAGCGCTCACGCGCACTTCGCTTCCTTCTCGCCTGATAACCGCTTCGCCTATATGAACGATTTGGGTGACGATTGCATCCATATCTACCGGCTGAACGCGACCACAGCCATGCTGACGCCGGCCGGAACGTACCACGCAAAGCCGGGCTGCGGCCCGCGCACGCTGCACTTCCATCCCAACAGTCGCACAGCGTACTCCATCAACGAGCTGGACTCGACCGTGGATGTGCTCGAGTGGAGCAAGACAGATGGCAGTCTGAGCCTGATCACGCGCATTGAACTGCTGCCCGCCGGTTACTCCGGCGACACGCACGGCTGCGACACGGTGATTTCAAAGGATGGCAAGTCGGTGTACTTTGCCAATCGCGGCAACAACTCAATCTATCTTTTCCATGCCGATGCGAAAACCGGCAGCCTGACGCCGGGCGGACGCTTCGACTGCGGAGGCAAGACGCCGCGCAGCTTTGTGCTGGATCCGACGGAGCGCTGGATGCTGGTGGCCAACCAGGACTCGAACCAGATCAGCGTCTTCGCGCGCAACGCCGCGACCGGCGTTCTGGCCGAAACGGGAAAGAGCTTCCCCGCGGCGACGCCAATGTGTATTTTGTTTGCGTAAAAAAGGCAGGGGACAGGGGGTAGGGAACAGGGAATAGAAAGCTGACCAGCCGACAAAGCGCTGTACTCCATCCTCACGATTTTTTCTATCGCAAGGGTGAATCCACACTTCAAATGCTCATCAAAGCCGGACTGCCCACTTCGGAATTCGTCGTAGAGGACATCATCTCTTCCGAGGACTCGTCCTCGATCGGAATGTGGGCAAACTCCCAGGCCGAGCGGTCCTTCAGTAGCCGCGAAACCAGCGCCGTGTGCATGGCGTGACCGGCGCGCTCGGCCACCACATGGCCCTCGATGCGCCGCCCGGCCAGCGCCAGATCGCCGATCAGATCCAGAATCTTGTGGCGCACATATTCGTCGGGAAAGCGCAGCGGACCGTTTTCCGGGCCCTCAGGAGTCAAAACAATGGTGCACTCTGGGCTGGCGCCACGGATCAGGCCCATATCGCGCAGCTTTTTCTCGTCGTCCTTGTAGCCAAAGGTGCGCGCCGGGGCAATGGTCTTTCCATAGGTATCCGCCGCCAGGTCAACGCAGGCTGTCTGGTAGCCGATGGGCGCGGGAAAATTGATGGTGTACCGGATGCTGTAGCCGGAGCCGGGATAGACGCCAATGAACTTGTTTCCATCGCGCACCTCGACCGGGCGCAAGATGCGGACAGTCTCGCGGCGGCGGCGCTGAGTGCGGATGCCCACCCTCAGGAACGCTTCGACGTAGGGCAGAGCACTGCCGTCCAAAATGGGCATTTCCAGGTTGTCCAGCTCGGCAATCACGTTGTCGACGCCCATGCCGACCAGCGCCGAGAGCAGATGCTCGGTGGTGGAGATCAGCACGCCTTGCCGCATCAAGCTGGTAGCGTAGCTCACCTTGGCCACGTTGCGCGCCGTGGCGGAAATCTCGTAGTTTTCCAAATCCGTCCGGCGGAAGACGATGCCCGAGCCAGCCGGCGCGGGCAGCAGACGCAGGGTCACCGGCGCGCCTGAGTGCAATCCGACTCCGGCAAACTCAATCGGCGCGACAATTGTCTGTTCCAGATGCGCGTTGTGAGTCAATACATCCTTCTTCCAGGGGGAAAACAGCCATGTGCAACCGTTAGATTAGACGCTTATGGCGATCTCCGTACTGTGGTATTTTTGCCACACTTTGCGCCAAAAATGAAACTCTTGGCCGAAAAACGCTGCTTTTCCCTTGCTGGGCGGGTACTCAAGCCGTGATGCACCTGTTAGACTTTCCTCAAAGTCAAATAAAATCGTCCACACCAGCATAAACACTGACTTTTTGTGGTGTCCAGAAAAAATCTGGACACTGGACACTTGGACACCTTCGGAGTGCCCTTTTGCTGATTCTATGCCCGGCTGGCTGGCCGAGTTACCCCGGCCAGCCGCGCCGGAGGCGCGGCGGCGAAGCCGCCCCGGCTAAGACGGCGGCTCAAGAGGCAAACCACCGAAGCAATCACGCCACTCACACACCGACCACGCCACCAAGCAAGACAGCCCGCAAAAGAGCCAACGATGAGAGACGCCCGGACCCTGAGCCGGACCGGCAACAACAAGGCTGAGACGACCGACTGGCTGACCGCACCAGACACAAGGACGAAGAGCAACTGAACGAGAACTAACGCGCGTTTTCATGCCATCGACGCGCGCGCCTGTCATAGGTGGAATTCGAGCCGCCGATCTGCCAGCCGACCCGGCCACTACCTTGACAGGCGCGCTACCACAATGAAGCGAAAACGCGCGCGGACCATCCCGCTTGGGCACGAGGCAGTCCGGCGGCAGCCGGTAAGCTGGCCGCGAGGCCAGCGCTGATCTTGGCCGGGCGTAGGCCCGGCTGCTCTTTATAGGCTTTTTATGGCTTCTCGGAGCGGCGGCCGGTCTTTGCCTTTCCGGCCGCCCTGAGCCGAAGGCGAAGGGACGCGCGGGGGTTAGGGGAGCCGAGCGAATGCGAGGCAGTGACGAAGCGTAGCGAAGGAACGGCCCCGGTGGGCCGCGCGGCCGCGAAGCGGGAAGCGAGCGAGCGCAAGGGCGAGCGAAGGGCAACGCCCGAAGCGAGAGGCGCACCGCGCCGTACCGCGCAAGGAGCGAAGCGACGAAGCCGCGCAATGCGAGCGGGAGACTGGTCGAGGACGAGAGCACGACGAGGACGCGCGCTCTTGTTTTTCGCGCGGCCGCTGGCGTGCTTCGAGGACGAGCACCGAGTATAGCTATAGGTTTGGTTTATCTAGATTGGTTGTATCTATGGCTTTTTATAGCTGGTGCTGGACGGCCGGTCCACACTCCCAGCGCCGAAGCGAAACGAGCGCCGTCTCATAACGGCCTACATCCTTGCCGTTCCGCGTTGCGTCGCCAATCATCCGCGCCAGAGCCGCAAAGCGCGTCTCCATGCTGGTCGACTCTTGCTCTTGCCGACGCAGCACTTGAAGCTCTTGGGCGATTGGTTCCACATCTTTACCCCGCATGAGCCGATCTGCATACTCTCGGCCGAGGACGGCGAACTTTGTTTCCTTCGCCAGCTTGATGCTCTCTTCGATGTTGTTCATCGTTTCACCAGTGAAAAGGGGGTGGTAGGGTTGCTGGACCTTTTGGCAGTATCTCCAGATGCACACTTAGGGCATCCAGAACACGCGAAAGAAAACCGATGCTGGCCCCGCGCCGGCCATGCAGCCAGTTCGAGCAGTGCGACTCCCGAAGCCCCGTTCTCGCCGACAGGAGCTTTACGCTCATCCGGCCGCCGTCGATCTGCCGTTGAGCCAGCTCCCGCGCCCGAATCTGGACTTGATTCAGAGTCATAAAAAGGCCGGGCGGTTGAGGCTACCGCCCGGCTTTTTCCCCGTACTGCGCACCCAGCCAGCCTGACGGCCGACGCGCTGAGAATACCACCCGTTGCGGTTGCGCGCAAGCGCACCGCAAGGGGTGGTAGGCTCATTCGAGCGGACAGGCCACCAGAAGACGGCTGGCCACAGCCCGAACGTCCTCATACATCTGCGGCGCATCATCGGAAACGGCCAAGTCCCAAAGCTCTTTTGCCGCCTCACAGGCGATTTCTGCCAGCTTCGCCGCCGACTCAGACTGCCAGACGAGCGGCCCCTCGACCTTGTTGGAGGGATGGGGGGAGGGGGGAGTGGTCATTGTTTTTTCCTCCAGTTCAACTCTTGTAATCTGGCCAGCTTAAGATCGACCAACAGTTCCTCTGGAGGATTCAACTGCACTGAGCCCAGCAGATAGTCCGCTAGCCGCCGCGCTTCCAGATCGAACATCACAGTGTAAGGATTCGTAACTTTCTTCTGCTTTCGCACTATCACTTGCGCGCCTCCCGCCCGGCCGGGTCCGGCATCGAGTTGATCGGTTTGAGCCCCGGCAGCAACGGTTCCTGATCGCGGTCGATGCCGTTCACCGCGCTGAGCTTCCCCGCCGCCGCTGGTACGGTTTGCTTCAGCACGGAAAGCTGAGTCTGCGCCATGAAGATCATGGATTTTACTTCGGCCGCATCCAAAATCCGCATTCGCTGGCCCCACGCCACGCACGCGATGTAAGCCAAGACCTCATGCTTCGAAGTCAGCTCCGGCAAGTCAATTCGCCACATCCGGCCCGCGTTTTCCCGGGCAAGAGATGGGTCCATGTTCAGGTCCAAAAGCGTCTTTAGCGTGTTTCCGTAAGTTTCCATGCACGCGTCGACCACTTGACCGATTTCCAGCGCTGAATAATCGACTCGCCTTTGCGCGGTTTCGCCCTCATGGACGCGGTGCCATGCCACCATAAGTGGATTCGTTTCTTTGATGGCTGGGAGTGCTGTTAGTTCGGGCTTCTTTGTCATGCAACTTCCTTTCTTGCCCATTCAGGACGTTTGATGAGTTCGAGTGTTGAGCGTTTTACCGGCGTCGCGTTGTGGTCCAGATACCAGATGGTTGACTGAAGACTCCGGTGGCCAAGGAGGGATTGAACGTCGCGCACATCGCCCGTTTGCTCGAATAAGGCGACGGCCGTCGTTCGGCGTAGATCGTGTGGCGTGATCCTGCGCGTGATGCCTACCTTGTCTTTGAGTCGTCTAAACTTATCGGCCAGCGTGAGCCCGCCATGCTTGACCGTTTCTTCGAGTGGGTGACCATAGCCATGCCGATAGCCTTTTCCGTCCCGACTTTCGGCGCGCCACAGTTGACGTATAAAGGGCTCGCTTTTCGCCATATCGCATCGACCGAGTAGCTCACGTATTTCCTCAGTTACGGGGAGCGCGACCGTCTCTGCTTTCTTTGTGACAAAGCGCAGCACACCTTTGTCGGCGTCATAATTCGACGGCATAAGTCTTGCGGCTGTTCCCGACCTGATAGCGAGATCAGAACAAAGTAGGATGTACAGTCTCATGTGAGCCGATGCAGCATTAAGGAGACAGACCTTTTCGCCGTCCGTAACCGTCACGTTTCTAGGTCTGACGCCCGGATAGTGTCGCACCTGATCGTCCAGCTTTGGCGCTCCATAGTTCGCCCACAGCCAGAGCAAAAGACTGCGAATCGAGGCGGCATACGTGCTCAGTGTCGTATTTGTATGACCCTCGCGACGGAGCGCTTCGTCGATTTCAATGACGTCAGATGCTTTGATTTCATGGGGTTTTTTTGAGCCAGCTTGCGCGATGATGCGTTTTGCGGCTTGATACTCCGTACACCCACGGCGCTTCGCCCCCACTTTAGCGACGAGGAGTGAAGCAATCGACGGCCCGCCGCTGTCTGTTTTGGGCGCGCGAGTTCTCGCTGTTCCGCTTCATGCTGGAGTGCGGCCCGTTTGCTCGTGAATGATTTTCTATGACGAACACCCTTTCGGTCCCGCCAATCTGCGTAAAATTTCCCCGACTTTTCGAACATAGTGTCCTCGTGATGATCGTAGCTGTAGCAGGGGTATTACCATGGACACATGCTGGACACCAGATGTATGGTGTTTTGACCGCGTGACCACTGGCAATTCTCGCTAATTGGACACTAGCCAAAATCTTCGTCAAGAATCATTTGGAGTTTGATCACATCATGAAACACACTGCCCTTATTTTGTTGTTGGCGGCCAGCACCGTGGCCGCAAGCGCTCAATCTTCCGCCAAACCGGCGAGCACCGCAAAACCGGCCACCACAACCGCCAAATCCGCAGCTACGGCTGCGAAGCCCGCAACACGGGCTGCTCGATCTGCAAAAGCCACCGCCGCTGACAAGCTGCCTGCTGGCGCGCCCGTCGTCAAGGGAATCAAAAAGACACTCTACACGGCCTCCCTGCGCTATCAGGAAATCAAGATTGGCGACGGCCCCGTGGCCGAGCCCAATAAGTTGTACAAAATCCACTACACCGGCTGGCGCGCCGCCGATGGCGTCAAGTTCGACTCCTCGTACGACCACCCCGGACAGCCGCTCAAAGACAAAGATGGCAAGCCGGTACTGGGCGCCGATGGCAAGCCCAAGCTGGGCGAACCGCAGCCGCTGGTCTTTCCTCAGGGTATGGGCCGCACGATTGCTGGTTTTGATCAGGGTTTTGAAGGCATGAAAGTCGGCGGGAAACGCCGTATCTTCATCCCTTGGCAACTGGGATACGGATTGCACGCCATTCCCGACCATGGTCTGGAGCATCCTGGAATTCCCGCGAAATCCGACTTGGTCTTTGATGTCGAGTTGCTGGCTGTGACCGATCTGCCCAAGCCACCGGAGCGTCCGGCCATGCTGCCTGGCGGTCGTCCGCTGCCTGGTGTAAGACCAGTGGCACCGGCCAAGCCTGGTCAGGAAGGGTCCGTAACTCCGAATGCGGTCCCGGCAGCCAAGCCTGCCACAACTCCGGCAACACCGGCTCCGACAGCGGCATCGAAGCAAACGACGCCCGCGGTTCCTGCAACCGTTCCGGCGCCAGCTGCCGCCGCCACCCCGGCGCAGTCGCAAACGAAGTAACGCTGCGTGATTCATGAGGCCTTCCGGCTCAACGATCATCTTCTTCGCGGAGATGATCGTTGAGCCGGAAGGCCTCTCTGTTTTTCGGATTGCGCTCCTTGCAAAATTGCCTTCGGACTGAAGATATGTGTCAATGGAATGATGTAAGAAACCAAGAATCATTCCTTGACTTCGTGTCTCACCTTCAAGTAGCCCGCAGCCTTTTCCACAAGCGAGGATTAGCAACCCATCGCTGCGCCCTCGCGCCGGATGCGCTACGCTTGAGAAGAGATGAATGAGTGTCCAATTTGCGGTGGAGTCGGGCTGGTGCGGGTGATGAACTCGCAGGGCCAATGGGTTTCGCGGGCCTGCGAGTGCCAGCAGGTGGAGCGCATGGAGCGCCGTCTGGCCGCCACGCACATTCCCGAGCGCTACCGCCAATACACTTTGGACGGCTTTGACCCATCCTTTCACGGCGCCGATCCGTCACTGGCCAAAGCCCATCTGACAGCGCGCAAGTTTGTCGAGGCTTATCCGGTCGACACCGGCGGAAAAGGCCTGCTCTTCACCGGATCGATCGGCGTGGGTAAGACTCACCTAGCCGTGGGCGTGCTGCGCCGTCTGGTGCAGGAACGCGGCGTCCGGGGGCTCTTCTGCGACTATCGAGAACTGCTCAAAAGCATCCAGAACAGCTACAACCCGCAGGTCCACGTGACCGAGTTGGAGCTGCTGAAGCCGGTTTTTGCGGCCGAGGTGCTGGTGCTGGACGACCTGGGCGCGCAAAAGCCCAATGAGTGGGTGTGGGACACGGTGGCGCTGATTCTGAATACCCGCTACAACGACAATCAGACCACGATCATCACGACCAACTACCCGGACCTTCCGGCCGGCGCTGGTTTCAGGACCGACAAGGGCGGCAGCAAGCAAGCCCGGAGCGAAGACACTCTTGGCGATCGCATCGGCGACCGCATGAGATCCCGCCTGGCCGAGATGTGCGTCCGCGTCGAAATGACCGGCGAGGACTTCCGCCAAACGGTCAAGCGCGCCCGCTTCGGGTGAGCGCGGCATCGGCTCTCAAAACATCCAGAGGCTTCCCAACACCAGCAAAATGGCGGCGACAGTCACGGCCCTGTACGTGCGATCTTCTGTCTGGCGAGGGCTTTCATTCCCGGCGACGGGCGAGGGCACGGAGCCGGACGCAGTTGAAAAAAAGGATTGCATCGCGAACCTGCCTTTCTGTGCCTTGAAGCAAAAAATACGCATTTCTCGCCTCAATTGTTCTCACGCACGAAGAGTCTCACGATTCGAATGCAGATGCAAGAGGCCTGCGTGAATGGATAGTAAAAAAGTAACGGATGTAGTTTGGTGGCTCTGATTTTCTTATCGGTTCATGGCAGAAAAACATCTGCCTGAATCCAGGAACAAAAGAGGCTTGGAAAAACCTTTGGTAACGGCGGCGGAGTCCCGCTCTGTGCGCTGGCCCGGGAACCTGCCCTCTCGATAGGATTTTCTTTCGCAACTAGTGTAAAATTTCGCTCGTGCCTATTGATTCGGAACTCGTCCCTTCTCACGAGAAGGAAGAACGAAACTGGCTGCCGCTGATCGTGGCTGCCGGCGTCGTTCTGCTGATTGCCGCCGTGATCATTCTCAGCCTGCAACACAGCGGCACTCACAGTAAAAACGCGACCACGGTGACGCCGCTTTCCGCGCCACAGGATCCCTATGCGGGAAGCCTCCCGGTGACCGGCTTGGCCATGAGCGAAGCCAGCAATCTGTCCGGAGGCAAGACCACCTATCTGGACGGCCACATCGCCAACCGTGGCCCTCGGACCATAACCGCCATCACCGTCCAGGTGCTCTTCCGCGATTATGCCCATGAAGTGGCGCAGAACGAGACCCAGCCGCTGAAATTCATTCGCACGCGCGAGCCTTATATTGATGTCGAATCGATCTCCGCGGCCCCGCTCAAGCCAGGCGGCGAACAGGATTTCCGCCTGATTTTTGACCGGGTCAACCCGGACTGGGACGGCGCGTATCCTGAAATTCGCATCCTTCACGTCGAAACAAAATAGCCCCGCACTCGCTGGATTTACCGGGTAGAAACTACCGCCACCAGAAAAAATTACACGCCCTTCTGGCCCTAGCAAGCCCTCGATGCGCGCTGCCAAACGGCGCTGCTCAGCGCCAAGCCATACAATCAAAAGATACTTAGAATTTTCTTTCCCGAACCATCCGGTTTGGCGCGGACCTTGCTTTATCCGGGGGTGAGCGGACACCGTTGCTCACCCGCGCATCTTGGCGGAGAAAAACCAAGAGGGGATCCACACCATGAAAGCCTCCATACCGTCTCACATCTTGTTCCCTGGCCAGCTTGCTCTTGTTCTGCTGGCATCTGCAATGGCACTGCCCACTTTTGCGCAACAGGACCAGCCCGTAGCCCCGGCCGCCGACAACTCTTCGTCGGTGGAGGCTTCCTCCTCGCAGAGCACTCCTTCAGGTGCAGTCGATCAACGGCCAGTCCCCGTGGCTTCGCCGTCGGCCTCTGCCAGCACGCCGAGGGAAGGCTTCTGGGGCCGGGTCAATCCCTTTGCGCGCAAGAAGTGGGTCAACAACAGAGTGGATCCCCTCAAAGGCCAGCTCAATGAGCTGGATGAAGTCAACGCCAAGAACGGACGCGACATTCAGGATGTGGACCGCAGAGCGCAAGCAGGCATCCATCAGGCCCAGTCCACCGCAGATGCGGCCAATCAGACGGCCACGGCGGCTGGCAGTCAGGCCCGGAACGCCGGCAGCCTGGCGCAGGGCGCCTCGTCCCGCGTGGATCGCTTGAACTCGACCGTCAACGGCTTGGATCAGTATCACCAGGCGAGTGAGGTTGAAATCAGGTTTCGCGGTGGCCAGCCAGCGCTGTCGGCAGCGGCTCGCGAGCAACTGGACGAATTCGCCTCCAGTCTGACCGGGAAGCAAGGGTATGTGCTTGAAATAGAAGGACATTCTACAATGGCTGGCGCAGCCGGCATCCAGAATTCCGGACGGCTGGCCGATACGGTCAAGCGCTATCTGGTTACGAAACATGAGATTCCCGTCTACCGTTTGCACTCGGTGGCTCTTGGCAATGCTCCCGCGGCAGACGCGGAAGGAAGTCGGCATACAAGAACAAGCAGTGTGCATATCCGGTTGATGGAAAACAGTTTGGCGGCCCAGGAAGCTGCGTCACCCCATGACGTGGCCTCCTCGACCGGCGCGGAGCGGCCCTAGACGACCGCAGTTTCGCTCCGAAACTCCCATCCGCACCGACGGCTCTCAGCCGTCTGGCCGCCAATTCAGCTCTCGTTCGTCATGATTCGAGAGATCCAAGGCAGTTTGGCCCCCGGGCGTTCCGGGGGCCATTTTTTGCGCTGTCAGGAGTCAGTCACGACATTGTCCGACGCCCGTGCTATTGTCGAACGTGAAACCATTGCCCGGAGGCGGATATGCGAAGCACTGAACCTCGCTCCGAAACTCGCACGGAAAAACTCGATCTTCGTCTCAGCCCATCCATGAAGCGGGCCCTGCAATACGCCGCTCGCGCCGAGCGCCGGTCGGTCAGCGATTTTGTTTTGGAGAGCGCTTTGGCCCACGCCGAAGAAACCCTCCCGAACCGTCAGCACTTTGGGCTGAGCGCGGAGCGGTGGGCAGCGTTCCAAGCTGCGCTGGATGCACCGCCGATTCCGGCTCCGCGCCTGGCCCAGCTTCTCAATCAGCCCAGCATCTTTGAAAAGGACCGCTTCTAGGTGACTCCGCTCCGCATTGAAAAACTTCAGCGCAGTCACGCCGTCGATGCGTTTGACTGCGGGCACAAGCCGCTCAACCGCTTTCTAGTTCGCTCTGCCTTGCAGAGCCAGCAGGCAGAGGCTTCGCAAACCTATGTCGCCCTGGACGAGCAGCACGTTGTTGGCTACTACACGCTGGTCGTGAGCGAAATCGATTGGGAGGACGCTCCGCTGCTGCGGACCAAGGACCCGGCTGAGCAGCCAGTCGCCGTCATGCTGCTGGCGCGTCTTGCCGTGGCGGCTGCCTGGCAAGGCAACGGCCTCGGATCAGGGCTTCTGAAGGACGCCATGCTGCGCACCCTTCATGCGGCCCGGATTGCCGGCATTCGCGCCTTTGCCGTTCACGCCAAGGACGACGAAGTCAGAGCTTTTTTCGAGCACTTCGACTTCGTTCCCTCCCCCACCGATCCCTATCATCTCTTCCGCCCGCTGAGGGATTTGCACGGCCTGCTGGAGCCGTAAAAATAAGCGTAATTTTTCCGGCGCGGCTCGTAACTGGCCTCTAGAATCAACCCTGTATGGACAAAGCTCTTTCCGCTTCCGAAAGCCTTCCCAACGGCAGCCGCTTTCTGCGCGCCTGCCTGCGCCAGCCGGTCGACCGCACGCCCGTCTGGTTTCTGCGTCAGGCCGGCCGCTATATGCAGGAGTATCGCGACGTCCGCAAGCATCACACGCTGATCGAAATCTGCAAGCAGCCGGAGCTGGCCGCCGAAGTGACCATCACCGCCGCCGAAAAGCTGGGCGTGGACGCGGCCATCATCTTTGCCGACCTGCTGCTGCCGCTGGAGCCGATGGGCCTGGACTTCGAGTTTCAAGAAGGCAAGGGGCCGGTGGTTTACCACCCCGTCCGCAACGCTGCGGATGTTCGCGCCCTGCACACGGATCGCGCCGAGGAGCTGGCCTACGTGGCCCGCGCTATTGAGAAGGTGGCCGCGCACTTCGGCAAACGGCTGGGCATCATCGGCTTCTGCGGCGCGCCCTACACGCTGGCCAGCTACATGATCGAGGGCGGCGGCTCCAAGGACTTTATTCACACCAAGCAGATGATGTACTCCAAGCCCGAGGCCTGGCGCCTGCTGCTCGACAAGATTGTCGCGGTGCTCGAAGAGTATTGCCGCCTTCAGATCGAGGCCGGCGCTGAGGTCATTCAAATCTTCGACAGTTGGGTTGGCTCGCTCGGCTTGGCCGACTACCGCGACTACGCTTTCGAATCCTCCCGGCGGCTGGTGCGCTCTGTGCAACAGATGGGCGTGCCGGTCATCTATTTTGGCGTCGACACCGCGGGACTGCTAACGCAGATGGCCGCGACTGGCGCGGATGTGATCGGCTTGGACTGGCGACAGCCGCTCGACGAAGGCTGGCGCGCCGTGGGCCCGGGCCACGCCGTGCAGGGCAACCTCGACCCCATCACGCTCTTCGCTCCGCCGGAGGTTTTGGAAAAGCGCGTGAAGGAAATTCTGCACGCCGCCAATGGACGCCCTGGCCACATCTTCAATCTCGGCCACGGCATCATTCCCGGCACGCCAGTCGAGAACGTGCAGGCCGTCGTCCGCATGGTCCACGACTTCCGCCTGGAGCAAGCCAATGAGTAAACAGCTTGAAATATGGGTGCCCCAGGTCCGGGGTCCCCACGGACAGGTCTTCGTCCGTGGGGTGGAGATCCCGATTCTGGGACCTGGGAAACGAGGGACCGCTGATGAGAGGGCCAATGGCTAAACAAGCCGTCCTTCTCCTCGCCCACGGCACGCCAGAAACCGTTGCGCAGATTCCCGAGTACCTGCGCAATGTGACCGGCGGACGGCCGATGCCGCCGCATCTCATCGACGAGATTCAGCGCCGCTACGCGCTGATCGGCCACAGCCCGCTGACGGAAATCACCCTCGAACAGGCGCGCATGGTCGAAGCGGAGCTGGCTGCCAGCGGCCAATCCGTGCCGGTCTACCTAGCCATGCGAAACTGGCATCCCACCATCCCCGATGTACTTCGGAAGATGCGCGACGATGGTGTGCAGGAAGCCGCGGTTCTTTGCCTGACGCCGCAAAACTCGCGCACCAGCGTGGGACTCTACCGCCAGGCCGTCGAAGCCGAGTCATCTGGCCTGCGCATCGACTTCACCTCGAGCTGGGCCGCGCATCCGCTGCTGATTGCAGCCTTTGCCGAGCGCCTTCGTCCGGCCTGGACACGCCTCAGTGCGGAAGCAGGCCACGCGGTTCCGGTGCTCTTCACGGCGCACAGCGTTCCCTGCCACACGGTTGAAGCTTCCGCGGATCAGCCTGCCGATCCCTACGCCGAAGAGGCTCGCCGCACCGCGACGCTGGTCGCCGAGCGCGTGCCGGAGATTCCGCAATGGTTTTTCGCCTTCCAGAGCCAAAGCATACGGGGCGGGCGATGGCTTGGCCCCACCGTCGAGGAGACGCTCGACGCGATTGCCACTTCGGGCGTCCATGCGCTTCTGCTTCAGCCCATCTGTTTTCTCTGCGATCACGTCGAAATTCTCTACGACGTGGACATTCACTTCCGCGCGTTTGCCGCTGAACGCGGTCTGCGGCTGGAGCGGCCGGAGTCACTGAACGCCTCGGCGACCCTCGCCAAAGCGATTGCGGAGCTGGCACGGCAGGGGCTGGCGCGGCTCGACAAGATCTGACCGTTGCTTACTCTTCGGAAGCGATAATCAGCGCGTCCAAAGCCTCTTCCGGCTCGGGCCGAACGCGAAAGTCGGCGTGAGCCTCGGCGAAGAGTATCTTGCGATCCCTTGCGATGACATAGGTTGCCGGCAGAGGCAGCCGCCAGCTTGATTCGCCATTGATGGCGGGCAGATCAATCATGGCGGAGTAATAGTAGTAGCGCAGATCGTCGGGCACGGTGTAGGCCAGGCCAAACTTCTCGGCAAAGGCACAACCTGGATCGGAAAGCACGGGAAACGGCAGCCCGTGCTGGTCCGCCATGAAATCGTTCTGCCGCGCGATCTGCGGACTGATGGCGACGATCAGCGCTCCAAGCTCGCGCAGTTGCTCATACAGGTCGCGCCATGCCTCCAACTCGGTCATGCAATACGGGCACCAGCGCCCGCGAAAGAACTTGATGACCAGCGGCCCCAGAGCGAGCAGATCCTCGCTGCGCACCAGGCGGCCCGTGGCGTCGTTCAAGGCAAACTCCGGCGCAAGGGAGCCCACAGGCAAAATGCGATCTTCGATGCCGGTCGCAAACAGCTCTTCAACCGCGTGCTCACTGACCGCCAGCCGCTCCGCCGGGACTAACTCCCGCGTGTTGGCGGTCATCTCGTCGAGTTGGTCCTGGAGGCTGAGCATCGGATACACGATCACTCCGGCAAAAGGAATTCAGCAAAATCATAATCGCGATTGCGCGTTTCGACCAGCAATTTCATTTTAAAAGCCTTGCGAAATTCTCTTTGCCAACGGTTAATGCTTGCTGATGTCTTCGGATGGATACCCTGACTGCGAACGATCAAGGCTCCGAGGTTCTTCCCGGCCAACTCGTGTCGTATCCAAACTGGGCGCGTCGAACGAATCTGCCCAATAGCTTTCGCTGTGTCGTTCCCCTTCAACTCGACGATTACATCAACGATCTTGGGGTGCGCAACAATGTAGTCCGCCCGCTCACCTGAAGTAATCAAGCCGCCGTCAACGTGAATGACAAGAACTGGCTCATTGTTATGCTTACGAAACCTTGCGCTCTTCTTGTTTTCTGTGACAATGGCCCACTCTCCAGCAGGCTTGCTGATGTAATTGGGTAGATCGTGCCGATCACTTGGCATATTCGATATCCAGGAGTTTATCGAATTCGCTGCCCAACTGATCGGAAACACTGTCCAGAAAATCGCCGTCGATTAGTCCGCTGCCTTCCTTCCCCGCCTCTTCTTTCGAGAAGATGGAAGTCAGCACCCCATCGTGGATGGAATACGCAGCAAAGTCATTCTCGTTCACCCAATACTTTTCGGGAATAATCGCGGCCACCTGTTCGCGCTTGCCTTCTTTGTTTCCCACGCGCCATGCCTCAATCAGCGTGTTGAATGCGGTGAGGATGTAGGGGCTGTGGGTGGTGATGACCCAAGAAAAATCCAAATTAGGCTCATGGCTCAGACGAGCAAAAAGTTGCACTAGCTCATACTGCGTTGAAGGGAATATGTTGGCTTCTGGTTCTTCGAGGTAGATGAGCTGCTTGCTCCTCACCGGAGGCGTTTCATACGGTGGAATTCGAGTTGCATACCTAATAACTTCACGATCCTCTTGAAATGATGCTAGACGAAACAGGACATTAAATAACGGCAATAGTTCTTGCGTTCCAGAAGACAAAAGTGAGAGCGGAAGAGTCACTCCGTCTAATCTGCGAAATAGAGCTTGGTCGCCAGTTACAAGCACCTTTCCTTTTGCTATACCTATCATTGTCTGCCGGATTTCTTCTAAAACCCCATCTCCCGCCGTTGCCATCCCTTCTCTCCATCTATCATTCCACACAATTTCAGTAGCGAATCGACGGATAATAGGGTCAAGGCCCGCATTTTGAGTAGCTGAGAACCCCTTAGATGCATCAGTGAAAAACGCTCTACCTGCTGGAATATAGTGAGACTCGCATAAATACGGAGCTATAAGCGATAGATTAAGTTCAGTCCAGATTTCGTCTTGTTGATCCTGGCGAGATCTGCCACCAATTCGGTCCACGGCTGATCGCTTTTTTAAAAGTTCTGTATACAAATCATCAAACTTTTCGGAAAATATACAGCCAATTTCTCCATCATGTTCTCCAGGTGCTTCTGCCTTTCCAAAAATTCTGATCGAATATTTTCCATCCTTAAACTCTGATGAAAATGGGAAATTCCACTGTTGCCCCGTAAAAAATCGGCCCATGAATTTTCCTATGATAGAGGACCTGCATTCTTCAAGAGAAGTGCCGCGCACTATGCTGTCTACGACGTATTCCAGTACTTCTTGACCCAGGAAATAGGCCAGCTTGCACAGCAAGCTTTTCCCGCTCGATTGCGGGCCGATGAGGACGGTGATCTTGCCGAATTCCAACTCGGCGTCCTTGATTACGGAGAAGTTCTTGACCGTGAGCTTGCGCATCGCGTTCTCCCTTGACCCATCATCTTACTGCCGTTACCGCCCGAAGCGCTGTTTGCCACCCAGGCCCATGGAGCTGAGGCCGCCGCGCATCATGTTCTTCGCCATGCCGAACTTGCCCATCTGCTTGAACATCTTAGCCATTTGCGCATACTGGCGCAGAAGCTGATTCACATCCTGCACGGTCGTGCCGGAGCCTGCGGCAATGCGCTTGCGACGCGAACCGGAGATCATTTCGTGGTGGTGGCGCTCCTTAAGCGTCATCGAGTTGATGATCGCCTCCAGGCGCGTGAACTGCTTTTCGTCCACGTTCTTGGCGGCCTGCTGCATCCCGGCGAAAGGCCCGACCGAGGGCATCATCTTCAGAATGCTCTCCATTGAGCCAAGCTTCTTGATCTGACTCAACTGGTCGCGGAAGTCCTCCAGCGAAAAGCCGTCGCCCAGGAGAGCCTTCTTGGCGAATTCCTCGCCTTTTTTGCGGTCAAGGGTGGATTCGGCCTTCTCGATCAGCGACATCATGTCGCCCATGCCTAGGATGCGGCCGACGATGCGGTCCGGATGGAAAGGCTCGAAGGCGTCCGGCTTCTCGCCCGTGCCGATGAACTTGATGGGCTGGCCGGTAACGTGGCGGATCGAAAGAGCCGCGCCGCCGCGTGCGTCGCCGTCCATTTTGGTCAGGACAACGCCGGTGAGGCCGAGCCGCTTGTGAAATTCCGCCGCCGAGTTGACCGCGTCCTGGCCGGTCATGGCGTCGGCGATGAAGAGAATTTCCGAGGGGTTGAGCTCCTTTTTCAGGTGCTCCATCTCGCCCATGAGCTGCTCGTCGATTTGCAGACGGCCCGCGGTATCGACAATCAGCGTGTCGCAGGCGATGTTGCGCGCCTCGCGGCGGGCCTCCTTGGCCAGCCGGAGAACCAGCGCCTCGCCGGCGGGGTCATTCTTCTGGTCGCCTTCGTAGAGCTTGGCGTCAATGGACTTGGCGACGACCTTGAGCTGCTCACGCGCCGCCGGGCGATAAACGTCGACGGAGACCAGCATCGGCCGATGCCCGCCCTTCTTGAGCCACGCGGCCAGCTTGCCAGCGGTGGTGGTTTTGCCGGAGCCTTGCAAGCCGGCCATCAAAATCACCGAAGGCGGCTGCGAGGAGAATTTGAAGCGGGCCGTGTCCTTGCCCAGAAGGTCGATCAGCTCGTCGCGAACGATCTTGATGACCTGTTCGGAGGGCGACAGCGCCGTCAGCACCTCGGTGCCCACAGCCTTCACGCGGATCTGCTCAAGCAGGTCGTTGACCACATTGAGGTTAACGTCGGCTTCGAGCAGCGCCACGCGGATTTCGCGCAGAGCTTCGGTGATGTTTTCTTCGGTTAGCGTGCCCTGGCCGCGAAGGGTTTTGAAGGCGCGCTGCAGCTTGTCAGTCAGATTCTCAAACATTTGATCCCCAAAACAGTCGTTAACCTTTTAGTGTATCGTGGGCCTCGCGTCTCAGTGCGCTGCGGATTTCGAGAAAAGATTGAGAACGGCTACTCCGGCGACGATCATGCTGATGCCGAGCAGGGCGGCGCGGTCGAGCGTCTGGCGATAAACGAGCAAGCCCACCAATGCGATCAGCACGGTGCCAATGCCGGACCAGATGGCGTAGGCGATGCCAACAGGCATGGTCTTCAGGGTTTGCGAAAGGCAGTAGAAGGAAAATCCATAGCCGAGCACAACGATGACTGAGGGAAGCGGACGAGTAAAGCTCTCGGATGCTTTCAGCGTGGAGGTGGCCAGCACCTCACTACAAATTGCCATCGAAAGCCAAAAATAGCTCATGCCTCATTATAAGAATGGGGCGAAGAGATGGTGGAACCGTGCAGAGGTAACAGGCAAAGACGCGCCGTAGAACGCAGCGATACTTCAAACATGTTGCGATATTTTCTTTCAGCCGGACATTTCCGGTATAGAATTCGCCGTGTTCAGGTTCTTGCCTTCTGAACAGCAGGCTACTGGTTGACTCCAGCCGGCAGCCTGTACAGTTTTCCCTTGGAGGACATTGATCGGAGATGGAAAATGGAAAACATCGGTACATTTCTCGGGAAATGGGTCATTGGAAAACAGCTTGCGGGCGGCGTCCTTCTGCATTTGAATGCGATGGTGTCTGTTGCGCCGTTTCAGAAAATCAGCGGTCATGTGACTGTTACACAGGCCACACACCCACCGCTCCATGTTGTTGTCGACGTTGCCGGACACTATTTCGATACGACAGTGGGCGGAACCAAGGTCCATGTCGCCATTATCCGCAACGTACCCAGCCCGCTTGATGGTGCTCCGTGGCTGGAGATGCTGGTAGTTTGGAATGAGGACTGGCAGAGCGGCACGGCGTGGTTCAGTGTCCAGATCGGCTCTTCGCACTTTGAGGAGAGCGATGCCCCGGTGAAGGTCGAAAAATAAGCAAACCGCGAACATCGCCGCACTTTCGTCGCACACTCTGCGGAAAAGCCGGCGGCGCACGTGCGGTAGCAGCAAGGGCACAGCTTCCCGGAGATAGCGTCCATTGCTCCTCCGGGAAGCTTCATCTGGCGCACCAAAGCCGTAAAATAAAAGCCATGCCAGCCTATCGATCACGAATCTCGACGCATGGACGGAATATGGCCGGAGCGCGCAGCTTGTGGCGCGCCACCGGGATGCAGGACGGCGACTTCGGCAAGCCGATCATCGCCATCGCCAACTCCTTTACACAGTTCGTTCCCGGCCACGTTCACCTAAAGGACCTGGGACAACTGGTGGCCCGCGAGATTGAACAAGCGGGTGGCGTGGCCAAGGAGTTCGACACCATCGCCATTGACGACGGCATCGCCATGGGCCACGACGGAATGCTCTACAGCCTGCCCTCGCGCGACCTGATCGCCGACTCGGTCGAGTACATGGTGAATGCGCACTGCGCGGACGCGTTGGTCTGCATCTCCAACTGCGACAAGATCACGCCGGGAATGCTGATGGCCGCCATGCGGCTGAACATCCCCACGATTTTTGTTTCCGGCGGGCCGATGGAAGCGGGCAAGGTCAAGGTCGGCAATGTCGTCCGGGCCGCCGACCTGATCGACGCCATGATTGTCGCGGGCGACCCGGCGGTCAGCGACGCCGAGGTCGAGGAGTATGAGCGGTCGGCTTGTCCCACCTGCGGATCGTGCTCGGGAATGTTCACGGCCAACTCCATGAATTGCCTGACCGAGGCGCTGGGCCTTTCGCTGCCCGGCAACGGCACCATCGTCGCCACGCACGCCAGCCGCAAGGGACTCTTCATGCAGGCGGGCCGCACCATCGTCGATCTGGCCAAGCGCTACTACGAGCGCGACGACGCCACGGTGCTGCCGCGCAGCATTGCGACCTTCGACGCTTTTGAAAACGCCATGACGCTGGACATCGCGATGGGCGGCTCGACCAACACGGTTCTGCATCTGCTGGCCGTGGCCCAGGAGGGCGAAGTGCCCTTCACCATGGCCGACATCGACCGCCTTTCGCGCCACGTGCCGCACCTGTGCAAGGTCGCGCCCTCCACGCCCGACGTTCACGTCGAGGACGTGCATCGCGCCGGCGGAGTCTTCGGCATTCTGGGCGAGCTGGATCGCGCCGGGCTGATCCATCGCGACGCTCACACCGTGCATTGCTCGACGCTGGGCGAAGCCATCGACCATCTGGACGTAAAGCGCGCGGTTTCGCCCGCGGTCAAGCAGTTCTTCCTGGCCGCACCGGCAGGCAAGCGCACGACGGAAGCCTTTAGCCAGTGTGAGCTTTATCCGGAACTTGACCTGAACCGCGAAGGCGGCGTGATTCGCGACTTGCAGCACGCCTTCAGTACCGACGGCGGCCTGGCGGTTCTCTTCGGCAATATCGCCGAGGACGGCTGCATCGTGAAGACCGCTGGCGTCGATGCCTCGCTGCTGACTTTTGCCGGGCCGGCGCGCATCTTTGAAGGCCAGGAAGAAGCCTCCGATGCCATCCTTGGCGACAAGGTTCACCCCGGCGACGTGGTGCTGATTCGCTACGAAGGCCCGAAGGGCGGGCCGGGAATGCAGGAGATGCTCTACCCGACCAGCTACCTGAAATCGAAACATCTCGGCAAGGCCTGCGCGCTGATTACCGACGGGCGCTTTTCCGGCGGCAGTTCCGGACTTTCCATTGGCCACATTTCGCCGGAAGCAGCAGAGGGCGGAGCGCTGGGGCTGGTGGAAGAAGGCGACCGCATCGAGATCGACATTCCCAAGCGCGTTTTGCGGGTGAATTTGACGGACGATGAAATTGCAAAACGGCGGAAGGCGATGGAAGCCAAGGGCGCGGCCGCATGGAAGCCCGCAGTGCGCCAGCGCAAGATTTCCAAGGCGCTTCAGGCGTATGCGGCGTTGACGACCAGCGCGGCGCGTGGTGCGGTCCGCGATGTTTCGCAGATTACTAAGGGCATTACCAGAACTATTTAGTTCTGGTAATGCCCTTTTCTTTGCCACTATGTGCTGTGCTGAAAATCATTGACTTCGCTTTTTCTTTTCCATACACTGCATGTATTATGGCTTACCCAGCAAAGGCTGTTGCCAATGAGTTTTTGAAGCTTGCCAAAGCTGATGGAAAGCCCATCAGCCCCATGAAGCTATTGAAACTCGTGTACTTTGCTCATGGATGGTTTTTGGCCATCACAGATCAACCGCTGATTGAAGAGCGTGTAGAAGCGTGGCAGTATGGTCCGGTAATCCCTGTTTTGTATCACGAGTTTAAACGATTCGGTAACGATCCGATCACCGAGAGAGCTACCGATGCACCGCGCTATGTGGGTGGAAAGTTCATTTCTGATATTCCATGCATCGACGCTTCGACCTGTGATCCATCAGCAAGTGAGGTTAAGGCCCTAATCGAAAGGGTGTGGGAAACCTACGGCTCACAGACTGCTGGTCAACTATCTAGTGCAACCCACCAGACAGGAACGCCATGGGCACAAACGTACACGGGGCAAAGATCGTTAGTAATTCCCGACGAAGTGATTAAGGAATATTACAAAAAGCGCATAACGGCAAGCGTATGAGCAATGAAAAAGAAGTGACGCCAACCGAAGGAAAAGAGGCGTCATCGGATTTGGTACGTAAGCTCGCAGAGTTCAGAGAACGTCTTTCGCAACTATCGGACGCAGAGGCTCTAAATACAGAAACTTCTTGTGACGATGAGATAAAAGATGAAGAACGATTTTTCGAAAAGGGCCAAAGGGATTATGAACAAGAGATAAAAGATGCAGAACTAGTAAGTCTTAAGCAGGATATTGATCTGCGGAGGAAGTTCGCTTGGGCCGGATATTGGATGAATATCGGCTGGCTTGTTGCGATATTGTTGATTATCGTTTCTGCTGGATTCCATTTTTATCGTTTTGGCCTTCCTGATTCCGTTCTCCTTGCCCTGATTGGAACCACCACAGCGAATGTTCTTGGCGTCCTATACATCGTCATGCGGTACCTGTTTGATACAAAGTTCAAACATTGATTTTTGTTCTGCCAAATCCAGAGTTGCCGGATGCCTTCCTCGTCTTCTACAAGCGCAAATACAATCTACTCCTACTCCACCGGCGCAATCAGATATTGCTCCAGCTTGCCGTTGGGATAGGTGTAGGTGGTGAGCCGCAGACGCTTGCCGGGGTAGACAATCTCGAAGCCGCGAAAGGTCATGCCGCCACGCAGATCGTCGCTGGTCTGGCGAAAGATGAGCGGCTCGCCCAAGGGCGCCAAGCTCTCGCGGAAGTCGGCCACGGCTTCGGCGGTGAAGTAATCGTTCAGGTTGGGCGCCAAGAGATTGCGGTCAATGCGCCCCTGCTGCAAATCGTGAAAGATCGCCAGCGCCTGCCGCTCGGGCTCGGTCGGCGGATAGCCAGCCACCACCGGGGCGGCCAGATGCGCAATAGCCGAGGCGGCGCTCGATGCGTCCTGGTTGGTCAGCACGGCCACGGCCGCGCCGTCGTCCACCAGCACCACGTTGTCGGAAACAAAGCCGGAGACCTCGCCGCTGTGTTCAATCGAGCGGTGGCTGTTGCGGTCGATCACCTCGACGCCCAGGCCGTAATGCGTTCCCTTGCCGTCCTTCAGCTTGACCTCGGTGAACATCTGCTGGTAGCTCTCGGGCTTGAGGATGGAGCTGGCAACCAGGCTCTGATTCCAGAGCGCCAGATCGTGCGCGGTCATGGCCAGCTCGCCAGCGGCGAACATCCAGCCGCGTCCCTCCTTGGGTGCTGGGCGCAGAGGGCCGAGTGCGTTGCGATAGGTGGCGGTAGCGTCGACCTGAGTCAGGCTGGTCTCGTCGGAATTCCACACGGAAGTCATGCCCAGCGGGCGGAAGATGCGCGAGGTGAGGAAGTCCATCAGCGGCGCTCCGGTAATCTTTTCGACGATGCGGCCGGCGATAACAAAATTAGTGTTCGAGTATTGCCACTGCGTGCCGGGCTCAAAGTCCAGCGGCTTTTTCGCCCAGGTGTCGAGAATCTGCTGGGCGCTGACGGGCGCGAGCATCGGAGTCATCACGTAATCCTCCGGCCAGTAGTCCTGGTAGCCAGAAGTGTGCGAGAGAATCTGCCGGATGGTGATTTCGTTGCCGCGCGTCAGATTGGGAACGTACTTGCCCACGGCGTCGTCCAGCGAGAGCTTGCCGTCTTCCTGAAGGAGCAGAATGGCCGCGGCCGTGAACTGCTTCGAGATGGAGCCGATGGAGTAGCGCATCGCAGGCGTGGCGGCAACGGCCGGGGCGGTTTCAGTGGCGAGACGCGCCGTGCCGTAGGCATGTGTGTAAACCAGCATGCCGTGCTGGACCACGGCGACCGAGGCCGAAGGTACGCCGGTCCGCTCCAGCACCTGCTGCGCGATGCGGTCAATTTTCCCTTTGAGCGCCGGATCCAGCGTTTCAACCGTCTGCGTGGGCGTCTGCGCCTGCGCGCCGGCGGCCAGCACCAGGAAGATCAACCCCACCCAACAGAAAACTCTCTCGAGCTGTTTCATCGCCGTATATCTCCTTGTTGTTGCGCGCATCACAAAACGATCACTCCCCAAAATATCAGCCTTGCCTCGGGTACGGTAGGCTGAAGCAAGAGCGAGCCGGAAGCAGGTCGCGTGGAGACACAGATGAAGCGGTTGATTGAGGGGCATCGTCGTTTTTTGACGCAGGAGTTTCCCGGCAGGCGGAACCAGTTTCATCTGCTGGCTGAAGGACAGCGGCCGGAGTGCCTGTTCGTTACCTGCGCCGACTCGCGCGTGGTGCCGGACCTGATCCTGCAGACGCAGCCGGGCGATCTGTTCATCTGCCGCAACGCGGGCAATGTGATTCCGCGCGCCGGAGAGCCGGCCGGGGGCGTCTCGGCCACCATCGAGTACGGCGTTCAGTTGCTGCGCGTGCGCCATCTTGTCGTCTGCGGCCACTCCGACTGCGGCGTGATCCATGCGCTGATGGCTCCGCACGGGCTGGATGGAATGCCCAGCGTGCGCGGCTGGCTGCAACACGTGGAACCAGCTTGGGAGTATGTGGACGAGGTGGAGCGCCACAGCGGCGCACTCACGCACCAAACCGCCCTGGCCCACGCCAACGTGCTCGCTCAGTTGGCTAGCCTGCGCACGCACGGCTTCGTCAAGGACGCTCTGGCTGAAGGACGCCTGGAGGTGCACGGCTGGTACTACGACATTTCCAGCGGGCGGATCGAGCAGTACGACGAGCAGGAGAGGCGGTTTGTGCCGCTGGTGGGGTGAAGTCCGGGAGTCTTGGTCACAAGATTCATGCGGAATTTAACCGAAATAGAAGTAAACTAGGTTGTGAACTAGTTTGTTCTCAGCAGTGCTTGGCTGGAGGTTTTATGACGGTTAAAAACAGCGTTTATACCGAAATCGGCGTTTTTGACGCCAAGACGAAGCTCTCCGAGATCCTGCGCAAGGTTGATCAGGGAGAGCGGTTTACGATCACTCTGCGCGGGCGCGCCGTGGCGGACGTTGTGCCCAGCCAATTGAAGGATCGGCGGCATGCGACGGAGGCGGTTGAGCGGCTTCTGGCCATGCCACGAATCGAAGGCATCTCTCCGGAAACAGTCAAGGAGTGGATTCAGGAAGGACGACATTGAGCCTGGTACTGGATGCCTCAATGACACTGGCGTGGCAGTTCAAGCGCGTCGATCCGGCTGAGATACTTCTGGCGGAGAAAGCGTTGATGCAATTAGCGATTGAACCGGCGGTCGTTCCCGCACTTTGGTTTGTGGAGGTCGCCAACGGAATTTTACGTGGTGAGCGCCAGGGCGCGATTTCGGCCAAGCAGACGGCCTACTTTCTCAATGAACTGGCTCAGACGGGGATCGTAGCCGATGAGGTTTCACCCCGCGCTCGTCAAGCCTCCGTCGTGGACTTGGCTCGAACGTATGCCCTGACCGCCTATGACGCGACTTATCTGGAACTGGCTCTGCGCCGCTCGGCAGTGCTGGCCACCTTCGACCGCAAGCTGGCATCGGCCGCCAGAAGCGCCGGGGTGCACGTCTTTGGCGATGCGGAGTAGAGAATTTTGCTACTTGTGATGGAGGTTGGAATGGCCAGTATCGACGATGTATTGAATTCGTATTCGGAATTTCTGCATAAAGAAGATAAGAAGACTGCGGACAGATTCGACAAAAATAGAAAATCTGATCCGGAAGCATCGGTTGCAGAAGCCATTACGTTCCAGATGCTCCAAACGATTGGCGCTCACCCGAAGATTCACGACAAGGTTGGCACAAAGGGACCAGATTTTCAGTGCGATGCTTCGCGCTGGCCACAAGCTGGACCGCAACCTCAAAATCATTTTATGGTTGAAGCCACATCGCTTAACCAAGACGCCATCAGCGAACGCTCTCTACTTCCCAAGGAAATGCCAGAAGGGCTCCACGGTGGCGCCTATGGCCTTGTTACCAAAAACATATGCAACAAGGCAAAAGATAAGGATCGGCAATTAGACGGTTACTCAATGCCTGGGGTTCTATCTATTGTTTCCAGTCATTTATACAGTGCATTGCTTTTCGATTCTAACGCTGCAGAAACTGCGCTCGTGTCTGGTATTCATTTCAAACACGAGATCGGAAGTGCTGTAGCAGACCCTGCGAATTACACTGACCTTGAAGATTCCGTATTCATGAAGCCTGGCCTGAAAGGCAGCATCGTTGTTTGTCGCCAAAATATATCGGCGATCCTGCTTGTTTCGGTGTACCGAGATAATAGCGAGATATTTGGCATTCTTCACCCTGAACCGAAGTTTCCGCTGAACGTTAATTTGTTTCCAAATATTCCTTTTATTAAATTATCGCAATGGCCGATTGTTGATGGCAAAATATCGACTGAGTGGGTCGTTGGTAGCCCAAGCGGCTTTAGTGTCGCGCATCATCCTGTTTGCTATACATCGTCTCAGCCAATGTCCATGCCCGAATAGCCCTGCAAATTTCAATGCTCTCCCGTTGGCGAAGCGGCGCGTTTCTTCGGCTTCTTGAACAGCCACGCGGCCCCTGCGCAGAAGAAAGCCAGCAGCGCCGTCCAGCGGAAGACATCCACATAAGCCAGCAGAGCGGATTGCTGCTGCATCTGACCATAAATCAACCCAAGCGCGCCACGGCCTGCACCAGCCTGACCGATGTGATGGCCCACGTAACCGGCCAAGGCCGCCGACTTCTGCTGCAAAACATAGCTGGAGGGGCCAAGGTTGGCGCCCAGATAATTCTGGTGGGCTGCCGCGCGGCGAATGAGCGTTGTCGAGGCCACAGCGATGCCGATCGAGCCGCCGATGTTGCGCAGCATGGCATAGAGGCCGGCGGCGTTGCCGATCTCCCGGGGGCTCATGGTGGACATGCTCATGGTGGCCATCGGGACAAAGCAGAAGCTCATGGCAAGGCCGGTCAGCACGATGGGGATCAGCAGCGTGGTAGGACCGATGCCGAGGCTGACCGAGCCAAAAACCGTCAAGCAGAGGCCAAAACCCACGAAGCCGGTGCAAAGCAGCTTGCGGTTGTCGATGCGCGAGCCAAGAATTCCGACCAGAGGCGAGCCGAGAATGGCTCCCAGGCCACGCGGAGCCACAACGAGACCAACGGTAAAAGCCGTATAGCCCAAGACTTCCTGATAGAAAAGCGGCAGGATGGTGATGGTGATGTAGAGGCACGCCCCCAGAAACGCAAACAGAAAGCACCCGGTGCGGAAGTTCTGGTCTTTCAGAATATGCAGGTTCACCAAGCCGTTGCGGTGGGTCCAGGAGCGCCAGATCCAGAGCGCCAGGGAAGAGACCAGAACCGCTACCGCCCAGCGCACCCAGACCGCGCCGAACCAGTCGTCCTCCTGCCCCTTGTCGAGCACGACTTGCAGGCAGCCGCTCCAGATGGCCAGCAGGCCAAAGCCGAGGCCGTCGAAGCGGCCGACCTTGGCGTGCTTGACGTAGGGCGGATCGTGAACAAAGCGGCTGATGAGGAAGACCGCCACAATGCCGATGGGAATGTTGATGTAAAAGGCGTAGCGCCAGCTCAAGGTATCGGTGAGCCAGCCGCCCAGCGTGGGACCAAGGATCGGCGCCAGCACAACTCCCAGGCCAAAGGCGGCCATGGACATGGAGCGCTTTTCCAACGGGAAGCTTTCCAGCAGGATGGATTGCGACAGGGGCTGCAGCGCGCCGCCGCCCGCGCCTTGCAAGACCCTGGCCAGCAAAATGATCCCCAGCGAAGGCGCCGCACCGCAGAAAAACGAGGCGATGGTGAACAGCACGACGCAAATCAGCAAAAAACGCTTGCGGCCAAAGCGGAGCGCAAACCAGTTGGAAGTGGGCAGAATAATCGCGTTGGCCACCAGGTAGCTGGTCAGCACCCAGGTCGCCTCGGAGTTTGAGGCCGAAAGACTCCCAGCAATGTAAGGCAGCGCCACCGAAGCGATGGAAGTGTCCAGCAGTTCCATGAACGCGGGCAGCAGCACAGCGAGCGTCACCAGCCACGGGTTCACTCCTTGGGTCAATGGATAGCGGGCTTGGGCGGCGGCTGTGGTCACAGGATTGGGACATATTGAGGTTAAACGATTGCAGTCTGCCAGCGCCAGTAGCACGGAACGTATCCCTGCCGTGTCCAGAGGGCTGGAACGAGGACTTCCTATTTTTTAACCTGCCGTGCATTGTTTATGAAGATACAATCAAGAAAACTTGACAACATCCGACTCAATCTGTCATGCTTCGAAAGTTGGAAATTTTAAGTGGCAGGCAGGAAACCAATCATGGCAAAAATCATCGGAATCGACCTCGGCACCACCAACTCATGCGTTGCTGTCCTTGAGGGTGGCGAGCCAAAGGTGATCGCAAACGAAGAGGGTACGCGCACCACACCCTCCGTTGTCGGCTTCAGCAAGAATGGCGAGCGCCTTGTGGGCCAGGTGGCCAAGCGCCAGGCCATTACCAACCCAGAGAACACCATTTTCTCCATCAAGCGCTTCATGGGCCGTCGCTACGACGAAGTGAGCGACGAGATGAAGATGGTGCCTTTCAAGGTGATCCAGCAGGGCGACCACGTGGGCGTGATGGCTCAGGGCAAGGAGTATACCCCGCCCGAAGTCTCGGCCATGATTCTGCAGAAATTAAAGAAGAGCGCCGAAGCCTACCTCGGCGAGCCGGTTTCCGAGGCCGTCATCACGGTTCCCGCCTACTTCAACGACGCCCAGCGCCAGGCGACCAAGGATGCCGGCAAGATTGCCGGGCTGGACGTGAAGCGCATCGTCAACGAGCCGACTGCGGCCGCTCTGGCCTATGGGCTGGACAAAAAGAAGGATGAAACCATCGCGGTTTATGACTTCGGCGGCGGCACCTTCGATATTTCCATTCTGGAAGTGGGCGAGGGCGTCATCGAGGTCAAGTCCACCAACGGCGACACGCATCTGGGCGGCGACAACCTGGACAAGCGCATCGTGGATTGGCTGATTGCCGAATTCAAGCAGGAAAACGGGCTTGATTTGGGATCGAAGGGCAACGAAATGGCTCTGCAGCGGCTGAAGGATGCCGCCGAAAAGGCCAAGATCGAGCTGTCGACAACCATCGAGAGCGAGATCAACCTGCCCTTTATCACCGCCGATGCAACCGGACCGAAGCACTTGGTTCGCAAGCTGACACGCGCCAAGCTGGAGCAGTTGGTTGGCGATCTGGTAAACCTCTCGCTGGAGCCTTGCAAGAAAGCAATTGCCGACGCTGGCGTCTCCCTCACCGACATCAACGAAGTGGTGCTGGTGGGCGGTCAGACGCGCATGCCGCTGATTCAGGAAGTGGTGAAGAAGATGTTCGGCCGGGAGCCACATCGTGGCGTGAACCCCGACGAAGTGGTTGCGATCGGCGCGGCCGTGCAGGCTGGCGTCTTGGCTGGCGAAGTCAAGGATCTGCTGCTGCTCGACGTGACGCCGCTGACCCTGTCGATCGAAACGTTGGGCGGCGTGGCGACGACCATGATTCCGCGCAACACCACCATCCCGACCAAGAAGACCGAAACCTTCTCGACGGCGGCCGATAGCCAGACCGAGGTCGAGGTCCATGTGATGCAGGGCGAACGCCAACTGGCGGCGCAGAACCGCACGCTGGGCAAGTTCAAGCTGGGCGGCATTATGCCGGCGCCGCGCGGCGTCCCGCAGATTGAAGTGACCTTTGACATCGACGCCAACGGCATTCTGAACGTAAACGCCAAGGACAACGCCACCGGCAAGGATACGCGCATTACCATCACGTCCAGTTCGGGTCTGAGCAAGGAAGAGATCGAGCAGATGGCCAAGGACGCCGAAGCGCACTCGTCCGAGGACAAAGAAAAGCTCGATGAGATCGAGGCGCGCAACTCGCTGGATGGCATGGTCTACAACATCGACAAGATGATCAAGGACTCCGGCGACAAGATGCAGGGCGCCGAAGCGGCTCCGGTCAAGGCCGATGTCGAAGCGGTTCTGGCCGAGTCCAAGAAGCTTCTGGAAGGCACGCCGACCTCGAAGGATTTGAAGGCCCAGCTCGAAAAGCTAACCCAAGCCAGCCACAAGCTGGCCGAGATCCTCTACAAGGCCAATGCGACGCAAGCCGCTCCCGGAGCAACACCCGGAGCGACCGAAGCCCCCGGCGGCACAACCGCCGAGCCGGCAGCCGAGCAGAAGAAGGACGACGGCGTGATCGACGCCGAGTACGTGGATGTGGACGACAAAAAGAAGTAAGCGGAGCTAGCGGCGTTAGCGGAGTTAATTGGGGTGGGTGGCGGTTGCCGCTCACCCCAATTTTTTTGTGAGTCAGAATATTCTTATCGCTTGAGCTTCTTGCACAATCACCTTCAGGCGTTGATTGTGTCAGGGCACGACTTTAGTCGTGCCGCATGAGGCCGAAAAAAACAGGTTGGGCTTTAGCCCCTGCTGCTTATGCTTTCAGTTGTACCCATCCCCGCAGCGGCTAAAGCCGAAATTCTAAATTGATGGCATACGGCACGACTGAAGTCGTACCCTGACACTTTTATGCAATCTCAGGGTGATTTTGCAAGTGTTTCGCTTGTTTCACAAAAGCCTCGGCGGGTTTGAGCGGGCCTTCGTCAGAAGCTCTACCGCGTGGGCCACTCCTGAACGACAATTCCAAGATCGTTGAGCTGCTGGATGGCGTCTTCGACATTGCGACGAATCTTGGTACGATCCTGACGGTTAGCCTGCGGCGACTCGGCCACGGCGATCACGCGGCCATAGCGCCATGCGCTCGGGGGCAGCGCAACCACGGCCTTGGCGAGGTCTTCGGGACGCACTTGAGTATTCTGATGGCGGGCTGGCGCAGTGCGCGGCGTGTTTCCCCGATTTGCGACACCGGCGTCCGCAAGCGTGATGCGCAAATCGAGCGTATCGGCGCCAACCGAAAGGAACGGATTGGCCCACGCGCTCTGGTCGCGCACATCCATATACATGCTCTTGGTCGGCAACGGAATCGCCGCCAGCGCGGTGCGCTGCTGGTCACGCTCGGTGGCTGCCGCCTGAGCCTCGGCTTGGACTTTATGCTCGGCGTTGACCGCGTTCTGCGCGACCCCTACGACCGCCTTTTCTTCTTTGTGACAGGCGACGATGGCTGCTGCCAAAAGCATACCCATCACCGCAAATTTCTTGAAATTTGTGCTTCGCATCACTTACCAAGGATAACAGGATCGAAAAATGGAAATTGTGCGGCCGAATCAGGAGAAAACGTCTCCGGTTCTCAAGCCGGTTTGGAGGGCGTGTCGCTGACCAGCGTCAGCGCCGCTGTTCCCTTGCGCCGCGGAAGATAGCCTTTCGCGCGCCAGGCAATCGCAAGATCCTCGTGATCCAGCAGCTTGCGGATCTGCCCGCGCGCATGGTCGGCCCATGGGCCGCCTTGATCCAGCCGCACATACGCCTGCCAGTGCCGCAGCGCCGAACGGGACTCGTCCTTGCGCTCGTAGGCCAGCGCCAGATTGTAGTGAGCATCGGCGTAACGGGGAGCCAGCGCAACCGCCCGCCGATAAGCCGTGATCGACTCATCCGGCCGCTGCAACTCGTCCAGCACGTTGCCCAAATCGAAAAACGCCAGCACATAGCCCGGATCAATCTCCGTCGCATGGCGGTATAGCTGCTCGGCCTGGTCAAACTGGCGCATGTGAAAGTGAATGGTCCCCAAGTTGATCCATGAGGGCGCGAAGCTCGGATTGAGCTTCATGATCTCCTTGTAAATCCCGATGGCACGCTGTTTTTCGCCCGCCTCTTCGGCTTGCACCGCCGCCAGGAAGCGCTCTTGCACGTCCTGCGGACCGCGCAACGGCGCCGGCTCGGAGCTGACCGAGGGCTGCCCCTTCTGATCCAGGCGCTCAAAGTCGAAGAGCAGTTGCCGGCTGATCGGATCCACCATCGCCCCGTGATGCCGGAAGGCGAGCCGCGTTCCGGTCTTCACGACGCTGGCCTCCAGCAGCGGATTCGCCATCCCGGCCACCGCTTTCATGGCCACAATCGAGTGACGAATCAACGCCAGCGGCACATCCTCTTCGCGCAGGACGTGCAAAGTTCTCAATTGCCCAAGGTCATTGAAGCTGTAGCTCTGCTGCTTGGCAATGAGTCCCGCCCGCTCCCATCCCTGCAACTGGCGGGAGCCAATCTGCAAGATGCGCAACACGTCCTGACGGCTATAGTTGGTCACTCTCTCGTGCTCCCGTGGGTGGTTTGGCTTGGCCCTGCGTTTCGAACTCGCGTTCTGAATTCTGGTTTTCGCCCCCACCCTCCCCAAACTCTGCTCATGGAACAGGTACTGAGAAACCACTGTTGTATGAATTATGCCAAGACTTTGCGTGGATAAGCAGTCAGGAAATCAGGATCCAATAAAAAATCAGTGAATAATTGGTACTCTATTCGGATCATTTTCTCCTGAGAGTCCGTCACCCTGTGGAAAACTGCGGAGAAATCCCTTCATTCCGGCAAAATCCGGATCAAACCCGATCCTGCGCAGAATGGGCTGGCCGACTGTCGGCAGGCAGGAAGAGTGAATTCATCTGCAAAATTTCTGTGGATCAAGCGCAGGCTCTATACCCCCTGGGGGTTGGAGGGGGGGGAGGGGGTGATAGGTACGGACCGGGCACATCCCTGACAGATTGAACCGGGGACATACCTGACACTGCACAAGTCCACGGGGTGTTGTTTACAACACCGATATGGGCTGGAGAACAACCGCCTTTTCATGGTGCGCCGCTGGAGGGAAAAAATCTGCAAACCGCTCTTGATCCGGCAAGAAAACAGGGGCTAAACAGGCTGCGGAAAAACGGCTGAATTCCGTCCAAACTCCCGAAAAACATTCATCAGGGGCTAAAGCCCGCGTTGATTTTGCGCTACTTACGGCACGACTGAAGTCGTGCCCTGACACAAAACCTGGCCACAATAGAGTTTTTCCGCAGCCTGTTCCGCTCTTGGGGGGGGAAGAACGCATCCGTCATCATTGAATACGCTTTATTGATCCGGAAAGAAAACAGAGCCATCGTTTCCCACCCATTTCCGCAAAAAGACGCGGAAATGGATGGGGCACCCAAACAGTATTTAGTTGCCGGATCAATAGGGGACGCGAGTTCGAGCAAAACCAGAGTATCGGCATCACTGAACACACTTCAGTTTGGCGCACCCGTAGTTTCTTCCGCGGCAAAGATGCACTCGCGGCACTGGCAGTGGCGACGCAGGTAGTCCCAGGAGTAGATGCCGCCGGAGTGGCCGTCTTGCCAATCAAACTGGATGGCGTAGCGGCCCACGGCGTGAGCGCTGGCAGGCATGGGCGGCGGAGTGTACAGGGGCAAAACGGCTGCCGGTGCGGGCTTTGGCTGGCCGGGCTTGCGTCCATCCAGCTTGCGCTCCCCGACGCAGGTGGCGCAGGGACAGGCCGCGCGCAGCCAGGCAAAACTCCAGGCGCTTTTGTGCCCGTCGAGCCAATCGATCTCCATGCCCTTGCCCTCGGTCAGCAGCACACGAACCTTGTCCGGTGTGATGGCAATGCGGGGCAGCGGCAGGCGCTCGACTTCGTGATCCTGGGGAACGGCGTGAATGCCTTCATGACTCATGGCCTCAGTTTACAGCGGACAGCAAACAGCAGGTAGCTGGCTGTTATTGATCCGGCGCGATTGGATGGCGACATGAGAAGTGAAGAACAACCGCAGGTCCTTCGACTCCCGGCGCTTCCCACCCCAGCGAGCAAAGATCGCTCGCCGGGGACCCCGGTACGCTCTGGTCGCTCAGGATGACAGATTGTTTGGTTTTGGAATCAGGTTTTTGCCGAATCAACCACAGCGAGCTGTCAGATGTTCGCTGTCCGCTGTTAGCTGTCTACTGTCTCCAGAAAAACCATGCCGCCATCGAAAGGCCAATCACCACAACCAGCGCGCGAAGCAACGACTGCGGAACGCGGTGAGCCAGGCGCGCCGAGCTGTAGCCGCCGATGGCGCTGGCCAACATGGCCAACAGGCAGTAGCGCCAGACCACCTGGCCGCCAACGACGAAGATGAGGAAGGCGACGCCGTTGGCCATCGTGGTCGAAACCACCTTGAGGGCATTGATCTCATTCAGATCCTGATAGCCAAAGAGCGATAGCAGCGTGATAATCAGAAATCCCGCACCGGCCCCAAAGTAGCCGATGTAAAAGCAAACCACAATCGTAGCCACAAAGACCGGCAGGCGACGCGGCACATGCGTTGCTCCGGCGATTGCGCCTCTGCGCCGCGCGATCCAGCGGGAGACCGGACCGCTCACCGCGAAGATGGAAGCTGCCATCAGCAGCAGCCACGGCACCATGTGCAGAAAGGTCATCTGCGGCGTATTGAGCAGGACAAGCGCGCCAGCCGTGCCGCCCAACAACCCGGCCAAGCCCATCGGCCACGCCAGGCGCAAGTTCTTGCGGATATCCTCGCGATAGGCGGCCACCGAAGTAAGCTGGCCAGGCCAGAGGGCCACCGTGCAGGTGGCATTGGCCTGAACAGGCAGGATCTTCATCCCCATCAGGGCGGGAAAAAGCAAAAAAGATCCCCCCCCGGCCACGGCGTTCAGCAGCCCGGCCAGAAAGGCAATCACCGTCAGCCCAAGCCAGTGCCAATCCCAAGACCAATTCAGGAATAAATACAGGCTGAAGAAATGCGTCATCTGTCTTATTGTAGAGGTCTCCGGATTGTTCCCGCCTCAGCGCCTGCACTTGAATTCTTTACTTGACAGGATGCGGGGGTAAGATAAGGAAGCCTATGACCAAGCAACGCACTTCCCCATTTGGTACGCCCTCCAAAACCGAGTCTGCCCGCCCCAAAACGGCTTCCGCGCGGACTCACGAGACCTCTCCCGCTGCACCGCGGAAGAACAACCGCAAGTTCAAGAAGGATGTGCGCCCCGCAGTGAAGGCCTCCGGCGCAGAGCGCGCCGCTGTGAAGACTCCCACTTCCGGCCCCCGTGAGCTGGGAGCGCGCATCAGCCGCCGCGCCGCCGACCGCCTGCGTGCGGGCTATTTGTGGGTCTACGCCTCCGATATTGAGTCGGTTGAGCTGCCGGAGGGCGAACCGCCCGCGCTGCTGCCGGTGGCCGACAGCCGTGGACTGCTTCTGGGCACAGCGCTTTATAGTCCCACGTCGCAAATTGCCTTGAGGCTGGTCTCGCGCGAAGCCATCGACGAGACCGCGTGGCTAAAGCTGCTGGAAACCCGCCTGCGCGCGGCCATTGCGCGACGGAAGCCGCTGCTCAATGAGCAGAACGACGCCTGCCGGTTGTGCTTCAGCGAGGCGGACGAGTTGCCCGGCCTGGTGGCGGACAAATATGGCGATCTGGTGATTCTGCAACTGCTGGCCAAGGGACTTGACTCCACCGCTGTGCGGGAAGCCTGCGTGCGCGTGCTGCGCGAAGAACTGGCGCCAAAGGTCATTGTGGAGCGGCCCGATGCGCGGATGCGCGAGCTGGAAGGCTTGGCAGCGCCCAGCTCCGAGCCGCTTTTCCTTGCAGACGCCGCCGCTGCGTCGGCCAGTTCCCTGTTCCATCTGAACGGCCTCAAGTTCAACTTCGACGCCAACTCCGGCCAGAAGACCGGCGCATTCCTCGATCAGCGGGCCAACTACGCCGCCACGGCGGAGTGGGCGCGAAGGCTGGGCACGACCGGCCGCGCACTGGACGTCTGCTGTTACCAGGGTGGATTTGCGCTGCATCTGGCCGAGATTTGCGGCCGAGTGACGGGAATTGACGCCTCCCACGCCTCGCTCGAAGTTGCGGAACGAAACCTTGCAGCAAACCGCCCGCGACTGACGGCGCTGGTGGACTGGGTGGAGGGCGACGCTTTCCAGATTCTGCGCGACTGGTCGGACGCAGGCGAAAAATTCGACACCATTGTGCTGGATCCGCCCGCCTTTGCCAAGAGCCGAAACGCCATCGAGGGCGCGCTGCGCGGCTACAAGGAACTGAACCTGAGAGCGCTCAAGATGGTCACTGCAGGCGGCCTGCTGGTGACCTGTTCCTGCTCCCATCACATTGGCTGGGCCGACCTGGAGGCCAGCGTCGCCTCGGCCGCCACGGACGCGCACCGGCGCGTGCGGCTGCTGGAACGGCGTGGGGCTGCCGTCGACCATCCCGTCGTGCTGAACCTGCCGGAGACCGAGTACCTGAAGTGTCTGGTGCTGCAGGTGGAGTAGCGCGAAACGTACAACTCTGCTTTCGCTCCAGGCGCGGCAGCGCGCCTGTTTGCCGCCGATTCCGATAACAATGTAACCGGAATGGTTCGTATGCCTTACGTGGATTTTTCAGGCATGGTGTGTCATAGATGGATTGTGGTATTTTCTTGGCAAGGATCTTTATGAAAACTTATCGCAACCTTTGCCATGTGATCTTTCTGCTCCTCCTGGCCTTGAGCGCAAGTTCTTCTGCATTTGCACAACAGGGACAGTATTTCGTCAGCGATGTCTCCTTCACGCTTCCGGGCATGACCTCCTCCGGCGCCCTCGCAACTTATTCCCCACTCAAAGCAATTGATGACAACACGATCCAGTTACGGAGCGAGGACGGCAAGGTATACAGCTTCACGCTGAGCGCTGAAACCATCTACTGCCAGGACGACAAGCGGGTTCCGGATTGGACTTTTCTGAGACGTACAGGGAAAAAACGCTCGATTACCGTCTTGACAAGCAGTGACACGGACAAGAAAGTCCTTGTCGTCTGGGATCGAGCCCCCTCTGTTTCATTGCCCAATGGGGCCTTCGCTTTTACCCTTCCTCCGATGTGCAAATAGCACGGCCGGAATACGCGCAGAGGTTTCATGCGTGTTGGCTGCCGCGCCAGGGAGCAAGCAAACGGC
>Ga0255348_1000007_pt1 | contig 155263 bp, 124 predicted proteins | sample CBST25v5metaG_FD_189945 | JGI IMG/M metagenome (GOLD analysis project Ga0255348, IMG submission 189945) | Peat soil microbial communities from Stordalen Mire, Sweden - C.B.S.T-25.v5 | ecosystem: Environmental > Terrestrial > Soil > Wetlands > Peat | place: Sweden: Norrbotten County, Stordalen... | reverse complement strand
ATAAGTCTTGTAGATGGGAGCCAGCAGCGCGTCGATGAGCTGTCCGATCGTCTGAATGAGGCGATTGAAGACTGGGTGTATTCCTCCGACGGCGAAACCTCCGAATCTCTGGAGCAGATCGTTCTTTACTATCTCGGCTTCCGCCAGGCCACACTTGCCGTGGCGGAAAGTTGCACCGGCGGCATGATCTCCCAGCGCCTTACCAGCGTTCCCGGCAGTTCGCGGTCTTTTCTCGGCGGCGCCATCGTCTACTCGAATGAGCTGAAGACCGCCTTCGCCGGCGTTCCCGCCGAACTGATCGCCCAGCACGGCGCCGTATCGCCGGAGGTGGCCGAAGCCCTCGCCACGGGCATTCGCCAGCGCACCGGCGCGACTCTCGGACTCGGTGTCACCGGCATCGCCGGTCCCACCGGCGGCACGGAAGCCAAGCCGGTCGGTCTAGTCTACATCGCTCTCAGCGACGAGAAAAAGACCGAAGTGCTTGAAAAAAGATTCAACGGTGACCGCGATTTCATTCGCCAGTACGCCAGCCAGCAAGCCCTTGATTTGGTCCGCCGGCGGCTGCGGTAACCGCAATTTTTTCTGCGTATTGGGTCGTGCAATTCCAGAGGTTGACAGGTTCCAGGCACGGCCAGGATTTATTGTCTGTAGGCTTTTCACGCTTGCCGCCAACGCAATGGCAACGCAAGCTACCTCGCCATCTCGCCCTACCTGTTAAACTCACACGTTATGGTTCTTGCAATTCTGCTCATAGCAGCCGCCTCTTATTTTCTCGGGTCGATCCCCACCGGGTACTTGCTTGTCCGCCTTATTTGCCACAAGGACATCCGCCAGGCCGGCAGCGGCAACATCGGCGCCACAAACGTCCTCCGCTCCGGCGGCAAGCGCCTGGGCGCCGTGACCTTTTTGCTCGACATGCTCAAGGGTTCCGTCGCAGTCTGGCTCGGCGGCGTGCTCGGAGCGCTGCTTCTGCCCCACTGCCCTCTGCGCGACGCACAGGCGCTTGCCGTTCTGTTTGCCGTCCTCGGCCACATGTTCCCTGTCTGGCTCGGCTTTCACGGAGGCAAGGGCGTATCCACCAGCTTTGGAGCCTTTTTAGTCGCAGCACCGCCAGCGGCTCTGGCCGCCATTGGCGTGTTCGCTCTGGTTCTTGCGTGCAGCCGCTACGTCTCGCTGGCCTCCATCCTAGGCGCGGTCGGCTTCCCCATCTTTGCCTGCTTTCTGGGGCACGGCGACCGTCCCCCGTTTTTCATCGCCGTTCAAGCCACCGTTGTCTTGCTGATCATCGCCAAACACCACCAGAACATCCGTCGCCTTCTGTCGGGCTCGGAGTCTCGCTTTGGCGCCAGGAGGTCCGCATGAGTCGCATCATTGTCCTGGGTTCAGGAGCTTGGGGGACCGCCATCGCCCTTTCGCTCGTTCGCCGTGGAGGCCATCAGGTCTCTCTCTGGGCGCATAGCCCCGAATTTGCCCGCGAGATTATCGACGCGGGTGAAAACAAGCCCTTCCTGCCCGGCTTTCCCTTCCCCGCCGAGCTCACCGTCACCGGCGAGAACGAAGCCGTCCGCGACGCCGAAATTGTCGTCTCTGTTGTGCCATCGGAGTTTCTGCGCTCCACGCTGGAGCGGATCGGGCCCTATATCCACTCGGGACAGATCATTCTCAGCGCCACCAAGGGCGTCGAAAACCACACTTTCCTGCGCATGACGCAAGTCATCGCCGACTGCCTCGGAAAGACCTGTCCGGCGATCCCTGTCGGCGCGCTGAGCGGCCCCAGTTTCGCGCTGGAAGTGGCGCAGGGACAGCCAACTGCCGTCACCGTCGCCTTCAACGACCAGGGCGTTGCCGCACGCATTCAGGCCGAATTCTCCTCGGAAGATCTCCGCCTCTACACCAGCACGGATGTCATCGGGGTCGAACTAGGCGGCGCACTGAAGAACGTGATCGCCATCGCCGCCGGAGTGGCTGCCGGAGTTGGCCTGGGCTACAATTCCGCCGCCGCGCTCATCACGCGCGGCATCGCCGAGATTACGCGTCTGGCCGTCGCCTGCGGGGGCAAGCGCGAAACCCTCGGAGGGCTGTCCGGTGTGGGCGATCTGGTGCTGACCTGCACCGGCTCACTCAGCCGCAACCGCACCGTGGGCCAGGAGTTGGGCCGCGGCCGCAAGCTGCCGGAAATCATGGCCGGACTGGGCGGCAAGGTCGCCGAAGGCGTCTTCACCACCCGCGCCGCTCTGGGCTTGGCCCGCAAGCACGGCATCGAAATGCCGATTGCCGAACAGATGGAGCTGATTCTCAACGAAGGCAAGGATCCCCACGAAGCCATCCACGAGTTGATGCTCCGACCGGGCAAGGACGAGCGATAGCGCATTTTTTAGGGGGAAACGTGATTGTTCAGTTTAGGAATATCAGATCTAGAAGTCCGCAAATACGTTTGAGAGAAAATATCTCTCATAAATACAGACAATTTACATGAAAGCGTATATATTTACATTTCTGAGAGATTTTTTCTCTTAAGGTGAATATATGTTGCTGCGCTTTTCCGTTGAGAACTGGATGTCATTCCGGGATGAAGCAACCCTCGATATGATTGCTACGCATGAAAAACAGCATGCTAATCACATTGCTGCTGTTCAAAAATGCGATCTGAAATTGCTGCCCATTGCTGTAATCTATGGCGCAAATGCATCAGGGAAAAGCAATCTAATAAAGGCGTTGCATTTTGCTGAAAAATTCGTCACAGACCCGCCCAAGCCCGAGGCGCCAATAGCGATCAAGCCTTTTCTTCTAAGCAAAGGCGCTTCTGCACGTCCGACCAGTTTTCGCTTTGAGCTATTGATCGGAGAAACGATTTACCAATACAAGTTCTCCCTCACATCGAGCAAAGTCATTAGCGAAGAGCTCAAACTGATCGAAGCGACCAGAGAGGAATCCTTATTTCTGCGTGAAGCCAAGAATTTCATACTTTCCAAAAGGGTCGCTCATCAAGATGAGTTAAATTTTGCGTATCGGGGAACGCACGAGAATCAGCTTTACCTGACAAACGCCGTCTCGCAGAAATTGACAGAATTCAGGCCTGTTTTTGATTGGTTCGACAAATGCATTACCGTCATTCGTCCCGATTCGCGTTTCATGGGAATGTTGGAAATTACAAACGATTGCAACCCAAGGTTTAAAGAGATGACAACCCGGTTACGCGATCTCGACACGGGGATTGCGGCAATGCGCCAAATGGATATTACTTCTGAGGTTGTTTTTCCAAAGGAACTGTTGGCCGAGTTTGCAACCAGCCTGAAAGAAGGCCAAGCACTCCCGCTCAGCTTACCAATGAATGAGGATGGGGTATTTTTGCACAAAAAAGCTGGCAAATTGACCGTTCGGCGGCTTGCATCTGTTCACAAGTCTGAGAATGGGAACGAGATACTCTTCAGTTTTGCCGACGAATCGGATGGTACTCGCCGATTGCTTGATGTTTTGCCCGCATTCTTATCCCTTGAGGAAAAGACGTTCCCTTCCCTGTTCGTAATCGACGAATTGGACCGTAGCTTGCACTCTAATCTAACCAGAAACCTCCTTGAACACTATCTTGGACAGCGAACGGATTCATCACGCTCACAGTTGATTTTTACCACGCACGATGCACAACTGATGACCCAAGATATATTTCGGAGAGATGAAATATGGATCACGGAACGCGACCAATTCGGGGCATCCAAGTTAGTTGCATTCAGCGAATTCAAAGACGTGCGCAAGGATAAGGATATTCGCAAGAGTTATTTGCAAGGCAGAATGGGGGGCATACCAAAGATCAGAAGCACGACCGCGTCATGCGTAGACGAGGTATCCGTGCGATGAAGTCTCGTTTCCATCGCACGGAAGGTCAACGCCGCTACAAGCGGATGTTCGTCATCGTCGCCGAAGGCACGGTGACGGAGCGGGAGTATTTCCAGCTTTTGAATGATGACTCAATCATCCACGTCAAATGCATTAAAAACCGGAACACTCTTCCTCCCATGGAGGCTTTGCGACGCATTAAAGAATGTGTCCACAAAGAAAGCCTCAAGAAGACAGATGAGGCATGGGTCGTCGTTGATAAAGATTCCTGGAATGAAGAGCATCTGACAGCATTGCACAAATGGGCGCAAAGTCGCTCAAATTATGGATTCGCCCTGAGCAACCCGAAATTTGAGTATTGGCTGCTATTGCATTTCGAGGACGCCGCAGGTGTAATCACGAGCGAACAATGCAATAGGAGACTAGCAAAACACCTGCCAAACTACGATAAGCATATCGACGAACGAAAATTCACCCGCGATAAAATCCTAGCTGCAACTAATCGAGCAAAGAAGCGGGACATTCCGCACTGCACCGATTGGCCCCATAAACCTGGGACTACGGTATATTGGTTGGTCGAGAAAATGTTAGGATCAAGCACACACAATCCTTCCAAACATGAGTTTCAATAGCTACTGGAGCCCAGCACTCGCCGCGAACGCCTGCGTCATGCTCTAAACTTGAATCTGGAACCCTCTATGTTCAAGCTTTTCAATCACAAAAAAGATACTTCCGCCGATGCGGCGAGCAGCCCGCAGGACGCGCCTGAGCCCCCCCAGGTCGAAGCGCCCAAGTCCAGCATTTTCAGCCGCATGAAGCAGGCTGTTTCGCGCACTCGCGAGTCGCTTTCGGCCAAAATCGAGACAATCGTTGCGCACACCCGCACGGTGGACGAAAAGACGCTGGAAGCCCTTGAAACGGCGCTGCTTACCAGCGACATCGGCGTCCAGACCACCAACGCCATTCTGGCCGCCTTGCGCGACCGCGCACAGCATCAGGCCATTGAAGGCGGCGACGAGCTGCGCGAGCTGCTCAAAGCCCAGATTCGCGCCATCCTTGAAGCCCCCATCGCCAACAGAACCGCTACTTTGCCGCCAGAGGGCAGTCCCCACGTCACCTTTCTGGTCGGCGTCAACGGCACCGGCAAAACCACCACGGCGGGCAAGCTGGCGGCTTGGTATCGCGCACAGAATCGCACCGTTCTGCTTTGCGCGGCGGATACTTTCCGGGCAGCGGCCATCGAACAGCTCGAAGTCTGGGCCACGCGCTCGGGCGTCGAGATGATTAAAACTCGCCAGGGCGGCGACCCCACGGCGGTCCTCTACGACGCAGCCTCCTCGGCCATGGCTCGCAAGATCAACGAGTTGGTGGTGGACACCGCAGGCCGCTTGCACACCAAGCACGGCCTGATGGACGAGTTGGACAAGATGCGGCGGGCAGCCTCGAAACTGATTCCCGGCGCGCCTCACGAGGTGCTGCTGGTGATGGACGCCACGACCGGCCAGAACGGATTGCAGCAGGCGCGGCTCTTCACGCAGGCCGCTGGCGTCACCGGCATCGTGCTGACCAAGCTGGACGGCACGGCCAAGGGTGGCATTGCCGTGGCCATCGCTCAGGATCTCAACTTGCCCGTTCTGTTTGCCGGTGTCGGCGAACAGATGGAAGATTTGCTGGCCTTTTCTCCGGAAGAATTCGTCGATTCGCTGCTGGGATGAGCGGACCAACGCGAGCGGCAAGGCGCGGTGCTGCAAAATGCACGCCTTGATGGCTACGAATTTTTCAAAGATGCGGGTTTTTGCCCGGACTTTTTCCGTCGATTTCAGCGTTTTTTGGTCAGATTCGAGGGTTTTCTGCGTCGAAAAAGGGAACGATTGGATGCAACGGGCGCACTGAAACTGGCCCGCCCAGCTCTATTGGTCGGACTTGGCGGCCCGTCCGCTCATCGTGAGAGTGCCGCGATGAACGGAACGGCTTCTCATGTCTCATGGCGTTTTTTCGGAGTTGATAGTCGGGACACCTGTCGGGGATGCTGTGCATTATCCATTTTTTTAATCACTTACGACCAGCGATCTATTGTCAACAGCACTCCGCGAGTGCGAAGATACTCGCAAGCAAATGGCAGACTTTGTCCGCAATCTTAAATCTGACGGTAAGCGTGCGCGGCCGTACATCCTTCTCGCTGCCATGTTGGACTTCGGAGAACGACTGCTTGAGCATCGTTTACTTGGTGCCATCAACGACTTCATCGATGCTCATTCAGGACCAATCCTCGACGCCTTTCGGCCCATCCTGATTTGGCTCGTTCACACTCCATTCGTTTTGCTGATATTCACCGTCTGCGTAATCTTGCTTCACGCTTGTTTCAGCAGTCATCACAATCCACAACATACCAAAACACCAACAGATTCACCGTCGTCGGGAGAACAGACCATCAATATGAAGCAGGAAGCGAATCCGCAAATTGAAGTCAATCCACAGTTTCACATCTACCCATCACTTGAGCAGCCGAAAGCTCACGATACGATCCAGAGAACAAAGACATGTGAACAGGTGTCAAAACCTCCGAGTCATAATATCGTCTTTCTCGGAGGTCATCGCTACGCCCCGAACAAGCATGGCCTATTGGAAGGACCCCGTGAATCTGACATGATGCGCCTCGCGCTCGCAGAGTTCCGAAATAAGTACATAGTTGGCCGCCCAGTAGGTCATGCTTACAACGTGCGCGCTGGCATTACATACAGTGATGACAACGGAACCGAGCTACTCTATGTAAGTCCAGGCGAATGGCTGCGGCATGACACGGAAACAGTGGAGCTCAAATGTGGAGCCGAATCTGAGTTCGTGGTGTTGGCCGCCTACAACTACACCGAGAAGCGTTGGGAAACTCACAAGATGATCGAGACTCAGACGTGGCAGGGCTCTTCTTATTCTAATGAACCGCGTCCACTTCCATTCAGCAATGTCACAGCTATGGTCGTGCTGCTTGACAAAGGTGGCAATGCTCTTGAATGTGGGACTGTAACGCTCGAGTTAAAAGCGAACGGCGACTTCGAGATTCGCTGAACATGGTAGCTAACATCGAACAAGACAAAACATGGATGCGGCGGGCGCTGGAGCTGGCGCGGCGCGGCATCGGCGTCACCGCGCCGAACCCGGCCGTGGGCTGCGTGATCCTCGACCGCGCAGGTGAGCTGATCGGCGAAGGCTGGCACGAGTACGAACGGCGCGACCACGCCGAAGTTGCCGCACTCAAGGCTGCGCGGCAGCACCTCAGCGAACGGCTGCGCGGCGGCACGGCCTACGTCACCTTGGAGCCCTGCAACCACACCGGGCGGACCGGCCCCTGCACGGAAGCGCTGATCGCCACGGGGCTGCATCGTGTGGTCGCGGCCACGCTTGACCCGAACCCCTCGGTCGCCGGGCACGGCATGGAACGGCTGCGCGCGGCGGGCATCGAAACCAGCGTCGGCGTGGGCGAGGCCGAGGCCCGCCGCATCAACGAGGGCTTCGCACGCTGGATTCTGCATCGCCGTCCCTTTGTGCTGATGAAGGTGGCCATGACGCTCGACGGCCGCATTGCACCAGCGCCGGACCAGCGCACACAGCACGAGCCCTACTGGATCACCGAGGAGGCCGCACGCGCCGCCGTGCAATCTCTGCGCGGCGAGGCCGACGCCATCCTGACCGGCATCGGCACGGTTCTGGCCGACGATCCGCTGCTGACCGACCGCAGCGGACAACGCCGACGACGGCCTCTTTTGCGCGTGGTGCTGGACTCGGCCCTGCGTCTGCCACTCAAAGCGAAGCTCGTGACCACGGCCCAGAACGATCTGGTTGTCTTCACTGTTTCAACGGACGAGGCCCGCGCCGAGGCGCTGCGCCAACACGGCGTCCGCGTCGAGGTTCTGCCAGAAGAGGCCGGGGTCCCCAGCGACAGGTCTTCGTCGCTGGGGTGGGAAGCAGGCCACGTTCCGCTCAACAAGGTGCTGGAGAAGCTCGGCGAAGAGGAGATTCTGACGCTGCTGACGGAAACCGGCTCGCGCCTGAACACGGCGCTGCTGGCTGAAGGGCTGGTGGACCGGATGCAGGTCTTTGTCTCGCCACAGATCATGGGCAGCGAGGCCGTCCCGGCCTTCAAGGGAATCGCAAATCCGATCCGCATGAATGCGGTTGAGGTCGCTCGCTACGGCAACGACCTGGGGCTCAGTTCGCTGCTGCGCGACCCCTGGCAGGAAGTGCAGGGGTTGGGGAAGCTCTGATTCAGTCCCGTTTCAGATCGGGCAACTCCTTGGAGGCTCAACAGGCTGCGGAAAAAGGGCTGATTTCGGGTGAGTTTGACGAAAAACATCCCTCATGGGCTAAAGCCCGCGTTGACTTGATTGCGTTTGCGGCACGACTAAAGTCGTGCCCTGACACAAAACAGCCACTTGAAACACCATTTACGATCTCCGCCTTCCGCCCTTTAGAATAGATTTATGTTTACAGGCATCATTGAACAGACAGGCACGCTGGTTGGACTGGAAGAGCGGGGCGGCGTACGGCGCATCACGATTGAGGCGGCAGAGCTTGCCGGGCGGCTGCGCGAGGGCGACTCGCTGGGCGTCTCCGGCGTATGCCTGACGGCTCTCGACGTCGACCCCAGGTATTTTCACGCCGATCTGGCGCAGGAAACGCTGGACCGCACCTCGCTGGGCGCGCTACGCGCTGGCGCCAAGGTCAACCTGGAACTGCCCACCACGGCTGGCAGTCCGCTCGGCGGCCACATTGTGCAAGGGCACGTGGACGGCTGCGGAAAACTAGTCTCGATTGAGCCGGTCATTGCCCGGGACGATCCGAAATTCGACCGCGAAACCACCGACTGGACGCTGAAAGTCAAGGTTCCGGAACTCGTGCACCCGTGGATGATTCACAAGGGTTCGGTGGCCGTCGAAGGCATCAGCCTGACCATCGCCGAGTTTGACGGCGAGACGATTTCCATTGCGATTTTGCCTTTGACGTATTGGCGGACCAACCTGCACACGCTCTCGGTGGGCGCTCCCGTGAACGTCGAAGCCGATGTGCTGGTGAAGATGGCGCACGCCCAAATGCTGGCCGGAAAGACAACCACGATGGATCTGACCGAAGGCTGGCTGGTGGCCAGCGGCTACTAGGCTCTGACAAGGTAAAGATCGTGGATCCCGGTCTCAAAATCGAGACCGGGGGCACCCAGTTCCCTGCATGATCCCTAGAAATTCTCGAATCAACAGAAGAACACAGTCACGCTGGTTCCTCTCCGTTAATAACGAGGAGGGCCTTGATCGCGGTCGTGTCTTTCCCAATCATCGTGATCACGAAAAACGACGATCGAAGAGATGCGGTCATTCCAGTTCTTAAAAGGATTGTCCGCAAGAGGAATGCCTTGCAGATTGCTCACGTCGCGATCGATCACGAGGCTGATGTTTCCGAAGTTGCCGTCGTTGAAGACTCGGACGCGAACTCCGCCAAAAACGCGAATGGAAGAGATACTGTCGTTGAATCCCGGGGGCGGAACGGGCAAGCGCTCACCCTCCTTCATACAGAAGTAGTCCCCGCGGAATTTTGCATCCAAATAGAAGCAAGCACCAGCCTCTGGAGGACCTTGGCGAGGCTGTTGGCCCTGATAGGGAGGCTGTTCGTGATAGGGAGGCGGAGGCGGCTGATCGCGATCATGTCTTTCCCATTGATCGTGTTCACGGAAGACGGCGATCGAGGAGATGCGATCATTCCAATTCTTGTAGGGGTTATCGGGAAGTCTGAAGCTGCTCAGGTCGAACACGTCATGATCGATCATGCCGCTGATGCCACCGAAGTTATCGTCAGCAAAGACGCGGAGGCGGGCTCCGCCGAATACGCGAATGGAGCTGATTCTGTCGTTGAATCCCGGCGGCATCGAGGGCCAGCGCTCACCGTCTCTGAGGCAGAAGTAGTCTCCTCGAAAACCACTATCGCGGTAGAAGCAGGCACCGCTTTGTGGCGGATGCGGCCTACCCCAATCATGCTGAGCAAGTGCAGGCAGAGAGGCAACGCACAACAGGAACAGCGTCAACAGCGCAAGTCGGAATCGCATACCAGCACGTTCGGGTTTGTATTTGCTCTTCAAAGCTGATTCTCCTGAAGTCTTCATTTTGAGCTTCGGCTCTTGACCAATATACATTGAGCCCCTCATCCGAAGGGGAGCGACTGCGAAGAGATGCGTGATTTCAGGGCTCAAAAATCCGTAGAAAAAGGCTTCAATTTGCTCCAAACGCCCAAGGAGCAGCCTCGGGGGCCAAAGGCCTCGTTGATTTTGCGGCACAACCTGCACGACTATTGATCCGGCAAGAAAACAGGGACATCGCTTCCCACCCATTTCCGTAAAAGACGCGGAAATGGATGGGGCACACGGCTGTTTTGACAGGGCACGAATTGAGTCGTGCCCTGACACAAACAATCTCCTGAAAGCAATTTTGCAAGAATCGCAGATGTAAGAAGATTTAGGACTATAAATAGATGGAGCTATCCCACTTTAGGCACGATAAAACTGTGCCGAAAGTGGGGCACCCACAAACTGGGGCACCCCGTTATCAAAAGACACTACGACTAGGAAAGATGGAGCAGCTTGCGGCAACGCTGAGCAAAAGTCGGGATCTCGGGGCACTCGAAATAGATCTGGCGATTGACCGCCATGAGGATCCGCATGGCCTCCAACGGCCCTTCTCTGTCGGAAACGCCGGGGCGTTCATGCACAGACTCGTCGGCAAGGTATTCAATGGCATGAGCAAGGATTATCAGAGCATGGCCGGCCTGGGGAGTGATGCGGCGGCGGGCGAAGCGGACATGGATGGCGGGAAGAGCTGACGCTGAGGCCGGAATCGAGAAACCAGTGCTTGTCGTGGCTGCCATACTTTGATCCTCATTCTCTTTTTCGGCACATGAAAATCTCTCAACAGATGACGAAAGTAACGTCTTTCCCGCAAATGGACGGTCTCGTTCCATTTGCCAAGATGGGATGCAGGTGAAGCGCTGGCGGTTGCCTTGTTCTTCGCTTTGCCTTGAGCGTCCGCAAGTTGCTGTTCTGCCTTGACGTAAAGGAGCCTGGAAACCTAAGCTCAATCCAGCGTTTCGCCGCAAGGAAGCCTCTCGTGAGTCGGCGAAACAGGCACGATTTACTGGAATTTTTCAGGATTGGACAGCGATGATTCCCTATCACTGGCAATATCTCGCGCTTTTGCTGCAAATCGTTGTAGCCTTTGGACTCGGTGCAGCGATTGTAACGGCATCGTGGCTGGTCGGACGGCACAAGAATACTGCCGTCAAGCTGTCTCCGTACGAATGCGGCATTGAGGCAGAGGGCAATGCTCGCGGACGATTCAGCGTGCGCTTTTACATGGTGGCCATGCTGTTCATCCTGTTCGATGTGGAAGTCATTTTCATGATTCCCTGGGCGGTGGTTTTTCGCCGGCTGCCGGCCATCACCGGCCAGAGGTTCTTTGGCTTCTGGGAGATGCTGGTTTATATGGGCTTTGTCGCCGTGGGGTTCTATTACATTGTGCGCAAGGGCATTCTGAACTGGAGCGAGAACAAGGCGGATCTGTAGGTCTTTGTTTGCGGACTCCCACCCTAGGCGCAAAAACAAAAGCGCGCCGAGGGTGGGGCACCCGGAAATTTGAAGCGTGGGACACCAGAATTTAGTCCAACAAGAAGCTTTCAGGGACCAGGCATGAGCAGCGCGAGCGAAACATCGAAGGGAACTTTGACCGGAAGAGCCGCAGTTCTGAAGGGCATGGCCAACCATCCGGCGATCAAGGCGGTTCTGGCCTGGAAGCCCGAGGCTCTCGTGGACGCGAAATTTGACCGGGACGAGCTGACCCTGACGATCGCGCCCCAAGAGATTCGCGCAGCCGCAGCCACGGTGCAAGCGGCGGGCTACAACTTTTTTGAAGACCTGACGGCGGTCGACTGGTTCCCCGCCTCGCCCCGCTTCCAGTTGAGCTATCAGATTCTGTCGCACTTTCTGAAGGAATCCATCCGGCTGAGAGTTCTGGTGGACGGCGCGAGCCCGTCTGTGGACTCGATCACGCCGGTCTGGCCGGGCGCCAATTTTTATGAGCGCGAGGTTTTCGACCTGTTCGGCTTGCGCTTCGCGGAACATCCCAACCTGCGCCGCATCCTGATGCCGGACGATTGGCAGGGGCACCCGATGCGCAAGGACTATCCGGTGGAGGGATACCGCTGATGCCCGAACCGATTGGCACGCCCATTCTGGAAGTTCCGGTGGCCGAAGGCGCTGACGACCAGCACATGATTCTGAACATGGGTCCGCAGCATCCGTCCACGCACGGAGTTCTGCGCCTGGTGCTGGAGCTGGACGGCGAGATCATCGTGCGGCTCTACCCGGAGATCGGCTACCTGCACACGGGCATTGAAAAGACTTGCGAGGCGAAGTTTTATCAGCAGGTGGTGCCGCTGACCGATCGCGTCGACTACCTGAGCCCGATGGCCAACAACCTTTGCTATTGCCTGGCGGTCGAAAAGCTGCTGGGGCTCGCGATTCCCGAAAAGGCACAGTGGATGAGGGTACTGCTGGCCGAGTTGACCCGCCTGAATTCCCACCTGGTTTGGCTGGGCACGCACTCGATGGACATTGGCGCGCTGAGCGTTTTTCTTTACACCTTCCGCGAGCGAGAGGAGATTCTCAGGATCTTTGAGGGCTTGTCCGGCCAGCGGATGATGACCAGCTACATCCGCATCGGCGGCCTGGCGCTGGAGCCGCCGCTGGATTTTTTCAGCCGCGTGCAGGAGTTCATTCACAGCTTCCCGGCGAAGATTGACGAATACGAGAATCTTTTGACGGGCAATCCAATCTTTCAAAACCGGCTGAAGGGCGTGGGGATACTGTCAGCCGGCGATGCCATTGCGCTGGGCGTGACCGGCCCGCCGCTGCGCGCCTCGGGCGTGGACTTCGATCTGCGCCGCGATATGCCCTACTCGAGCTACGAGAAGTTTCAGTTTCAGGTGCCAGTCTCGACCGGCGGCGACTGCTGGGCGCGATACGAGGTCCGGATCGTGGAGATGCGCGAGAGCGTGAAGATCATCCAGCAGGCGCTGGACGGGATGCCGGAGGGCGCAATCAAGGCCGACGCACCGAAGATCGTGTTGCCGGACCGCGAGAAGATGAAGACGCAGATGGAGTCGCTGATCCATCACTTCAAGATTGTCACGGAAGGCTTCACGGTGCCGGCTGGAGAGGTGTATCAGGGCATCGAATCGCCACGCGGGCAAATGGGCTACTATGTTGTTTCCGATGGCACGGCCAAACCGTATCGCGTCCATATGCGGAATCCGACCTTTGCCACCTTGCAGGCGCTGGAGACGATGTGCAAGGGACGGATGCTGGCCGATGTGGTGGCCGTGGTGGGATCAATCGATATTGTTTTGGGAGAGATCGACAGGTAGGAGGGCACTCGTGGTGGACTACGGAAAGCTTGCAGACAAGGCAAAACTCAGACAGAATGCAGAGAACCCGCGCACCGACAAAGTGGCCCCCAAGGCTTTTTTTGAAAAAGTGCGGGTGCACATCCTTGATGAGATGAAAAAGGCCAATGCTGAGCTCCAGAAGAGGGGAGCCGACCACATTGGCCAGAATCATCTGGCTGGTTTCGATAATGAGATGTTCCTCACCTTTGGAACCGATCTGCTGTGCAGAGTCACGCTGAATACCTTGGTCGGAGGATGCCGAATCACGGCCGTGCTGAGCGGTCCTCCCAACGGATACGAACTGTCGCGGAAGGAATATCCTTTCGACAGCAACGGAACAAGCGCACAGATGCTTCTGGCCAAAGCGGCGGGGTTTTCCGTCGTCGATCCCCGTCCCAAGAAAATTGCGGTGGACATTATTTCAAGTATTCTGGCAGGCAAATTCAATTGAGTCTGGTTCGATTGCGGCGAAGTGCTGAAGGAATGTGGGATTGGATGCGATGAGCAAGGAAGCCATGAGCTTGTTTTCTCCCCGGCTGGCGGAGCGGCTGGACCGGCTGGCGACGAAGTATCCCGCCAAGCGCTCGGCGCTGGTTCCGATGCTGCTCTACGCGCAGGACGAGATCGGGTATCTATCGGACGCGGTCATCAACGAAGTCGCCGCGCGCGTGGGCCTTTCGGAGCTGGAGGTGCGCGACGTGGCCAGCTACTACTCGATGCTGCACCTGAAGCCGCTGGGCAAATACAAGGTGCAAGTCTGCACGAGCATCAGTTGTATGTTGCGCGGAGCCGACGAAGTGTACGAAGAATTCGAGAAAGAGCTGGGGCTCGAAGCGGGAGGCGTGACGCCGGACGGCCTTTTTTCTCTGGAAAAAGTCGAGTGCATCGGGGCCTGCGCGTGGGCGCCGGCCATCCAGGTCAACTACGACTTCCAGGAGGAAGTGACGCCAGCGCTGGTCGCCGGCATTCTGGATTCCTATCGCGAAAAAGCCCCAGGAAAAGAGCCTCATGCCTAGACTGGTTTCGCATCCCGATGAAGTGAAGATCGTTTCGCGGCGCTTTGGCATGGGCGCGGCGCGGATCGACCGCTACCTTGAACTGGGCGGCTACGCGGCGGCGAAAAAATGTTTGGAGCAAGGACCGGAGTGGATCATCGGCGAAATGAAAGCCAGCAACCTGCGCGGACGCGGCGGTGCGGGCTTTCCCACCGGACTGAAGTGGTCGTTCGTGCCCAAGCAGAGCGACAAGCCGAAGTACGTGCTTGTCAACGGCGACGAAAGCGAGCCGGGAACCTGCAAGGATCACTTGATCTTCCAGCACGACCCACACGCGGTGATTGAAGGCACGATCATTGCGGGGCTGGCCATCGGCGCGAAGCTGGGCTTCATCTATCTGCGCGGCGAGTATCGCGGGCTGCTGGAGATCATGGAAAAAGCCGTCGCGGAGGCTTACGCCAAAGGCTTTCTGGGATCTCATATTTTCGGCTCAAACGCCGAATTTCAAATCATTACGCACACCGGCGCGGGCGCTTACGAAGTGGGCGAAGAGTCGGCGCTGATGGAGTCTCTGGAAGGCAAGCGAGGGATTCCGCGCATCAAACCGCCCTTCCCTGCCGTGGTTGGGCTTTATGGCGGACCAACTGTCATCAATAACGCCGAGACGATCGCCACCGTGCCGCATGTGATTGAGATGGGCGCGGCGGCGTTTGCTGCGGCGGGCTCGCCACGCAACGGCGGGACGCGGCTGGTCTCGATCAGCGGCCATGTGGAGCGGCCCGGCGTGTACGAGCTGCCAATGGGCTACAACCTGAAGAAGATGATTGACACGGTCGCCGGCGGCGTGCGCGGTGGACACAAACTGAAGGCCGTCGTGCCGGGAGGCTCATCGACGCCGGTGCTGCTGCCGGAAGAAATCGACATCGGGATGGACTTCGACCAAGTGGCAAAAGCGGGCTCGATGCTGGGCTCGGCGGCTGTGATCGTCATCGACGACCGGACTTGCATGGTCGAGTTCGCGCTGCGGACGATCAGCTTTTATCAGCACGAAAGCTGCGGATGGTGCATTCCCTGCCGCGAAGGAACCGATTGGCTGAAGAAGACGCTGACGCGCCTGCATGCCGGATTCGGCGAGGCCAAGGACATCGACAATATTCAATATCTGGCTGAAAACATGATGGGGCGGACCTTTTGTCCGCTGGGCGATGCGGCGGCGATGCCGACAGTGGCGTTTGTGAAGAAATTTCGCAAGGAGTTTGAGGCGCATTTGAACGGGAATCCATGTCCGTTTGCGGAGCATCCGAAGTTGGTGGTGGTGTAAGGGACGAGTTAAGGCTCGTGGCTTCCCACCCTAGCCGCAAAAACAAGAACGAGGCGGAACAGACATTGCAGGAGGACATTATGACAAAGAAATCTTTGATTGTGTCCGTTGCTGGTGGCTTGGCGATAGCACTTGCCTTGGGTTTTGTCTGGGCGCATAGTGAGTGGAAATCGCGCATGAATACTGAATCAAGCACTCTCAATGGAAGAGAGGCATCGGCAATTAAATGGGTACAGCTTTCAAAGCTAGGTACTCATGAACTGCGAGATCAGATGGCTTCAGAGTTTCTGGGAGAAACGACAACAACTGAAGATTGTGATTGGAATGCGTCTCCGACATGGAATCGGAGTACGAAAAACCCCAATTGGTTTAGAGAAACGAAGGGGGTTGACGGCTTTCATGTTTTTTGCAAGACAAAGGCTCACGATCAACGTAATAGCAGCCTTGTCATCGAATACGACTTCGTGGATGGTTTTGGACTTGTAGGTGTGAAATGGGGTACTACCGAACAAGATTGAAACTTATTTGATGAGGCTCGCTGAATCAAGCATTAATCTTTTGAGAAAGAAACTGGTTCGGAATGGCAGAGGTAACAATCACAGTCAATGGGAAGAAGCTGACAGCGGCCAAGGGGACGCTGCTGATCGACGTCTGCCGCAAGGCGGGAATCGAGATTCCGGCTTTCTGTTCCTATCCCGGACTGAGCCCGCAAGCTGCCTGCCGGATGTGCCTCGTGCGCCAGGAAAAGGTCGGCAAACTGCAAACGGCCTGCACCACCACGGTCGCTGAAGGACAGGTTTTCATCACCGATTCGCCGGAGATCACGCAGGCGCGCAAGGCGATGCTGGAACTGCTGCTGGGCAATCATCCGTTGGACTGCCCTGTGTGCGACGCGGGCGGCGAGTGCGAGTTGCAGGACATGACCTTCAAGTACGGCGCGAGCGAAAGCCTCTACGCGGAGGCCAAGGAGCATCGCGAGGAACAGCAGTGGTCGCCCGCCGTTTTCTATGACAGGCCGCGCTGCATTCTCTGCTACCGCTGCATCCGCGTCTGCGGCGAAGGCATGGACGTGTGGGCGCTGGGCGTACAGGGCCGCGGCGTCGGCTCGGCAATTGCGCCCAACGGCGGCGACCGGCTGGACTGCGAACAGTGCGGGATGTGCATCGACATTTGCCCGGTTGGCGCGCTGACCTCGGGCAGCTATCGCTACAAAACCAGGCCGTGGGAGATGAACCACGTCGCGACGGTTTGCACGCATTGCGCGGACGGCTGCAAGGTAACGCTGGGCGTGCGGCAGGTGAACGATGGCTCCGAAATTGTGCGCTCCGACAACCGCGACCATAGCGGCATCAACGGAGAATTTCTCTGCGCCAAGGGGCGCTTCGGTTTCGATTTTGTGGAGAGCGCGGCACGGCTGACGACGCCCTTGGTGCGCAACTCCGAAGGCAAACTGGAACCGGTGACCTGGGAGCGGGCACTGCGCCTCGCGGCGGACAAGCTGAAGGAAGTGCACGAGAGTCGGGGCGGCGAGGCGATTGGCGTCGTTGGCTCGAACCGCGCCACGAACGAAGAGAATTATCTGCTGCAAAAATTCGCGCGGACCGTGCTGCATACCAACAATATCGACCACGAGCGAACGACGAACTACGCGGCCTTTGCGCGGGCGCTGGCCGGGCACAAGGGAGCAACGGCGAGTCTGCGCGAGATTGCGGAGGCTCCGGCGATTCTGCTGCTGGGCGGCAATCCGACCGAGGAACACCCGCTGCTGGCCTGGACGCTGCGCACCAACGTACGGCTGAATCGCGCACGGCTTTATGTGGCCAATGCGCGAGCCATCAAGCTGGAACGGCAGGCCACGGCGACGCTGCGGCTCACGACGGATGGCCGCGCCTCGCGTTTCGTCTATCAGGACGGCAATCAGGTGACGCAGGACAGCGAGGCCTTCCGCAAGGCCGTGCTGGCCGAAGAATCTCTGGTGGTGATCTTCGGCGCGGACTATGACGGGCAGGAACTCGCTGAACTGGTGGCGTGGGGCTTGCAACGCGGGAATGTGCGCTTTGCTTTCCTGGGCGACTATGCGAACTCGCGCGGCGCGGCGGACATAGGATTGCTGCCCGACCTGCTGCCGGGCTACGTGCCGGTTACCGCGCCGAGAACTTTTGCGGCTGAGTATGCGGGAATGCCGACGACTCCGGGCAAAACGCTGCCGGAGATTTTCGATGCGGCAGGCAAAGGCGAACTGGGCGCGCTGCTGGTGATGGGCGCCGATCCGGTCAAGAAACTCGGCGTGGACCCGGCGAAGTTGAAGAAGACGTTTGTGATTGCCGCAGATCTGTTTCTGACGGAGACGGCGGCGCTGGCCGATGTGGTGTTGCCGACAGCCAGTCTCTACGAGAAAACCGGCACGGTAACGAACACCTATGGCGACGTGCAACTGGCACGCAAGGCCGCAGACCGCGCCGGAGTCCGGCCGGAGTTCGAGATTCTGGTGCGACTGGCGGACGCGATGGGCGCGGATGTGAAGGCTCTGGTGCCGTTTGGCATGGGCAGCGTGACGGCGGACTTGGGCCAATCGCGCGGCGCGCAGTCGGGCGAAGCGGACCAGCACGCGGTGTGGCTCGCGGCAAACAATTTGGAGCCAAAGCTGAGCCCCTTCGATCCGCTGGCAGTGATGGACGAAATAGCGCGGCTGGTTCCGGGCTACGACGTGGACCGCGCGAATCTTTTAATTGGCAACGATGTGCCGAGCGAGTTGGGGTTTGCGCCGACGGGTCCAGTTGAGGCCGGACGAGGGCTGGTTGCTTCGGCGGGCGATGGGTTGTTCAGCTCGGGAACGCTGGGTGAGCAGAGCGCGGCGTTGAAGGAATTGGCTCGGCATCAGGCGCCGAAATTGGTGAATATTGTTGGTGGAAATTGAGAGGCGGGTTTGGCTTCATCGTTTCCCAAGTCCCAGAATCGGGACCTGGGGCACCCGGGGATTGTGGGTTGGATGAGCGAGCAACGCATGTCCTTCGACTTGCGTTGCTCGCTCAGGATGACAAATTTGTAGAGATAGAGGCTGAAGAGCAGTGACGATTTGGCAGTTCATTTTGTGGAGCGTGCTGAAGGTGGCGGTAGTGACGGTGGTGTTTCTGACCGCCGTCGCCTACACCGTGCTGCTGGAACGCAAGCTGCTGGGCCACATTCAGAACCGCTGGGGTCCGACGCGCGTGGGACCGTTCGGACTGCTGCAACCGCTGGTCGACGGAGCTAAGTGCTTTCTGAAGGAAGACATCATCCCCACGGGCGTCTACAGGCCGCTCTATCTTCTGGCTCCCGTCATTGCACTGGGCTGCGCTGTGACCTTGATTGCCGTGGTGCCCTTCGGCGAGCCGGACGTGGGGCCGTTCGGACTGGTCAAGCCAGGAGAGATGCACCTGTTCCAAATCGCCGATGTGAATATTGGCGTGCTGGTGATTCTGGGGCTGACCTCGATGGGCGTGTACGGCGTGGCACTGGCCGGCTGGTCGTCGAACAACAAATATGCGCTGCTCGGCTCGCTGCGCACAACGGCGCAGTTGATCAGTTACGAGCTGGCGCTGGGCCTGTCGGTGGTCGGCGTGGTGATGCGCGCAGGGACGCTGAACCTGCACGCGATTGTCGCGCAACAGGCAACCAGGGGGTTCCTTAGCTGGAACATCTTCGGCGGATTGCAGCTTTTGGCTTTCTGCATCTACGTGACGGCCGCGTTTGCAGAGACAAACCGCTCGCCTTTCGATCTGCCCGAAGCGGAAAGCGAGCTGACCAGCGGCTATCACACCGAGTACAGCTCGATGAAGTTCGCGCTGTTTTTCATGTCCGAATACGGCAACATGATCAACGTAGGCTGCGTGGCCACGCTGCTGTTTCTGGGCGGCTGGACAAGCCCCTTCGGCGACCTGATTCCGCCGCCGCAAAACATCGTGGTCCACGCGCTGTTTCCGATTTTCTGGTTTGTGCTGAAGGTTTTCTGCTTTCTGTTTTTGTATATCTGGGTGCGCGGGACATTGCCGCGCTTCCGCTACGATCAATTCATGCACCTGGGATGGCGCTGGCTGATTCCGCTGGCCATGCTGAACATTGTGCTAACCAGCTTCTGGCTTTCTTTTCGCTGAAGGGGCGCGCCGCCTGATGCAACGCGCTCATTTACAATCGGGCTTGCCCGTGGAATAAGACGATGCACATCATCATGTTTTTCCTGTTTGCCGGATTCTGCCTGGCGGGAGCGATCAACCTCCTGGTCCAGAGCCATCCCATCAACAGCGCTCTGTCGCTGATTGTGGTGATGACCTCGCTGGCCGTGCTCTACCTGATGCTGGGCTCGGAATTTTTGGCCGCGGCGCAGGTGATCGTCTACGCTGGCGCGATTATGGTGCTGTTCACCTTCGTCGTGATGCTGCTGAACGCCGGAAAAGAAGCACGCACGCGCGGCAGCCACGCGGCATGGGTGGTGGGCTTTCCGGCGGTGGTCGCCATTCTGTCCGTGCTGGCCACGGTGATTTTGACCGCGCAGGGCTTGGGCACGGCAAGCGTAAGCCACGGCATCACGTCCACCGCGGAATTGGGCACGGTGCTCTTTACCGAGCTGCTGTTGCCGTTTGAAGTGACCTCGGTGCTGATTCTGATCGCGATTCTGGGCGCGGTGGCGCTGGCTCGGCCCAGCGATGGAGAGCCCGATACGCACGAAGAAAGGACGGCGGGCAAATGAACACTTTTCTCTCGCAAGAAGTTCCGCTCTCCTGGTATCTGATTTTGAGCGCAGTGCTGTTTGTGCTCGGGATCATCGGCTTTCTCTTCAAGCGCAACATCATTACGACGTTCATGTCGATTGAGCTGATGCTGAACGCCGTGAATCTTTCGTTTGTGACCTTCGCCCAGCAGTGGCACACGGTGAAGGGACAGATTTTCGTCTTCTTTGTGATGGTGGTGGCGGCGGCCGAGGCGGCCGTGGGACTGGCCATCATCATTGCCATCTTCCGCGCGCGCTCGACCCTGGCCGTCGACAGAATCGACCTGATGAGACTATGAATGCACACCTTCATCTCTGGCTGATCCCGCTGATGCCCTTCGCGGGGTTTCTGCTGAACGGAGTTCTGGGCCGACGAATGCCGAAGTGGGGCGTGACGATGGTCGCGCTTCTGGCTCCGCTAGCGGCCTTCGGCGTGGTCGCAAACGCCGCGCTGGACGTCTTCGGCTCAGCCCCGACTGCAAGTTCCCTGCCCTGTGTCGAGACCTTCGGCAACTGGATCAACATCGCCGCGCTGCACGTGGACTTCAGCTTCGTGCTCGATCAGCTTTCGCTGGTCATGCTGCTGGTGGTAACCGGCGTCGGCTTTCTCATTCACGTCTACTCGGTCGGCTACATGGGAGACGACGAGGGCTACGCGCGGTACTTCAGCTTCTTGAATCTGTTTCTCTTCTTCATGTCGGTGCTGGTGCTGGCGGGCAATGCGCTGGTGATGTTCATCGGCTGGGAGGGCGTGGGCCTTGCGTCGTACCTGCTGATCGGCTTCTACTTCCAGAAGAAGTCGGCGGCGGACGCGGGTAAAAAGGCCTTCATCGTCAACCGCATCGGCGACGTCGGATTTCTGATCGCGATGTTTCTGCTGGTGGCCAACTTCGGCACGCTGACCTTCACCGAAATCGCAACCAAGCTCGGCCAGGACCCCGGCTGGACGGGCGGCGTGGTCACCGTCATTGCGCTTTGCCTGATGCTGGGTGCGGCGGGCAAGAGCGCGCAACTTCCGCTCTACATCTGGCTGCCGGACGCGATGGAAGGCCCGACGCCGGTCTCCGCCTTGATTCACGCGGCGACGATGGTCACGGCGGGCGTCTACATGATTGCCCGGATGCATGTGCTGTTCAACCACTCGCCCTTCGCGCTGGGCGTGGTGGCGGTGGTGGGCGCGGCGACGGCGTTGTTTGCGGCGACGATCGGCATGGCACAGAACGACATCAAGCGGGTGCTGGCCTACTCGACGATTTCGCAGCTTGGCTACATGTTCATGGCCTGCGGCGTGGCGGCTTATTCGGCAGCTATCTTCCATCTGCTCACGCACGCTTTCTTCAAGGCGCTGCTATTTTTGGCGGCGGGCACGGTGATTCACTCGCTGGGCGGCGAGCAGGATTTGCGCCGAATGGGCGGCTTGTGGCGAAAGCTGCCTGTGACTTTTGCTGTAACGACGGTGGGCGTTCTGGCGATTGCAGGATTTTTTCCCTTCGCAGGATTCTACTCAAAGGACGCGATTCTTTACGCGGCATTTTTGCAGGGACCGAGTGGACGGGCACTGTGGCTGGTCGGCGTGGTCACGGCGCTGGTGACTTCGTTCTATATGTTCCGGCTGTGGATCATGGCTTTTCTGGGCAAGCCGCGCGGCGATCTGGCTACGCCGCATGAGAGCCCTTGGTCGATGCGCGGGCCGCTGGTGATTCTGGCGCTGCTCTCGTTGGGCGGCGGCTGGATGGGCGTTGAACGCTCGGCCGGCTGGATCAACATGGAACGCTTTACCGGCTTTTTGACGCCAGTCTTCGGCACACGCACAGCCACGGGCAGCGCGCATCTCGAACTCGCGCTGAGCGTGGTGGCCGTGGGCGTGGCGCTGCTGGGGTGGCTCGTGGCCTACAGTTTCTACCGCGAAAAGTCCACGGTTCCGGCGCAGCTGGCGGCTACGTATCCCGAGAGCTACAAGATACTGGCCAACAAATATTACGTGGACGAGATCTATCGCGCGGCGGTGGTCAAGCCGCTGCTCGGCGTCTCCAGATACTTTCTGGAATGGGTTGTCGAGATCGGCGTGCTGGGCGGAATCGCATGGATGCTCGCGGGCGGCGCAAAGTTTGCCGGAGCGATTGTGCAGTACTGGCAAACGGGCAATCTGCGCTCCTATGCGGCGTGGCTGGCGGCAGGAGCGGCGGTGGTGCTGCTCTTCCTGCTGGTTCCGTGGGCAACCGTAATGGCCTATCTGGCAGCCATTCACCTTGGATTGGCGGGGCATTGAGAGAATGACAGCAATCAACAACTCGATTCTCACGCTGATCCTTCTGGTCCCGCTGCTAGGAGCAATAGCGGTTGCGCTGGCTCCGGATCGCGAGAAGCTGCCAAACTGGATTGCGCTGGCGACGTCGCTCGTCACCTTCTGCCTGACGCTGCACTTGCCTGCGCATTTTGTCGTTGGCCAGAGCGGCTTTCAGTTCGAACTCAGCCGGCAGTGGATCGAAAATCCCGCGATTTTCTACCATGTGGGCGTGGACGGATTGAGCCTGTGGCTGGTGGTGCTGACCGGGCTGCTGGCTCCTGTCGGCGTGGTGGCGAGTTGGAAGGCTATCCGGGAGAGGCGCAAGGTTTTCTACGCGCTTTTCCTGGTGCAGCAGACGGCGATGTTCGGCGTCTTCGTCTCGCTGGATCTGATTTTGTATTACGGCTTCTGGGAGCTATCGCTGGTGCCGATGGCGATTCTGATCGCCATGTATGGCCGCGCAAATGGACCCAGGGCAGCGCTGAAGTTTTTCCTTTTCACCTTCATCCCTTCCGCGCCGCTGCTGGTGGCGATCTTGTGGCTCTACGCGCAGACGCGCAGCTTCGACTTTGCGACGCTGCAAGCCGCTATCGCCCACGGAGATTTCGGCTCATGGCCACTTTTCTGGCTGGCGCTGGCGTTTCTCTTTGCCTTTGCCGTCAAGGTTCCGATCTTTCCGCTGCACGGATGGCTGGCAGACACCTACTGTGAAGCTCCGGTCGCGTTGGCGATGATCGTAGCCGGAAAGCTGGGGCTGTATTCGCTGCTGCGCTTCCATATCGGACTCTTCCCTGTGCAGGCGCGAGATGCGGCTCCGGTGTTGGTCGGCCTCGCAGTCGTGGGCCTGCTCTATGGGGCTTGCCTGGCGCTGGTGCAACGCGATTTCTGGCGGCTGATGGCCTTTGCAGCGCTGAGCCATCTGAGCCTGATCACGCTGGGCATTTATGGCCTGACGCTCACAGGCTGGGAGGGCGCGGTCTACCAGATACTCAATCACGGCGTAGTGGATGGGGCGCTGTTCCTGCTGCTGGGCGTGCTCTACGACAACTACGCGACCAGCGAAATCGCGGAGTACGGTGGACTGGCCCGCAAGCTACCGCGCACGGCCACGTTCTTCGTCATCGCCTCCCTGGGAATGATCGGGCTGCCGATGCTGGGCAACTTTGTGGGCGAGTTCCTGATTCTGCTGGGCACTTTCACCGGCGTCAGCAAGGGATGGGCGATTGCCGCCGCGCTGGGCGTGATTCTGGGCGCGGCCTACATGCTGTGGTTGATCCAGCGGCTGTTTTTCGGGTCGGAGAGCGAGTTGGCCTTGTCGAAGCCACCGGAGGATCTGCGGCGCGGACAACTGGCCGTCGTGTGGCCGCTGGTTGTACTGATGCTGGCGATGGGCGTCGTACCGGGGCTTTGGCTACCAGCAATCGAAGGCGGCGTTCGCCTTCCGCAAACTACGGAGCAACTGAAGGAGCAGGTTGTGCCTCAGCCGCTTTCGCCGCAACCCGCAGCGCCAACCGCAACGGATGAGGAGGGGCCGCAGTGAGCGCTGTTCCCGACATTCTCCGCATCCTGCCTGAAGTTCTTCTGACGCTGACGGGCGTGGCCGTGATGCTAACCGACGCCACCCAGCCCACCGAACGGGCGCGGCGTCCACTGGGCTGGGTGGCAGCGGCAGGAACCATGCTTGCGCTCTGGGCCAGCCTGGCGCAGCTTGCGCTGCCCATGGGCACGGGCTTTTCCGGCACGGTCGAGACCAGCGTCTTCACGGTCTTCTTCCACGCGCTGATCTGCGGACTGGTGCTGGTGGTGCTGCTGCTCTCGCTGGACACGCTGCCGGAAGACAGCCATCACCAGGGCGAGTACTACGCGCTGATTGTCTTTGGCGCGGTGGGCATGTGCCTGCTGACCAGTGCGGTCGAGCTGCTGCTGGTTTTCATTGCCCTGGAGATCTCCTCGATCAGCACCTACATCCTGACCGGTTACCGCAAGCACACGGCACGCGGACCAGAAGCGGCCATCAAGTATTTTCTGCTCGGCTCCTTTGCCACGGCTTTTCTGCTGTACGGCATCGCGCTGATCTTCGGCGCGACCGGCACGACGCAGATCTACGAGATTGCGCATCTGGCGCCGACGGCAACGAACCAGTCGCTGATTCTGGCCGGGCTGGGGTTGATGCTGGTCGGCATTCTGTTCAAGGTTTCCGCGGCGCCGTTCCATGTGTGGACGCCGGATGTGTACGAGGGCGCGCCAACGCCTGTGGTGGCGCTTCTCGCGACCGCGCCGAAGGTTGCCGCCTTTGCGCTGCTGATGCGTGTGCTGTATGAGATGCTGCCCTCGCTGCGTCCCGTCTGGTCGCCGCTGCTGTGGGTGGTGGCCGTGCTTTCGATGACCGTCGGCAACCTGGCCGCGCTGCGCCAGCAAAACGTAAAGCGGATGTTGGCCTACTCATCCATCGCCCACGCTGGTTACCTGCTGGCGGCCTTCGCGGGACTCGGATCGAGCGGCATTGCCGCCGCCTGCTTCTACACCGCGGCCTACGCGGCCATGAACGTGGGCATCTTTGCCGTGATTACGGTGGCCAGCGGATACGAGGAAAAGCTGCCGCTGATTGCCGATTTTCGCGGACTCATTTATCGCTCGCCGATGCTGGGCGGCCTGCTGATCTTCTTCCTGGCCTCGCTGGTCGGAATTCCCTTCACGGGCGGATTCATGGGCAAGCTGGCCTCGTTTTCCGCCGCGGCCGAGGGCGGAGCTTTTTGGCTGATCCTGATCGGGCTGCTGAACTCAGGACTGGCAGCCGCGTATTATCTGCGCCTGGCGCTGGCAGCCGCGCATCGCCCGGCCGGAGATCGACCTGCGGCTTCCACGCCACAGGTCGGCATTGCGGTCGGCGCGGCGCTGCTGTTTGCCGTGGCGGCGACCCTGGCGCTGGGCATTGCGCCCGGCGGCGTATTTGATGCGGCGGATGCCAGCGCGCATACGCTGGAAGCGCCAGCCGCGGTGAGCAGCCCACCGAGCAATGCCGTTGTGCAGCACTAGGCCTCTGACAAGGTAAAGAAGTTCCATCGAGTTCGTGGATCCCCGGTCTCAAAATCGAGACCGGGGGCACCCAATCATGGTACGGAATTGAGCTGTCAAAGACTTAGAGATTTTTCACCGTTCCTGTATGGCTCGATTCGTGGTTTCCCACCCATTCCACAAAGGACGTGAAATGGATGGGGCACGAAGCATCCTTGCACCATTCGTGAAAATGCCATATAGCCTGTGCCCTTTCTAGACCGGATCGAGTACCGAATCGGCGGGCTGCGGGCGACGTCCCGAATTTCGCTGCAAATTCCAGTCAAGCAGGCTCTTGTAGTAGCGGACGGTGCGGCGCAAGACGAGCTCGTTCACATAGTGTTGAAGCACCCAGGAGCGCGCGGCCTCGCCCATGCGACGGCAACGCCGCGGGTTGCGCAACAGTTGAAGCACCGACTCGCTGATGGCCTCTGGATAGCCGGGAGGAATCAGCAGCCCGGTTACCTCCGGCAGCACAGCGTCGCGAGAGCCTGTGGCCAACGTGGTGATGACGGGAATTCCGCTGGCCGCGGCCTCCAGAACGACATTCGGAAAGCCTTCCCGCCAAGTAGGCAGAACCATCAGGTCCATCACGCGGTAATACGGCGCTGTGTCGGCGACAAATCCCGTCAAATGAATGCGCGGATGGTTTCTGATTCGGGAACGCAACTCGTCATTCAGCGCGTCTTCCGAAGCGTCAAACCAGCCCACCAGAAGCAGATGTACGTCCGGACTGGCGGCCAGGATGGAGTCGAAGGCCTCCACCAATTCCGGCAGGCCCTTGTCGCGGGTCAAACGGCCCACAAAGCCCACGACCGGAGCATTCAGCGGCAAGTCAAGACTGTGCCGGAGGTTACTGAAGCCCGGCGCGAACCGCGCCACATCGACGCCATTGCTGCTGCCCGCGCCCAGCACCAGAAGCTTTGCGGCAGGCGCGACACCCAACGCGAGCGCGCGGCGGCGCAGGCTATCGCTGTTGCACAGCACTACATGAGAACAGGCGGCAGCCACTCTTTCTGTGAGCAGCAAGATACGCTGCTTCAGTCCGGTGCAGGTTTCCAGCTTGAGGCCGCGCAGGAAATAAACGCGCGTCGGAACGCCGCACAGCATGGCCGCAATCGAGCCAAGCAGACCGGCCTTGGGCGTGCTGAATTCCGTCATATCCGGCTTGAGCCTGTGGAGCAGCCAGCACAAACGCACCAGCGACACCAGATCCGCAAGCGGAGAAATCTGCCGATGCATGGGAAGAGCGATCGCCTCAACCCCTTCACGGGCGGCCGTGCCGGTCAGCAACTCGCCGGGGCTGGAAACCAACGTGACCCGAAAGCCCTCTTCGCGCAAAGCGCGCAGGCGATCGCCAAGGACCAGGCAGGTCTGCGAGCTTGTGATGCCAACAACGATATGGGGGCGTTGCGATGAAGGGGGATGCCGCGCCGGAGCGGCGGCTGACGCTAGGAGGCGGTTGCTCACACTCAATAATGTCGGCAACAAACCCGATTCCGCTAGACCACGGCTGCATTTCAACACGAGCATCTCCCAGAAAGGACTCGCGCATTCCCAAAAATCCGGAATTGGGAATGCGGAAGAAAAGATGCTCGACGGCTTCGGGAGCCTATGCTTGCTGGACACTTGACCGGGCAATCGATCGCCCTGGCAGGTCCACTCCCGTTCTCCGCCTGAGCCGCTTTTCTCGTATCAACGCAGAAGAAACCATAGAAATGGCCCTTCGCTGGGATAAGCAGTATCAGTAATCTCAGGAGACATTACTTTGCGTTAGTATGTCAAGAAGAAAAGTTACTTTGGGAAAGCACGTCCGTAACTGATGCACGGGGAACGTATCCCCTGTAACCGCTGAAAGACTTGAGGTTCTGCCGATGCCCGCGTCTCGACGTCCAAAAATTCTGCTTTTGATTCCGCATCTTGGCGGCGGGGGCGCGGAGCGTGTGACCCTGCTGCTGGCGCGCGGCTTTTCAGCGGAAAAGTACGAGTTGCACCTGGGAGTAATTACGCAGGCAGAGGCCGAGGCGAAGGGGGTGCCTTCGCGGGTTGCTCTGCACGCGCTGGGCGCACGCAGGGTACGCGGGGGAAGCTGGCGGCTGCTGCGGCTAGTCCGAGAGCTGAAACCGGATCTGATTCTGTCTGGGATGTTTCATCTGAATTTTTTAGTACTGCTGCTGCGTCCCTTCTTCCCGCAGGGAACACACATTCTGGTGCGCCAGAACGGGAGCGTTTCCTCGGCATCAAAAAATCCCAGAACAACGCGCTGGCTTTACCGGCTCTTGTATCGCCGCGCGAACCGGGTGATCTGCCAGACGCCGGCGATGGCCGATGAGATGGCACGGGAGTTGGGACTGGCAGAAAAGCGGCTGGTTGTGCTGCCGAATCCGGTGGATCTGGAGGAGATGCGCAGCAAAGCCGGTCAGCAGACAGAGATGTGGGCTGGCCCCGGTCCGCATCTGCTGGCCGTTGGGCGGCTTTCGCGGGAAAAGGGCTTCGATCTGCTTTTGCAGGCATTGGTTGCTGTGCGAACAAAGTTTCCAGAAGCAGAACTGCTGTTGGCTGGCGCGGGCCCGGAAGAAGCAGCGCTGAAGGCGGAGTGTCATGCGCTGGGGCTCGACGAGGCAGTGCGCTTTGCGGGTGCCCTTGCGCAGCCCTGGTCACTCGTCCCAGAGGCCACGCTGTTTGTGCTTCCGTCGCGGCAGGAGGGCCTGCCGAATGCCCTGCTGGAAGCGGCGGCCGCGGGACTTCCGATTGTGGCCCTGCCAGCTTCCGGAGGCGTGGTGGATCTGGCGCACGGCAAGGACGGCGTGTGGCTGGCGGCAGAGATCTCCGCTGAAGCGCTGGCCGCTTCCCTGCTTGCCGCTCTCGATGCCTTGCGGCCGGGAGAAAGGTTCGCCCACAGCTTCGTTGAGCGATTCCGGATCGAACGCGCGATTCCGACGTATGAGGGGCTGATCGATGCGACGCTCCAGGAAAAGGAGCAGTAAATTTCACCGCTCCCTATTTTCCGCAAAAATCGCGGAGGGATGAGGCACCCGGATTCCCGTTACAGCCCGAGTTGAAAGTCAAAAAGGCAGGAATTCCGTTCAAACTCCCGAAAACCATTCTCAGGGCCTAAACAGGCTGCGAAAATAAGGCGCGAAATCAGGCTATTCGGAAAAAAGGTTTGGCAGGGGCTGAAGCCCGTATCTTTATTTTGTTGCAGTTACGGCACGACTGAAGTCGTGCCTTTTCAAAGCCTGACTTTCTCCACAGACTGGTAAGTAAAAAGTCGACTTAGCGATTGCCGCGCGCGCTGCCCCCGAGTCTCCACCGTTTCCTGGCGCGGCGGGCTTCAATCCGCCAGAGCGCGCAGGCTTCATAAAGCCGCTCGGGCAGGGAGAGCCGGGCGGGTGAAAACTCGGCCAGCACACGGTCCACGGAGGTGAACTGCACGGCATGTGCGCGGACAAAGGCATGAAGCTCGGAGACCTTGGCGGCGGGGCAGAAATTACTGTGCAGGCAGATGGTCCAGAGTCCCTTGCTTTTGTCGACCGGCTCCCAAATCTGCTGCGGAATCCAGGTAAGACCGTAGCGGGTAAACGGAACGCGAGCAAAGCCGTCGGAAAGCGTCTGAATTCCTTCGGCGCGCAGAGCGCGGAGGGTGGCGCGATCAAAGCCGTGGTTGGGAGCGACCCACATTTTTGGATTGAGCCCCTGACTGCGGAGAATGGCGAGGCCCTCGCGAATCCATTGCTGCTGGGTCTCCTCAGGCACGCCAGAAAACTCACTCTGGCGATGCAGCGGCAAAAGGCTTGCGCCCCGATGGATGCAGAGATGGTGAAAGCCATGCAGGGCAATCGTGGCTCCAGCCGCCTGCATGGCGCGCATCTCCGCCCAGAAGCCAGGATCCGGCGGCGAAAGCTTTAGCGCCGCGTCCCGGTTGTCGGGAACCACGGCAAGAATCGGACGAATGCCGAACTCCTCAAACAAAGGACGAAAGCGCTGCCAACGGGAAACAGCGAGGGTGGGACAAAGATCGTCGAAGCGCAGAAGATATTGCGCCGGGCTGGGAATCATGCGGCCTCCATGATGCTGCTACCTTCTTTAATCGGCAAAAGTTTGCCTGTTTCATGGATCAAGGAAACTTGGACTTAAGCCCGCTCATCAGACGCTGAGGGAAGAAGCTTCCAGGCCCAATACCAGAGGAAAAGAAACGTGCTTACGGTCCAGAGCGAGGTGGCAAGCGCAATTCCAGCCACGGCAAACCACCGCATCAAAACCAAATTGAGAATTATATCCAGCGCGAGGTTGAGTGCGCCGCAGTAAAAAATCAAATCGGTGCGACGCATGGCGACCAGAAAGCGGTAAAAGACGCGGCTGGAAACAAAAAACGGAATCTGGATGGCATACATGGCCAGCACCGGCGTGACCAGCGCCGTATCGCTTGGGCCAAAGACGCCGTGCTGAAAGGTGAGGCGGATCAGCCAGTGCGAGCCGGCGATCAAAGCCAGTGCGATGGGCGTCGAAACCAGCGCCGTGAGCCGGACCCAGGTGTGCAGCGTACTGCGGCAGCCGGACCAATCGCGGTGGGCGATCATGCGCGAAAAATGCGGCACCACGGCCGAAGAAACCGCTCCGGCCAGCAAGGTCACAACGACGCTCACAAAGCGGTTGGCATAGGCGAGCGCGGAGACGCTTCCGGCCGGCAGCATGGCGGCCATGGATTGGTCCACCAGCAGGCCGCCGGAGGCCACAACGCCACTCAGCAGCACTGGCCCGTACTGGTGAGCCACTTCGCGCGTGGCTTCGGTGGCGCCGTGCCAGTAGAGGCGCAGACGGTAGCCGCGCGAGTCCATCATCCAGGCCACAAGCCCGGCGTGGACGAGCGCACCGGCCAGGGTCGCGTAGACCATCGCCCAGATGCCGAAGCGGCCGCTCAGCAGAAGAGAGCCCAGGATGATGGCCGCGGGAGTCGCCACGGGCGCCAGAGCCGGCAGCGCGAAGCGGTCCACAGTGTTCAGCACGGCCGTGCAGTTGGTGGCAATGCCGGTGATGAGCACGACGGGCAGCAGCGCGTAGAAAAGCCGGATCGAGAGGGCGAGTTTGGCGGGCGGAAAGTGCGAGGCAATGAGCGGAAAGAAGCCGCGCGCGGCCAGAGCCATGACGAGCGAGGCCGCCGCGAGCAGCAGGCAGACCCAGAGCATGGAGCTGGAAAGCAACTGCTGGGCGCGGTCGTGGCCCTCGCGTTCCCTGACCCGGATCAAGGTCGGGACCAGCGCCTGATTCATCGATTCGGAGATGAGATTGATGAGCAGATTGGGAATAAGAAAGGCAGCCAGGAAGGCGTCCATGGCGTCGGAGCGACCATAGACCCCGGCGACGGTGAACTCCTTGAAGGTGGCGACGAGTTTGACCAGAATCCCTGCCGCCGCAACCGACACGGCCGCGCTGAAGATGCGGCGGTTGACGCTGCCGCGTTCAAAGCGCCGCGGGATTTGGAGGAGGGAAAACATGTTGGCGAAGGTACTCGCCAGTTTACAGGATCGGCACGGGGGCTGGCGGGGACACGATAGCCTGAGGGTGTCTTTGCAAAAATTTCCAGAGAATGGACAAAAACAGCCGTAGGTTCTTCGGCTCCTTCGCGTCCCACATCAAGGTTTGTCGTTCGTGCATATTCAAAGCTGTCGGAGCCTTAGACTTTGAGCACGTTCGGCAGCGAGAGAGTCGCCATGATTTCCTTCATGGCTTCCTCGTCATTGCCGATTGCATCCAGCAGCTTTTTCTTGAGCTGGTCGCGCCGGGCATAGAGGCGAAGAGGTTCCGGCGGATTATGCAACAGATCTTTGCCTACGAGCGCGCGCACGATGAAGGGCATATAGGAGGAGTAATCGCCCTGCATGCTGACCGTCTGCGTCGTGTAGGTTTCCGGATTGACCTTGCCCCAGGAGACGGCTTCAGCCGGCGCGCAGGAGGACAGGCTGCCATCGGTCACGGGCGCGGAAACGATCTGCGCATCAAAATCGTAGCCACGAATATTCTTCAGGAAGAAAATCTGCGAAAGCGTCGGCTCCGGCTGCAGCGAATAATTCTTCGGCACGCCGCCGCCCAGAATCAGAATGGCCATCGTCTTCGGCTCGGAATCGAACAGGCCCCAGTGATGGTAGGCGCAGGATTCGAAGACATCCTCGTGAAGGTCGTACTCGAAGCCGTACTTGATCTTTCCCAGCCGCGCCAGCGTCCAGAGCTTGAGGGAGTTCAGGAAGACGCTGCCGTCGGCGGGCGCTCCGATGAAGACCGGCAAATCCAGATCGGCGCAGGTGCTCATGAGGCCCGGCGCAATGCCCAGCGCTTTTTCCCGCACGCCATACTGCTTGCCCAGCAGATAGTTGCGCTCGGTGGTCGTCATTTTCTTCTGGAACTCCGGCCGCTGCAGGATCTCGGTTACAACCGCGTCCTGATCGAAAAGCACCTGCTCGTCGAAGCCGGTGTCGGTCACGCGGATCACGCCATTTTCGCGCAGTTCGGCATCGTCGCCCCAGAGATTCACCTCGCGGATCGGACGCTCGACCGTCTTGCGGAGGCAGTCGTGCCCGTCGTGATAGCAGATGGCGTCGGTGACGGTAATGTAGGCCGTGTTCGCCGCGCGGATCAGTGGAATCAGCCACGCGCGGTGCTGATCGGAAACCGTGATCGGCCCGGCGCAGGTGACGACCAGCGGAATGCGCTTGTCGATCACCTGCTTCATCACTTCATAAACCCGACGCAGATAAGCGCCGCCGAAAGCCGGAAGCGAAGACGAAAAAACCTCGTTCAAATCCTGGCAAGCGGTCACCGGCTTTCCGGTTACAGCCTTGCCCATCAGTCCGTTTTTGCCGCAACATTTGCTCATAAAATCACCTTATCTCAGGATAGCTTCTGGTTCCAGGAAAACATTGTCGATGCAGAGCAACAAACATTTTCTCAGGGGCTAAAGCCCCGCATTGATTTAGTTCCAATTGCGGCACGACTAAAGTCGTGCCCTGACACAAAACCTAGCCACATTGGAGTTTTTCCGCATGAAAAATCCTTCCCGCGGAGTTCTATAGCTCTTTTGCAAGCCACTGGCCGGTGTAGGAGAGTGGCTTGGCAGCGATCTGTTCCGGGGTGCCTTCGGCGACGATGTGGCCGCCGGCTTCGCCGCCTTCGGGGCCAAGGTCAATGACCCAGTCGGCGGACTTGATGACATCTAGATTGTGCTCGATGACCACCAGCGAGCCGCCGCCATCGATCAGCTTGCGAAAGGCCGTCAGCAGTTTGGAAACGTCGTCGAAGTGCAGGCCGGTGGTTGGCTCGTCGAGGATGTAGAGAACGTGCGTAGCCTGGGAGGGCCGCGCGTTGGCGTTGGCGGCGCGCACCTGCGCCAGATGCGAGGCCAGCTTGACGCGCTGCGCCTCGCCGCCAGAGAGCGTCGTCGCAGACTGCCCCAGCCGCAGGTAGCCGAGGCCGACCTCGTCCAGCACGGTCAATTTCTCCAGCAGGCGCGTTTGCCCGACGAAGAAGCGCAGCGCCTCCTTCACGGTCATCTGCAGCACCTGATGGATGTTTTTGCCCTTGTATTCGACGCTGAGCACCTTGGACTGATAGCGCGTGCCGTTGCAGTCCTCGCAAGGCAACTCGACATCGGCCAGAAACTGCATTTCGACCGTGACCGTGCCGGCGCCCTCGCAGGTATTACAGCGGCCGCCGGGCACATTGAACGAAAAGCTCCCCGGCGAGAGCGACATGCGCTTGGCATCGGGCTGCGCGGCAAATAGATCGCGAATGAGGTCGAAGCCCTTGATGTACGTGATGGGGTTGGAGCGCGGCGTGCGGCCGATGGGCGTCTGATCCACCAGCACCACCTCATTGAGCCGCTCACAGCCGGTGAGAGACTTGAAAACTCCGGAGGGATCCGCGCCATCGGATTGCCCAAGCGCCCGCAACACGGCACGATAGAGAACCTGGTGCACCAACGTCGACTTGCCCGACCCGGAGACGCCCGTGATGACCACCAGCATTCCCAGCGGAATTTCGACGTCCAGGCCATGAAGATTGTTGGCCGTGGCTCCGCGCAGAATCAGGCGTTCCCTTCCCGGAGTGCGTCGATGCGTGGGCACGGGAATGGAAATCTTTCCGGAGAGATAGCGCCCGGTGAGCGAATCAGGGTTCGCTTCAATCTCCGCCAGAACACCCGAAGCCGTCAACTGGCCGCCAAACTCGCCCGCGCCGGGGCCAAGGTCGAGCAAGTAATCCGCCGCGCGGAGCACATCGGCGTCGTGCTCCACCACCAGAATCGTATTGCCCAGATCGCGCAGCTCCTCCAGAATTCGAATCAGCCGCGCCGTGTCGCGAGAGTGCAGGCCGATGGTCGGCTCATCCAGCACATAGAGCGCGCCGACCAGCCCCGAGCCCAGCGAACTGGCCAGTTGAATGCGCTGCGCCTCGCCGCCGGAGAGGGTCGAGGAGAGACGATCGAGGGTGATGTATTCGAGGCCGACCGCGTCGAGAAACAGCAGCCGCTGGCGAACATCCTCCAGAATCGGCCCGGCAATCTCCTCCTGCATGGGCGAGAGCTTCAGCTCGTCAAAGAATTTTTTGGCCTTGGCAATGGTGAGCGCCGTAGCCTGGCAGATATTCAAGCCATTGATGCGGACGCTGCGAGCCTCGGCGCGCAGACGCTGGCCGCGGCATTCCGGGCACTCGGCATAGCCGCGAAACCTGCTGAGCATGACGCGCACATGCAGCTTGTACTTCTTGCGTTCCATCTGCTCAAAGAAGCCGAAAACGCCCGTATAGCCTCCCTTGCCGTGCAAAACGGCCTCGCGCGCCGCTTCCGGCAGATCGCGCCAGGGCACGTCCAGCGGAACGCCCAGTTCCGCCGCGTGCTTGCGAAAATCCGTGTACCACGGCCGGTATTTGGGCGTGTTCCAAGGGGCGATGGCACCCTCGCTGAGGCTGAGCCCCGTGTCGGGAATCACCAGCTTCAGGTCAAAGTCCACCGTGTTGCCGAAGCCCTGACAGCGCGGGCAGGCACCGAAGGGATTGTTGAAGCTGAACAGACGCGGTTCCGGCTCCTGGCCAGGACGATGGCAGCTCTTGCACTCGTAAACGCCGGAAAAACGATGGCGCGGACGAGGGGCGTTTTCATCACGCGGAGCTTCCTCAAAGGTAACCTCGCCAGCCTCGCGGTAGGCGATCTCTACAGCATCCACAATGCGGGCGCGGTTCTCGGCGCTAACTACAATCCTGTCCAAAAGAACAAAAACAGGAAGCGTGAAATCGAGATCAAGCAGCGACTCCGGCGTCGAAAACTCGAAGATGCTGCCCCGCTGATAAAGGCGATTGAAACCGGCGGCGCGCAGTTCGACGAGGCGCTCCCGGAGCGCTTCGCTCAGCGGAGACTCAACAGCTTTTTTGGCCGGGGACTTGGCCGCCTTGCCCTTGGCTTTAACGGCGCGAACCGGCTTGGCTTCGGCTGGCGGCGCGGCCTCGGCGTGGCGCACCGGGAACAGCGCATTGAGCCGCGTTCCCTCGCCCAGCGCCAGAACGGCCTCGGCAACCTCATCGACCGAGTCGCGCTTGACCAGGCCGTCGCAATGGACGCAGTAGACCGTGCCGCAGCGGGCGTAAAGCAGGCGCAGGTAGTCGTACACCTCAGTGGCCGTGCCCACCGTGGAGCGGGGATTGCGCGTCGAGTTTTTCTGCTTGATGGCGACGGCTGGCGCAAGGCCATCGATCAGGTCCACGTCGGGCTTTTCAATGCGCTCCAGAAACTGGCGGGCATAGGCGGAAAGCGACTCGACGTAGCGCCGCTGCCCCTCGGCGTAGATCGTGTCAAAGGCCAGCGACGACTTGCCGGAGCCGGAAACGCCGCTGACAACCGTCAGCTTTCCGTGCGGGATGTCGCAGGAGATGTTCTTCAGATTGTGAGTCCGCGCACCGCGGATGATGATGGCGTCATTCAAAGGGAAGCACCGGGCAAAGAGTTGGCCGGCCGCGCCTGTTCCTCACAGCGAGATGAAAGACGCAAGCGGCCATTCTTCATTATAGGGCGCGGCGCAACGCGTCCGATGAACTGCCGGAGATTTACCGATGGCGCGGGTGGCGGGCGGGTGGCCCCATCCATCGAGGGACCGGGGGCACCCACATCAGGATAGAATCACTCTTAAGATCAGGGCACCCACCCGGTTGCATTGACCAGATAAAATAGCATATATTCCCGGCCACGCAATGACTGGATCTGAAGGCGTTCGCAAAAAAAGGATGGCAGCATGTTTTTACGGAACAAGCACGTTGCAGCGCTCGCAGTGGTCAGTATTCTCACTCTCGCCGGAATGGCTAACGCGCAGGACCGCACGATTCACGCCGACGCCAGCCGCATCACCGGCCCGCACACGCAGGTTCCCTTTGTGGCCGTGGGCGCAGGGCGCGCCAATGAGGGGCTGCGCGCCGACTGGCAAGAGCAGCTTGCCCTGGTGCAGCGCGAGCTGGGCTTCAAAACCATCCGCATGCACGGCATTCTGCATGACGATATGGGCGTCTACAACGAAGACGCCAAGGGCAATCCGGAGTACAACTTTCAGTACGTGGACGCGCTCTACGATGCGCTGCTCAAGCTGCACATCCGGCCCTTCGTCGAGTTCACGTTCATGCCCGCGAGGCTGGCCAGCGGGCCGCAGACGATTTTCTGGTGGAAGGGCAACATCACTCCGCCGAAGGATCCAGCCAAGTGGAATGCGCTGATCCGCGCCTTCGTCGCGCACATGAAAGAGCGCTATGGCGAGGATGAAGTGAAGCAGTGGTACTTCGAAGTGTGGAACGAGCCGGACCTGCACAACGGCTTTTTTACCGGCTCGCTGGACGATTATCTGGCACTCTACAAGAACACCGCCGAGGCCGTAAAAGCCGAATGCCCGGCCTGCCGCGTCGGTGGACCAGCCTCCGCTTCGCCCTACAAGTTTGAAGAAGCCTTCGAGCAGTATGTCGTGGCGAACAAAGTGCCCGCCGACTTCGTCGCCACCCACGCGTACGGCGTCAAGCAAGGCTTTCTGGACGCGGACGGCACAGCCGGCACCATCCTGGACCCGGCACCGGATGCGGTCAGCGGGCGCATGCAGCATTCGCGCGAGCTTCTGTCCCACTCCGGCCGTCCCGCCATGGAGTTGCACTTTACCGAATGGAGTTCCTCGTACACGCCTGCGGATCCGATTCACGATCAATACCACCAGGCCAGCTACATTCTCGACAAGATCAAGCGCGCCTCGCCTTATGTCGATTCCATGTCGTACTGGACCTTCACCGACATTTTCGAAGAGGCTGGGCCGCGCTTCACCCCGTTCCATGGCGGCTTTGGCCTGCTGAATTTGGAAGGCATCCGCAAGCCAGCCTTCTTCGCCTATCGCTTCCTGCATCTGCTTGGCGAGCAGGATGTCACGAGCGACGACCCGCAGTCCTGGATCACGCGCTCGGCGGATGGCTCGGTTCAGGCGCTGGTCTGGGACTATAGCCCGATGGTTCCTCCGGCGGGCCAAACGAACCAGAGCTACTATCGCAACGAACTTCCGCCCGTGAACAAGGGCACACTTCACCTGCGGCTGTCGGGCCTGAAGGCCGGGCGCTATCGCGTGAGTACCTACGCCGTTGGTTATCAGCGCAACGATGCCTACACGGCGTATCTGCGCATGGGCGCGCCGCACCAGTTGACGCCCGCGCAGGTCAGCACGCTGAACGGCTTGAGCACGGGAACACCGGAGAGCGTGACGGAGATCGTTGTTGACAGCGAACCCTACCGTCGCGACCTGCCGCTGCGCTCGAACGATGTTTACCTGATCGTGCTGACCCCGATCCAGTAGACGGACGGCACTCGTCCTCTCTGCTCGTCGTTGTACGATGAGCAGATAAAGCTTTTGCGCGTTATTGGAGGACGAGAAAAGATGACAGGAAGCTGGACGGTTTTTCTGTGTGCGGCGGCGCTGGCTGCGGCAGGATTTGGCTTGGCCGCGGAGGAAGCACGAGGACAGTTGCCCTTTCCGGAAGCCTCTGCGCAGGCCACACCCAACCTGCTGACCGACCCCACGGCCAAGCCGGGAAAAGCGCTGCTTTTTGATCTGGAAGCGCGCTTCGCCAAGGACGTTCGGGAGCGCGGCGGAGCTGGTTTTGCCGACTGGTTTGCCGAGGACGGAGTAACGTTGGGCAACGGCGTGGCGCCGTCGGTGGGCCGTGTGGCGATTGCCAAATCCGCCAACTGGGATCCCAAGATTTATCAACTGACCTGGACGCCAACCGATGCGATGATGGGTCCGTCAGGAGATTTTGGCTACACCTGGGGCCACTTTGAAGGGCACAGCAAGGATGCGAACGGGAATCCCGTGACCACCTCAGGGCGGTATATCACCGTCTGGCGCAAGCAGGCGGACGGCCAGTGGAAGGTGGTTCTGGATGCGGGAGCCAATGAGCCTGCCTCGGCCGGGGATTGCTGCAGTGTGCCCAAGGGAAATTGAGAAAAGGGTTTGCTTGGGCGTCTTCTTCGAGTGCTTGAGACTGAAGTTCGTTAAAGAATCCAGCGATGAGACCACAGGTCCTTCGACTCCCTTCGCAACCCACCCCAGCGAGCAAAGACCGCTCGCCGGGGCAGGTTGCTCCAGTCGCTCAGGATGACAACTCTTTTTTTAAACGAATGAACGACTCGGGACACTCGAAACGATCCAAAGTGGAGGAGTACGGATATGCCGTCTTTTGTGCTGTTGCTGGCGATGAGAACGGGATTGTTTGCCGAAGGCAGGTTTCTGGGCCGAGTACTGGACGATTGGGCTATCGATGCCGAGGATTTCGTCCGCAACAAGCTGCCGCACCTGTTCATGGTGGCGATTATCGGCTTTGTTCTCAGCCGCCTGCTGCACCTGATCACGGCCAGGATGATCCGCGTTGCCGAGCAGCACGCGCCAACACCGAACCGCGTGGCCCAGGTAAGGACGCTGGCCGGCGTGATTCGCACCACCGGGCTGACGATTATCGGCGCGATTATCAGCTTGCAGTTTCTGGCGGCCGTTGGGGTCGATCTGGCTCCGCTGCTGGCCTCGGCCGGAGTGGCCGGAGTGGCCATCGGACTGGCGGCGCAGAACATCGTGCGCGACGTGCTGAACGGCGTGCTGATTCTGGTTGAAGATCAGTTCAACGTCGGGGACACGGTGCACGTGGCTGGAGTGGCAGGAATCGTCGAGACCATGACCCTGCGCAAGACCACGATCCGCGACTTTGACGGCACGCTTTACGTCATTCCCAACTCGCAAATCACCACCGTAGCCAATCTCAGCGTGGACTACTCGATGGCCACCGTCAATGTGAGCGTAGACTTCTCGGCCAATCCCGATCTAGTAGTGAAACTGCTAAAAGGCATTGCCATGAAGGTTCGCAACAGCGAGGAGTTCCGGGATCTTTTTGTGGCCGACCCGCAGATTCTGGGCGTAGAGGCGCTCAAAGGCTCGGAGTTGATTTTCCCGGTGGTTTTCAAGACGCTGGCCACGCAGCAATACGCACCGCTGCGGGAGTTCCGCCGCCGCGTTCGCCTGGCGCTCGAAGAAAATCACCTGCTGCCCGGTGATCCCTTCCGTGTCTTCAATTCATTCACTGATAAGGCGGACGTTCATCGCGGAACAGCCGCAACGGCCGCGCTGCAGCACGACCCGACGGCAATCAAGCCACAGGAGGGCAATCCCTTCACCGGCGAATGAAGAAGCAGAAGTTAGGGATTAGGGTTTAGGGGGTAGGGATAAGCAGAGCTATTTCGCGCCAAAAAGCATAAAAAAGGATGGGCCTGAGGCCCATCCTTTTTTGTTCCACAGCAACCCCACTCTAAAAGTGATAGGCCACGCCAACGGTTGGCACGTAGATGTTGTACCACTTGTTGGTGGCGAAGGTGGAAATGCCAAAGGTCGGCACCCTGGTGATCAGACCGCGGTACTCGGCACGAATATCAAAGCTGGGACTGATTTCATAGGCAAGGCCGGCACCATAGAGGGCGCCCGTGTGGGTCTCCTGCTTGACGTCGATGTTCTGCGTGCCGGAATTGCGGATGGGCATGAAGATGAATCCGCCACCGCCCGCTTCTACAAAAGGATTAAATTTGCGGAAGTTGAAGGTGCGGACATAGGCAGCCGAGATTTCCTGGTTGCGAGTCAGAATTTGATAAGTGTTGGGGTTGGTGTGGAAGGTGATCTTGTTCTGGTAGGTGATGCCGTAGTTGGCCTCGACGGCGCTGGAAGGCGTCAGCATGAAGCGGTAGCTAACCAATGCGCCAAAAGCCCTATTCGAATGGACATAAACATCTGTTGACGAGCCGATATACGGCTCGATAAGCCCTGTTCCGCTCAAGCTGACATCCTGGCGGCTTTCCTGGGCGCGGCCTGCTGCCACGCACACGGCCAGCAGAATTGCAATTAAGGCGATCTTCTTCATTCGATTCTGAACCTCACGACTGCTCAACCGTCCGGCTGGCAACGAGCAAATCAATTTTTCCGGTGCTCCGGTTCGAGCCGGGCTCCCACTCTCAGCATTGTAACTGGCCGAGGCGGTCTGTGGGGAAACGGCTGTTCCGAAACCATTTGTGGCTATAGACGCGGGGGACGGCAAACGGGTATCCCCACAAGCGCAAACACCGGGAAAAGGCCGTTTTTCGGCTGGGTTTGAGTACGGTAATCCCACTCTAGCCGCAAAAACAAAGACGCGGCGAGGGTGGGGCACCCGAGGCCTGCGGGAATGTCAGCAACGAAAAGACAAAAGCAACAGGGGCTAAAGCCCTCTCTTGTTTCCTGCATTTTGCGGCACGACTGAAGTCGTGCCCTGACACAAAGCCGCTGCTTGAGGTTCATGGATTCCCACCCATTTCGCAAAGAACGCGAAATGGATGGGGCACCGAGCGCCCATATCCTGCTTCCGGCTCCAGTAAAAGCGGCTTTTCAACCTGCCCGCTCCACTTGGCAGTAAAACGGCGGCCCCTGTTCCCGAGCCAGGGTCCGCACCGTGCGCAGAAAAGCCCTGGCAGCATAGGAAAGCGTGGCCTGGCGCCGATAGACCAGCCGCAGCACGCGCTTCATTTCCAGCTCATCGACCGGCACACGCACCAGCGTTCCCGCCTCCAGTTCTCTGGCCACGGTCAGATGCGGCACCAGCGCCACGCCATTGCCCATGGCTACAAAGCGCTTGATGGCTTCGATCGTCGGCAGCTCGATGCTCATGTTCAGAGGCGTTCTGTATCGTTGAAAAGCCTCGATCACCTTCCGCCGCAGCGGCGAGGCCACATTATGCGCAATGAATTCCTCTTTGCCCAGTTCGTTGATGGAGACGCGCTCGACCCCGGCCAGCGGATGGCTGGGGCTGACAACGAAAGCCAGGCTGTCGCTGTAAACCGCGATGGTGCGGAACTCGACGGGATCGGGACGGTAGGAGAGCATCCCCATCTCAAAGGTGCGCAGGTTCAGCTCCTGGGGAATGTGCGAAGCCAACATGCGGTGCACGGCGACGTGGATGTGAGGGAACTCCTTGCGGTAGCGGTCGATGGCCGGCAGCAGGTACATACAGGTGTACTCGTTGGCGGCCAGTTGCAACTGTCCCCGCTCCAAGCTTTTCAGCTCGTCCAAGGCGCTGCTGGCCTCGCGGCGCAGGGCCAGCAGACGCAAGGCATAGTCGTGCAGAAGATCTCCGGCGGCGGTCAGCGACCCATCCCGCGAGGCGCGGTCGAAAAGCGTCTCGCCGACCGAAGCCTCCAGCTTGCGGATGACCTGGCTGACGGCCGGCTGGGTGCGGTGCAGCCGCGTGGCCGCGCGCGAGAAGCTGTGCTCCTCGGCCACGGCCAGAAAGGTTTCCAGTTGATGCAGTTCCATGGGAGACTCCAAAGGCAGCTTCCAGCCGCTAGCTTCTAGCTGCTAGCACCGCTTCATGCAGATCCAGAAATGAGACCGGCCAAGCGAGATGAGGAGCAGTCCTGGCCGTATAACCGTCTAGCGCCTAGCAAAACAAGCTGAAAGCTAGAAGCTAGCAGCTTGAAGCTGTCACTTTATTATAAGCATTTCTAATCGATCATAAAAGAATAATAACTTTGCCTTATACGGCGCAATGCGAGACACTGAAAATATTCTTCCGTGGATCCCTTTTGCAGGCAAACCGATGATCTCAAATCACGTCTTCTTTTTTGATACCACGCTGCGCGACGGCGAGCAGTCGCCGGGCTGTAGCATGACAACGCAAGAAAAGCTCACCATGGCGCACGCCCTGGAGGAACTGGGCGTGGACATCATCGAGGCCGGTTTCGCAATGGCTTCGGAGGGCGACTTCGCGGCCATTGCCACCATTACGCAGGCCGTCCGCAAGCCGCGCATAGCGTCTTTGGCCAGGGCCAAGGCCGAGGATATCGAAATGGCGGCCCGCGCCTTGCAGTTTGCCGACCGCGCCCGCATTCACCTGTTTCTGGCTTCCAGCGACCTGCACCTGCAATGCAAGCTGAAGATCAGCCGCCAGGAGGCGCTGGAGCAGACAGGCGAATCGGTGCGGCTGGCGCGCTCGCTGGTGGACGATGTGGAGTTTTCGCCCGAGGACGCCACCCGCTCAAACCGCGATTTTCTGGTCGAGATGGTGCGCGTGGCCATTGAGGCCGGAGCGACCACGATCAATATGCCCGACACGGTGGGCTACTCGACGCCGGAAGAGTACGGCCGCATGTTCGCCGAAGTTCGCGAACGCATTCCGGCCATCGAGGAGGAGGGCATCATCCTTTCCTCGCACTGCCACAACGACTTGGGAATGGCGGTAGCCAATTCGCTGGCCGCAATTCAGAATGGCGCGCGGCAGGTGGAATGCGCCGTGAACGGCATCGGCGAACGCGCTGGGAACGCGGCTCTGGAAGAGATTGCCACGGCGCTTTATGTCCGCGGCGACCACTACGGCGTCTCGACCGGCATCAAACTGAACCAGCTTTATCCGGCCAGCCAAGTGCTGGGCCAGATCATCACCTTCCGCCCGTCGCCAAACAAGGCCATTGTGGGCGACAACGCCTTTGCCCACGAGGCTGGAATTCACCAGCACGGCATGTTGGCCAATCCGCTTTGCTACGAAATCATGACGCCCGCCTTGGTGGGCGCGCCCAGGACGCATCTGGTGCTGGGAAAGCACTCCGGCCATGCTGCCCTGCGGCATCGGCTGGAGCAACTGGGCTTTACGGTCACACGCGAGGATTTGACGCAGATTTACTACCGTTTTGTCGCGCTCGCCGACCGCAAAAAGAACATTTACGACCAGGATCTGATTGGATTGCTGCCGGACGCGATTCGCGAAAAGCGCCGCGAACTGGTTTCCGAGCTTGATTGAGCGGCCCCCGTTTGCGCATAAAGACAAAATAAGGGAAACCTTGTTTTATACTCAAAGAACCAAGAGAAAAGTCAAGAGAGAGAAGACATGAAGCTGAAGATTCTGGTTACTGCCGGCGACGGCGTCGGCCCTGAAGTCACCAACGAAGCAGTTGCGGTACTGAAAGAAGTTGCGTCGGCCTGCGGCCATACGTTTGAGTTCGATGCCAAGCGCATCGGCGGCGTGGCCATTGTGCAGGACGGCACGCCTCTGCCAGCCGAGACGATCGCGGCAGCACTCGACTCGGACGCCGTGCTGCTGGGCGCCGTGGGCGGCAACGAATTCAATTCCATGCCCGCCGACAAGCGGCCCGAAGCAGGACTGCTGGGCATTCGCTCGGCTTTGGGTGGATTTGCCAATCTTCGCCCTGCCTTCGCTTTCAAGGAGCTGGCGGTGAATAGCCCACTGCGGCCAGAGCTGATCGAAGGCGCGGATATTCTGTTTGTGCGCGAGTTGCTGGGCGGACTCTACTTTGGCCAACCGCGCGAGTGGAACAAGGAAAAAGGCGAGGCCTGGAACACCATGCGTTACACCCGCGAGGAAGTTGCCCGCGTGGCCCGCATTGCCTTCCAACTGGCTCAGAAGCGCAAGAAGAAGCTGACCAGCGTGGACAAAGCCAATGTGCTGGAGGTTTCGCAACTGTGGCGCGCCATGGTGAACGAAGTAGCGGCGGAGTTCCCCGACGTCGAGGTGGAGCATCAATATGTCGACGCGATGTCGATGCACCTGATGAACCGCCCGCGCGACTTTGATGTGGTGCTGACGGAAAATCTTTTTGGCGACATTCTGACCGACGAATCCTCCGTGATTACCGGCTCGATGGGCATGTTGCCCTCGGCTTCTCTCGGCGGCAAAGTCAACATTTATGAGCCGGTCCACGGTTCCGCGCCGGACATTGCCGGCAAGGGGCTGGCGAATCCGGTAGGCGCGATTATGAGCGCCGCGCTGCTGCTGCGCCACTCCGCTGGTTTGGAAAAGGAAGCCAAGGCGATTGAAACCGCCGTCCAGAAAGTGCTGGAGCAGGGCTTCCGCACGACGGACCTGGTGCATGGCAAGCCGCAGGGGTTAACCATACTTTCGACCACGGAGATGGGCACGAAGGTGCGCGAAACGGTCAAGCAGCTTCTCGTCAACGCGTAAGTTTGTGGTTCCCAGGTCTCAAAATCGAGACCTGGGGCACCCAGCACTTCTATCGGCGAAATGGGATTGACGGCGGGAGGAAGACACCGCCACGAAAGCCAGAACAAGCTAGCAGCTAGGAGATAAAAGCTAGGAGCTGGCTTCTAAGGAGTTCAATGAGCACTGAACCGAAGACGCTATTTGAAAAGGTCTGGGAGCAGCATGTGGTGGCAGAGCCGAAGGGCGAGCCGACGCTGCTTTACATCGACCTTCAGTTGCTGCACGAGGTCACCTCGCCTCAGGCCTTCGAAGGGCTGAGGCTGGCTGGCCGCAGGGTGCGCCGCCCCGACCGATGTATCGCGACGGTGGACCACAATATTCCCACCACGACCGAAGCAAGGCTCAACATCGTGGATCAGATCGCCGCACGGCAGATCTCCGCGCTGAACAAGAATTGCGCCGACTTTGGCATTGAGCTTTACGGCGTGGACTCGCCGGATCAAGGGGTCGTCCACATCATCGGACCCGAGCAGGGCTTCACCAAGCCGGGCATGACCATCATCTGCGGCGACTCGCACACCGCAACCCACGGCGCTTTCGGCGCACTGGCTTTTGGAACCGGGACCAGCGAAGTGGAGCACGTGCTGGCCACGCAAACCATGCAGCAATCCAAGCCGAAGACCTTCCGCATTTCCGTTGAGGGCGCGCTGCCGAAGGGCGTCACCGCAAAAGATGTAATTCTGGCCATCATCGGCAAGATCGGCACCGACGGCGCGACCGGCTGCGCCATCGAGTACGCAGGCTCGGCGATTCGCTCGCTCTCGATGGAAGGCCGCATGACGGTCTGCAACATGAGCATCGAGGCCGGCGCGCGCACGGGCATGATCGCCCCGGACGAGACGACCTTCGCGTATCTCAAGGGACGTCACAATAGCCCCAAAGGCGCGGATTGGGAGAAGGCCGTCGCCGAATGGAGCAAGCTGCCCACCGACCCCGGCGCGAAGTTTGACCGCGAGCTGACAATTGACGCGACTAAACTCGCGCCGTATGTCAGTTGGGGCACCAGCCCCGGCATGGTTGCGCCGATTACGGCCACGGTGCCCGATCCGGCCTCCGCAAAAACCGAGATTGAGCGCAAGGGCTTTGCACGCGCTCTCGAATACATGGACCTGAAAGCGGGGACACCGCTCAAGAACATTGCAATCAACCGCGTCTTCATTGGCTCCTGCACCAATGGCCGCATTGAGGACATGCGCGCCGCGGCACGCATCGCCAAGGGCTACAAGGTTTCGCCCAAGGTCAACGCGATGGTGGTTCCCGGCTCGCACGAAGTGAAGAAGCTGGCTGAAAAAGAGGGCCTGGACCGCATCTTCATCGAAGCGGGCTTTGAGTGGCGCGAACCGGGCTGCTCGATGTGCCTGGCGATGAACCCCGACGTACTGAAGCCGGGCGAACGCTGCGCCTCGACCAGCAACCGCAACTTTGAAGGCCGCCAAGGACGCGGTAGCCGCACCCATCTGGTCTCGCCGGAGATGGCAGCGGCAGCCGCCATTGCCGGGCACTTTGTCGACATTCGTGACTGGAAAGTAAACGACTTGGCTACGCCGGAGGTGAAGGCCTAATGGAAAAGTTCACAACACTCACTTCGCTTGCCATGCCGCTGGATCGCGCCAACATCGACACCGACCAGATCATTCCGAAGCAGTTTTTGAAGCGCATTGAGCGCACAGGCTACGGAGATTTTCTGTTTTTCGATTGGCGGCAAACGCCGGACGGTAAGCCGGTCGCCAGCTTCGTGCTGAACGATCCGCGCTACAAGGGCGCGCAGATTCTGGTCGCGGGCAAAAACTTCGCCTGCGGATCGAGCCGCGAACACGCTGCCTGGGCGCTTTCCGACTTCGGCTTCCGCGTGGTGATTGCGCCTTCCTTCGCTGACATTTTCTTTTCGAACGCCGGCAAAAACGGCATTGTGCTGGTGAAGCTGAGCGAGGAAGACGTCGCCAAGCTGCTGACGAACGCCAAGACGATTCCCGGCTATCAGCTCACTGTCTCGCTGGAAGAACAGACCGTCAACGACAGTCAGGGCTTCAAGGCAAGCTTCGAGGTGGACCCGTTCCGCCGGTTCTGCCTGCTGGAAGGCTTGGACGACATCGGCCTGACGTTGCGCCACGCGGCGGAACTGGACGCATTTGAAGCCAAGCATGACGAAAAGGTTTGGCTGAGAGCAAGAAGTTAGTTTCTGATCGCGGGATTTTGCACGTTAGAGCTCATGTTTCCCAGGTCCCAGAATCGGGACCTGGGGCACCCAGTTAGTAAATAGTACTTTGTGGCTCGACTCTTTGCTCGACAGGAGACTTTCCATGGGAATCGACGCAAACGCGCACGCATCGAATGCACAACAGACTACGCCCATTCGCCTGACCGGCGCGGAAATCGTCTGGGCCACGCTGGTGGGCGAAGAAGTCACACAGGTCTTCGGCTACCCCGGCGGAGCGATTCTTCCGGTCTACAACGCACTGCGCAAGTTCCCGAATATTCACCACACCCTGGTCCGCCACGAGCAGGGCGCTTCGCACGCGGCCGACGGCTATGCGCGCGCATCAGGCAAGGTCGGCGTCTGCATCGCGACCAGTGGCCCTGGAGCCACGAACCTGGTGACCGGCATTGCCACCGCCATGCTGGATTCGATTCCGGTGGTTTGCATCACGGGCAATGTTTCCAGCAAAGTGCTGGGCACCGACGCGTTTCAGGAAGTGGACATTACCGGCATCACGATCCCGGTGACCAAACATAATTTTCTCATCACCCGCACCGAGGACATTGCCCCGGCGATTCGCTACGCCTTTCAGATCGCCAAGTCCGCCCGCCCCGGGCCGGTGCTGGTCGACATCACCAAGGACGCGCAGCAGGGCTCGGCGATCTTTGACTTTGAAGCCGCCAAGCCGTGCCCGGTGCGTGTGCACCCGATGCGGAAGTTCGATAAACAAGGCCTGGCGGAAGCCGCCGAATTGATCCGCAACGCCAAGCGCCCGGTTCTACTGGCTGGCCACGGCATTATCGAGTCTGGCGCCGAAAAGCAGGTGCTCGCTCTGGCCGAACGCACGCAAATTCCCGTGGCCCTCACGCTGCTGGGACTGGGCGCCTTCCCTGCTTCACACCCGCTCAATCTGGGGATGATGGGCATGCATGGCGAGTCCTGGGTCAACCAGGCCATTCAGGAGTCCGACCTGATCATCGCCTGTGGCATGCGCTTCGATGACCGCGTGACCGGCACAATCCCGACCTTCGCCCCCAAGGCCAAGAAAATTCACATCGAGATCGATCCGGCTGAAGTCAACAAGAACATTGAGGTCGATGTTCCGCTGATCGGCGATCTCGGCGAAATCCTCGAACAACTGCTGCCGCAGATTCCCAGCCACGACGGCGCCGCATGGCTGAAGGTCATCAATGACAGCAAGGGCGCTTCCGCCGTGCGCGACATCAAGAACCTGCCCGACTCGGGGCATCTGTACGCGGCGCACGTCATCAACGACATTTGGCGCATCACGGACGGCAAGGCCATCGTGGTCACCGACGTGGGCCAGCATCAGATGTGGGAGGCGCAGTACTACCACCACGAGCAGCCGCGCACGCTGATCACTTCCGGCGGGCTGGGCACCATGGGATTCGCGCTTCCGGCGGCCATCGGCGCAAAGACGGCCTGTCCGGACAAGGAAGTCTGGGTGATTGCCGGTGACGGCGGCTTTCAGATGACTTCGGCGGAGCTGTGCACCATTGCGCAGGAAAAGATCAAGATCAATATCGCCATCATCAACAATGGATTTCTGGGCATGGTTCGTCAGTGGCAGGAGTTTTTCTACGAGCGCAACTACGAGGCCACTCCCCTGCTTAGCCCGGATTTCGTCAAGCTGGCCGCGGCGCACGGAATTGAGGGCCGCGCCGTTTACACCAGGGCCGAAGTCGAGGCCGCCGTCGAGCAGGCGCGCTCGGCGTCCGGCGCATTCCTGCTGAATTTCATGGTCGAGCAGGAGGACTCGGTCTACCCGATGATTCCCGTCGGCAACGCGCTGCACGAGATGATCCGCCGCCCGGGCAAAAGCCCGCTGGTGCAATCGCCGGAAGACGAGTAAGACAGTTGACAGTTATTAGCTAACAGCTAACAGTTTGAGAAACCAGGAGAACCGTTAACTGTTAGCTGACCACTGGAGGAACCATGCTGCATACATTCGTTGCTTACGTGGAAGACCGGCCGGGCGTGCTGACGCGCGTGGCCTCTCTGTTTCGCCGCCTGAATATCAACATCAGCTCGCTGACCGTGGGCCGTAGCGAGCGTGCGGCGTTCTCACGCATGACCATTGTCTGCGAGGCTTCGGCCGAGGCAGGGCACCGCATCCGGGCCAGTTTGTATAAACTGGAAAATGTAGTCGATGTGGACGACATCGCCCAAGCGCCGTCGGTGACCCGCGAACTGGCGCTCATCAAGGTGGCCGCCACGCCTCACAGCCGTTCGCAGATCTTCGAGCTGGTCGAGGTTTTCCGCGCCCGCATCGTAGATCTGGCATCGGAGTCGCTGACCATTGAAATGACCGGCGTGGAAAGCAAGATTGAAGGGCTCATTCAGGTACTCAGCGAAAGCGATGGAAGGATTCTGGAAATCTGCCGCAGTGGCAAGATGACCATGCGCCGCGGCCACCATACCAGCCGAGTCGTGAAAGCCATGGTTGAAACTGCGGCCAGCCAACCCGAGGCCGAAGAACAAGCCGCGGAAGATTTTGAAGAAGGCGCCGGCGAACTTGGATAATCCCGCCCGGCAAGCGGCCGGCCCCATGAACAGGAAACAACCTTAACCCGTACGCAAAGGAGAACCAAGAAAATTATGGCAAAGATGTATTACGACAAGGATGCCGATCTTTCCCTCATCCAAGCAAAGAAGGTGGCCATCATCGGCTACGGCTCCCAGGGGCACACACACGCCCTCAACCTCAAAGACTCCGGCGTTCAAGTGAAGGTTGGCCTCCAGCCCACCTCGAAGTCCATCGTCAAGGCGCAGAAGGCCGGTTTGGAAGTCGTCACCCCCGCCGAAGCCACCAAGTGGGCCGATGTGGTCATGATCCTGACCCCCGACCAGTCGCAGGCCCAGCTCTATGCCGCCGAGATCGGTCCGAACCTCAAGCCCGGCAGCCTGCTGATGTTTGCCCACGGCTTCAATATCAACTACAAGACCATCGTGCCCCCCAAGACGGTCGACGTAGGCATGGCGGCCCCGAAGGCCCCGGGCCATCGCGTCCGCGAGGTCTTCGTTGAAGGCGGCGGCGTCCCGGGACTGATCGCCGTTGAGCAGGATGCGACCGGCAATGCGCACGCACTGACGCTCAGCTACCTAAAGGGCATCGGCTGCACCCGCGCCGGAGTGATGGAAACGACCTTCAAGGACGAGACCGAGACCGATTTGTTCGGCGAGCAGGCCGTGCTTTGCGGCGGCGTCAGCGCCCTGATCAAAGCGGGCTTTGACACCCTGGTCGAGGCCGGCTACCAGCCGGAGAACGCCTACTTCGAGTGCCTGCACGAGCTCAAGCTGATCGTCGATTTGATCTATCGCGGCGGCCTGTCCTACATGCGCTACTCGATCAGCGACACGGCCGAGTGGGGCGACTACGTCTCCGGACCGCGCATCATCGGCGAAGAGAGCAAGAAGGCCATGAAGCAGGTCCTCAAGGAAATCCAGGACGGAACCTTTGCCAAGGCTTTCCTGGCCGACCAGAACTCCGGCCGCAAGAAGTTCCTCGCCCTGCGCGAGGAAGCAACTCATAGCCAGATCGAAGAAGTGGGCAAGGAACTCCGCTCGCAGATGGCCTTCATCGATCCGATCACCGTGGAAGAAAGCAAGAAGACCGTCTAACTTCTGCTTCAATCAAGCAAGAACGCCAGGCAGCTTCAGGCTGCCCGGCGTTCTTTTTGGTAGGCGGGTTCTTCTTGCCGAGAGACGAAACTTACTGCGGACTGTTCCCTTCCGCTGCTGGCAGGATACGGGATGTGGAAACGAATTTGCGATAATTGTATAAAGTATGATCGCTGACTGCGCGATAGACATTCTTGTTCTTGACCGGCAAGATAAACTCGAGATGATCCTCCGTAGTGAGCCGTACGCCGTTCATGTAGGTGAAGTTCGCCCATCCCTTCGAGCCGCGCAGGATATCTACTTCATCACCCAGCAGGTCAAATTCTTCATGCAGGAGTTCGCTTTTTTGCGGGTCCAGCCAGAGACGCAGGTGTTGCCTGGGAGCATCGGCGATCGTTCCCAATGGCATGGCGTCGATGAGCAGGCATGCACGACCGCCAAATTGTGTATGCGCAACGACGGTGGAATGATATTTTGTGACAAGATCTTCAAATCTGGACGAAAGCTTCGTGTATCTGGAATGCATTAACTTGGCACGAGCAGCACCATCCAGTGCGGTTCGTTCGCGCACAGCATCATCGTAGCGTTTCTGCTCGTCCGCCAAGGCCTGACCGGCGAGAGGCTTGCCGTTGACCTCCACCAGACGCTGGTACTCCAAGTCGGCGATATAGATAACCTCGTAAAGACGCGTGATCTCTGAGATCAGCTTGCCTTCCTGATTGAAGTTCTGCGAGTGCTCCCGCATAAAATAAGTGAAGCGCATCTTCACGTTGTCAGGCGGGATTTTTTCAATCGCAGCCCGGAGGATTGGCGTCGCATCTGGATCGGTTTGGCTGAACAGGAAAGGGCCAATAAGAACGGATAGTACGGCAAGAACCGCCAGACGAGCTGTTTTCACTCGAAGGATTGTCATGCGCCATTCTAAAAGCATCTTGGTTCACGCAGCCGGACCTTCAAGCAAAAAAGCACCCCCGAAGAACCATTTTTCTTCGAAGGCGATTGCGCGGCACAAATTAGAAGGGAACCAGTAGCTGGCACTGGAGGTCGATAGCACACGGCTACTGGTGATCCCTGCATAAACGAAGCAAGCTGCGGCTTCCCCTTTCCACGGCTACTTCGTGTCGCCCGGCTCTAAGAAAACATTTTTTACGTGCTTTCCGAACCGTGTTGACAAAATGGAGTTTCTTCTCATAGACGCAGCATAGTCCGTGACCGTCGTCACAGGGCCATGTATCAGACACACAACTCTCCTCTATGCATGAAACCATTTACCTTTGCGGCCCCGCTGTCCAATTCTGAACACCTTGCAGAAAAAGTCTGTTCGCACCGCGCAGAAATCGTTTTCTATCAAGAACAGAGGAAGAAGATTGACAAACCGCTCCCAAACTTTGAAAATCGGAGATTCAGTCCCTTCGAGGTAGACATTCCTGTGACAGCTCTTTTGAAGACAAATCTGGGCGCGACGCCCCTGCTCGGCCAGGGCAAGGTGCGCGACTTGTATGCGGTGGACGATGCGCTGCTACTGGTGGCCACCGACCGCATTTCTGCTTTTGATCACGTATTGGGCACGGGCATTCCGGGCAAGGGCAAGATCCTGACCCAAATTTCCCTGTTCTGGTTCGACCTGCTGAAGGATCTGGTTCCCAACCACCTGATCACGGCCGAGGTGAGCGAATATCCCGCTTCCTTGCAACCCTATGCCGACCAACTGGAAGGCCGGTCGATGCTGGTCAAGCGGGCCAAGATGTTTCCCGTGGAGTGCGTGGTGCGCGGCTACCTGACCGGGTCGGGATTGAAGGAATACCGGGCCAGCGCGACCGTCTGCGGCATTCCGCTGCCCGCAGGGCTGGTGGATGGATCGCGGCTGCCGGAGCCGCTGTATACGCCCTCGACCAAGGGCGAGGTGGGGACACACGACGAGAACATCGGCTATGACGCAACCGAGGCGCTGGTAGGCGCTACGGGCGCCGCCGAACTGCGCCGGCTGACGCTGACCATCTACAAAAAGGCCGCGCTGCATGCGGAGTCTCGCGGCCTGATTCTGGCCGACACAAAATTCGAGTTTGGCAGAACCTCCGATGGAATCATTCTGGCCGACGAAGTGCTGACGCCGGACTCCTCGCGCTTCTGGGATGCCGCGGCGTGGAAGCCGGGCGGCGCGCAGCCTTCATTCGACAAACAGTTCGTGCGCGACTATCTTGAATCCATCCACTGGAACAAGCAGGCGCCCGCGCCGGAGCTGCCGGACGATGTGGTGGAGCGCACACAGGCCAAATATCTTGAGGCCTTCCGCCGCTTGACGGGGCGGGATTTGAATTTGTAGGGCCGAGGCGAAATGCGGCATGGAGCTGGTTGACTGGGCGATCGTGTTGGTCATGGTGCTGGCCGTGCTCGGAGGGCTTGTCCAGGGATTTTTTCGCTCCTTCTTCGCGCTCGGTGGTTTGTTGCTGGGCGTGGCACTGGCGGCTTGGAACTACGGCCTGATTGCGGCGGTGCTTTTGCCGCTGGTACGCGTCGAGGCCGTGGCCAATGCAGTTGGGGCCTTGCTGATTGCGCTTTTTGTCATGGGACTGGCTGGATTTGCCGGCAGCCTTCTGACCCGGGCGATTCACTGGATGGGGCTCGGTTTCCTGAACAAGATCGCCGGAGCGGTCTTTGGCTTTTTTCAGGGCGCGTTGCTGGTAACGCTGTTCATTCTGGTCACCGTGGCCTTTTTTCCGAGAGCCCACTGGCTGGCAGAAGCCCGGCTGCCCAGATTGTTTTTCGGGGCCTGTCACTTGAGCACGCGCATGAGCCCCGCGGATCTGGCGGCGCGCGTGCAAGAGAGACTCAAGATGTTGGAAGAAGAATCACCGCGGTGGATGCACCCCGAAGAGCGCAAATCGATTTAAAGTAGGACGCCGACCGGGGAAATATGGAAAACTATTCAAGCAAGCAGAGGTGAACGTGAGACGAGAACTGGACAGCCTGGTGACGCAAATGCACTCTAGCGGCGTAAGCTACGACGCCGCTGTACGCGAGTTCAAGAGGCAATACCTGCGCGAAGTTTTGGTGGCACACCGGGGAAACCAGTGTAAGGCGGCCGAAGAGTTGGGGATGCATCGCAACACGCTGAGCCGCACCATGGCGGAGCTGGGACTGAATCTGTCGGAAGTGCGCGCTGGCCTGAGGCGTCCGCCACGCAGCGAACGCCCGGTCTATAGCACGGTTCGCCAGATCTATCGCCAGGGATGACGGAGCTTTGGCTCTTGAAGAATGATGGCGCGGATCGAATCCTGTGATCGCTATCCGATCACAGGATTGTTTCATCCAGGCGCCCGTTGCATCGGCGCCCCGGTCGTGCTTTTCTATGCGGTGGGCACCGAGTGATTTCCGGCTTTGTAGAAAACGTGAATTTTTTGATTTCTGTCTGCAAGCAGATTTGCCTTCGTGCACGTCTTCTATAGAGCGCTGGATTTCGCACGCCAGTAAGCTTGGCCGGTAAACTGAAGATATGCAAACAGCCCCACAGACCCCTGAAGCGCGTGTGCACCTGGAGCCAGGCTTTGCCTGGGACGAGCAGGACGCCTATCTATTCGACATCGACGGCACGCTGCTGCGCGATACCGACAGGATTCATTACAACTCCTTCGCCTCCAGCATCCAACGGGTCACGGGGCTTCAGGTCACGCTGGACGGCGTTTCGGTTCACGGCAGCACGGATACGGCGATTCTGCGCGATGCCTGCAACCAGGCGGGAATTTCCTCCGAGATCTTGGAGCCGCAGTGGACTGCCATTCTGGAGGCCATGTGCCAGACGGTCGCCGAGCAGCGGCATGAGCTGAAACTGAGGCTGATGCCGGGCGTGGAAGACGTGCTGCGCCACCTGGCGCGGAAGGGCGCATTGCTGGGCGTGGCCACCGGCAACCTGAAGGCCATCGGCCTGATCAAGATCGAAGAGGCGGGACTGCGCCAGTGGTTCCGGTTTGGCGGCTTCAGCGACCACCACCCCATTCGCTCGGAACTGATTGGCAACGCCGTGCGCAAGGCCAGAGAAATGGCCGGAGCCGATGCTCGCGTCTGCGTGGTTGGCGATACGCCGCGCGACATCAAGGCGGCGCGCGCCAACCAACTGCCGGTGATTGCCGTCGCCACCGGCCACTACAGCTTCGATGCCCTGCTCGCGCTCAAGCCGGATGCCTGCGCCACTTCGCTGGCCGATTTGCTGGCGCACCCGCAGGTCGCGCCGTGAAGACACATCGCGTCATTCGATTCAGTCCACTGTTCAGGCCGCGGAGAGACTTCTGGACGGCCGTTTTGTTGCTGGCGATCTTTCCCGGCTCCGTCCTGGCCCAAGCGGCGGCTCCGGTTGCGCAAAGCACGCCAACGCCGGCACAGCCCACGCAAAGCCCAGCTTTAACGGCTGCTTCATTCAAGGACAAACAACCCCAGAGCGCCGAGCCGGTTCGCAGTGCAGACCGGCGGCGGGCCGCCAAGCTCTACCTTGCAGCCAGCAAGCTCTTTGAGAAGGGGCAGTTTGAAAAAGCCCTGCGCGGCTATGAGCAAGCGGCCAAGCTTGACCCGAGCAATCGCGACTACCCGCTGGCGGCAAGCGTCGCCCGCAGTCACGCGGTCACAGCGCTGGTTCAGGCCGCGGCCAAGGACAGGGTGCGCGGCGACAAGGCATCCGCACGCGCGGCCCTGGCGCATGGGCTCGAGCTGGAACCCCAGAATCCCCAGGCAAGCGAACACTTGTATGAACTGGGAGACGATGCGCTGCTGGAGCAATCCAGGCCACTCTACGAACAGGGCGCGGGATTGATCGGCGAGAGCGCCCTGCTAGCGCCGGAGGCTACCACCCACAGCTTTCACCTGCGCAGCGATCAACGCCAGATCATCCGGCAAGTCTTCAAGGCTTACGGGATTGAAACCACCATGGACAATAGCGTGCGCTCCATCCAGATCCGGCTGGATTTGGATGACGCGGGTTTCGAGCAGGCGGCGCACATCCTGCAGTTGGAGACCAAGACCTTCTACGTTCCGCTGGACGCGCACCGCGCGCTGGTGGCCAGCGACAACAAGGGCAACCGCGACGAATTCATGCGCCAAAGCCTGGAGACGGTCTCTCTGTCCGGACTACCCCAGACGGAGATGACCGAGGTGGGCAATCTGGCCAAGAACGTCTTCGACATACGCGAAGCGGCGGTCAATCTCACCTCCGGAACGATCACCCTGCGCGCGCCGGACCAAACCCTGAACGCCTTCAACGCCACAATGCACGAACTGCTTCAGGGCAAGAGCCAGGTGGTGCTTCAGGTGCGCATCATCCAGCTTGCGCGCACAAACACGCGTGACACCGGGGTCCAGTTGCCGCAAAGTATGCAAGTCTTCAATGTTGCCGCGGAAGCGGAATCCGTCTTCAGTGCGAACCAAAGCACAATCGAAGAGATCATTTCCTCCGGGCTGGCCTCTTCTAGTGACTACATGACGATTCTTGGCATTCTCATCGCCGCCGGCGACGTCACGAATTCCCCGCTTTCCAGCGGATTCGCCACCTTTGGCGGCTCACTGACCAACTGCAGCAGCACCAGCAGCGTATTCACCTGCAGCGGTGCTCTGACAACATTTGGACTGACCCCAGGCACGACCACGCTCAACCTGAATCTGAACTCCTCGGAGTCGCGCGAACTGGATGATCTGCAGTTGCGCCTGGGCGATGGCGAGGCCGCGATCGTGCGCAGCGGCACCCGCTATCCCATCCAGACCTCTTCGTACTCGAACATCGCAACCAGCACCTCCGCGCTGGCCGGGCTGACCAGCGCGGGATCCAGCAGCAGCCTGGCCTCGTTGCTGGCTAGCTACACCAGCAGCGGTTCAACAATTCCACAGGTCGAGTATCAGGATCTGGGCCTGACTCTGAAAGCGACCCCCAAGGTACTGCGCAACGAGACGGTCGCGCTCACTCTCGACCTGGAAATCAAAGCCTTGTCCGGAAGCTCGATCAGTGACAATCCGATTCTCGACAATGACAGCTATTCCGGCGTGGTGACACTGAAGCAGGGCGAGACCACGATGCTGATGAGCAATCTGAGCAAAACGCAGAGCCGCGCCGTCAGCGGCACGCCGGGAATCAGCGAGGTTCCCGGGCTGAACGATCTGACTGGCAAGGACACAGAAAAAAACTATGCAACGCTGTTGGTCGTCATCACGCCTCACGTGATCCGCGGCACACAGGCAGCCGGTCACACACCGATGATCAGGATTGACCGGGGGCAAATGGGGCACTAGGTCTCTGGCAAGGTAAAGAAGTTCCATCGAGTTCGTGGATCCCCGGTCTCAAAATCGAGACCGGGGGCACCCGATGGTGATACAGCTTCAAGCTGTCGGAGCCCCAGAGGCATGGACTGCCACCCTAGGCGCAAGATTGTCAAAACGCAGGTTCTTCGACTTCCTCCGCTGCGCTCCGGTCGCTCAGGATGACAGCGCCGAGGATGGGGCACCCAGTTCCAGCAGTTTCGAATTCCCGGCGCAAAACAAAACCCCAAGGCAAGTGCAATTCCTCTGATCGGAATCGCACTTGCCCTGGGGCTTTCTGTCTTCCCTTGCCTGGCCCGGTTCGAAGCCAGTCCTACTCGGCCACGCCGTCCAGCTTTGCCTGGTAGGCGACGATTTTCTTGATGACATCGTAGGGAATGTTTGCGGGGAACGGCCGGCCGTTGACCACCAGCGTAGGCGTCTGATTGATGCTCAAATCCTTCGCCAGCTTGATGGAAGCCTGTACGGCATCAACGGTGGCGGGAGTGATCGCGCAAGCATCGATCTTGGCCGGATCGAGGCCCGCCTTGGTCACGGCGCTGTTCAGCGTCATCGTGGCACCATCGGCGGTCGCCAAGCCCTCCTGACCATCAAAGACGGTCGCCGCGAAGGTAAAGAAGGCATTGCTGCCACCCTGCTTATTCACGCAGACGCCATAGGCCGCCGCACGCATGGCTTCGGAATGGATGCTGGTCAGCGGAAAGAGCTGAAAGACGATGCGGGCCTTGGGGAAATCCACGGCCAGCTTATCCATGTTGGCCTGCGCATCCTTGCAATGGGGGCACTGGAAGTCGGCAAATTCGACAATCTCCAAATCCTTCACCGCCGATCCGCGATAAGGGCCATCCGCACGTTTCTGAAGATCGGCGCGCGCCTCCGCATAGGGCTTGGCGCCGAAGGAAATGATGTCATCGCCGATAAAAGCGTGCTTTCCGTCGGGAAGAGAGAAGAACTGCGCCACCATCGGCTTCTGTTTGCCGCTCTTGTCGCCGACCAGAATCACAATCTTGCTGACGCCTTCCACGGGCGTCTTCTGGATGGCCTGAACCTGCCAAAAGCGGTTCTCATCGTATCCCCAACTAACATGCAGGAAAGCGTCAATGGTTTCCTTGGTGGGCGTGGAGGCGGTGAAGTTCTCCGGATTCGGCTTGGGAAAAACGGGCGCTGCAACGGGCGCCGGCCCGGACGGAGCGGCGGCAGACGGCTCTTGCGCGAGCGCTGCCGGAACATTCTGCTGGGCGGCGGCCTGGTACACCGTCATAGACAAAGCGGCAAGCGCACATGCGCTGGCAAAACGAACGGACAGACGTGTCAAGCTGTTTCTCCTTAAACTGCGGGAAGACTCCCGCTTTCTAGCTTATACCTGAACTTTGACGGCGATGGGAAACCTGCGGCCCATGCCAAACGACTTGGAAGTCACCTTCAGAACCGGCGCGGCCTGCTGGCGTTTGTACTCGCTGCGCTCGACCAGCCGCACCACATGCTGAACGAGCTCCAAGGGAAATCCATGCGCCTGGACGATCTGCTCCGGAGTCTCGTAGCGCTCGACGTAGGCCTCAAGAATGGGATCGAGAATCTCGTAGGGCGGCAGCGAGTCCGTGTCCTTCTGGTCCGGCCGCAATTCGGCCGAAGGCGGCTTTTCCAGAATCGCCTGGGGAATCACCTCGCCATTCCGATTCAGCCAATGGCAGACAGCATAGACGCGCGTCTTCACCAGGTCGCCAATCACCGCCAGCGCGCCAACCATGTCGCCGTAGAGCGTGCAATAGCCCATGGCCATCTCCGACTTGTTGCCGGTGGTCAGCACCAGCGCGGAAAACTTGTTGGAAAGAGCCATCAGCAGGTTGCCGCGAATCCGGGACTGAATATTTTCCTCGGTCGTGTCCGGCTTCGTGCCCGCGAATTGCGGCGCCAGGGCGCGGGTGAACTCCTCGAAGAGGCCGCTGATGCCAATCACTTCAAAACGAATGCCGAGGTTGGCAGCCAACTGGCGGCTGTCGTCGATGGAGCCGGTCGAGGAGTAAGGGCTGGGCATGCCGATGGCGAGCACGTTTTCCGCGCCCAGGGCATCGGTGGCGATGGCCGCCACCAGCGCGGAGTCGATTCCACCGCTAAGGCCCACCAGCACCTTCTTGAAACCGCACTTGCGCACATAATCGCGCGTACCGAGGACCAGAGCGCGGTACGCGGCCTCGGTGTCGTCGTCCTGCGGCGCGGGCACGACTGGCGCATCAAACGGATCGACCACGACCAGATCCTCTTGGAAAGAAGCGGCCTGGGCGATCAGCTCGCCATTTGCATTGAGGGCCAGCGAGGAGCCGTCGAAAATCAGGCTGTCGTTGCCGCCCACCTGGTTCGATATGAGCACCGGCACGCCGTCGCGGCGGGCCATGGCAGACAGCATCCGGCGGCGCACGGCGCGCTTGCCGTGCCAGAAGGGCGACGAAGACAGATTGATATGCACGCCGGGCTTCTGGCGCATCAGTTCTTCAACCGGATCGACGGCATACCGGCGGCGAGGCCAGAAATCCTTGTCGTTCCAAGCATCCTCGCAAATGGTAATGGCTAGCCGGAGGCCATCCAGCTCGACCACCCGCTGGGGTTGCGACGACGCAAAGTATCGCTGTTCGTCGAAGACATCGTAGAAGGGCAAAAGGCGCTTGTGCTGCTCCAGCAGCAGACGTCCGCCATCCAGCAGAACGGCGGCGTTGACGGCGGGTTTCCCGCTCTCTTTCCCAGTCGGCAAGGCCACGCCCGCCAACACGGCCGTGGACAGATCGCGAGTGGCCGCGGCCAGTTCATCGACAGCCGTGCGACAGCGCGCCAGGAAGCTCGGCTTTTCAAGAAAGTCAGCGGGAGGATAGCCGCAAATCGCCAACTCGGAAAACACGGTCAGACGCGCTCCCGCGGCGGCGGCGCGACGGCTGGTGACGACCATCTTCTCAAGATTTCCGCTGAAATCCCCGACAGTTGGGTTGATCTGGGCCAGTGCGATCTTCACTCTTCCAGTTTAATCCACCAAAATGCAAACAGGCCGCCACGGGGCGGCCCATCGGGATCGAAGAATGAAGAAAGGGCTAAGAACCTGTACCGGCAAAAACCACGCCAATGGTGCGCAGAATGATTTGGAAATCCAGCCAGATGCTCCAGTTTTCAATGTAAGTCATATCCAACGAAATATAGCTGTCGAACGAGGGATCCTGGCGAGCCTGCACCTGCCACAGGCCGGTAATGCCGGGAGTCACGTCAAGCCGGCGCAGATAACTCAGTTTGTACTCACGCACCTCGCTGCCGATGGGCGGCCGAGGCCCCACCACGCTCATGTCGCCGCGCAGCACATTGAAGAACTGCGGAAGCTCGTCCAGCGAATATTTGCGCAACCACCGGCCCAGCCTTGTGATGCGCGGATCGTCGGTAATCTTGAACAGCACGCCGTCGCGCTCATTTCTGTCGATCAGCTTGGCGCGCTGTTTTTCCGCGTCAGAAACCATGGTCCTGAACTTGATGCAGCGGAAGACACGGCCTTTTTTGCCGATGCGGTTTGAAAGATAGAAGACCGGCCCAGGGGAATCCAGCTTGATGGCGATGGCGGTGACCAGCAGAAACGGCGAAGAAGCAATCAGCGCCAGGATCGAAAAGACAATGTCCAATGCGCGCTTGAGCAGCAGCCTGACCTCTGGCGCTTGACCGCAATGCAGCGGAATTGTTGGGAAATGACCGACGTATTCGATGGAGCTGTTCCAGGTCAGGCCATCGTACATATCGGGAACAAGGCGCAAATCCACGCCATGAGCGCGAGCCTGCGCGAGAATCTCCTGAACGACGCTGCTTTCGCAGGGCGCGGTGAAGAAGATCTCATCCACAAACCGCTTGCGGGCCTGCTGAAAAAGCGTATCGAGAGTGCCAACCAGGTCGCTGGAAACTGCGGTAGAAACAGGGCCGGAGCCGGGAAAATCGATGAAGCCCTTAAAGGTGTATCCCAGATGGCGGAGGTTCTTCATGTGATCACGCAGAGCGCGCGCCTCCGGTCCGGTGCCCACGATCAGCACATTGCGCGTTCCCACCCCACGCTTGAAGTTGCGATAGAGCAGGAGGCGATAGATCAGGCGGCGCAGGCAGAGGGCAACGGTGACCAGCCCGATCATCACCAGAACAATGGCGCGGGAAACGTCTTCGGCATGCACCAGGTAAAGTGCGCCGGTCAGCAGCAGGCCGGATGTAAGGCAGGCCTGCAGGCTGTAGCTTTGCTCCTGGAGGATGCTCTTAATCCGCGTAGGCGAATACAAATTCAACCGCCGGCTGGTGACGATCAACGCCATGGTGAAGCCACATAAAAAAGCCAGCAGTATCCCCAGGGAACGGCCATGGATCAATGTGCCGTGCCATAACTCTCTTGCGGCTACCAACGGCCCTTTTTGCACCTTATAAAGAATGGCAATCGCCGCGGATGCGACAACCGTCACAGCATCAATGAACATCCAGAACTTGGCCTTGCCCCGCGAACCACGCACGGCATCCGCCGGCTGCTGTCCAGCCCATTCCTGCGAGTTCGATGACGGCTCCGAAGCGATCGCTCTTTGCCAATAATCCGATGTTGCCATAGGCGCTTCGCAGACCTCAAAAGACACCCTGCAAAAATGCAGGAATCAACTTCGCGCGGGAACGCAAAGCAAAAGCAAAAAATGCAGGTGCGACGGAATTCGAATCAATGCTTTGCATCAACCGCAATCCCAGGATGCAAATCAGAAAGCGACACGCATCCTTCGCTTGGGATGCCCCTGCCAGTCATGGCTGTCATTCCAAACAGCACTGCGCGATATACCCACAGGATGGATCTCGTCTGAGCAGACTGGATCTGATTCCGCCAGATCCAGTCTGACTCTCCCATCTTCAGGACATAGGACGACGCCTATGACCCGATGTCAAAATCTGAGGATATTTGAATCTATAATCGCCCGGCTGCTGAAAAAAGGCAAGTGGAATCGTATCAGCATGATCACGAAGGAATCGATTGTCGTTACTAATTAGCTGGACTTCTCTTCCGAAGGTAATTCGTAAGCGTCCAGGGTAAGGAATTGCTGAATATTCGGGTCGGAAGAAGCCATAAAGTCCTTGAGCGGGCCGAAAAAGAGCGCCCGGCCCTGGTGGAGGAAAAGCACCAGGTCGGCAAGGCGTTCGGCAAAGCGCATGTCATGCGTCACCACAATGCTGGTGAATCCGAGCTGGCGCTTGAGCCGCTGGATGAGGTCGCCAAGGTGGCGGTTGATGATGGGATCGACCATGGTCGTTGGCTCGTCATAGAGCACGACATCCGGCTGCGCGGCCAGGGCGCGGGCAATGGCCACGGCGCGCTTGCGGCCGGTCGAGAGGCTGGCCGGCAGAACATCCACGACATCCTCGGCTCCGACCAGACCGATCAATTTATCGACCAACTCCTGCACCTGATCCTCGTCCAGGTCGCCGCGCTCCCTGAGCGGAAAGGCCACGTTTTCGCGCACGCTCATCGAGTCAAAGAGCGCGCCGTTCTGGAAGACCATGGTGACGCGCTTACGGATGGCCATCATGCCCTCTTCGTCCATGCCGGTGATCTCCTGGCCTTCGACGCAAATGGAGCCTGAATCCGGTTTGAGGAAGCCCATCAACATGCGCAGGGCGACGGATTTCCCCACGCCGCTGCGGCCCAGGATGCAGAGCGTCTGGCCACGGTTGACATAAAAGCTCAGGTCGTTCAGCACGACACGGCCATCGAAAGAGATGCCGACATGGTTGAAGGCGATGATCCGCTCCGGCAGCGAACCAGCAGCCTCGGCCGGCGTTTCGCGATCGCCGACGCCGGTTTGGGCCAGCATCTCGGACAACTCCGCATTGGAAGGTACGCCTGACATTTCTATAGATTTAGATTACGCGATTGGGCGCGCAACCGCGTTGTTCTATACACAAAACCCCGAAAATCATCTGCAAGGTTTTGAAAATAAAAATAGGGGGGAGGGGGTATGCAGCGGACTGGTTGGAGCGCAACTTCCTTTTTCTATGGTGCGCTGCTGAAGGGAAATGATCTGCAAACGCCTGGGGACAACGCGTTCGAGCGAAACCAGAGCCCCTGTAGGTCTCTGACAGGATGAAAAAGTTCCATTGAGTTGATGGATCCCAGGTCTCAAATTCGAGACCGGGGGCACGCAATCATGGTACGGAATTAAGCTGTCAAAGACCGAGCAACTTAGCGTGGCATCGCAGTTTCTTTCATGCGCTACGGCCGGGAAGCGGCCTGCTCGGCGGCCAGCGTCTTTTCCGCCCAGCCTTCATAGGTCAACTGCGAACGAAGCGTTTCCCAATCGCTTGCCGGAAGCACCATCAGTTTGTCGCGCTCGACGCCCGGCAGCGAACCGCCAAGCGCCCGTAAACCGCCCTCGCGATCCTCCCGCTGATAGTTCTTTGGAATGAAAACGCCGTTGGCTGTGGCCCAATCGCCGATGCGAGTCTCCTGCCGTTTGGCAATCGTCGCGGCATTCCAGTTGGCAAAGTGAATCTGCTGGTTGAGCCAGAGGACTCCGGCACGCTCGACCCACGCCGGACGATGGCCCCGGCCCGCATCAACATGCGTCGTGAAGAGATTGCGGTCACTCTTTCGCAGGGCAATCGCCTGCGCGCGGAGGCTCGCGAACCACTCTGGGCTGCGGTGCGGAATGTCCATCACTTCATCTACCGAGCCATTCTCGACCAGCATCGGGCCACGATCCGCGTTCAAGGCGTAGATGACGGCTCCGCGCATATGAGGAGCGTCTCCCAGGACGCGCAGAGCCCTCCAGGGCGGCGTCTGGCAGGGCAACCGGCCGCCATCAAAGGTTTTCCCGCCATCCTGCTCGTCGTCATAGGTTCCGCCGCCGCTCAGCAAAACCGCGTGGATGCGCGGATCGATGGCCCCGGCAATGCCGCTGATGAACGCGCCCATGGAGTAGCCCAGCACCGCGATCCGGCGCGAGTCGACCTCCGGCCTCTGGTTCAAATAGGTCACGGCCTGCATCAGGTCGACCTGCATCAAGCCGGCCAACCGCTGTCCCCAATCGCCCGCTGGAATGCCCGCGGGAGTTTGCACGATCCGGTCATGCGACCCGGCCTGGGACTTCTTCTCGATGTTCCTTTCGCCCTCGCCAATCGGGTCGTAGGTGACGACCTCCGCACCCGCCTGGGCGAACATCATCCCCGAATAGAAGGCATACCAACTGAACTTGTCGGCGCCGTGCCCGTTGACGATGACGATGCCCGGCAGCTTGACGCCCCGGCGCTGGCCGGTCCAGTGCCGGGGCCGGTAGACGATGGCCGGAACCAGCATTCCGCTGGCGGTTCGATAGGTCACGCGATCCGCGATGACGCCCTGCACCGGCGAAAAGCTGGACCATGTTTTTGCTTCCAGCGGCGGCAGCTGATCCGGAACATAGAGCGTTTTCTTGATCTGTTTCCGCCATTGCCCAGACAAGTGCGAGTAATCTTCCACGGCCTGCGCCGTCAGAATTCCGCCTGAAAGAACAGCAAAAAACGCTCCAAGCAGCAGGGTGTTGCGAATGCCTATCAACTTCATTCCGATTGCCTCTTCCCCTTGCATTTTCTCACGGCAACGGATGCACGCTTCGCGCTCTTGATCCGGCACACTCGCTGCTTACGGCCGCCTACGCCACGCATTCTGCGTGGAGGTCGCGCTGGCGGCGAATCCGTCCGCCGATCTTTCGGCCAATCCAAACAAGAGTCGCACTGGCGATGAGAAGGCACAGCCCTTCGACCGGATAGCGGAAGCGCGAAGCCCCCCAGAAGATCAGCGCGGTCAAGGCGAAGTGAAGCACCCCCAGATGGAGAAGCCAAGCTGGATTGCCCGTCCTCAAAAACCAGATTGCCATGGGAAAGAAACCAAGCGCCAGAAGAATCAAAACCGGCCCCCAGGAAACCATCATGCCAATGCGGAAAAGCCGCGGGCTTTCCGGCTGCAGAAAGGGAGTCCAGGAGCGCCGGAAGCGCGATTCGACCAGATACCACCACTTATCCGGATGACTGCGCGCCCACTGCATGGCCAAATGAGTCTCGACATGATCGCGGACCAATTCGTTGTTGGGAGCGATGATCTGCGCCCGGTACTCGGGAAGTTCGGAGGTCGGATAGACCCAGTAGCCATAGTAGAGAGGGTCGGTGGCGATGACCCGGTTGTAACTGCCGAGCGCGACATCTCCGCCGCCTGTTTCAAAGGGAATGAAGGCGTGAAAGACCGCATAGTTGCGCAGGATCCAGGGCGTCAGCACGGCCACGGCCACAAAGGAGATGGCCAGGCCGCGAAGCATCAGCCGGGGCGTCTTGCGGAATTGCCAGACGGACCACGGAACAAGCAGCGCAACCATAATGACCGCGTTTCCCCGGGTCAGCATGGCGAAACCGAGCAGAAGGCCCGCGGCAATCGAGCGCGGCCAGCTTGGCTGCTCGGCAAAGCGCAGCGAAAGCCAGAGGAAGCCGCAGAACAGAAAAGTGTAGAGCGGCTCCGATCCCAGTTGACTCGAATACTGAAGGGCGGTCGGCCAAAGCGCGTAGAGGGCAACGGCCAGAAACGTGACCGTGCGGCCAGAGCATTGGCGCCCGATGCCGTAGAGAAACAGAATCGCGAACGTGTCCAGAAGGCACTGGGAAATCCGCACGGCGCCGTAGCGATGTCCAAAGAGCTTGAACAGGCCTGCCCAGAGCAGCGACGTTCCCGGCACGCGATAGGCGGTCGGATGCTGCAAGGATCTTCCGTCGGGGCCTTTCACGTCGGGACTGACGCCGCTGAAGCCCTCTCCCTGGGAGAGATTCCAAGCGTAATTATCGTATTCACTGGCATCCGAGCCGGGCACGGGCGGCGTGGCCCAACCGCCATGAACGGTCACGGCAACGCGCGCGGCCAAGCCCACGACCAAGATCAAGAGCAAAAGCCGCAAAGATACACCGTGGATCGTGCAGCTCAAGCTACAGTTGCTGGACAGGGCTTGCTTGCCGAGGCTCATCTGTGTTGTCTCCGGTGGGGGCATTTCATTTTGGATTCTTTTTGAGCCGGGAAATCCAGCCTGAATTCCTTTTTGAGTGGCGGTTGCCTCGAATTGTACCCTAGGTCTCTGACCGCATGAATTCGTTCCTTGGAGTTTCTCGTTCCCAGGTCTCAAAATCGAGACCTGGGGCACCCAGTCATGGTACAGAATCAAGCGGTCAGAGACCTAGATCGATTCTCCTGGCGACAGACGCGCCACCTGCACGCTGGCATCGACCATTGCAGCCAGCTGATCCGGCGTTCCCTTCAGCGGCGGAAAGGTTCCAAAGTGCAGCGGAAGCACAATCTTGGGCTCCAGAAGGCGCACGGCCAGCGCCGCCTCCCTTGGCCCCATGGTGAAGTGCCCTCCGATAGGCAGCATGGCGACCTCCGGCTGGTATAACTCGTGAATCAGTTTCATATCTCCAAAGACAGCCGTATCTCCGGCATGATAGAGCACCGGGCCGACCGCAATGGTCAACACGAATCCAACCGCGATCCCGGCACAGACGGAGCCCGGCTCATTGTCGATGCTGGACGAGTGCACGGCAGCCACCATCGTCGCCGCCACCTCGTCCAGTTGAACGGTTCCGCCCACCCCCATGCCGATGGTCCGGGCCACGCCCTTGCCCGCAAAATAGTTCGCCAGCTCAAAGACAGCCACCACAGTGGAATCGTGCTTGGAAGCTACCGGCACAACGTCGGAGATATGGTCTCCGTGGCCATGGGTCGCGAGGATGTAATGAATCTTCTCCGGCAGGACGAAGCTTTTCGGGTACTTCGGATTCTGCGCAATGAATGGATCGATCAGGATGTTTGTTCCCTGGGCAGTCTGGACCAGCACGGTGGCATGTCCCAGCCAGGTGATGCGCGTTCCCTTGAATGGCATGGTGCCTCCTCAGCGAGTGATCAGCAACTCCGAGACGCCGTCTTTGGCCAGGAATTGGCGGTAATCGGACCAGTCGGCAAACAGATCCTTGATGCTGCGATTCGTAAAGCTTCTCTGAATGGGAAACGGCTGCGCCAACTGCACATCGACATCGTCGCCGGGAGTGACGTGGAAGCGGCAGTAGTCTGTCTCCTCGTCGCGAGTTCCGGTGTGAAAGAAAGCCAGCACCTGCCCGCCGGGGTTCGTAGCGCTGAACAGGCGCTCCACCACGGGCTTGACCAGGGGCTCGGGCAGGTAGTCGAGGGCCGTCCACAACAAAACCACGTCAAACATGCGGCCGGAAAACTTCATCGACTGCTCCAGAAAGCCCTCGACATCCCAAACCGGATCGCCGTCCGCATCCGTGCCGGTCTGCCAATTCCCCGTGCAGGCATCCTGCACCACATCGGCCAGAAAAATGCTATGGCCCAGGCTGGTCAGGTAGTTGATGTTGGTCGGGGAGGTCGCGCCGATATCGACAATCCGGAGGCCTGATTCACTCTGTAGCCGCTTGCGCAGCTCCGTCCATCCGCCTGAGTGGCGCGGCACTCGCGGCTCGATCACGGCCGGCGCGGAAGCGGCCGTGCCGCCTTCCTCTTTCTTGTCAAACCAGTGGCTAAACACGTTGAAATCCTCTCGCGGTCCAGCAGGTGGCACACGGACAAATCAGCACGAAACGTCTCGTCAGGCGACGCCGCCGGCTTGCGGTGCGCCTGCACCCTCAGTAACAGCCTGCGTCAGGTCTACCTTGCCCTGGAAAGCAGCATTGTCTTCGACAGCCAGGCGAAGGGCGCGAATATCGCCTTCCACCTGGCAGCCAGCACGCAGCTCAACGCGGCCGTTGGCGACCAGATTGCCCTGAACCCGGCCCATGACCAGAATATCCTTGGCGGAGAGGTCGGCGGCAACGCTTGCATTCGGGCCGATCGTCAACCGGCTCTCCGAGAGGCTGATGGTCCCCTCCACCCGTCCGTCCACAATCAAGTCTTCGCTACCCTTCACTTCGCCGCGAATCACGACGGTTTTTCCGATGCGCGCTGGAGCATTTTCAACTGCCATGATGTCATTCCTCCGGGGCCATTTTCATGCGTACGCAGAAAGTGTTCAGCTCAAGTGCATGACCAGCTCCGCCGCAATTGTCTCGGGGGCGCCATGGCACAAAACCGTCTCCTTCAGTTTACGACTGATTTCTCTCAGTACAACTAGCCCTGCTGGCACTATACGCAACCCGGCCGCATGGCTTCAAACCAATATCTTTTTGGGATCTCACCGCGTCTAACAAACAATGGCCTTCAATCGACCGTCAAGGACGACTCATGCCCGTTAAACTTGATACTGTGCATAGACTTTTAGCTGTTTTTCTGCTGCTTTTTCTGGCCGCCGTCCCCCATGGCCAAGCGGCTCTGGCACTGGCGCCCGCGCAGGCCCAGGCGCTGGTTGAGCGCGCGCTGGCCACGGAATCGCGCAACGCACAGGACGTGGACCACCTGAACCACCCGATGCGCTACCGGCTACGCCGTTCCAGCCCTCGGCTGACCTCGACCAAGGAGATCATTGAAACCCGCGATGGCTACGTGGCCCGTTTGCTGGCCATCAACGACCGACCTCTCAGCCCAGCCGACGAACAAACGGAAACGGCCCGGCTGGACGGGCTGCTCAGCGATCCGCGGCGGCAGCAGCATCGCAAGCAGAGCGAGGAACAGGACACCAGCATCATTTTGAAGGTGCTGCACATGATGCCGCAGGCTTTCATTTATGAATACGCCGGTCCCGGACAGGGCGCGTCAGGGAAGGTGGAAAAATTCCGCTTTCATCCCAATCCCAAGTTCAGCCCGCCCGACCTGGAAACACAGGCGCTGACCGCCATGACCGGCGAGGTCTGGGTTGACGCCGCACAGGAGCGCGTGACGCGGCTGGAGGGGCATCTGCAACAAGACACGAACTATGGCTGGGGCATCCTGGGCCGTCTGGACAAGGGCGGATGGATCATTCTCGATCAGGCGGATATAAACGGACGCCAATGGCGGATCGTGCGCTTCCAGATGAAGATGAATCTGCGGGTGCTGTTCAAGAACAAATACTTCGACACCGTGCAGGAGATGACGCAGTACTCGCCCGTCCCCGCCGGGCTGGACTACCGGCAGGCCATTCAGATGCTGCGCTCCAACTCGGGCCGGTAGTGCGTCCCAGTTCATCCAAAGCAAAACGGCCCCATCCGAGTGGATGGGGCCGTTTTGCTTGTCGCAGTGCCAGACGAACTACATCTTGGCGAAAACGATAACCAGAGTGAACAAGGTGAGGGACTCGATCAGTGCCAAGCCGAGAACCAGGAAGGTGAAAATGCCGCCGCGGGCTCCCGGGTTGCGAGCCAACGCTTCGACAGCCGAGCCGACTGCCTTGCCTTCGCCCAGTCCGCACAAACCGGCGGCCAAGCCCATGCCCAAACCGGCGCCGATTGGCACCAGGCTGATCGCCGTCGCGCCACCGTCCGCGAAAGCCGGAACTGCAAAGCAGAGAACCGCCAGGGTCATAAACAGATATTGAAGCTTTTTCATAAACTCTCCTGCATCCCTTTGAATTAGCCGCCAGTGGGTGGTTGAGGCTCACCGTGCTGGCCCCCTCACGCTGGCGGCTTACCGTTTGCCCGGAGCGGACGCGCTCTCCGGCGGAATCTTGTTTGAACCAGCCTCTAACCTAGCTCTCGTGTGCGACCGCCAGAGAGAGATAAATCATCGTCAGAAGCATGAAGACGAAAGCCTGAATGAACGAAATGAAAATGTGCAGCCCCAGGAAGACCACCGGAGCGCCAATCGGAATCAGCGAAAAGAAGACCAGGGTCACCAGATCGCCGGCAAACATATTGGCGTAAAGACGGACGCTGAGAGACATGACGCGCGCAAGGTGCGAAACCGTCTCAATGGGGAAGATCAGCCAAGCCATCCACCAGATCGGCCCGGCGATTTCCTTCAGATAGCCGACAATGCCATGGGCCCGAATGCCCTGGAAGTTGTAGTAGAGGAACGTGGGCACCGCAAGGCCCAGCGTGACCATGATCGAACTAGTGGGAGCCGTGATGCCCGGAATCAGCCCGACCAGATTGTTGATCAGCACGAACAGGAAGATGCAGGTTGCATAGGCCTGGAAGCGTTCATAGCCATGGCCAATCACCTGTTCTGCCTGGCCACCAATCGCCTCGTGAATCGCCTCGGCGATCTGCTGCGCCGGGTTGGCCTTCTCGACCGACAGGGTCAGCCGCACGAGCAGGAAAAAAGCGATCAGGCCGGCAACCACCAGCAGTTCCAGAGAGAGCGACTGATTCACCCCAACCGCGTTGTGGGCGGCGGCATCCGGGCTCAGGCCAACGGATTGAAAAGCCTTGACCTCGACGCCCTGGAGGAGAGCATTTAGAAAGCGTACTAGTACGAAAGTTTCCGGCATTGAAGACTTTTGTCCTTCCGTTTCTGGCCCCGCGCTGCGCCAAGGCAGACTCTGGGGCTCTTAATCGCGAATCAACCGGATCGCTTCCCAGCCCACCGTAAACACCGCCAGGCTCAAACCACAGAGAAGCGCCACCACCGATCCGTGGAAACACTTTAGGCTACCATAAATGACCCCGGCGAAGATGGTGAGCCTCAGCACAAAGAAAATAACGGCGGCAATCGAGCTGGCAGGCGTCTTTTTCTTATCGAGCCGGGCGTTGAAAAGCCGGACCAGATGCGCCCACTCCAGGATGCTGGCCGCCGAGATCGCCATGCCGGTCACCAGCATCGCCCCACTGCGCCAGCCCGCGCCAACGAACGCCACCAAGGCTGAGATCACGCCTAGAATCAGCGTATTCCGCAGGGCCCGGTGAAGCATCGCCTGCAAATCATCCTGCGTGATGTCCAAAACTGGGTTGTGTTCCTCGGTCATGATGGATTCTTCGTATTTCCCTTCCCGCTCCCATTTTGGTCCGCATCGCCGGAACGGGTAGACTTCTCGGCGGCAATCGCCGTCTGGATCACATAAAACAGCCCGGAGATGCCTCCAAAGACGACTCCGGCGATCACAATCCACTTCTGGTGCAGCATGGAGTCAGCCCACGCGCCAGCCAGCCAGCCAATGACCACCGCCGAGGGCAGCACAAAAGCAACTTGGAGCAACTTCTCCGCCTCAACCAGCGACGTGAAGCCATTGGAGGCCTTCTGCGGCCGCTTCGACTCCGGAATGGGGCGGTTGAAGGGCATCCCTCGTGATTATGCACGAAGAGCGCCCTTCCGCGCGAAAGAGGAGCTAATTCTTGGGTTTTGAGGTGGCGAGCTTCCAGGCCTTGACCCGGTACTTGCCCTCATCGTCGTTCAATTGCACAAGGACAAGATTCCGATCGGTCTCACTGCTAGAGTCCTGTCCCGTTCCGTATTGATGCACGTGGAGTACGGCTTTGGCTTCAAAGTAATAAACTTTTCCAGCCTCGGCCGTAAACGAAGCTTGGCCGACCATCTGCTTCAACTTGCCGAAGACGGACTGCCACCCCACACACAAATGATGTTCACCGGGGGCAACGTCGAGCGTGAAGTACGAGCTTCCTTTGTTGGCGCCCACCCACGCACCATCCAAACCAAAGCGAGTTGAAGCATCGCCTCCAATCGTGCCCGTCTTGTCCATGGTTTCGATCAAGACGATCTGCGCCTTGCCAGCGGCTGGAAGCGCTGGCGCAGGCTGATGGGCTTTTGTGGACACATCGAAGGTAACCTTGTCGTCGCCGCAAGCGTCCGGAAGAATCGTGGCCCGAGCTTGCGCCACGGGAGCGAACGCCACACAGAGGAGCAATACAGCAAGTCTTGATTTCATGGCAACCATACTAAATCGTGAAACGCGGCAGGGACAAAGAATCTGCGCTTGCGTCGCAAAAACCAGTTCTCCGACCGCATGAATTCGCTCCTTTGAGCTTTTCGTTCCCAGGCCGCAAAGTCGAGACCTGGAGCACCCAGTCATGGTGCAAAATCGGGCGGCCAGAGACGAGTTCATCCCGCGGCTTCAACGCGTATCACCCGCTACGCAAGATGGACGATATACTGACACTTGAGCCGCAACGCGGTTCACGCAAAGGAAGCCATCGTGTTTGATTCGGAATTTGAGCGCAATCTATTCGAGCTACGTAAGGGAAAGCTCGAGGAAATCGTCAAGCTGGGCCAAGCCGCCTATCCCAACCAGTTTCCGGCCTCGCACACCATTCCGCAGATTCGCGCCAAGTGGAACGAGACGACGGCCGAAGAGCTTGAAACCAGCCGCGTGACGGTGGCCATTGCCGGGCGCATCATGGCCATCCGCGCCCAAGGCAAGGCCGGTTTCGCCACCCTTCAGCAGGGTGGCCAGAGGCTGCAGATTTACGTGCGCAAGGACGCCGTGGGCGACGATGGCTTTGCGCTCTATAAATTGTTCGACATGGGCGACCACATCGGCGTCTCGGGCTATCTTTTCCGTACGCGGACCGGCGAGTTGACCATCCACGTCGAGCGGCTGACCTTCCTGGCCAAAGCCATGCTGGCGCTGCCGGAGAAGTTTCACGGCTTGGCGGACGTGGAGCTGCGCTATCGCCAGCGCTATGTGGACCTGTTCGCCAACCTGGAGGCCCGCGAGGTCTTCGTCAAGCGCTCCAAAACGCTGAAGGCCATCCGCCAATTCTTTGACGAGCGCGGCTATCTGGAAGTGGAAACACCGATGATGCAGCAGGTGGCGGGCGGCGCGGCGGCCAAGCCCTTCATCACACACCACAATGCGCTCGATCAGGATCTGTTTCTGCGCATTGCGCCGGAGCTTTATCTGAAGCGGCTGGTGGTCGGTGGGCTGGACCGCGTCTACGAGATGAACCGCTGCTTCCGCAACGAAGGCGTCAGCACGCAGCACAATCCAGAATTCACCATGATCGAGTTCTATCAGGCCTACGCCAACTATCTCGACATGATGCAGATCACCGAGGAGCTGGTCGCGTTTGTGGCGCAGCAGGTGAACGGGACGACAATCACCGAATTCAACGGCCATACCATTGATCTGGCAAAATGGCAGCGGCTGAGTATGCACGAAGCCATCCGCGAATATTGGCCGGAGGAAGCCGGAGCCAAGCCCGCGCTGACCGCTTTCGAGTCCGAGCCGGTGTTGCAGGCGCGGCTCCACGCCGCAGTCAGTTCGCTGGAAAAGGCCGTCGGCGAGACCACGCGCCTCACCCCGGAGCGCATCGCCGAGTTGAAGACCATTCACGCCGAAGTCTCCGCGGTCTACTTCGGGGCCATGAAGGGCACGCCGCTGGGCAAGTCTGTCTACAACCTCTTTGAGGCGGTGGTAGAGCCTTTTCTCATCCAGCCCACGATCATCTACGACTACCCGACCATTGTTTCGCCGCTTTCCAAGCAGAAGCCCGGCGATCCGGAGCATGTCGAGCGCTTCGAGTTCTTCTGCGGCGGCTTCGAACTGGGCAACGCCTTCAGCGAGCTGAACGACCCGGTCGAGCAGCACAAGCGCTTCGAGCAGCAGCTTGTCGAGCGCGCCCAGGGCGACGACGAGGCCCACCAGATGGACGAGGACTACGTCCGCGCGCTGGCCTACGGGTTGCCTCCAACGGGCGGCGAGGGCATGGGCATTGACCGGCTGGTGATGCTGCTGACCGGCTCCAAGTCCATCCGCGACGTGATTCTGTTCCCGCTGATGAGAAAGCAGCAAACAGAGAACAGCTAGCAGCAAACAGCTCTTTACTGACGGCTGTTTGCTGTCTGCTGTCAGCTTGGTCAGGAGCGTGAATCAGCTTGAATATCCTTTTCGTCGGCGACATCTTCGGCAGCGCGGGACGCAGGATCGTGCGCGAGCACATTGGTCATCTGCGCGAAACGCACGCCGTGGACCTGACCGTCATCAATGCGGAAAACGCCGCTGGCGGCTTCGGCCTGACCCCGCAAATCGCCGAGGATTTCTTCGAGCTAGGTGCGGATGTGCTGACAACCGGCAACCACGCCTGGGACAAGCGCGATCTGGTCGACTACTTCAATTCAGCGCCCGCCGACAGCCACGAGCGCCCGCGCCGCGTGCTGCGACCTGCAAATTTTCAGCCCGGCCAGCCCGGTTACGGCATCTATGAAGGAACCACACAGGGCGGAGTGGAGTACGCGGTCATCAATTTGCAAGGCTGCGTTTTCATGAGCACCACGAACGATCCCTTCCACACCGTCAATGCGCTGTTGGCTGGCGTTCAGGCCAAGGTCATTGTGGTGGACTTCCACGCCGAGGCCACCAGCGAGAAGGTCGCGATGGGCTGGTATCTGGATGGGCGCGTAACCGCCGTGCTGGGCACGCACACGCACATTCCCACGGCCGACGAGCGGGTGCTGCCGGGCGGAACAGCCTACCAGACCGACGTGGGCATGAGCGGCCCCTACGACAGCGTGATCGGCGTTGAAAAGGAACTGGTGCTGCGCAAATTCCTGACAGGAATGCCAGCCAAGTTCGAGGCCGCCAAGGGAAATCCGAAGATGTGCGCCGCGCTGGTCACCTGCGACCCGGCCACCGGACGCGCCACGCGGATTCAGCGCATCATGCTGGGAGAGTAAATACGGTGGACAGCTAACAGCTTACAGCAGGCAGTTTGGATTCCCGGTACGTGAACGGCATCGCCCTTCAGGAAAAACTGCATCGAGCCTTGCAGCCATTTGCAAAAGGCTAGGTGGCTTCTATCATTTCCACCGTTAGCTGTTTACTGGCTGCTGGCTACTAGCCTTCCGTGGACCTCGGACGGAGTCCGCACAACAACCTTCGCCTTGGATTCCCGCGCTGGCGAATGCGTGGCCTTCAGCAGCTTTCCACTGCCGTTGAAGGTCATCGTCCACTCCATGGGCCGCGGTGCCGCCGCGACGTCTCTGAAGCGGATGACGGCGTTTCCATGGAGAGGGGTGACCAGCGATCCTGTCGGAGCGCCTGGAAGCTGCCGCACATCAGCGATTTCCGGCGACCCAATTTGGGGATGCGCTCCCGCCAGGGCGGCGTAGCAGAGGCCGGTCGCCAGCCAGGCAGGGGCGTTGCCGGGGGGCTCCTCGGCGCGGATGCGATTGAAGGCCGAAATGGTCAGCGCGTTGATGGGCGCGGGCGAAAAGAGCGAGTAGCCGCGGCGCTGGATTGGGATGATGCGCACCTGCCCCGAGCCGCCGCGCGGAATCGATGCCGTGAAGACGCTCACGTCGCCTGGCCCCTGGTCGCGCATGAACCGCAAAAAAAGGTGATTGGGCAGCGCGGAACAGACGATCTGCTGGTACTTCCATTTTCTCTGGTTGAAGTCGATGCCGACGCCCCCGGCACGCTCACCGATCGAGGACTCCGCAGCCGCCTCGAGATCGCGGTCCTGCTGCGACATCTGGTCGTCGCCGCGAAACTCCAGCGCTACGGCAGCCTCGCTGCCGGGAGCGAACAGCATGGGGCGCTGGTCCGCGACCCGCACCTGTCTGGGTTGAGGCGTGGAGGCGTTCCGGACCGCCTGAGCGGCAAGGCTGGCACAGGCAACTGCGATGGCGGCAATCGCCAGCAGGACGGGAAGGACTCTGGGGCGTTCCATGTTGGCTTTAGACTACCACTGGCCAAGACAGCCATGGGCAGGGCCGCTGTGGCAGTTTCTTCCGGGTGGGTTGAATAAAAAAGACAAAAGGGCAGCCCAAAACAGGCTGCCCTTCATGGCCCAGGAGTGAGGCGGCGCACCAGTCTTACATCTGTCTGGCACGATCAAAAAATCAGATCGATCAAAAAATCAGACCGCCTGCTTCTTGTGCTATTTCTTGTGCCCTGCTACCGGCTTGTGCGGCGTGGCTGCAGGCTTCTTCTCTGCAGGTTCAATTTCTCCGTCACGAAGCACAATCTGCGCCGATTGCGCTGTTGTTTCCGTGCCCGGAACCTGCGTATAAGAGTCGTATGTCCCCACCAGCGCGGCCGAGGGGGCACCCTTGTACTCGTAGCCGACAGCGGGAATTTCCTTGTCTGTCAGCGGCTTCTTCAGATTGACGATGAAATCGGCAACCTTGGCATCCCTGGCATCCTTGGTTACAGCAACCTTGATCACAGTCGCCGTGGCTTCAATCACGATTCCCGGAACTGGCGTGACCTGACCCTTCAGGTGTTCCCACATCTTATCGGCATCTTCCTTGCTGCCGATCGCCAGGATTGTCTCCTTGTCGGACAAGGCCAGTCCGCTCAGATTCGGCGTTGAAACCAGCAGATCATGAATCTGCTCCGCGGGTGTCTTTGCCGGTTTGATCGCAAAGGTTGTGGGCGGGAAGGTTGTGGCCGCAGCCTGGGCCTTGACATCGTCCAGACCGTCCAAACCACCGTGGAACTTCTTGTAGTAGCGCTCAAGATCGGGCTCGATCTTGGCCTTGTATGCCGCAGGAGCATAGTTCCAAACGCGCGCATAGAACCAGATTGCCTGCACCAGATCCACGGCTCCGGGCTGGACATATGCTTGTGCAAGCTGGAGGGTATCCGGCAAGCCTTGAGTCTTGGACTGGTCATCGGTATAGAGCATCAGCTCAGCCCGATACTCTGCAATCGCCGCCTTGAAATCCTTCTTGGAGAGCGCATCGTCCAGAGCAATGGTGGAATGGAAGGCCGGGTAGGTTCCGCCGGTCAGCTTCTTCCAGTCGCCGTCGGAAGTCTCCGCAGGCTTGGTCAGCGTCAGGCCCTTCTGGGCAAGCGCCGCGGCATCGTCGCAGGCTTGCACGTCCTGAGTCTTGGCACACTGGCCTTTCTTGATGATGGCCGAGTAAAAAGTGGCCTTCATGTTGTTGGGATCCACCTGAAGCAGCCGGCTTGCCGCGCTGAGTTCATTGTCGGCATCGCCTAATCCCTGGTAGGTGTCAATCAGCGAATCGAGAACCGCTTTCTTGACGACACTCTGTGGATAGGTTTTCAGGAAAGACTCCAATTGGCTTGTCTTGGTCTTGGCGTCAATTTGCGTCGAAGCCATTTGATAGCTATTGAACTCCGCCGGATCCTTGATGGTGATCGAATCCTGGGCACGCAGCATGGGCGCAACAGCAAGGCTGATGCCCGCCAATGCCATCACAGATGTAAAAACTAAATTCTTCATTCAGTGCTCCTGGGAACTGCCGAGATGGAGATCATGATTCAAGCACTCGCTCACGGAATGCGCAACCGTTCTTTCCGACGGCCGGGGCCGGGGCGACGGGTAAATAGTACCACGCCTTCCATTGCGGTGATGGATGGATTATAGAAAGCCCCGCTCCCCATGACAAGCGGAGTTTTAAAAACAGGGAGCAGGGACTAGGGAATAGGGAATAGTTTAGCTCCCTCGCTGGGTCTCGAACTGGCTGAACAGCCACCTATTCCCTGACCGCTGATTCCCTGTTTCCTAGTCCCTGTATTTTCATTGCAGCAGACGCACCAGTTCCACCTGCTCGGCCAAGAAGGCGTCATGCCCGTGGGCGCTGGTCATCTCACGGTAATCGACCAAAACACCCGCCTCGCGGATGGTAAAGGCGAAATCACGCACCGCCTGAGGAGGAAAGAGCCAATCGGAGCTGATGCCGACAAAGGTAAGCCGGGCGCAGATTCCGCCAAAAGCCTCTTTTGCCGAGGCAGCCCCGCGCTGCGGATCCCAAGTGTCCATGGTGCGCATGATGGACAGGTAGGCGTTGGCGTCAAAGCGGTCGATGAATCGCTCTCCCTGGTGGTCCAGATAGCCAGCAATATCGAAGCGCCCGCCGATCAGGCCGCCTCCCTGGTTGTCCAGCCCCCATGGATCCTCTCCGTTGCGGTTTGGCCTGCGGCCGTAGCGCTCGTCAAACAACTCCGCGGACTTGTAGCTGATCATGCCGATTTGCCGCGCCAGCGACACGCCTTGCCGCGGAGGCCGCTGCGGCAAGTAGTGGCCGTTGGCCCAATCCGGGTCATGCACAATGGCCTGTCGCTGCAAGTGGTTGAGCGCCAGTCCCATGGCTGAAAGCGGGGTGGCGCCGATCACCACCGCATTCTCGACCCGCTTCGGATCGTAGATGGCCCAATCCAGGGCCTGCATCCCCCCAAGGGAGCTGCCCAGAATCAGCCGCAGCCGCCTGATGCCAAGCGAGTCCAGCAGCTTGGCCTGCGCGCGCACGTTGTCGCGGATGGAAACCAGCGGAAAGTCCGGACCATAGATCTTGCCCGTTTCGGGGTCAACCGAGCCGGGCCCTGTCGAGCCATAACAGGAGCCCAGCAAGTTGATGCAGATCACAAAATCATGTTCGAGAGAGAGCACCGCGCCGGGCGCGAAGATCTCAGGCCACCAGGAACCCACCAGCGCCGAGCCGGTCAGCGCATGGCAAACCAGCACGGCGTTATCCTTGGTCGCGTTCAGCCGGCCATACACCGCATAATGCAGCGTTACGCCGGCCAATGCGCGGCCACAGTCCAGCAACAAGGGCTCGTCGAGGACAAAGTCGCCCTCGTAAGTGGGTTCCAGAAACGACTTTGCCGGCGGTGAGATTCCAGTTCCGGCTCGAGCTTCAGTCATAGTCTTCATTGTGCAACATGACCCTTGGCATGTGCTTATGCCTTGAAAACACTACCGTTGGCCGTCGCGATTGCCTCGTCCAGATCAGCGATGATATCGCGAATATCTTCGATGCCAACGCTCAGGCGCACCAGTTCGGGAGTAATGCCGGTCCACGCCTGCTCCTCCACCGAAAGCTGCTCATGCGTAGTCGATGCCGGATGGATCACCAGCGACTTCACGTCGCCAATGTTGGCCAGCAGCGAGAAGACCGGCAGCGTGTTCAGCTTGTCGATCAGCTTCCTGCCCGCATCCAGGCCGCCCTTGATGCCGAAGGTGACCAGGCCGCCCTGTCCATCGGGCAGATATTTCAGCGCGCGCTGGTGGTATTTGCTGGACTCCAGGCCGGGATAGTTGACCCACTCGACGCCGGGGTGCTTCTCCAGGTGCCTGGCCACTGCCAGCGCATTCTCCGAGTGCCGCTGCAGCCGCAGGTGCAGCGTTTCAATGCCTTGCAGCACCAACCAGGAGCTGAAGGGCGAAAGCGTAGCGCCAGTGTTGCGCAATCCCTGCACACGCGCCTTGAGGATGAAAGCCAGAGGGCCAAAATTTGCTTTAGTATACGAAAGCCCGTGGTAAGAGGGATCAGGATCCGTGAAGTTCTTGAAACGTCCCGATGCTTCCCAGTCGAACTTGCCCGAATCCACAATCACGCCGGCAATGACGCTGCCGTGGCCGCTCAGGAATTTGGTGGCCGAATTGACCACGATGTCCGCGCCCCACTCGATGGGCCGCACCAGCGCCGCCGAAACCGCCGTGTTGTCGATCACCAGCGGCAGGTTGTGATCATGCGCAATCTTTGCCAGCTTTTCGATGTCCGAGACATCCAGCTTGGGATTGCCCAGCGTCTCGGTATAGAGAGCCTTGGTCTTGTCGTTGATGGCCGCGCTCAGGCCGTCAAAGTCGTCCGCATCCACAAAACGGACCTTGACGCCGTTCCGCCGCGGAAAGGTATGAGCCAACAGAGAATAGGTGCCGCCATAAAGCGAGGTCGTGGAAACGATCTCGTCTCCGGAGTCGGCCAGTGTGCTCAGAGCCAAATCCTCCGCCGCGAGCCCTGAAGCCGTCGCCAGCGCCGCCGCGCCGCTTTCCAAAGCCGCCACCCGCTGCTCCAAAACGTCGGTCGTGGGATTCATGATGCGGGAATAGATATATCCAGGCTCCTTCAGGCCAAAAAGCCGTCCGGCATGAGCGGCATCATGGAAGACATAAGAAGATGTCTGGAAGATCGGCGTGGATGCGGCTCCCGTGGTGGGGTCGGGCACTTGGCCTGCGTGAACGGCAAGGGTGGCGAACTGCTGCTTTTTCTCTTCGGGCATACTGGGCTCCTTCAGGCTCCTGTGGGTTTTGGTTTGTAAATGCGGACCGGACAGGTTGCGGGCCGCACCAAAAAACAAAAAACGGCCCGAATCCTCTTCGGACCCGGGCCGCTTGGCTTCAAGATCGGTTGCGCCTAGCGCATACGCCGCTCAAGAGCCGCACGGACAGATCCGCACGCCATACACAGACACATGGCCATGACCGCCGTCCCGCGATTTCTTGAGTTCGACATTGAAAGCAGTATCGACTCTGACCCGGGGGCGTGTCAAATAAGGGAATAAAGACAGGCTGCCGCGCCGTCAGCGCAACGCTTGTTAGCCCCGCGCTTCAGCGTGGAGTGGACCGCCAATCTACGATCCAATCGAGCCCCTACTGCACCTCGGAGCTGGCTTCCTTCCACTCCGCCAGCATTTTCGAGTATTCCTCGGAATGTCCAACGGCCATAAAGCGCTTCATCTCCTCGAAGGCCAGATCGCGCTCTCCCGCGGACCAGAGCACGCGAAAAAGCAACAGCGAAGCCCGTTCCGAATCCGGCGACAACCGCACGCCCTCCCGGCAATGCTCAACAGCCTCTCTATGCCGGTCGCTGCGCGACAAGACCCAGCCAAGATAGCCGTGGCCAATGGCAAGCTCAGGAAACTCCTCGACCACAACCGTCATGATCTGCAACGCAAAGGCCGTGTCGTTCTGTTCGTCGGCCACCACCGCATGGCGAATGACTTCCATCACCCGCGCCAGATCTTCTTCCTCCAGCTTGTTCATCGTCTCTACTCGCCCAGCACACGCTTGAAAATGGCGTCCACGTTGCCGAGTTGCCGCGTATAGTCAAAAGTCAGGTCCAACTTCTCGGGCGTGAGCAGCTTGGTGATCTTCTCATCGCGCGCCACCTCGTCGCGGAAGACCAGATCCTCTTTCCAGGCGCGCATGGCGTGCGACTGAACGAGCCGGTAAGCATCCTCGCGCATCATTCCGGCCTCAGCCAGATCCAGCAGCAACTGGCCGCTGAAGATCAGCCCGCCGGTCAATTCGAGATTCTTCTTCATCCGCGCGGGATAGACCAGCAGCCAGTCAATCAGGCTCGTGGTCTTGGCCAGCAAATAATCCGTCAGGACGGTCGAGTCAGGGAAGATGACCCGTTCGACGGAAGAGTGCGAAATGTCGCGCTCATGCCACAGCGGAACATCCTCGAAGGCCGCCTGCGCATTGCCGCGCAGCACGCGCGCCAGGCCGCAGATCTGCTCGGCGGTAATCGGATTCTTCTTGTGCGGCATGGCCGAGGAGCCCTTCTGCTTTTCGCTGAAGTACTCCTGCGCCTCGCGCACCTCGGTCCGCTGCAGGTGGCGCACTTCCAGAGCGATCTTGTCCAGCGTGCAGCCGATGATCGCCAGCGTAGAAATGTAGGCTGCGTGGCGGTCACGCTGGATGACCTGCGTGGCCACGAGAGCCGGCTTCAGGCCCAGCCGCGCGCAAATTTTTTCCTCGTGCTCGGGCTTGAGATGGCCAAAGGTTCCCACCGCGCCGGAGAGCTTGCCGACGCGCATGTCCTCAGCCGCCGCATCGAAGCGGGCCAGATTGCGCTCCATCTCGGCGTACCAGTTCAGCAGCACCAAGCCGAAGGTCGTCGGCTCGGCGTGGATGCCGTGGGTACGGCCGATGATGGGCGTCTGCTTGAATTCGAGGGCGCGGCGCTTGAGCACCGCCAGAAAATCCACAATCCCCACGCGGATCAGCGCCGAGGCTTCCTTGATCTGCAAGGCCTGCGCCGTGTCGACAATGTCGTTTGAGGTCAGCCCATAGTGCAGCCAGCGGGACTCGGCGTCCAGACCCTGCGACTTCAGGCTCTCGGAGACAGCCGTCGTGAAGGCGATCACGTCGTGCTTCACCTCGGCCTCAATCTCTTGAATGCGCGCGACGGAGAACGTGGCTTTGTTGGCGATGGCCTCGGCCGCGGCAACAGGAATCACCCCATCGGCTGCCAGCTCCGTGCTTGCCGCCGACTCCACCTTCAGCCAGCAGCGGTACTTATTTTCATCGGTCCAGATGCGGCCCATCGCCGCGCGTGTATAGCGATCAATCACCGGAAGCTCCTTATCAGAGCCACCTTCCGCGGCCCTGCTCCAACTCACCATTGTACGAGGCGCACGCCTTCAACCACGAGGCCCCTGGGTGCCCCACCCTCGGCGCGTCTTTGTTCTTGCGCCTAGGGTGGGAATCCACAAACCTCGACCAGTCTCAGGCGCGCGCAATGCCCAGCCGCTGGCACAACTCATCCACCAGCAGCCCCTGCCCCGGCTTGTAGGGCTGAAACCACTCGCCGTCAATCACCAATTGCGGAACGGACCGCTTGCCCACGCGGAGCACCACCTCGTCCGAAGCGGCCTGATCGTGGTCCACGTCGATTTCGGTGAACTCAATGCCGTGAGAGTTGAGAAACTGCCTTGCCGCGCGGCAGTCCCCGCACCAGGAAGTGGCATACATTTCGACTTTCATGCGGTCATTTTACTCGGTTTTTCGTTGATACCGTCTGAGAATGCCCCAAAGCTAGCTCGACCGCCGCTCACGGAAGAAACTCCGCAGCAACTCGGCGGATTCATCGGCCAGGATTCCCTGCTCCACCTGCATCTGGTGGTTGAGTTGCGGGTGGTTCAGCACGGAGAGCACTGAACCGACAGCGCCCGCCTTGGGGTCGGCGGCGGCAAAGACCAGACGGTCCAGCCGCGCATGAATCATGGCTCCGGCGCACATGGCGCAAGGCTCCAGCGTGACATAGAGCGTGCAGCCCGGCAGCCGGTAGTTGGACACGGCGCAGGCCGCCGCGCGCAGGGCGACAATCTCCGCGTGAGCCGTCGGGTCCACATCGCGCAGCACGCGGTTCTGTCCGCGCGCAACGATTACCCCCTCGCAGACCACAACCGCGCCAATCGGCACTTCTCCGGCCTCCGCGGACAGGCGAGCTTCCGTGAGCGCGGCTTGCATGGCTTCCTGATCTGTCATTCGCCAATAGTCCTACATAAGTTGCTGGATTTTGCGAAGGTCGCAAAAGTTGAGCACAGGAACGCCCTGGCTTTGCAACACGCCAGAGAGCCGGTAATCCGCAGTAACCACCAATGCTTCTTCAGCTAGTTTGGTTACAGCGGCATCCGTAATGCCAAAGGCCGCAAATTCAGGCATTAGGGAAAGCTCAAGCGCCGGTGTCCATCGCTCTCGAAGGCCCGGAATCTCATGCTGCGATGCAACAAGCGTCGCAATATTTCGATGCCAATCTGGTTTAAACCAATCAGGCAGGCTATTCGCCAGATTGCTGACCTCAGTGAGAATGTGCGGAGTTGTGAGCAAAACGGTGAACGAACTCAGCAGACTGACGAGCAATTCATAGTCTTTGAGAGTGTAGTCGCTGATTCGTTTGAATCGCCCAAATAGGCGTGCATCTAAAGAACCTGCCAGGAAAACCAGCAATAGGTTGGAGTCCAGTACAACGCTCTTTCCAACATAGCGCGCGAAAAGTTGCTCTTCCAGTGTCATGGCTTGCACTCAGATCAGAATGGAGCAGGATTTCTCACCGCAATTAGTGCACCATCATTAGCGGCGACAGAGACGACCTTCTCAATTCTAGGATTGCTAAGCATATCAGCCACGGTCTCAGGCTTTGAAATATTCTTACTCCGCGCATAAAAAGTGATATTCCACGCGGAAGAGTCGTGCGCCAGCACCATTTCTTCCACCTTTGGCTCCAGTTCCGCAAACTCCGGAATAACCTCACCCAAGTAGACGCGAGCTTTAACCAGAACTTCGTTGGGGGCAAGCATAATCAAACCTCCGTCATCGGATTATATCCCAAACGGGAACTGCTCCGCGGGCTGCTGCTGGGTCATGCAGTGCAGCGTGCCAAGGCCCCAGACCAAGTCCAGGCAGTGGATGCCGACGACTTCGCGCCCCGGAAAAACCTCCGCCAGCGTGTTTAGCGCCACGCGGTCGTTGGGATCCTGAAAAGTAGGCACCAGAACTAGCCCATTCGCAATATAAAAATTGGCGTAACTGGCAGGGAGCCGCTGGCCATCGAAAACGACCGGGCGCGGCAGGGGCAGCTCGACCACATCGAACGGCTTGCCGTCGAGGGTGCGCGCGGCCTTGAGCCGGGAGAGATTTTCGGCCAGAGGCGCATGGTTGGGGTCGCTTGCGTCCGACTCGACGCAAGTCACAATCGTCGTGGGCGCAACGAAGCGACTGATGTCGTCCACGTGGCCATGAGTGTCGTCGCCCGCCACGCCGTGACCGAGCCAGATCACCTGCTCGATGCCGAGAAAATCGTGAAAGACGCGCTCCAGGTCTTCGCGGCCAAGGCAGGGATTGCGCTGCTGCACTTCGCTGAGCAGGCACTCCTCGGTGGTGAGCAGAATGCCCGCACCGTTGGTGTCAATCGAGCCGCCTTCCAGCACAACATGATGCGACGAGCCATCCGCCAGCCGAAGCTCGGGTTTCCAGGAAGGCAGGCCGAGCAGTTCCGTCACGCGGGCCGGAAGCTGATCGTCAAGCCGCCAGTTGGAGTACTTCGCCCAGCCGTTGAAATGCCAGTTGGTGATGCCGACCTTGCCCTCGCGGCTGCGGACAAAGATCGGTCCCGAATCGCGCGTCCAACTGCGGTCGGTGGGCCACGGGTGGAAGCTCACGCCATCAAGATTCGCTCCGGCACGCGCCAGAATGCCTTCGGCACGTTGCTCGGCCTTGGCGTCCTCGACCAGCAGATGCACCTGCTCATGAGCCGCCAGCAGGCGCACGATTCCCGCGTAGACCCAGGGGATGGGCTGAAACTTGCCCGGCCAATCTTCAGGATTGTGCGGCCAAGCCAGCCATGTGGCCTCGTGCGGCTCCCACTCGGCGGGCATGCGGTAGCCCAGTTCGCGCGGTGTCAACGTCATTTGTTCCATTTTACTTGATCTTTTCATTCCGACGGCATAGCCTTGCTAGGCAAAGGAGTTTAGTATGGCGTCGAAGTGTTTTGCGATTTGGAGCCAAGTTCCATACGATGCGATAAGATTTCAAAATACACCTCCTGGAAAATCTGACATTATCCTTCAGCTCATCGTTACTGATATTCCTGACGATAAAGACAGACAAGACGTAATTGACAAACTGAAGACGACAAAGCATAAGACATTGCTCGATCAGACAACATTTCCAGACGAAAAGATACAGAGCGACTTCTGGCCTATGTGGCCGTGTAAGTGGCCGCTCACGAAGAAGTCTGCGGATCCATTCTTGCAATTGGAGACCGAAGGCCTGATTGTAGCTTGGGTTAGCCTCGGATAGTCATATTCAATCTGAATTTTGCCGCTGATCCAAGAAGCGGCTGGTGATGCCGCCATAAGCGTCAATGCGCCGGTCGCGCAGGAAAGGCCAGTTGCGGCGCGTCTCTTCGATCAGCCCCAAGTCGATCTCACCCAGCAAAATCTCCTCGGCGTCGTGCGAGGCCTTGGCGATGACGCGGCCAAAAGGATCGGACAGAAAGCTGCCGCCCCAGAACTCGATGCCCGGCCCGCTGACGCGATTGCCCGCAACATCGCCGTGCTCGAGACCCACTCGGTTCACGCCAGCCACATAAACGCCGTTGGCGATGGCGTGCGAGCGCTGGATGGTCTGCCACGCTCCATATTGCGCCTTGCCAAACTCATCCTTCTCGGCCGGATGCCAGCCAATGGCGGTGGGATAGAAGAGCGCCTCGGCACCCTGGAGAGCGGTGAGCCGAGCGGCCTCGGGATACCACTGGTCCCAGCAAATCAGCGTTCCCAGACGGCCCACGGCGGTGTCCACGGCCTGAAAGCCCCGGTCGCCGGGCGCGAAGTAATACTTTTCGTAGAAGAGCGGGTCGTCCGGAATGTGCATCTTGCGATAGATGCCGGCAATGGTCCCATCGGCGTTCAAGGTGACGGCCGTGTTGTGATAGAGGCCCGGCGCGCGGCGCTCGAACAGCGAGGCAAGAATCACGACATGCAGCTCGCGAGCCAGCTCGCCCAATCGCTGGGTCGATGGCCCCGGAATCGGCTCAGCCAGATCGAAGAGACGCAGATCCTCGCGCTGGCAGAAGTATTGGGTACGGAAAAGCTCCGGCAGACAGACGACGTTGGCGCCCAGACGGGCCGCCTCGCGGATATGACGCACTGCGGCGGCGAAGTTCGCCTCCGGCTCCGAGCACATACGCATCTGCACGAGCCCTACGTTATATTTGCGCGCGTTTGCCATGGCTGAAAGCGATTTCCTTCCCTCATCAACGGAACGATCATAGATCCGGATCTTCTTGCGGTTGTCACACAACTCAGGAACGACACGACAAGGCCAACCCCGGCCGGCGGGATTGGCCTCAGGAACTTCAGTTGCGTTTAGCGCTCATCCAGAATGAAGACAGCAGCAGCAATCGCGGTCGTCCACAAGCCGCGCTTGTCGCCCACGGCCGACTGTGTCACGTTGCTGGTACGAACGATCTTGTTGGAGATACGGTAAATCTCCTTCTTCTCGTCCCAACTCTTGTCCGGATCGAAATCCACATCCAGGGTGGTGGCCAGCATTTCGGCCGCCAGTTCCTCGGCGTACTCGCCGGCCTGCTCCTCGGTCTCGCCAAAGCAATGATGTTCGCTCAGGTAGCCGTAAGTGTTTTTATTCGCGGGGATGGCTACGCCGATGCTTGCTGCCAGCAGACGATGCGGCTCACGCGTTGAGTTCTCCGCGATCACGGCGAAAACCACCTCGCCGGGATTCATGTACTTGAGCCCCTCTTTGCGTGTAATCAACTTGCAGTTCGGCGGAAAGATGGAAGAAACGCGCACCAAATTCTGCGAGGCAATGCCCGCATCCCGAAGTGCCATTTCAAAGGAAGTCAAACGCTCCTTGTGTTTGCCTACTCCCTTAGTGAAGAAGATCCTCTTCGGGACCATGCTTTTTCCCAATTCCTATGTATCCTCCGTGTGTCTAAAATCGGCGATTGAGCATCACAACGTACCCGGTTGAGTCTATCGCATCTGGAGGGCTAGGAATAGGGTACGAAAGGTTTTTATTCAGGCTTTAAGAAAAACCTGCCGCCAGCGAACCGAAACCGGAGAGGGGTTGGGGTTCTGCCGCTCCAGTCTTTTTTCATGGATTCGGCCTATTCTTATGCAACTTTTTCTTTTTTATCGCGTTTAACAGAGCATGAAGAGCATCAATTGGCTTGGAATCGTCCTTTTGAGCGCGGGAATCAGTTGCATCCCGGCGCGGTCGCAAACGCCTCAAGAGCCGCAAGGCCCGCAGTATCCACCCGTTGCGGACAATTCCGCGACAGTTGCACAGCCCGGCGCGATCGACCTGAACTGGGTTCCACCCGCCTTTGCCCAACTCAGCGCGCAGGCCGCCGCCAATTCCAGCTTCAATCTGGACCGCGACCTGCTGGTCGCCGCCTCTAGCCTGCTTCCCAAACCGGACCAGCAAACCCGCGAGGCAATCGCCAAGCTGGACGGCATCAGCGTGCATCTTCTGCGCTTCGGCCCGGACGGCATCACAGACGAAGCGCTGGTGGAAGCCGTGCGCGATGCCTATCGCCAGCATGGTTGGAAGCACCTGGTAACCTCCTCCGGCGGCGGCAGCCCGCTGCAGAGCAGAACCGTCGATGCCTGGCTGCTGCTGGACGGCGCGAATGTGCGCGGTGCGGTGGTGCTGGTGGAAACGCAAAAAAGCCTCACGCTAGCAACCCTCAAGGGCAATCTCAGCCCCGTTGACCTGCTGCATCTGCGCGGACTTTTCGGCATTCCTCACTTTGCGGCGGATGAATTCCATGACGCCAAGGACAAGTAGCCCAGCAAGCATCTCGCGGATCGCGCTTGCATTCCCTGCCCCGTCAAGCCGCCTCTTTCCTCTAACATAGGAGAGAGAGGTTTTCTTGATCGCCATGCAAACGACCTACAACGGACAAAAATTGCCGCAAGACGGCCAACCGATCCAGTACACAGACGGGCAGTTCATCGTGCCCGACCATCCCATTCTTCCCTTCATCGAGGGCGACGGCACAGGGCGAGACATCTGGAGGGCCTCTGAGCGGGTCTTCGACGCCGCGGTCAAAAGGGCCTATGGCGGCAAGCGCGCCATCCGCTGGTTTGAAATCTTCGCCGGCGAAAAAGCCTTCCGTAAGTTCGGCACCTGGCTGCCCGACGACTCGGTGGCCGCCGCGCGCGACCTGCGCGTCTCCATCAAGGGACCGCTAACCACGCCCATCGGCGGCGGCATCCGTTCGCTCAACGTGGCCCTGCGCCAGTTGCTCGACCTCTACGCCTGCGTCCGCCCGGTGAAGTATTACCAAGGCGTGCCCAGCCCGGTGAAGCATCCGGAAAGAGTCGACATCGTGATCTACCGCGAAAACACCGAGGACGTGTACGCGGGCATCGAATTCAAGCAGGGCTCGGCCGACGCCGCGCGCCTGATCGAGTTTATCAACGACGATCTACTCAAAAACAACAAGAAGAAGGTCCGCGCCGACTCCGGTGTGGGCATCAAGCCCATCTCCGTCTTCGGCAGCAAGCGGCTGGTGCGCGCCGCCATCAAATTTGCGCTCAGCACGGGCCGCAAGACCGTCACGCTGGTGCACAAGGGCAACATCCAGAAGTTCACCGAAGGCGCTTTCCGCGAGTGGGGCTACCAGGTTGCCACCGAGGAATTCCGCGCCGAGACCGTCACCGAGCGCGAGAGCTGGATCCTGCGCAACAAGGACGAAAATCCCAGCCTGACGGTTGACGAAAACGCCGCGCTGATCCAGCCCGGCCTGGAGTTTGGCTCGCCCGCCTTCCGCGACGCGATTTACGCGGAAGTCAAAGCTGTTCTCGACTCGATCGGCCAAAGCCACGGCAACGGCGCATGGAAGCGCAAGCTGCTCATCAACGACCGCATCGCCGACTCCATCTTCCAGCAGATCATCATCCGCCCGGAGGACTACAGCGTGCTGGCCACCACCAACCTCAACGGCGATTACATCTCGGACGCTGCCGCGGCGCAAGTCGGCGGCCTCGGCATTGCTCCCGGAGCCAACATCGGCGACGGCTACGCCATCTTCGAGGCCACGCACGGCACCGCGCCGAAGTATGCCGACAAGGACATGATCAATCCCGGTTCCGTGATTCTCTCCGGCGTCATGCTGCTGGATTTTCTCGGCTGGAAGGAAGCAGCCAAGCTCATTGAAACGGCGCTTGAAAAGACCATCCAGCAAAAGTTCGTCACCTATGATTTTGCACGCCAAACCGACGGCGCCACCAAGGTGGGCACCAGCGAGTTTGCCACACGCATCATCGGAAACATGTAAAAAGCAGGGACTAGGGACTAGGGGTCAGAGAACTGAGATCAGCGAAACAGGAGCTGAAAGCCTTTGGAATGTTCCCCAAAAAGTCGCTTTGTGTCAGGGTACGACTTTAGTCGTGCCGAAAAGGACAGTAAAAGCGATGGGCTTCAGCCCCTGACAGAATGCACCATTCTGCCTCGTCTGAAAGATGCACGAATCGCCTTTCTGTTCCCTGATCTCTGGTCTCTGCTTTCTGAAAACTCCCAAGAAGGTATCGAATGCGCAGGAAAATTAGCATTGTAGGCGCCGGCCAAGTAGGCTCGACGGCGGCCCTCTGGATCGCGGCCAAAGAGTTGGCCGATGTGGTGCTGATCGACACGGTCGAGGGCGTGCCGCAGGGCAAGGCGCTCGACCTCGCCCAGTCTCTTCCCATCGCAAAATCCGCTGTTCACATCACCGGCACCAATGACTACGCCGACACGGCCAGTAGCGACATCGTCATCCTCGCCGCCGGGCTTCTCCGCAAGGCGGGCATGAACCGCAACGACCTGCTTCATGCCAATTTCAAAATCTTGTCCGACGTGGTCGGGAAGGTGGCCGTCTATTCACCTGAGTCGATTCTCATCGTCATCTCGACCCCGCTGAACGCCATGGTGCAGGCCGCTTATCGCCTGTCGGGCTTCAACCGCGAGCGGGTTCTCGGCATGGCCGGCGTTCTCGATGCTGGCCGCTTGCGCAGTTTCATCGCCGCAGAACTGGATGTCAGCGTGGAAGACGTGAACACCTTTATCATGGGCGGTCACGGCGATACCATGATTCCACTCATCCGCTATACCACGGTGGCTGGCATTCCGATTACCGAACTGCTTCCACAAGAGCGCATTGATGCCATGGTCCAGCGCGTCCGTGACAGCGGCGCCGAGATTACAAAACACCTCAAGACCGGCAGCACCAGTTATGCGCCAGCCGCCGCGGCCGTCGAAATGGCCGAAACCATTCTCAAGGACAAGAAGAAGATTCTGCCCTGCGCGGCTTACCTCCAGGGCGAATACGGCGTCCACGGCTCCTGCGTCGGCGTGCCCTGCAAGCTGGGCGCGGCCGGCCTGGAAAGTATTCTTGAAATCAAGCTCACCGACAAAGAGCACGCTGCACTGATGAAAAGCGCAGCAGCAGTCAAGGACCTCTGCGACGTCATCGGCATGTAGCGCCCTCTGCAACTCCATACGTCCGCTTCACCCCAAAGGCCATTTCGCCAAACGAAATGGCCTTTGCCTTTCATGCTCCATCCAATGGTTTAGCATCCTCTCCTTCAATTGGCCGAAGACATGCTCATCTTCAGAGACTAGCCTTCAGAGAAATCCATTCATGGATATTTGTGCGATCGATGCGCCATAAGTCGACAAAAGCGCGCAAAAACACCTGGCTGGACGCACAGAGTATGTCCCAACCAGAAGTTATGACTTTATCCGCGATTCGTTGAATTGTAGTTATTCTGAGGGAGAGCCATCATGCAAAAGGTCTGCGCCACCATTGTTCTAAGTCTGTGCATGTTATGCACGATTTCGCATCATCTCTTTGGTCAATCAAGCGCCTCCATCGTTGAGGGCATGGTTCAGGACGCCACAGGCGCCGTAATCCAGAATTGCACCGTCAACCTGCTAAACATCGACACGGGCGGAAAGCTCGCAACACGCACGAACGAATCTGGAGTCTATGTATTCTCTTCCGTCCAGCCAGGGATGTATTCGCTGGAAGTCTCCAAACCTGGATTCAAGTCATATAACATCACAAACTTCAGAGTTACAGCCTCGGGGCGCGCCACCCAGAATATTGTATTAAGACTCGGATCAGCCTCAACGACGGTAACCGTGGATGCGGCTGGCTCAAACTCCCTTTGGGAGCCAAGTTCAAATGAGTTGGGAACGCTCATCGAGCAGCAGAATGTCCGTGACTTACCCCTGAATGGCCGCGATTTTCTACAGTTGGGCCTTCTATCCGGCGCCACCCAGACTTCCGGCACCACGGTCTCGGACTTTACTACTCTTCAGGTCGGTCACCCCGATCGCACCATCATCATCGACGGAATCGAGCAGGATCTTACCGGATTCTTGATCAACGGCGTGTCCACTGCGGGAAGCCGCTTGGGGCAAGCTTCCTTGAATCTGTCGGTCGCGGCCATTGACCAATTCAGAATTCACGAGGGATTCTTTCTGCCTTCCGAGGGGCCCAATAACGCGGGCGTCGTTAGCCTGGTAACAAAGAGCGGGAGCAATCATCTGCACGGTGAAGCCTTCGAATTTGTTAGAAACACGGCCTTCGACACAAGGGAGTATTTCGACCTGCCCGGCGCCAAGCCAAGCCCCTTTCATCGCAACCAGTTTGGCGGCGCAGCAGGTGGTCCCATTCTGCAAAACCGTTTGTTCTTCTTTGGCCACTACGAGGGCCGCCGCCAGGTTCTTTCCAATACAGTAAAAGCCACGGTTCCTTCCGCAAAAATGTTTGGCGGCGATTTCTCCGAACTGAGTACCATTATTTACAATCCAGACTCCTACGATCCGAACACGGGATTAAGACAACCGTTTTCGGGAAATATTATTCCGAAGGAACGTATCAACTCCATGGCCACAAAGCTACTTGCGTATTATCTATCAACTGGTAAATACTCGTCGCAAGACCTTGTCGGTAACCCGGTAACCACCGATAACTACGATCAATACGGGGGCCGCGTTGATGTAAGCCTTAACGCAAAGAACTCCTTGTATGGCCAGTACGTGCACGAAAACTCTCCTACGGTCAACGCGGCGCTGTTTCCTCTTGCGGGCTATGGCTTTCCGCTGAGCACAAAGTTTTTCATGACCCAGTTGACCAGCACGTTGAGCACGCATCTTGTGAATCAGTTTTGTATCGGCTATCTTCGCCCGTCAGTATTCAACGCCGGCGCCACTCTGGCTGACGTGCAAGGTAAGTTGGGCTTCACGGGGACAGCAGACGTGAATGGAGTTCCCGGAATCTATCTGAGCGGCTTTAACACTTCCGGTGCCACATCTTCCACTCCATCGTTCGGCCGCGCCCGGGGTTTGATTGGAAACATCGACAACCAATACCAGATGCATGAAAGCATGAATCTGCTGAAGGCAAAGCACGAAATGAGCTTTGGCGTCGACCTAAACTACGTTCGGACGGTGCAGGAAAGCTCTAACTTCTATTCACGAGGCGGCGTGTACTTCAATCCGGTCTACACCGCGCAACTGGCAACAAATAGCGCCGGAACGCCGTCCCCTGTCTCGGGCACAGGCAACTCCTTCGCGGATTTTCTGCTTGGCATGCCGCAGACCGGCAGCGTAACCTCCATGCCGCGCACTCACTTTCGCTGGACTGCGGTTACGCCCTACGTTCAGGACACCTGGCGCATTCTGCCCAACCTGACTCTCAACCTTGGCCTTGGATGGGATTTGAGCACACCGCCCAACGCGGTTGGATCTGACAAGCTATATCCTCACGCCTTCGACTTCCAGACCGGCAAAGTAAAATTTGCAGCCTTGGGAGACATTAGCCCAGAGGTTTACAAGATCGATCTCAATAACTTCGCTCCTCGCGTAGGATTCTCCTGGCAACCAAGCTTCCTGCCTGGAACCATCATCCGAGCTGGTGGAGGAATTTATTATCCGGCGGAGAATGCCATTTATGAACTGTTCGCAATCACAGCTCCCGGCGTTGCCATTGTTCAATCCATCACCAATGAGTCTGCTGTAACGCCCACCTACGTGCTTGGACAAAACGTATTTCCGCCCATGTCTCAGACGACCATCACGCGATCCTTTGCAGATAATATCAGTGGTACAATTACCGCGCTCGACAGCAATTTACGTTCGACTTATATCGAGCAATGGAGCCTTGCAATTCAGCACTCGCTGAGCAAGAGCACGATTGCCGAGATTGATTACATCGGGTCGCAATCGCGCAAGCTGCCTATCCGGTGGAATGCCGACGATTGCTCGATTGCCGGATCCTACGTTTGCGATCCCACGGTTCGTCCGTACAAGCAGTTTAATTACATTTACGAGGCAGCCAACGAGGGAAGCGCAAGTTACAATGCCCTCGTCGCCAAATTACAGCGTCAGTTCTCCAACGGCCTGAGTTTCGTGACTAATTACACTTGGTCAAAAGTCCTCAGCAACACCGAACAGGGCGGCGTGCCGGTTGGGATCAACGAGAGAGGCACCTACCTGCGTTGCGATAGGGGCATGGCCGGGTACAACGCTCCGCAGCGCCTGGTTGCGAGCGGCGTATGGAATCTGCCGCTCGGCAGAGGAAAGCAATACATGAATGGAGTCTCCCCGCTTTTGAATCGAATCATAGGCGACTGGACTTTGGATACGATTGCGACGTTCAACAAGGGAAACCCCTTTACCGTCTTGGCCGCCAGCAGCACGACCATGGACCCGATGACGCAATACCGCGCCAATCAGTTGTGCAACGGACGATCCAGTCTGAGAAACAAGAACGTCCGCAGCAACGGTCACTACTGGTTTGACACCGCATGTTTTGCAACTCCAGCGGCAAATCACTTTGGAAACTCCGGACCGAATATCATCACCGGGCCGGGCATCAACAATTGGGATATCGGCGCAGGAAAACTTATTGCCCTGCGCGGGGCCATGAACCTGCAATTTCGCGCGGACGCATTCAACGCCTTCAATCATGCGCAGTTTCTGAATCCCGACAGCACCATGACGGACACCAACTTTGGCCGCATCACAACGACGGGTCCATCCAGAGAGTTACAAGTGGCATTGAAGTTAATTTGGTAGAAACTCTTCTGAGAAATAGGCAACATATACATAAGTAGCGCGGCTGCCTTCCTTCATCGGGAAGACAGCCGCGTTCTATAAGTTCACTTACAACAAATCATTCGCGGCTTCTTTGTCCGTCTCCACTTCGCGCTCGGCCAGGTGATCGAACCAAGTGAGCTTGAGAATCAGGGATGTAGCCAACACCACGCCCACAACAATGGCGACGCGATTCCATTCCTGAATCACAATGTAGAGAGGCAGCGCGACCAGCGAGATCTGCCAGACGATTCCGATGGCAATATTGAACATATCGCGGAAGAAATCCTTGTTGCGCTTGAAGTCAGGATCGACTGCCAGAACCTTCTGGAGCACCGGCCCCCAGAAGCCCCATGGCCGCACGCGGCGGTAGAAGTCCATGAGGACATCGTCGGGCTCGGCCTTGGTCAGCAGCGTGCCCAGCAGGCAGCCGACTAGCGAGATAGCCAGCACCAGCGGGAAAACAATCGTAACTTCGAGATTGACGGGATACTTGGCCTGGAAACTCTGCACGATCGGCAAACTGCCAAGCAATCCGGGAAAGGCCAGCACAAGAGCGGAACAAATGCCGGTAATCATGCCCCAGAAGTAACCGTAGCCGTTGAAGCGCCACCAGTACCACTTCAGCACGTTGGAAGCGGTATAGCCGCCCCACAAGCCGGAGACGATCCACATCACCACCGAATTCACGCTGGTAACGTTCCATCCGATCAAGACGCCGATCACCACCACAGCGAACGAGCTGAGATAGGCGAGGCGGACATAGGTTTTGGGAGCTGCGTTCGGGTTAATGAAGCGCTTGTAAATGTCGTTGACGAAGTAGGGTGGCGCGGCGTTGACCGTAGCCGCGAAGTTGGACATGAACGCCGCCAGCAGGCCGGCAATCAGGAAGCCCAGCAGACCGGCGGGAACGAATTTGCCCAACGCCATCGGCAACACATTTTCAAAGTCCAGATTCGTGCCCATGGCGCGCAGATCAGGGCCGAAGAAGGCCGCCGCCAGCACCGTCAGGCCAATGATGAGAAAGTAGCGGGGCGGAGTCAGCACAATGTTGACCCAGGCGCTCATCATCGAAGCCTCACGCGGATTCTTGCTGGAGAGCACGCGCTGCATATCGTAGTTCGGCGCCGGGCCAGCCGCGGAAATCAGGATGCCCTTAAAGAGCAGCATCATGACGAAGAAGCCGAACAGTTCGTACTTGTCTTGTGAGATTTTGGACGTGGCCGCGGGTAGCAGCGTCGTCCAGTCCAGGCCCAGATGCCAACCGAAGAAGATGTTGTCCCATCCGGCGGGCACCATCTTGTGCAGGGTGCCGGGCGCCACCTTCATCATGGCAATCACGCCTACGGCAAACGAGGCAATGGCCAGAATGAAGAACTGCACCACCTCGGTGATGACCACGCTGATCATGCCGCCCTTGATCACGTAAACGGCGGTAATGGCAACCAGAATCAGCGCGTATTCATTCGGCGAAAGATGCCAGGGCAAGAACTCCGCGGCAAACTTGCCAATGCCCTTGAAGCCGTAGGTGAAGAAGCCGATGATGCTGACAAAGGCGTAGACCACCACGATCAGGTGCGCCAGTTGCGCGCCGCGATCCGTTCCGAAGCGCGTCTTGATCCACTCGGCGCCCGTCATCACCTTGGAACGGCGCAGCCAGGCGGAGAGATAGACCATCAAAAAGATCTGGTTGAAGGTCGGCCAGAGCCAGGGAATCCACACGCTCTTCAAGCCGTAGACGAACATCCAGTAGACCAGCAGCATGGTGCCGCTGATGTCGAACATTCCCGAGGCGTTGGAAATGCCCAGCATATACCAGGGCATCGTATTGCCGCCGAGAAAGTAGTTCTGCATGCTCTGCGAAGCGCGCTTGGAAACCCAGTATCCGATGAGCACAGTGCTCAGCAGGTAGGCCAGGATGATAACGATATCAACGATGTGTAGATGCAACGTTCACTCCTCGATGCCTACGGGCATCTTCTTCCCACTCTCCGCGGGAGATGTAAAACTTACTTTTTACTACCCTTATTGCAATTCGCCAGCAAGCAGGAACACCAGCGATGCCTGCCAGTTGATGGCAATCTCATTGCTTGCGTAGGATGCCAGTTGATCGGCATAAACCTTGGCCGGAGGCAGATCCTTCGGTAGCGCCGCCAAAACCGCGTCTTGCCGGCCCGCGTTCGGCCCGCCGGATAGAAGCCCCGGCCAGGGCGCTCCGCCTCTCGCTGCGCTGGGCCGGTGATGCGGATGCTCGTACGGATGCTCTCCGACCTGGGTCACCCACGACAACGAAAAAGTATTCCGCCCCAAAAGATAGTGCAAATTGTCCCGCGCCGCATCCACGAATGCAGGGCTGGGCTGAAAGACATTGGCAATCAGCAGATACGCGCCGTAACTGGCCGCCACGCCATTGGATCCCCAGACATAATCGCTGGCTTTCAGACTCACATGGTAGGGATTGGCGCGGGTGCACTCGACCACAGCCTGCGCCGCCGCCACGGTCCGCTCACGGATCGTCCTCACCACTTTGGCATCCGCGCCCGGTCGCGTGGACAGCGCATAGGTCCACAACCCCATCGCTTCCACCGAGCCCCAGTTCTCTGCCGGAGGTGAATCCAGACCGGGAAGGAACTCCGCGTAGTTTTTCAGGAAAAAGTCGTGATACTGGGCTTCTCCGGTGGTGCGCCAAAGCTCTGCCGCCGCCCACAACCGCTCATCCCGGCAGTTCTTGTCGCCATACTCTCCGGTCGAGACGCCCGCCGGATTCCGGAAGGCGACATTCGGGTATTTCTCTGTCCAGGCCCAGGCCTTCCCTGCCGCCGCCAGCGCCTGAGCGGCAAACTTCGCATCGTAGGGCCGGTAGACTCGCGCGGCAATCGCACCAACAGCAGCCAGATCGGCGGTCGCGCAGGTGCTCTTGAAGGGCGCCGTCCCGGTTCCGATCACTTCGCTGGGCAGCGTGTCGGCCTCCGGCGCGACAAAGCCGGAAAAATTACTGCTGGTCTGCTTGTGCCAGACGCCGCCGTCCTCGTCCTGCATCTTCAGCATCCACTCCAGATTCCAGCGCGCCTCGTTCAGGATGTCCGGCGTGCCGTTTCCTGTCTCGGGGATGTGAAGCGAAATATCCTTGATTTTCTGTCCGAAGAGTTCCCAGGTCCAAAGCAGGGTGCCGGTGCTGATGCCAGAGTTAACGGCGTAACGGCCATAGTCGCCCGCATCATGCCAGCCGCCAGGATTGTTCCGCGGCCCCTGGGTTCCCGAAGAGGGGCTGAATTCGCCATGCAGATGACAGGCCGGGTGGCTGTAACCGGGGAACTCCGGCCCCAGATCAACCGCCGTCCCGCAGCGCTGGCCATAAAAGCCGCGCATGGCCATGGTGTAGGTGTGTTCAAAGACCTTCGGGCCAATCGCAAAGTCCCAACTGCGCCCCACGCCGGGAATCTCCAAATAGTAGCGCCCCGCCTGCCGCAAGGCGGAGAAATCGACCGTCTGCAGCCGGTCGCCGGAGTCTGCGTCGGTGGCGGCCGCTGAGAGCTTCCCGTTGAAAACGGAGATATTGTCGCTGGAACGCCGAACTTCAAAGGATGTCGCGGAAGCGCTGACCATCGCGACCTTGGGGCCATCGAGCGGATAGCCCACCTGGTCCACCTTGATCGCCAATTGTCCCGTTTCAGCCTCTTGCGCAAAAGCAGCGGGGCAAGCCAGGAGGACGGCCAGGAGGACGGACTTCAGAAGCTCTCGACAGGCCTGTTCGCCCTTGAAGTGCAAAAGCAAGGATTCTTTCATGTCAGCGACTTCGCTTCCCGGTAGAGCGGTTCTCCAATAGCTGTAGACCGAAACCAGAATACCCAGTGGCTTTTTCCTTAAGAAAAAGCCACCTTCGAGGATGCAAGTCAGGCTATAACAATTGGAGAACCGCTCTAGCGCTTGGGGAATGCTCAAATGCGTCAAATCTTCTCAGATTCGCCTGGATTACGGTATCAAAGCCAGAGGCACTGGAAGATCACTCTGATTCTGCTTGTTTGATACTTTTTCACACTTGCATAGCCTCGTGCAAATCCTGGGGGGCTTTCCGCAAATTATTTTCAAAGTACTGCAAGTCCTTCTGCAAAATCGTTTGACGAGGATTTATGCTGGAAGAGATACATACGCTACGTTCCTTTGAGGGAGTACTCCAGAAAATGAAGTTTGGACATTTCGACGATTTGCATCGCGAGTACGTGATAACGCAACCAGATACGCCTCTGCCCTGGATCAATTACCTCGGCTGCCAGGCGTATTTCGGGATTATCTCCAACACAGCGGGAGGTTACTCGTTCTATCGCGATGCCCGCCTGCGCCGGATCAGCCGCTACCGGTACAACAATGTGCCCATGGACTTTGGCGGGCGCTACGTGTACCTGCGCGACGATGAATCCGGAGCCTTCTGGTCTCCTTCCTGGCAGCCGACGCGCACCGACCTCAAGGACTACACCTGCCGCCACGGCATGGGCTACACGGTGATCGGATCCACCGCCAACGGCATTGAGGCGCACACGCGCTACTTCGTGCCCCTGGACGAAAATCTCGAAATTTGGCAGCTCACGGTCACCAACCATCGCTCCACCCGAGCCTCCATCTCCAGCTTCGCCAGCATCGAGTTCTGCCTGTGGGATGCCCAGGACGACGCGACCAACTTCCAGCGCAACTTCAACACCGGCCAGGTGGAAGTGGAAGACGGCGTCATCTATCACAAGACCGAGTACCGCGAACGCCGCAACCACTTCGCCTATTTCGCCTGTTCGGAGCCGAACGGACGTTTCGACACGCAGCGCGACGCCTTCCTAGGCCCCTATCGCGGCTGGGACAAGCCCATCACCGTGGAAAGCGGCCAGTTGACCAACTCCATTGCCCACGGCTGGTCGCCGATCGGCGCGCATCAGGTCAAGCTCGATCTGGCCCCCGGAGAAACGCGGCAGATCGTCTTTGTGCTTGGCTACCACGAGAACCCCGTCGACCAGAAATTCGATCCGCCCGAGTCCCAGACCATCAACAAGAAGACGGTCAAGCCGGTCATCGCCAAGTATCTCGACCCGAAGGAGGCCGACGCGGCCTTTGAGCGGCTGTGGCAGTACTGGGACAGCCTGCTGGGTATCTTCCAGGTCGACACGCCCGACATTCACACCAACCGCATGGTGAATATCTGGAACGCCTACCAGTGCATGGCAACCTTCAACATGTCGCGCTCGGCCTCGTTTTATGAGTCCGGCATCGGGCGCGGCCTCGGTTTCCGTGATTCCAATCAGGATTTGCTCGGTTTTGTTCACATGGCGCCCGCACGCGCCCGTGAGCGCATCATCGACCTGGCCTCGACGCAACTGGCCACCGGCGGCGCGTACCACCAGTACCAGCCGCTGACCAAGCGCGGCAACAACGACATCGGCGGCGGTTTCAACGACGATCCGCATTGGCTGATAGTCGGCGTCTCGGCCTACCTGAAGGAAACCGGCGACTGGAGCATCCTTGACGTGCCGGTTCCCTACGACAACCAGCCCGGCTCGGAACAGCCGCTCTACGAGCATCTGCAGCGCAGCTTCAACTACACGCTGAGCCGCCTCGGACCGCATGGGCTGCCCTTGATCGGCCGCGCCGACTGGAACGATTGCCTCAACCTGAACTGCTTTTCCGACACGCCGGGACAGAGCTTCCAGACGACCACCAACAAGGAAGGCAAGGTGGCCGAATCGGTCTTCATCGCAGGTCTGTTTGTCTTTGCCGGACGCGAACTGGCTGCCATCGCCAGCCACCGCAACCTGAAGGACGAGGCCGCAAAGTATCTGGCCGAGGCCGCGAAAATGGAGAAGGTCACCCTTGATGCCGGATGGGACGGCGAATGGTTTCTGCGCGCCTATAACGACTTTGGTGGCAAGATCGGCTCCAAGGAGTGCAAGGAAGGCAAAATCTTCATCGAGTCCAATGGCTTCTGCACTCTGGCCGGTATCGGCTTGGACGACGGCAAGGCAGCTTCGGCCCTGGCCGCGGTCAACAAGCATCTGGCCACCAAGCACGGCATCGTCGTGCAGCAGCCGGCGTACACGCACTACTACATCGAGATGGGCGAGATTTCCTCTTACCCGCCGGGATACAAGGAGAACGCCGGCGTTTTCTGCCACGTCAACCCATGGATCATGATCGGGGAAACGCGGCTGGGCCACGGCGATCAGGCCTTCGACTACTACAGCCGCATCAATCCCTCGGCGCGGGAGGCAATCAGCGACCTGCATCGCTGCGAGCCGTATGTCTATGCACAGATGATCGCGGGCAAGGACGCACCCAGCTTTGGCGAGGCCAAGAACTCCTGGCTGACCGGCACGGCGGCTTGGAATTACTACGCCATCGTGCAATGGATTCTCGGCATCCGCACCTCGCTGGACGGGCTGCAAATCGCCCCGGTGATTCCCCAGAGCTGGCCCGGCTTCACCGCCACCCGCATCTATCGCGGCGTGACGTACAAGATTTCCATTGAACGCAAGGGCAAGGGAAATCAGATCGCTCTCACCGTGGACGGTGTCGCCATTGAAGGGAACATTGTGCCCCCTCCGACCGACGGCCGCAAGGAAGTCGTGGTCAAGGGTATCCTGAGTTAGGAACAATTGTGGGTGCCCCACCCTAGGCACGCATTTGTTTTTGTGCCTAAGGTGGGAGTCCACACCCGCAAATCATCCTTGCCCTCAAGGAGTACACCTTGTACATCGCCAACGAACAGCGTTACGACACCATGCAGTATCACCGTTGCGGCAGCAGCGGCCTTCGCCTGCCTGCCATTGCTCTGGGCCTCTGGCACAATTTCGGAGGCGTCGACGCCTTTGGAAGCAGCCGCGCCCTGGTCCGCCGCGCTTTCGATCTCGGCATCACTCACTTCGACCTTGCAAACAACTATGGCCCGCCTCCGGGAAGCGCGGAAACACGCTTTGGCGAGATTCTGCGCCTTGATCTCAAGCCCTATCGCGACGAACTCGTCATCAGCACCAAGGCAGGCTACACGATGTGGCCCGGTCCTTACGGCGACTGGGGATCGCGCAAGTATCTGCTGGCCAGCCTCGACCAGAGCCTGAAGCGCATGGGCTTGGACTATGTGGACATTTTTTATTCCCATCGCCCTGATCCTGAAACGCCCATCGAGGAGACTATGTCGGCTCTGGATCAGGCGGTGCGCTCGGGCCGCGCGCTCTACGCCGGCATCTCCAACTACAGCCCGGAGCAGACCGCGACGGCGGTGAAGATTCTGCGCGAGCTCGGTACTCCTTGCCTGATTCACCAGGTCAAGTACTCGATGTTCAAGCGCACCCCGGAGGACGGATTATTCGACGTACTGGGCCGCGAGGGCGTCGGCGGCATCGCCTTCTGCCCGCTGGCGCAGGGCCTACTGACGGACCGCTATTTGCAGGGCATTCCGAACGGTTCGCGCGCCTCCAAGCCGTACAGTTTTCTCAAAAAGAGCGACATTGACGACTCGGTTCTGGTCAAGATTCGCGCCTTGAATGAAGTGGCCCACGAGCGCGGGCAATCGCTGGCACAGATGGCTCTGGCCTGGGTTCTGCGCGATCCGCGCATGACCTCCGCGCTGATCGGAGCCAGCCGCGTGGAGCAGATTGAGCAGAACATCGCCGCACTGGCCAACCTCAAGTTTTCCAGCGAAGAACTGGCTCGCATCGACGCGATTCTGCGTTAGGAAGCCTGAGATGGTCACGATATCATAGAATTGAGATTGGGTGGCGCCATGGAGCTTCCGTGCCCCATCCATTCCGCAGTTTTATCGCGGAATGGATGGAAAACCATTGACCCCAGCCAACCCTGTTCCTCCGGAGGCGTCTCATGCAAGAACTGCGGCAAAAAGTGGAAATCGAGCTTCGCAAGGACATTTTGCCCTTCTGGCTCAAATACGCCATCGACGACGAATATGGCGGCTTTCGCGGCCAGATCGCCAACGATTTGACCATCGACCCGCACGCCGACAAGGGTTTGATTCTGAACGCGCGTATTCTGTGGACCTTTTCCAAGGCTTTCAGCGTCTATCGCGACCCGGCGTATCTGACTGCGGCGCGCCGCGCATACGGATACCTGACCCGTTCCTTCTGGGATGCAGAGTTTGGCGGCGTCTACTGGATGCTCGACTACCAGGGCAAGCCCCACGACACCAAAAAGCGCATCTACGGGCAGGCTTTCACCGTCTATGCGCTGGCCGAGTATTACCACGCCACCAGCGAAGCCGATGCGCTGGACAAAGCCCTGCGCATGGTCAAGGCCATTGAGACAGCGAGCCACGACGACGAGCACAGCGGCTACTTCGAGACCTATGAGCGCGACTGGACGCTGGCCGAGGACCAGCGTCTGAGCGAGGTGGACATGGACGAAAAGAAGTCCATGAACACCCACCTTCATATCATGGAGGCCTACGCCACGCTGCTGCGCTTCCATGAAAATGCAACCGTTCGCCTGCGCCTGCGTGAACTGATCGAAATCTTTCTCAACCACATCATCGACGCCAAAACGCACCACTTCATCCTGTTTTTCGACGAGGCCTGGCATCCGCGCTCCAACAAGATCTCCTTTGGCCACGACATCGAAGGAAGCTGGCTTTTGTGCGAGGCGGCCGAAATTCTCGGCGACGCAGATCTTCTGGCGCGTGTACGCGAGGTTGCGGTGCGGATGGCGCAGGCCGTCTATGAGCAGGCTCTCGACGCCGACGGTGGCCTTCTCTACGAAGCCGACCCAACGGGCATCATCGACGACACCAAGCAGTGGTGGCCGCAGGCCGAGGCCGTCATCGGCTTCTTGAACGCCTACCAGATTTCCGGCCATCGCCACTTTCTTGACACCTCAGAAAAGAGCTGGGCCTTCATCGAGAAATACATCGTCGATCACGAGCACGGCGAATGGTTCTGGCTGGTGTCAAGGGCGGATGTGCCCTCGACCGATCACTACAAAGTCGACCCCTGGAAGTGCCCCTACCACAACAGCCGCTGCTGCTTTGAGGTGATGCAGAGGCTGGATGCAGCCCAAGCCTCTCAAACCGCAGCGAAGCGCTAAACCAACCGGAGAACTTCAATGAATCAAGCAGCTTTCAAGAAAAGTGTGCAGAATCTCTTCAAGCAGCAGGAAAAGCTGCTGAACCGCCGCAACCGCAAGTCGCCCGGCGGCAACGGCATCTTCGACCGCTACGAGTTTCCGGTGCTGACGGCCGCGCACGCGCCCATCACCTGGCGCTACGACCTCAACCAGAAGACGAATCCCTTCCTGGAAGAGCGCATCGGCGTCAATGCCGCGTTCAACGCCGGAGCCATTCTGCACGACGGCAAATATCTGGTCGTCGCGCGCGTCGAGGGCGCGGACCGCAAGTCCTTCTTCGCCGTCGCCGAAAGCCCCAACGGCATCGATCACTTCCGCTTCTGGGATTACCCGATTCTGCTGCCGGAGACCAGCGATCCGGACACCAATGTCTACGATATGCGACTGGTCAAGCACGAAGACGGCTGGATCTACGGCCTTTTCTGCACCGAGCGCAAGGATCCGAAGATGCCGGAGTGGGACACATCCTCGGCCGTGGCGCAGTGCGGCATCGTGCGCACTCGCGACCTGAAAACCTGGGAGCGGCTCGCCGACCTCAAATCCAAGTCGCCGCAGCAGCGCAATGTCGTGCTGCACCCCGAGTTTGTCGATGGCAAATACGCCTTCTACACGCGCCCGCAGGATGAGTTCATCCAGGCCGGCAAGGGCGGCGGCATCGGCTGGGGACTCTCGAAGAGCATCGAAAATGCCGTTATTGATGAAGAGAAGATCATCGACTGCCGCGAGTATCACACCATCACGGAGGTCAAGAACGGCCTCGGTCCGGCGCCGATCAAGACGCCCCAGGGCTGGCTGCAACTGGCCCACGGCGTGCGCAACACGGCCGCAGGCCTGCGCTATGTACTCTATTTGATGCTCAGCGAGTTGGATCGTCCCTGGGTAATTACCCACAAGCCCGCCGGGTATTTCATCGCCCCCGAAGGCGAGGAGCGCATCGGCGATGTCTCGAACGTCGTCTTCAGCAGTGGCTGGATCGAGGGCAAGAAAGGCCAGGTTTTCATTTATTACGCCTCTTCGGATACGCGCCTGCACGTAGCCACCACCACGGTTCCCAAGCTGCTGGATTACGTGCTGAGCACGCCCGCCGATCCGCTGCGCAGTCATGCCTGCGTCCAACAGCGCTGCGAGCTCATCCGGAAGAATCTCGCCTTGCTGAAGAAGCTGAAGGCTCCGGGCGCACCGCGCAAGGCGAAAAAGACCGCAAAGTCCACAAAGGCAAAGAAGCGATAGGGCTATTCTCCTGCTGCTGCGCAAAACCTCTGCAACGGCAGGAGAATCACTCGAAACGCCAAGAATCTTCACTAGATCTTTACTGAAATCCAAAATTCACTGCGTATCTTCGCCGTCAGGTGTTACAAAAAGGTAATGGCTAAACGAACGAGAAAAACAATTGAGCCGCAGCCCGGACAAGTTGTCAGCCTGCGCACGCTGGGCGAGTACCTGAATCTTTCGGCGACCACCATCTCGCTGGTTCTGAACAACGCTCCTGGCGTGCGTTCCATTCCGCAGGAAACCCGGGACCGAGTCGTCGCGGCAGCGGAAAAATTCGACTACCGCCCTCATTTCTATGCGCGCTCCCTGCGCAAGCAGCAGACCTTCTCGATTGGCGTGCTGGTGCCGGACTTGAGCGACCATTATGTCGCGCGGGTGCTGGCCGGCGTGGAAGAACTTCTCATCGAGGAAGGCTACTTCTATCTGACCGCCAGCCATCGCCGCAAGCCAGAGCTGATTGAGGAGTACTCGCGCCTGCTGATCGATCGTTGCGTTGAAGGCTTTATCCTCATCGACACCGCGCTGGAACACAGTTGGAGGCTGCCGGTGGTGGCTGTCGCCGGACATCGCAAGATCGAGGGCGTCACCAATGTCGTGCTGGATCAGCGGCGGGCGGCCGAGCTGTCGCTGCGTCATCTCTATCAGTTGGGACATCGCAAGATTGCCTTCATGCGCGGCGGCAGCCACAGTTCCGATGCCGACGACCGCTGGGAATGCCTGATGGCGGTGGCCAGGGAGCTGAAGCTGGAGGTTCCTCCTGAGTTGACCACCATGATTACAGTGCGGGAGTCCACGCCGGAAATGGGCTTTGGGCCGGTCAACGATCTGCTCAACAAGGGCGCTGATTTCACGGCCATCGTCTGCTACAACGATGTTTCCGCCATCGGAGCCATTCGCGCCTTGAAGGACCACGGCCTGCGCGTGCCGGAGGACATCTCCGTGGTGGGATTCGACGATATCGAGAGTGCATCCTTCCACAACCCCAGCCTGACCACCATTCATCAGCCCTTGTATCGTATGGGGGGCATGGCCGCGCGCCTCCTGCTGGAGCGGATTCGCGGGCAGGAAACGACCAACGAGGACGCTCCCATCAAGCCCGAACTTGTCATTCGCGAGTCGACCGCCGCGCCCAACCCCGAACGCGCCTGAGGAAATGGCAGTAGACCGGCTTTCCTCCGCCATCCGCGCCACTTGCACCTTTTTGCATGGCATATCATCAAAAACATATAAGAGGACACCATGGCGGAATTCACACTTCAGATTGATGGAATGCACTGCGGCGCCTGCGTTCGCCGCGTCACGCAGGCCCTGGCTTCGGTCGAGGGCGTAGTGGTCAACGAGGTCAGCGTGGGCGAGGCGAAGTTCACTTCCAGCCTGGACCCCGCGCCGGTCGAGTCCGCAATTGCCGCAGTGACCCAGGCCGGCTTTGCGGCGCACCGGCAATCATAGGTCCGTCGATGGCCCCTTCCGCGACGGAATCCATCACACTCCCCATCCTGGGCATGAGCTGCGCTTCCTGTCAGCATCATGTCGAAGAGGCTTTGCGCTCGACCGCCGGGGTCGAGTCCGCGCACGTTGATCTGATTGCCAATCGCGCCAGCGTGGTCTTCCACTCGGCGCAGGTTGAGCCAGCGCAACTGGTCGAGGCCGTGCGCAAGGCGGGCTACGACGCCGTACTTCCCCGCCCCGATGCTCCTCCTGCTCAAGCCCCATCCGATGATGGAGGCGGACAGAAGGCCTACACCACGTTGATCGCCGGCGCAGCTGCCATGCTGCTGGCCATGCCGCTGGGAACGGAGATGGGCTCAGTGGATCATGCTCTGATGGGCGTGTTTCCTTGGCTCTACGCGCTGCCGCCGGATCTGCTGCGCTGGTTTCTACTGCTGCTGACGGCTGCGATGATGTCCTGGGCGGGGCGCGGCATCTACCGGAGCGCCGTGCGCGGTCTGCGCCACGGAACCACCAACATGAACACGCTGGTCAGCCTGGGAACCAGCGTGGCTTTCCTCTATTCCGCGTACGCCACCGTCTGGCCCGCGCCGGATCGACAGGTCTACTTTGATGCGGTTCTGCTGATTCTCGGCTTTCTGCTGCTGGGCAAGGCGCTGGAAACGCGCGCCAAGCGCCGCGCCCTGGCCGCTCTGGACTCACTCTCCCGGCTCAAGCCCGCCACCGCCCGCCGCATTCGCGACGGTGTGCAGACCCTCGTTCCGCTCGAAGAGATTCAGCTTGCGGACAGCGTGTTGATCCTGCCTGGGGAGCGATTCCCAGTGGACGCAACGATTCTGGAAGGCCGCACCACGGTGGACGAATCGATGCTGACCGGCGAGCCAACGCCGCTCGACCGTAAGCCCGGCGGGCGCGTTCTGGCCGGTTCGCTCAACTACGAAGGCGCTGTGACCTGCCGGGCCGAGTCGCTGGGCGAGGCGACGGTGCTGGCGCAGATCACCCGCATGGTTCAGCAGGCGCAGGGCTCGCGCGCGCCCATGGAGCGGCTGGCCGACCACGCCAGCCAAATCTTTGTGCCCTCCGTGCTGGCTCTGGCCGCGCTTACCTTCATTGTCTGGCTCATCGCCTCGCACTCGCTGCAAATGGCCCTGGCCGCGACCGTCTCCGTGCTGGTGATTGCCTGCCCCTGCGCCATGGGATTGGCCGTGCCCGCGGCGCTCACCGTGGCCGTCGGGCGCGGCGCGCAGATGGGCGTCCTCTTCAAGGGCGGCGAGGCGCTGGAGCGACTGGCTCATCTGGACGCCATCGTGCTGGACAAGACCGGAACGCTGACCGTGGGCCGCCCCGTGTTGGAGGTCATTCATCCACTGGGAAACAACACAGAGAACGACCTGCTGCGCTTGGCCGCGGCTGCCGAAGAGCGCTCGAACCATCCGCTGGCCCATGCGCTGGTAGACGCCGCGAAAGCGCGTGGCCTCACTTGGCCCTCCGCCGACGACGTGCAGGTTCTGCCGGGCCGCGGCCTGACCGCCAAGGTCGAAGGCCACGAATGCCTGCTCGGCAACGAATCGCTTTTCAAGGAATTTTTCATTGCCCTACCGGAGGAATTAGCCGCGCCGGAGCCGGGCACAACGCGGCTCTGGATGGCTCTGGACAGCGTGCCGTCCGGCTGCTTTGACGCCCGCGATGCCTTGCGGCCTGATGCAGCCGATGCCGTGTCCGCGTTGCGGCGCTCCGGCCTGCGCGTGATGATGCTGACCGGCGACTCAGCCGAGGCAGCCGCGCCCATCGCCCAACAAGCGGGTATTACTGAAGTTGAAGCCAGCCTCGACCCGGCCGGCAAGCTGGCCCGCATTCGCGCCCTGCAACAGAGCGGCTTGCGCGTGGCCATGGTCGGCGACGGCATCAACGACGCGGCCGCGCTGGCCCAAGCCGACGCTGGCATTGCCATGGGTTCGGGAGCCGATCTGGCGCAGGAAGCCGGCGATGTGCTGCTCTTGCGCGCCCAGCCCGCCGCCATTCCCGCCGCGCTCGATCTGGCCCGCTCGACCCTGCGCGTCATGCGCCAGAACCTGATTTGGGCTGCGGGCTACAATTTGCTCGGCATTCCGCTGGCCGCGGGCGCGCTTTACCCCAGCTTCCACATTCTGCTCAGCCCCTGGCTGGCCGCCGCCGCCATGGCCCTCAGTTCGGTCAGCGTGCTGGCCAACAGCCTGCGTCTGCGCAGATGGAAGGCTGCCTGATCATCGAGATTCTTGACTTCCCAGGTCTCAAAATCGAGACCTGGGGCACCCAGCTTATAGCGCTGTTAACCGCACGCAGCGCCCCGGCACGATAAACTAATCGCAGAGTCCTTCTGTGCGCATCCTGACCCGATACATTACCGGCGAAATTCTCTCCCACGCGCTAATCGGATGCGTGATTTTCACCTTCATTCTCTTCATGAAGGAACTGCCCCGCATTCTGGAGATGGTGGTCCACAACAGCTCCACGCTGGTCAGCGTGGTGGAAGTCTTCCTGTTCACGCTGCCCAACTTCCTGATGGTCACCGTTCCCATGGCTGTGCTGGTGGGCGTGCTGCTTGGATTCAGCCGCCTAGCCTCGGACAGCGAAATCATCGCCATGCGCGCCTCCGGCCTGGGCATCGGCTACTTTGTGCGGGTGGCCTTCATCGTGGCCCTGGGCGGCACGGCGCTGGGCTTGTTCAACTCGCTGTATCTGGCGCCGCGCGCCAATCAGGCCATTCTGGCGATGGACAAAACCCTCGCCATGCAGGCCTCCTACGAGATTGAGCCGCGCGTCTTTGACGAGGATTTTCGCAATTTCGTTCTCTACGTGCAAGACGTGCGCTCGGGGACCGGCGCGGCCAACTGGCGTCAAGTCTTCATGGCCAACACCACCGATTCAACGACGCCGATGATCATCACAGCGGCCTCGGCCACCGTGGCCAGTGAAAGCACCAGTGATTCCGGCCATGAACTGCTCATGCGCCTGCGCGACGGATCGCGTCACGAAACGGTGGCTGGCCAGCCTCAGCAGTACAACATCTCCATCTTTGACTTCATCGATATGCCTTTGGCCTCCAGCCAGCAGAGCGCAGCGCATCTGGGACGCCTGGACACGAACATCTATGCGATGACAACCAGCGACCTATGGCAGCGCAGCCACGGCCCGGATGGCAAGCGCTTCATGATCGAGTTTCACAAGCGCTTTTCTTATCCCGTGGCCTGCCTGGTGCTGATGCTGGTCGGCGTTCCGCTGGGCGTCACCTCGCAGCGCGGCGGCAGAAGCTCCGCCTGGGTCTTTACCATTCTGCTGGTCTTTCTCTATTACCTGCTTTCCTCCACCGGCATCGCCTTGGGCAAGCAAAGCTGGATTTCAGCCTTCTTTGCCGTGTGGTCGGCCAACCTGATCTTCACTGCGGGCGGACTTTTTCTGCTGTGGCAGATGGCCGAGGGCGGCCGCATTCTGAGTACAATCACCTCCTGGACCGCGCGCTTTCAAAAGTCCGAATCCGACGTTGAGGCCAAAGCCCGCCGCACTCCGCTGGGCGGTCTGCTAAGCAGGTTCCAGCGGCGCTCGCGTCATGCGGCCGCCAGCAGCACCTTTCCGCGCATCCTCGACCGTTATGTGATCAACGAATTTCTGGGCATCTTTTTCCTGGTTCTGACCGGCTTTGTCATGCTCATCCTGATTTTCACTTTCTTTGATCTGGTCGGCGACATTCTGCGCAATCACATTGGGATCTCCGTGATTGGCTCGTATCTGATCAATCTGACCCCCAGCATGATTTACCAGATCACGCCGCTGGCCGTGCTGATCGCCGTGCTGGTCACCTTCGGCATGCTCAACCGCAACTCGGAGATCGTCGCCATGAAGGCCACCGGCATCAGCCTTTACCGGCTGGTGATTCCCATCGTCTCCATCGCAGCAATTTTGTCGCTCACGCTGTTTCTTTTCGACCAGTACTATCTGCCTCAGGCCAACCGCAAGCAGGAGGCTCTGCGCAACATCATCAAGGGCAAGCCGCCGCAAACCGTCCTCCATCCCGAGCAGAATTGGATCTTCGGGCAGTCGCAGCACGGCGCTCCAAGCCGCATCTTCTACTACCAGTTCTTCGACCCCGATCGCAATCAGTTCGCCAATCTTTCGATTTTCGAGTTCGATCCTTCCTCCTTCGCGCTTTCGCGGCGCATTTTCGCCGCCCGCGCCGTCTGGGATGCCCGCTCCAGCGCATGGCTTTTGCAGGACGGATGGCAGCGCGACATCAACGGCGCCAACGTGACTCAGTATCGCGAGTTCAGGCGAACCTCCTTCTCGGAGATTCACGAAGATCCCAGCTACTTCAAGAAGGAAAACCTCCAGGCGCAGGAGATGAATTTCGGCCAGCTTGATCGCTACATCGGCGATCTGCGCCAGAGCGGCTTTGACACCATGCGCCTGCGCGTCCAGCTCTGGCAGAAGCTCGCCTATCCGCTGGTGGCGATTATCATGGCGGTACTGGCCATTCCTTTTGCGCTCTCCATGGGCCGCCGCGGCTCCCTGACCGGCATCGCCGTAGCCATCGGCGTGGCCCTCACCTACTTTGTTATCAATGGCCTTTTCAGCGCACTGGGCAACGTGGATTACCTGCCCGCCGCCTTGGCCGCCTGGTCCTCGGACATTCTCTTCGGCCTGGTCGGCAGCTATCTATTACTGCGCACGCCAACGTAGAGCCATACGGCCAAGAATACCCAGGTCTCTGACAGCATAATTTTGTACCTCTAGTGCATGACTTCCCAGGTCCAAAAATCGGGACCTGGGGCACCCAGCATTGGTACATCTTCAAGCTGTCAGAGACCTAGCGCCCCCTCTATCAGCCGCTTTTTCGATGCTCTTCAGGCTTTGGATTGTGTCAGGGCACGACTGAAGTCGTGCCCTGACACAGTGCCACGCCATTGAAGCACTTATTTATGCACGCTGCCTAAGTTGTACGGGCCACGAGTGTTCATTTTTTTACATACGCATCACGCGAAAGGCATTTACAATGCGAAACTGTATGGTTGGCCTGAGAGGATGGGCTGGACATGGACAAAATACCCCTGAATGCGGTCATCGCCAGAGTATTACGCGAGTCGAATTCCTTGCTGCTGGCGCTATTCGAAAATACGGTTATTGGCGTATATCTATTTAATAGCGATCACTTTATATATGTAAATCAGCGATTTGCCGAAATGCACGGCTATACGCAGGACGAGATAATTGCTCGGGAACCGTGGCGTGTCGTGGCACCCGATGATCGCCAGCTTGTGCAGCGTGAGATCGATTTGCGCATACAAAGCAAGGTCAAGGTAAGCAGCCACTATGGCTTTCATTCCATACGCAAAGACGGCGCACTGTTCGAGTGCGAAGTGTACGGCGCTGCCACGCAGTTCGCTGAGCAGTCAGCGATCATCGGCTTAATGCTAGATGTTTCCGCGCGTCATACGACAGAGCGTGCCGTAACGGACCAACTGAATTTAATCGAAAAGCTGGTCGACACCATTCCCAATCCGGTCTATTACAAAAATGAGCACGACCTCTATCTCGGTTGCAATACCGCTTTCGAGCAACTTATCGGGCACAAGCGCGAGGAGCTTATCGGGCACACCCCTCACAATTTTTACCCCAAAGATCTGGCGAACTCCTATGTCGACGCCGACAAGTCGCTATTGAAGCAACGTGGCAAGCAGATATACGAAGCGACCATCACTTATGCCACAGACGGTACCCGGCATGATGTGGTTTTTTACAAGGCAACCTTCGACAAAGTGGACGGCAGCCTCGGCGGACTAATCGGAGTGATCCTCGACATCACCGACCGCAAACGCATGGAGGAAACCGTTAAGCGCGAGGCATACGACGATGCCTTGACCGGCCTGCCCAATCGCCGCTCGTGCTTCGCCCGGCTGAACGATGAACTGAAACGGGCACAGCGCAATCGCTGTAAGTTGGCTTTGCTGTTCATTGACCTGGATCATTTCAAGGAGGTAAACGACACGTTTGGCCACGACCTGGGAGATCAATTACTAATCCAGGCTTCCCAGCGCATTAGCTCTATTTTGCGCGCATCCGATGCGGCTTTCCGACAAGGTGGTGACGAGTTTATTGTTTTTCTCCCTGACCTAACCGATTCCGTGGCAGCGGGCTATACAGCACAAAAGATCATCGCCGAATTGTCGTCGCCCTTCGATCTCAATGGACAACGCGCTTATGTCACGGCCAGCATCGGAATTGCCTTTTATCCCGATGACAGCAGCCAGATAGAAACCCTGGTCAGCTACGCTGATCACGCCATGTACGCCGCCAAAGCGATGGGCCGCAAATGTTTCTGTTATTTTGAGTCAACGATGCAGACACACGCGTTGCATCGTCTCGATCTTGTCAATGATTTGCGGCAAGCGGTAATTGAGAAGCAGTTTGAGATGTACTACCAACCCATCGTCGATATGACGAATGGTCATACGGTCAAGGCGGAAGCGCTGGTGCGCTGGAATCACCCCGAACACGGCATGGTGAGTCCCAGCGAGTTTCTTCCCATTGCCGAAGAAATTGGCATCGTTGGTAACATTGGGAACTGGGCATTCCACCAGGCCATGAACGTTGCCCATCAATGGCAATTGCGGCGGGAGGAGAAGGACAAGGCACAAGAGCCGATCCAGATCGGCGTCAATCTTTGGCCGCACCAGTTCATTGACGACACATACAGCGATTGGGTCGATTACTTGCGCCAGCTCGGCTTGCCGCCGCATACGCTGGTTGTGGGAATTACGGAGGGCTTGCTGCTCGGCGTTCAGCCGGCCGTGATCGATGCCTTATTTTCCTTTCACACCGCCGGAGTGCAGATTGGCCTTCATAATTTTGGCGCCGGTAATTCTGCGATATCGTACCTCAGAAAATACGATATCGACTATCTCAAGATCGACCGTAGCTATATATGCGATTTGGCCGCCACTCCGAAGAACCGAGTCATTGTTGATCTGATGATTACCATGGCGCACAAATTGGGCATGAAAGCCATCGCCGAAGGCGTTGAAACAGAGGAGCAGCGCGATTTACTGTGTCAGGCGGGATGCGACTATGCGCAGGGCGATCTATTCGCAAAGCCGATGTCGTTGGCCGATTTTCAATGTTACGTTGGCATCTGAGCGCAAGAGTCCAGCTTACGATTCAACCGCTTCACCACCAGCGGCCCACAATTTACCCCCTTCCCCGTACAATGGAATCATGTTCCGCGATCTGCGCCCACTCTTCGCTTATATGCGCCGCTACCGCTGGGGATACGTGTGGGGCACGCTCTCCTGCATTGCCGCCAACGCCCTATGGGTGCTCTTTCCCCAGGTTCTGCAGATGGCCATTGATGGCATTGGCGGCCATTGGGCGATTCATCCCAAGGTTTTACAGGTGGCCGTCGACGCGCTGAGCCACGGAAGCACCGGCAGTAAGGTGCTGATCTTCGCCGGTCTGCTGGTCCTGATCGCCCTCATCAAAGGCGTCTTTCTTTACTCCCAGCGCTGGGTTCTCATCGGGATCTCGCGGGAGATCGAGTACGACTTGCGCAACGACCTGTTCCGCAAGCTGGAAAAGCAGGACACGGACTTCTATCAGCGCTATCGCACCGGCGACATCATGGCCCGGATGACGAACGACCTAAGCGCCGTGCGCATGTTGCTGGGCCCCGCCCTGATGTACAGTGCCAACACGATCTTCTTCACCGTGGGCGCTCTGTTTTTCCTGCTGCGCATCAGTCCCTGGCTTACGCTGGTGGCGTGGGCGCCGATGCCGCTGGCCAGCATCCTCGTGCAATACTTCGGCAGCCGGATTCACGACCGCTTCGAGCGCATCCAAGCCAGCTTTTCCGAGATCAGTTCACAGGCGCAGGAGAACTACTCCGGCGCCCGGCTGGTGCGCGCCTTCGCTCGCGAAGACTCCCAGATCAGCCTCTTCGAGAAGCTGAATCTCCAGTACATCGCCCGCTCTCTGCGGCTGGTTCAGATCATGGGCATGTTGTGGCCCACGCTTGAATGCATCCTCGGCATTTCCATGATTATCACGCTGCTGGCCGGCGGCCATCTGGTGATCGCCCATCGCATCAGCGTCGGGCAATTCGTGGCCTTCAACACCTACATGGTCATGCTCACCTTCCCCATCATTGCGATCGGCTGGGTGGTGAATATCTTCCAGCGCGGCACGGCATCGGTGCAGCGCATTGACGAGCTTCTGCGCGCCAAGCCGATCATCGACGACAGCGCCGCTGACTCGTCCATGCAAGCTGATACCGTGCTGCGCGGCGAAATCGAGTTTCGTGATCTGAATTTCAGCTACGGAGACGCCCCGGTGATCCACCCCACGGACAAAGACCCATCCGTGGGGACCCCGGTGCTGCGCGGCATCTCGCTGAAAATTCCCGCCGGTTCGAGCCTGGCCATCGTCGGCCCGACCGGCTCGGGCAAGACCACGCTGGTCAGCCTGATTTCAAGATTGTATGATGCGCCCGCCGGCTCGCTTCTGGTCGACGGCCGCCCGGTGCGCGACTACCCTCTTGCCGTGCTGCGCGGCAACATCGGCATGGTTCCCCAGGAGACTTTTCTTTTCAGTGAGACGATCCGTGAAAACCTTGCTTTTGGCGCGCCCTCTGCCAGTCCGGAGGAGATGATCGAAGCGACCGAAGCCGCCCACATCCGCAAGGAGTTCGAAGAATTTCCGCAGGGATTTGAGACCATCGTGGGCGAACGGGGCGTCACGCTTTCCGGCGGTCAGAAACAACGCGCGGCCATCGCACGGGCCTTGCTGCGCCGGTCGCCTATTCTGATCCTCGACGACGCGCTGGCCAGCGTGGATACCTATACGGAAGAGCGCATTTTGAGCGGACTGCGCAGTTACACCACCATTTCGACCACCATTCTGATCTCCCATCGCGTCTCAACCGTGCGCCATGCCGACCAGATTGCCGTGCTCCACCACGGCAGAATTGTCGAACTGGGCCGTCACGACGAACTGCTTGCCCTGAACGGCTACTACGCAGGCCTTTACCAGAAGCAGCAACTGGAAGAAGAGTTGACCGTCGCCAGTTAGAGCATTTTAGAAATTGGTATAGACAGAATCCACGCTGCTAAGTGGCTTTTTCCTCAAGAAAAAGCCACCTTCCAACACCGTTGTAAAGTCTATATGTATTCCTAAAATGCTCTAAGCCGTCCATTGCGCGGCAACCGCAGTATCTGCGTCAAAGTTCTCTGAATTGGACTGCTGGCGCCCCTGCGGCAGGTTGGCCACGTGTGGCAACCCGGCATTCGCTTTCGGATCCTTGGCGACCTCGCGCCACGCGCCGCGCACGTTCTTGACACACTCGATCGCGTGCTCGAACTTCTGCCGCGAGGCCGACTGCGAGGCCTGCAGAATCTGCGCGAAAACCGTGGCATAGAATTCGCTAAGCACCTCCGCTGGCCGCCCGCCCACATCCATGCGCAACCGCGCTTGCAAATGAATAATGATGTCCAGCGCCCGCTTGACGGCAATGCGCCGCCCTCTCTCGTCTCCGTGATCGACGGCCTCACTGGCTACATAGAGAAAACGAATGATTCCGTCATAGAGCGCCACAACCAGATCAATCGCCGAAGCGCCGTCCAGTGCCTGTGCCTGATAACTTCTCATGATGATAAAGCTCCTTGGTTAGCTGCTGCTTGAGCCGTAGCCCGTAATCGCCGAGTAAAGCTCGTTGATTTCGCTTATCTCGCTAGGAATCTCCTGCATGACCTCGTTGGCGCTGTTCAGTTCCGTGGTCAAGCTTGATTCCTCCGCCGAAATCAGGATTTCTTCCCTGCTGATGTCCTTGTTCAAGGCGGATTCCGTACTGCTGTTGGCTGTTTCCGCCAGCTTCAGAATTCCGGTCGACGAACTGGTGCCGGCGCTGGTCAACAGTGCGGCAAAGGTCGTGCCCCAACTGTCGGCGTTCTGGAAGAAGCCCGAAACGGAGCTATAGTCCGAGTTCAGCACCGAATCCAGTGTGGTCTCGTCGAGAGAGAGCGTTCCATCGGTGTTGACGGTGACGCCCAGCCCGCTCAAGCTGCCGATATCCGACGAACTGGTATAAGACAGCTTCGCGGTGCTGGTGTTGGTGGTATCGAGGACGCTGGAGGTTACGGTCAAACTGCCCGCAGTGCCCGCAGTGCCTGAGGTCAACGTCAGGGTTGTCCCATCGGTGTCCACAGTGGCCGTGGCCCCGATGCTGGCCGAGTTGATCGCACTGGCCAGACCGGAAAGCGTATCGTCCGAGGAGTCCAGCGTGATAGTATGCGCCGTACCGCTTGAACCCACCTTGATAACGATGGAGCCAGAAAGCGTATCGGTCGAAGCGTTAACCGTGGTCAACGTGGCGCTGGAAGTCACCGAACTGGAACCGGCCGTGACCTTTGCGCTTAAAGACGTGTCGCTGGTGGCGGTGACGGCGGAAGTCACCGTCAGCGCTCCCGTGGAGCCACTGGTTTGCGAGGTCAACGTCAGGGTCGATTTACTGCTGCTGGTCACCACCGCCGCCGTCACTCCAATGTCTGCCGCGTTGATGGCATCGGCCAGCCCGGAGACGGTGTCATCCCCTGACGTCGTCGGAACGCTGATAGTCTGCGCGCTGGTGTCGCGGACGCTGTTGGTCACAACCAGACTGCTCGCACTGCCCGTGTCGTCCGAGGTCAACGTCAAGGTCGATACGCCGTCCGTGGTTGTCACGGCGGCCGTCACTCCGGTGATGTCAGCCGAGGTAATGGCACTGGCCAGCCCGGAGATCGTGTCGTCCGAAGAATCCAGCGTAATGGTGTGCGCCGTGCCGCTCGAACCCACCTGAATGACGATCGAGCCGCTCAGCGTATCGGCTTCGTTGCCAGTCAGCGTGGCGCTGGAGGCAACCGAGTCGGAACCCGCCGTAACCGAGTCGCTCAAGAGAAAACCGTTCGCCGTCTGAACGACGATCGAGCCGGAAAGCGTCGTGCCGGTCGTCGTCGAAACCGCTGTCAGATAACCACTGGGGTTGGTCGCATTGGCGCCACTCAGAATATCCTGCTGCAGCATGGTCAGCGTGGGAGATCCATAGAGCGGCTCGGTATTGCCTGAGCTATCGTCCCCCTCCTGCGTATTGATGGCGCTGACCAGCGCGTTGTAATCGCTCACCAGGACCTCAACGCTGCTCTCCACTGCCGCGTTGTAATTGGTAATCACCACCTGCACCGCGGTCGTCGAGCTGGACAGCAGGTCAAAGGTCACGCCGGGAATCAGATCCGTCACCGTATTCGAAGAGATCGTCAGAGCGACGCCGTCCACCGTAATCGAGCCATCGGCACCGGTCGTGGCGGAAGTGTAACTGAGGGAAGAATCACTGTTGGAGGTATCGGTGATCGACGAGACCACCGTCATCTGGCCGTCCGTGCCCGATGTGCCCGAAACCAAGCTCAGCCGCGAACCGGAGGAGTCCGTCAGCACAGCGGCCGTCACCCCAATCCCGGCCGAGTTAATCGCCGAGGCCAACTCCGAGAGCGTGTCGTCGTCGGAATCCAGCGTGATGGTCTGCGCCGTACCGCTGCCCACCTGGATGGTGATCGAGCCGGAGAGCGTGTCCGAGGAGTCGGTTATCTCCGTCAGGTAGCCCGATGAGGTCGCCGCCAGCGCGCTGACCAACACCGTGTGGGTGCCCGCTACGGCCGAAGTGGAAGCGGCAGTCAACTCCAGCACAGTGCTGTTGGAGCTGGAGCCCTCCTTCTCCGATAGCACGCCCGTCGCTTCGGTCAGACTGGTCATGTCCGTCGAAAGCGTCGACAACAGCGTGCCGAGGCTGGAAATCACCGTGTCCTGACTCTCCAGTGTTTTCAACTGGGTCTTCCACGGCGTCTCAACATTTTGCAGATTAGCCACGATCTCGGAGACCGTTGTGCTCACATTGAAGCCGTCTCCGCTGGTTGGCGATCCGAAACTCAGACCAACTACACTCATTGCACCCTCCACCAGCGGCTCATGCAGCCAGAGAGCCGTACCAGAGCTCGGCCAGATTGGGAAAAACTCATCAACCGCGAGAAACCCGTCGCAACTCCGCACGGAAAAATCTGAGTCCGAATTGCATTGCGGATTTGCAAGATGATTTCCTCCGGCAAGGTGTTCATCGGCTTGAAAGAGCCACGACTTTATCCCCATCAGAAGATGGAATATTTTTTATCGCTTCTGTTTTGAAAGGGCACGACTAAAGTCGTGCCCTTTCAAAACAAAAGAGCAGGGCGCCCTTGTGGACGTCCTGCTCTGGTTGGACGGCTTATAGCCGGATGGTTTATTGCAGCAGCTTGGTAACTTCCTGCTGGACGCTGTTGGCCTGTGCGAGGGCGGCGATGCCGGTCTGGCTCAGGATCTCGTACTTGGACATTTCGGAGGTGGCCGACGCATAGTCGGTGGCCTGCACCGCGTTCTGCGCGGAGGTTACGTTCTCCGACTGCGTGCTGAGCACGGAGCTGACCGAGTCCAGCGTGTTGATCTGGGCGCCGATGTACCCGTCCTGCGCCGCCACGTCGCTGATGGCCGTGTTCAGGGCCGTCAGCGCGTCTGTCGCGTCTGTCGCGTTGTCCAACTTCGTGGAAGACAAATCTATACCTGTAGAGGCTGTATAGCTGATCGTTGCGGTGGTTGCGGTGGTTGCGGCGGTCGTTGCCGACACGCCAGTGGGTGCAGTAGTTGTGTTAGCAGTCGTGATGCTACCAGTCAGCGAGGTGGCTGAATCGCCCGCTCCCGTGAGGACCAGATCCCCTGTGGTGGCGCTATAGGAGGCCGTGACGCCCGTGGTGCTCGTCCCTTTGTTAATCGACGCGACGACGTCGCTGATCGTGCTTGTGTTGGCGGTAAGGCCGGTGAGCGTATACGAGCCCGTAGTACCAGCATCGGTCGTGTAGGAGATCGCGGTGGGAACAGCTGTGGCCACGGTGGCCGCCGTGTCGGTGGTGGCGGTGAGGGAGTAGGTCTCCGTTACGCCCGCCGCGGTCGCCGCGGTTCCGGCGGAGTAGCTCATTGTGCCGGAAGCATCGCCAACTGTGCCTCCGGTCGAGGTCGCATCCAGACTGCTGATAGACAGCACATCAATCGAAGCGCCGGTCGTCGAAGAGTCGCCAGTGTAGATATCGGTTGTCGAGCCGAAAACCGCCTGGTCGTTGTAGGTGGTCGTCGAGCCGATGTTGGAAATTTCTGACAGGATCGACTGATACTCCTCATTGGCAGCCGTATCCTGTGCTGTGTCGAGGGTGCCGTTCGAGGCTTCGGTAGCCAGCGTCACGGCCCGGTTAAGCAGGCTTGTCACTTGCGAGAGAGCACCGTCGGCTACAGTCAACAGATTCACGCCTTCGGTCGCGTTGGTTTCTGACTGGGTGAGGGCCGTTGCGTTCGCTTCCAGGCCATCTACCAGGGAAAGCCCAGCCGCATCGTCGGCGCCAGAGTTGATCTTCGAACCGGAAGACAGTTGATTCAAGACCGTCGACAAACTGGTGCTGGTCTTGTTCAAGTTATTTGCCGCAGTGATCGCGGATAGGTTATTCAAGACACCCAGGGACATGGGGTACTCCTTGTGAGATGCATGGATTTGCGCTTTTCTAACCCGGATGCGCTTCCTTGTTTTGTGTATCTTTGGAAGCTGCTGCCGAGTTGATTCGCGCTGCATCTTGCCCCTTCTTCGGCATGGGTATTGGAGACTTTATTCGCCCCGCTTTTGTGTCCCCGTCAGGACACTTCCGCGCTCTTCGGCTTTCATCCTTGAAGCTTTCTCATCCGCCGCCGATAACCACTTCAAAGGAGTTATAAGATCATGATCGAACTAACTCGCCTCAATGGTCGACCAATTGTACTGAACAGCGACCTGATCAAGACCGCCGAAGCCTCGCCAGACACCATGCTGACCTTGATCAATGGGGAGAAGCTGATTGTGCGCGAGGACTGCGACGAGGTTGTCGAGCGGGTGATCGCCTATCGCGCGCGTCTGCTGGCTTCGATTGCCCGGCGGCTGCCTAACTATAGCGATCAGCAGAAGGTCGTCTCGCTAACCAGTCTGGACGTTTCCGGCCAGCGCAATCCCCCATCGGAGTTTCCCAAAAGATAACTTCCGTTCCCACGCATGATCGATCAAGGAGATTTTCATGGATAAGGGCAGCATCGGCGGAGTTCTTCTGGCCATCGCCGGCATTGTGGCCGGTTTGCTGATAGAAGGCGGCAACATTGGCCAGATTCTGCAGCCGACAGCGGCCCTGATTGTCTTTGGCGGCACCATGGGCGCGGTCTTTGCCCAGTTCCCGATTCCTACGGTGCTGGCCTCATTCGGCGCTCTGGCGCATATTTTTTCCGCACCCCGCAAGCACAACGATCAGCTTGTGCACCTGCTGGTCACCTTTGCCAACAAGGCCCGGCGCAGCGGCGTTGTCTCGCTGGACAGCGATATGCAGACCATTCAGGATCCTTTTCTCAAGCAAGCGCTCATGCTGGCCGTCGACGGCACCGAGCCCACAGATCTGCGCAAGATCATGCAGGTCAGTATGGATTGCACTGCGGAGAGCGAAGAACGGCTCCCCGCAGTTTTCGAAGCGGCCGGCGGTTTTTCGCCGACCATCGGCATTCTGGGCGCCGTGCTGGGGCTGATTCAAGTCATGCAGCACTTGGACAACATTCAAGAGGTTGGCCGAGGCATTGCCGTGGCTTTCGTCGCAACCATCTATGGCGTCGGCATCGCCAATCTTTTCTTTCTGCCCTTCGCCGGCAAGATGCGCATTCACACCCGCGACAACCAGCAGCGCCGCGAGATGATGCTGGAAGGCGTGATTGCCATTCTCGAAGGCATCAATCCGCGTATGCTTGAGATCAAGCTAAGCGGCTTTCTGAACAAGGAGCAACAGAAGCAGAAGGAGCGCGCGGCATGAGGCGCGAGCGGCGCAAAAGCAACATCAGCCGTGATCGCTGGCTGGTTTCCTACGCTGACTTCATGACCTTGCTCTTCGGTCTCTTCGTGGTGCTATATGCCTTCGCCAGAACCGATCAGAAAAAGCAAGTGCAGGTAACAGAAGCCGTCGACTCTGCCTTCCGCGCGCTAGGCATTTTTTCCAGCGCGGCCAGCAAGCCGACGAAAAGCAGCAACGCGGGCAAGGACCAGCCCGCCATCCCCATGAACGTCGTCATGGGAGAGGATGTATTGGCACCGGCTAGGGTCAAGGATGAGTTGGAGCAGATTCATCGCGAACTGACGCAGACGCTCTCGAACCAGGTCGCCTCGCACACCGTCTCGATTAAGATGGGCCGCGATGGGCTGGTCATCAGCCTGCGCGAGGCCGGATTTTTCGCCTCTGGCTCGGCCCTGCCCAAGCCGGAAACCCTGCCCACGCTGCGCCGCATCGCCACCGCGCTGGGCCGCACGCCTTACGATCTGCGCATCGAGGGACACACCGACAACATTCCCATTCACACTGCGGAGTTCGACTCCAACTGGGAGCTCTCTTCGGCCCGCGCCACCCGCATTGCCCGCATCTTCCTCGACTTGAAAACCATCACGCCGGAGCGCATCTCCGCCGCTGGCTATGCCGAGTTCCACCCCGTGGCCAGCAATGACACGGCCGAGGGACGCAGTGAAAACCGCCGCGTCGATCTGGTTGTACTGCCACGCACCAAAATCAATTTTTCCGAGCCGGAAACGCCTCACGCCACAGGCCCATGGCGCAAGATCACCGATGACGATGCGCCCGCGCAAGGCAGTAAGTCAGCGCGCTAACCAAGCGAAGTTAGCGTGGTTAGCCGTGCTTCGCACGTGTTAGCGGAGTTAGGGAAGTTACTGGTTCATCATGCTATTGATCCAGCGCAAAGTATCCAGCGCAAAGTATTGACACACCGTGCCCCATCTTTGCGCCTTTTTTCTGGCGCAAAGGTGGGAAACCGACGCATTTCTTCTGGGCCGGATCAATAACTCCGCTACTCGCTACTCCACCCCCAGCACCTTCACGATGACCCGCTTCCGGCGCTGACCGTCGAACTCGGCATAGAAGACCCGCTGCCAGGTTCCCAGGTCCAGTCGGCTGTTGGTCACCGGCAGCGTGGTTTCGTGGTGCAGTAGCAGCGACTTCAAATGCGCGTCGCCGTTGGTTTCGCCAGTCCGGTGATGTTTGTAGTCGGGCCGCGCCGGAGCCAGTTCTTCCAGCCACTCGCCGATATCCTCAATCAGGCCGTTCTCCAGATCATTGACATAAATGGCAGCCGTAATGTGCATCGGCGAGACAAAGCACAGCCCATCCTTCACCCCGCTGCGCTCCACAATCCGCTCCACCTCGTCGGTAATGTGCACCATCTCCCGCAGTTTTTTCGTCTCCAGAACCAGATACTCCGTGTAGCTCTTCATCTCCGCCTCCATGCTTGGATGCTTCTTGCTGGTATGCTCTTCTGGCGCGGCTCTGTGCAGTCATGACACCAGGATAAGAAAGCTCAGCCGGAACTCCGCTAACCTCGCTAACTCCGCCAACTCCGCTATTCTAAAGCCAGCCGTGACCACAGTGAGCCATACCTCTGTTCAAGATCCTCTCGCCGCACAGCGCCTCCGCCGGATGCACGACAGGCTCGCCGCGGCCTACGGCCCTCAACACTGGTGGCCGGCCAAAACCCGCTTTGAAGTGATCCTCGGCGCCTATCTCACGCAGAACACAGCATGGAAAGCCGTCGAACGTTCGCTAGCCAATCTGCGCGCCGCAGATGCCCTGACCGTCAACGGCCTGCGCAAGCTCCCGCTCGAAGAGCTGGCCCGCTGCATCCGTCCTTCCGGTTTTGTTACGCGCAAGGCGCCCGCACTGAAGGCCTTTGTCTGCCTGCTGGATGAGGAGTTTTCCGGTTCGCTCGACAAGTTCGCCGCCGGTTCCACTGCCGTTTTACGCGCTCGCCTGCTGGAGTTGCCCAACGTTGGGCCGGAGACCGCCGACGCCATTCTGCTCTACGCCCTCGGCCATCCAGTTCCCGTCGCCGACGAGTATCTGCGCCGCGTCATCACGCGGCATCGGCTTCTCGTCCCCGCGCCTGGCCACAATCGCGCGGCCTATGAATCCATGGCCGAGCTCACCCGCCAAGCCTTCGCCTCCGATGCGCCGAAAAAACGCACGCGCCTCTTCAACGAATTCCATGCTCTGACGGTTGCTGTCGGCAAGGCTCATTGCCGCAGAACCGCATACTGCGCGGATTGTCCGCTGGCCAAGGATCTCGAGATGCTATTGATCCGGCAATAAAACAGCGACATCGCTTTCCACCCATTTCCGCAAAAAGACGCGGAAATGGATGGGGCACCCTGACAGTATTTAGTTGCTGGATCAATAACGGACCAGCGCAAATCATCCCAGGTTATGCCGTAAGATCTGGAAGGGGAGCTTGCCGATGGGACAATCCGCTTCTTCCATGCAGTTAACGCGCGCCGCCGATTACGCGGTTCGCGTGATGCTCCATCTGGCCACGCTGCCTGCCCATGAGCGCGCCTTGCTGCCGGCGCTGGCCAAAGCGACCGGAGCACCCAAGAGTTTTCTTTCCAAAATTCTGCAGGCTTTGTGCCGCGCCGGATTCATTGCCTCCCAGCGAGGGCAGGCGGGCGGCTTTGAGCTTCTGTGCCCCGGCCGCCAGGCATCGATCCGCGACGTGGTTGAAGCCATCGATGGCCCCATCGGCCTGAATGTCTGCCTGATCTCCGGAGTGGTATGCAACCGGAAAATCCACTGCCCTGCGCATCCGGTTTGGGCCAGAGCGCAGGAGGCCATGCTGCAAGTGCTCAACTCGGCCACCATCGCCGAGTTGGCCGCGCAATCGCCTTCCCCGCGCCCAAAATCCTCCAGCTAAAAATCCCAACCGGCGTAACGCCGCACTTGCAGCGGCTTCAGGCCAGCAACTGCTTCGCCAGCTTGATATACATCTCGACGGATTCCAGCAGTTCCTTTTTCGCCAGCTTCTCGCCCGGCATATGAGCCACGTGGATCGAGCCCGGTCCAAGCAGCAGCGGCGCGCCCCAGTTGGTCAGCTCCGGAATGTCGGTGGCGAACTTGGCAACCATGGTGGGCAGCCCCTCGACGGAGTTGAGCCGTACAAACGCCAGATCCAGCGTGAAAGCCACCTCCGCCAAGCCTTTGGCCGCCTCCAGAATCATCTTGCGTACCGGCGCGGAGTCGGTGACCAGCCGGATCAGCACCTGCGCCTCGGCGTGGTCGGCAATCACGTTGGGCGCAACTCCGCCTTGAATCTGGCCAATGTTCACCGTCGTGTCCCCGGCGTCCGCGTCCACCGGCCAATCCAGCTTCAGCAGCTTGGCCAGCAGCTCCACCATCTTGTGTACGGCGCTCTCGCCCAGCTCCGGATACGCCGAGTGGGCCATCTTGCCGGTCGTCTTCAGCGAAACCCGCAACGCGCCCTTGGAGGCAATCGCCACCTTGTTGTCGGTCGGTTCGCCATTGATTAAAAATCGGTTACCCTTGGGATGTCGATTCGCGAATTTGGCGCCGGCCGAGTCGCGTTCTTCGCCACTCAGGAACAGCAGCCCTATTTTGTAGCCGACCGCACGCAAAGTCTCTGCGGCGGCAACCTGAGCGGCCAAAATGCCCTTGGCGTCGCAAACACCTCGCCCATAAAGAAACTCGTCATCCTCGCTGAAGGGAATATAAGGTGGAACCGTGTCGATGTGCGTTGAAAAGACCAGATCGGGGGTCTCGCCCTCCTTGCAGGCATAAACATTCCAGCGCGGACCGCCACCGGCGTTCTCGCTCGGCTGCTCAACCGGGGTCTTTTCGACAGCCCAGCCGCGCTGGACAAGAAAATCCGCCAGAAAATCGCCCACCGCGCCCTCGTGGTAGGTGGTGGACTCAATTTCGCACAGACTACGGGTAAAACGAATGGGATCAAGGTCTTCCTGGACATGCGCGAGCGGAGCGTGATCGATCTTCATGCCTATAGAATATCCCAACTGCGCCAGCCATAGCGTTTAGAGCGGTTTCCTGTCCTTCAATGGAAGGCTTTGGGCGTGAAAGAGAATGGTCAGACGAGCCGGAAAAAGGCTTTTTGTGCGGATGCGCCACGACGCAGGAGGCATAAAAATTTCTTTATACCCTGCGCGTAGAATGATGTGTGGTAGGACCACAATTTTAGCCTCCATCTTGACCTGTTTGCTCCCCACGGCAACGGATTCTCGCCGCGAGAGTCTGTCCGGCGCCGCTGGTCATCTGAAGGGAATGGTGAAGAGGGTGCGCTCGCGCCGCAATGGGCTAGACAGGCAGAAATCGCCGGCTCCCCCAGGCAGTCGATGCTTCTCTCGCGCGCCAATCACTGTTTTCCAGCTCAACTCGATCCGCCGCAACTGGCGTTCCACGGTTGGCTGAAGGAGCAACAGCAATGACCAATGCCATCGATCCCGCTCTCGATACACTGCACGACACGGCCACGGAGATCTTTACCGGCGCCATCAAGGCCTGTAACGTTGCATCTGCTTTCGATCGCCGCATGCGCGTCGAGGACAGTGTGCTCCATCGCCTTTTGCCCGACGGCAGCGGACCGGACTCAATCAATCTGGCCAGCTACAAGAAGATCATGGTCATCGCGATGGGCAAAGCCGCGACGCCGATGCTTGACGTTCTGCTGGATCGCATCAAGCGGCGCAAGGGACTGCGCGGCATCTGTTGTTCCAACCAGTTGCCCAAGAAGCGCGATTGGCGCTTTCGCTACTTTGAGGGTGGTCACCCGCTGCCCAACGAAGACTCGTTCGCCGCTGCCCGCGCCGCGCTGGGAATGCTCCGGCGAGCCAAGAGAAACACCCTGATCTTCTTTCTCATCTCCGGCGGCGGTTCGGCCATGTTCGACCTGCCGCTGGACCCCAATATTTCTCTTGAGGACACCATCGTTTTCCATAGGCTGCTGCTGGCCTCCGGCGCGCCGATCAACGAGATCAATACCCTGCGCAAGCATTTTTCCGCGGTCAAGGGCGGGCGGCTGGCCATTGCGGCGCCGGAGGCGGCCAAGGTGAGTCTGCTGGTTCCCGACGTGCCGCTGCGCACCTTGGACGCGCTTTCCTCCGGCCCCACCACGCCGGATCACACGACCGTGGCCGAAGCGCGCGCCCTGCTGGAAAAGTATGACCTGCTCGCCAAGCTGCCGCCCTCGGTGAAAGCCTTCTTTGAGCGCGTGGACCTGCCCGAGTCGCCCGGCAACAAGGGCTGGCGTGCGCCGTTTTTCCCGAAAATATCCATTCCCCGGCTTGGCGGCCTGCCCGCGCGCCGTATGACGGCGGCCGCCTCCATGAGCGGCGAGGACGCGGCCTTCAGCCAATCGGTCTTCGAGGTGCTGCTCTCCAGCCACGACCTGACAGAAAACGCCCGCCTGCTGGCGCAGAAAGCTGGCTTTGATGTGGTGGTGGACAACAGTTGCGACGACTGGGACTACGCCGACGCCGCCCGCTATCTGTTGGGACGCTTTCATACCCTGCGCGCCGTCCACCCGCGCCTGTGCCTGATCTCGGTCGGCGAAGTGACCGTCAAGCTCGATCGCACGCCCGGCGCCGGAGGCCGCAACCAGCAGTTCGCCATGGAATGCGCGCTGGAGCTGGAAAGTTACCCCGGCGAGCGGCTGACCGTCCTCAGCGCCGGCTCCGATGGCATCGACGGCAACACCAACGCGGCCGGGGCCATCGCCGACCCAACCACCGTCGAACGCGCGCATACCTTTGGATTCCATCTGAAGTCCTCGCTCACCGCCTTTGACGCCTGTCCCATGTTCACCGCGCTGGGCGATGCCGTCGTCACCGGCCCCACCGGCCAGAATCTGCGCGACTTGCGCCTACTGCTGGCCGACAACGAATAACGCTCTTTCATGCGACGGCTGAAAACGGGAACTGATCCGGCAACTGAATACTGTCTGTGTGCCCCATCCATTTCCGCGTCTTTTGCGGAAATGGATGGGAAACGATGCCACTGTTTTCTGCCGGATCAAATACACCGCGCAATATCTTCACGGTTTGACCTCTGGAAAAAACCCCTGACGCAATGCCGCGCAATGCAATAGCATGGCTTCATTACCCTTTTGATCTGCATAGGATGGTTTCGTGGTGCGAAAAGCAGCCAGCAAAAAAGTCGTCAAGACTCCGGATATTCGCACCGTCGCGGCCCAGGCGAAGGTTTCCATCGCAACGGTCTCCCGGACCATCAACGGTTCCTCCGCGGTCAGTGAGCGGCTGCAAAAACGCGTCTGGCAGGCCATCAATCAACTCAATTATTTTCCCAACACCCATGCGCGCACCCTCGTTTCCGGCCGCAGCCACCTGCTGGGCATCATCGTTGAAAACATTACCAACCCGTTCTTTCCCGAGTTGATGCAGAGCTTTGAAGCGATCGCGGTGGCCCACGGGTACGAGATTCTGGTCAGTTCCTCGAACAGCGATCCGGTCGTGCTGACCCGCTGCGTGCGCCGCATGTTGGAGCGCAAGGTGGACGGCGTGGCCGTGATGACCTTCGGCGAGGAAGAGCCGGTGCTGGACCAGTTGGTGCATCACGACGTGCCTCTGGTACTGGCCGAGTTTCGCCTGGACGATCCCAAGGCCGCCACCATTCTGATGGACTATTCCACGGGCATTCACGCCGCCGTAAACCATTTGGTCAAGCTGGGACACACGAAAATTGCATTTCTCGCCGGGCCTCGCCAGTTGCACTCGGCCACGACCCGCGCCAACGACTTCCGCGCGGCGATGGAGGCCTCGGGACTCGAAGTCCAGAAGAAATGGATCATCGAGTGCGACCACACGCTCAAGGGCGGCGTGGCCGGATTCAAGAAGTTGCAAGCGCTCACGGCGCGGCCCACCGCCATCATGTGCTCGAACGACCTGACCGCCATCGGCGTTCTGCGCGCGGCCTACATGGGAGGCTTGCGCGTGCCGGACGACTTGTCGGTCATCGGCCTGGACGACATTTCCTTCGCCGAGTTCACGCTGCCGCCTTTGACCACCATCCGGCTCTCCCGCGTCGATCTGGCTCACGTCGCCTTCGAGGCGCTGCGCCAGCAGATCGAAGAGCCCGGCAATCCCAATCTGCAGCGCGAGTTTCTGGCCTCCACCAGTCTGGTCGTGCGCGGCTCGACGGCCCCGCCGCCCGCCGACAGCAAAAGCTGACGAGGCGGTAGCGCTGGCCTCCCGGCCGGCTGTCGCGTGGACGTCCTCGTCCACGCTTGTTTCTTCCTAGGCTCCCCCTACTGTGGTTCCGCTCTAAGTGCGTGCTATAGAATCATGCAGGAGTTGAAATGAAAACGCTTGCAAAGGCGGAAGTATGCATGGCCCTTGCAAGAATCGGAGGAAGCGATGTCTGTATGGGGTCATACCGCGGATGGTGTTGCGGTTCCAATCTTCACCTTGAAAAGCGGAAAAATTGAAGTGCGCGTCACGGCGTACGGCGCCAAGCTGGTCAGCGTCAAAACACCGGATCGCAACGGCAAACTGGCGGATGTCGTGCTCGGCTACGATCACCTGGATGACTACCTGAAAGACAACGATACGCACTTCGGAAGCATCGTGGGCCGCTTCGGAAACCGCATTGCGATGGGGCGTTTCTCCGTCGACGGAATTTCCTACCAGGTTCCGCAGAATAACGGCACCAACGCGCTGCACGGCGGACCGAAGGGCTTTGACCGCTACGTGTGGGAGTCGCGCGAGGCGCCCGACGGCGTCGAGTTCACGCACGTCAGCCCGGACGGCCACATGGGCTTCCCCGGCACCCTAACCGCAAAGGTGAAGTATTCGCTCAGCGGCGGCACCCTGCGCATCGACTACACCGCCACCACGGACAAGGCCACCGTCGTCAACCTGACGAATCACGCCTACTTCAACCTGCGCGGCGACGATCAGGGCGATATTCTCGGCGGACTGCTCCAGCTCAACGCCGACCGCATGACGCCCGTGAATGCGGATCTGATCCCGATCGGCGAACTGGCTTCTGTTGCCGACACGCCCTTCGACTTCAGCAAGCCAACCGCGGTGGGTGCGCGCATCAACGACCAGAACGAGCAGCTCAAGCTCGGCAACGGCTATGATCACAACTTTGTCATCAACGGCGAGCCCGGTTCCTTGCGTTTGGCCGCGATCATGACCGAGCCCGAAAACGGCCGGACGTTGACGGTTGAAACCACCGAGCCCGGCGTGCAGTTCTATACCGGCAATTTCCTCTCCGGCGCGTTCACAGGCCGTCACGGCATCCCGTACGGAAAGCGGACCGGCTTCTGCCTAGAAACGCAGCATTACCCGGATTCGCCAAATCAGCCGAGCTTCCCAACCACGTTGCTCCGGCCCGGAGCCACCTTCCACTCCACCACCACGTTTACCTTCGGAACAACAAAGTAAACACCGGTTGCTGGGTGCCCCACCTTCGCCAATTCGCGTTCTTTGCGAATTGGTTAAGGTGGGATATTTATAGCCTTTTATAGGATTTCTTCACTATTGTCGGGCACCCATGCGCCGGGTGCCCCACCTTCGGCGCGTTTTTGTTTTTGCGCCTAAGGTGGGATATTTATAGCTTTTTATGGCTTTACCCTCCGCACTTTTGATGGCCGTGTGTCCCATCCCTGTAGCTCTTCCAGAATCAGCATCCCATCAAGACCGCAGCATCTGCGCGCGCATCGCGGCAACCTCGTCGTGGGTCTTTTCTGCGGCGGCGCGGCGGTCGATGTAGATGCGCGGCGGTCCAAAGCGCACCCTGGCGGAGAATCCGCCTACGCCAAGCGCCTTCGCCAGATGCGGCACAAACAACGCATCGCCAAACCAGCACAATTCCCGCTCCGGCGTGCCGTCGTCAATCACGTAGCGAAGAGCGGCGGCGGTAATCGGCACTTTGGCCGAGGTGGCCGGATCGATCAGCCGCGGGTGGAAGGGCAAAACACGCCTGCCGTCGGTGCTGGTGCCCTCCGGAAACAGCACCACCGGAATCGGCAGCTTGAACCGCTCGCTCATCAGCCTCGCCACGGAGTTCGCGCTCTTTCGGCTCGAACGGTTCAGGAAAATAGCTCCGCCGATGCGCGCCGCATGGCCAAAGAAAGGCCAGCCGCCGATCTCGATCTTGGCGACAAAAAAGCACGGCATGGCCGCCGCAAGGATAATGATATCGAGGTAGCTGAGATGGTTCGAGACCACCAGCCCGTGCGCTGGAGGCTGTCCTTCAATCTGGTAACGAATGCCCATGCTCCGCAGAATTCCGCGACCTGATTGTTGCGTCCACAGGGCGCGCTGCTCCATGGTGAGAGGACCACGCAACCGCAAGGTCCAGTAGCAGAGAATCACCCTGGCGAGAGCGAATCCAAGCGCCACAGCACGCCGGATCGCGCGCCAGCTCACCTCGTCAACGGAGCCAGAAAGCGCTTGCGCGCCGCGGGCGACATCAGCTTCAGATCGAGCAGAGTAAGGAAATCGATGCTGCCAAAATCCCGATCCCATGCCGGCGGTCCGCCGATGCGCGCGCCGATGGCCAGATAGGTCTTCAGCAGCTTGGGCACCTTGGTGGAACGCGATTCCGGCTGGGGCGACGGCTGTGCCGGTCGGCCCCCTTGTTCGATGGGACAATCGTACGCGGCGGTCGGCCTGGTCTCAAACTCCGGCGGAACTCGATACTGCTCAAGCTGGCGATAAACCTGCCAGCCCTCCGCCGGGTCTTTCGAGTTCACCGATGAGCAGCCGATCAAATAGCGCAGTCCCATGTCGGAAGCATACTGTGCGATCCCTCTCCACAACAAGGTCAGCGCCTCCGGCGTGCGGTGCGCGCGATCAATGGAGGCGCGGCCCAGTTCCAGAATGTCCGCCCGCAGCGGTTCATACGGAGAAAAATCAAATTCCTGCTCCGAGTAGTAGCCCCCATGGCGCGCGGCCGTCGTGCCGGACTGCATCCGATAGGTGCCCACAACGCGACGAGCCGGATCGGCTTCCTGTTTGTCCTCAACCAGCAGATGCTCGCAGAAAGGGTCAAACTGGTCGGCGTCCAATCCGGTTCTGTAAGAGCTTTGCAGCCCCTCGCCCAACTCGATATTGAAGACTTTGAAGCGCAGGCGGCAGGCGGCCTCGCGATCTTCGGCGGTCTCTGCCAGCCGCAGCCGGTAGCGGCCGACCTCCGCCTGAATACGCGGCTTGGCTGGCGGCGCATAAGTCGCCGGTGAGAAAGCTACAGCCTGATGAGTTAGTCCAACGGCTAAATTCAACGGAAGTTCTTGCTCTATGGGCGCGATCACACAAGCAGTATCCGGCAGACGTTGTAAATGGACCGTAAAACCCGCGCGAATACTGTGCAAATACTTTGTTCAGCTTGCAACTCGGCAGTAACAGAACGCTCTCGCTGCGGCGGGACTCGATTCGCGTTACGATGCAAGACAGAGATGCCGTCCAAATCCACCTCGTCTTCCGCCCTTTCCGCCTCTTCGCGGAGCCGCTTTGCCGCCGCCTACCGCGTGCTGGAGGAGGCCATCAGCGGTCGCGCTTTCCCCGGCTGCGCCTTTGGCGTGCTGGTTAAGGACGAAGTTGTGCTCGCCGACGCGCTGGGCCGCTTCACCTATGACGCGACCTCGCCCGCCGTCACTGCGGAAACCCGCTATGACATCGCCAGCATCACCAAGGTTGCCTCGACCACCGCGGCGGCCATGCTGCTCCACCAGCGCGGCCTGCTCGATCTGGAAACGCTATTGGGCGAGTTACTGCCCGGCTTTCTGGCGGCTCGCTCTCCGTCCGACCCGGCCCGTCATGTGAGATTGCGCCATTTGCTGGCGCACAACTCGGGGTTACCGGGCTACGTGGAGCTTTTCCGCACAGCCTCAACGCCCGAGGCGCTGATCAATGCCTGCCTCAAACTTCCACTGGAAGCCGAGCCGGGCACGCGCGCCGTCTACTCCGATCCCGGGTTCATCCTGCTGGGCAAGGCGCTTGAGGCGCTCACCGGCGAAGCCCTCTCGACCTGGGTCGCGCGGGAGATTTTTTTGCCGTTGGGGTTGGCATCCACCGGCTTCGCGCCGCCCGCTGCTGAGCGCAGCCTCATTCCGCCCACCGAGGAGGACACGGCCTTCCGCCAGCGCCGCATCCAGGGCGAGGTGCAGGATGAAAATGCCTGGGTGTTGGGCGGCGCCGCCGGCCACGCCGGTCTGTTTTCCAATGTGCCAGACCTGTTGCGCTTGGGCCAGGAGATTCTTCGCGCCACGGGCAGACGGGAAAATGCACGCTTGTATAGCGTTGAAACCATTGATATTTTTGCCAGGCGGCAGGGTCCGGAGGGCAGTTCCAGGGCGCTCGGTTGGGATACACCCTCCAAAATATCCTCCTCCGGACGGTATTTTTCGCGCCATTCCATCGGGCATCTCGGCTATAGCGGCTGTTCCTTGTGGATTGACCTGGACGCCGCGATCGCCGTTGTCTTGCTGACTAATCGCACCTGGCCCAACCGCCAGTGCCAACTGATTCGCCAAGTTAGACCCGCATTCCACGATGCCATCCGTGAGGCGCTTGAATCGCATGGAAACGCTTACTCTCCTGCTTCGCCTCCGTTCATGGAGAATTCTCGCTCGGATTGACCGCTTTGCAGCTACAATCAAATTTTGGGGACAGACGCAATGAGCACTATTACCATGGCGCAGGAGACAGCCGGCACCCGAGGGATGACAATAACCCCCGAGAAAGACCAGGCCTCCCTGCTGCAAGAATTGACTACGGAGAGCCAGAACGAGGCTTCCCAGGGAATTGACACTAAATCCGCACTCGAAATCGCCCGCATTATCAATCACGAAGATGCGAAGATTGCGGCGGCGGTCAAAAAAGCCCTTCCGGAGATTGCACAGGTCATCGACAAGGTGACCCGCAGCTTTCGCGAAGGCGGCCGTTTGATCTATATCGGCGCTGGCTCCAGCGGACGAATCGCGGCGCTGGACGCCTCCGAATGCCCGCCGACGTATTCAACGGCGCCCGGGCAGGTGCAATACATCATGGCCGGCGGGCCAAAGGCGCTGGCCTCGGCCGTCGAGGTCAACGAAGATTCCGAAGAGTTGGGCCAGCGGGACATCGCACGCAGACGCCCCACGCGCAAGGACGTGGTTGTTGGCGTCTCCGCCTCCGGCCGCACGCCTTACGTGGTGGCCGCCGTGGCCTATGCACGCGCCCGCGGCGCTCATACCGCCGCCATCACTTGCAACCATGACACGCCCTTGGTTGCCGCTGCCGATCTAGCCATCATTGCCGACGTGGGCCCTGAGGTCATCTGCGGCTCGACGCGCATGAAGGCCGCAACCTCGCAGAAGATGATCCTGAACATGATCACCACCGGCGCCATGATCAGAATGGGGTATGTGTATGAGAATCTGATGGTTAACGTACATATGCAGAATTCCAAGCTGGTTGAGCGTGGCATTCGCCTTCTGATGAGCGCTTGCAAGATCAATCGCGCCGACGCCGTTGAGACCATCAAGTGCGCCGGCCGCAGCGTTCCCGTGGCTCTGGTGATGCTCAAAGCCAAGGTCGACAAGCCAGAGGCCGTCCGCCGCTTGGCGCGATCCGACGGCAATGTGCGCCGCGCCATCGAAGACAATCCGATGGAAATCATGTAGGTAGTTTTTGAAACTGTAAAAAGAGCCGCAGCAGGGTAATCCTGCTGCGGCTCTTTTTACTTTGTTGATTAGGCCGGTAAACCGTGTCATGGTTTCCCACCCTTTCGCCAGGAAAAAGGCGAAAGGATGGGGCACGGAGCGTCAATATTTGAAGGCCGGATCATTAGAACGTCGTCAAACTTACCTTCAGCAGCACATTCTCATCGGCTTTCAGGTTCAGGCCGTAGTCGGTCTGGTCGCCATTCCAGAGCCGGGCTGTCTTCCACTTCCCTGCCTCGTCGTAGCTGCCCTCTTCCACCTTGAGCCAATAGCGCTTCTTGCCCGGCTCGAAGGTCGGCGCAAAGTCCACCCGCACATGGTGGCCGGCGACAAGAAACTCATCCGGCGCAAGCTCCAGAATCACCACGCCGCCATCGGCTGGCGAATTGCCCTTGGGCTTCATCCAGTCGCCGAAGGGCGGCATTCCGTATTGAAGCACCACCTTCCAGCGCTCGAATTCCAGCATCTGGGTATGGTTCTCCGGGTCTTCGCTGGAGCCGCGCACCTTGCCGTCCAGATTGCCCTTGGCCAGTTTGCGGGCGATGGGAGCCAGCAGGCTGTACTGCCGCGCAAAGGGTTTCAGCGCCTCCGGCTCCATCGCCTCCGGCCCTTCGGTCTGGTTGCTGTAGCGTGTCAGATCCAGCCCGAAGGGCGACCAGCCAATCGCGCCCTGGCCGATCGCGGCATAAACATAGCGCGCATATTCGGCCGGATTGCCGGTCTCGGGAATTAGCAGCGGATTGTCCTTGCGCCGGTAAAGATCGATGACCTTGCTGTACTTGGCGTACTCCGGCATATAGATGTCCGGAGCAACCACGCTGATCGACGGCGCGGCAATCTTCCACAAAGCAATCTCATTGTCGGTAGGCGCGCCGGACTCGTAGCTGGGCGGCTTGCCGGGATTGAAGGGCTCGCGAAGAGCGGCATTTGCATAAAGCGGCAGCGGGTACTCTCGCTTGCCCACCTCGGCTACCTGCTCGATATAGCTCGCGATAAACCACGCCTGGAAGACCTCATCGGCCTCATCGCCGAAGACCTCGTGCCACGTTCCCGGCCGTTTGCCCAGGCCCTTCACAAGCTTTTCTGGCACCTCGCTGGCAAAGGCTTTTTCAGCCGCCGGAGAGTAGTCGCGCACCGCACCCCAAACGCCGGCCTCGTTCTCCACCTGCACCATCAACACTGTGCGCACCGGATCGACCGTTTTCAAGTGATGCATCAGCGCGCGGAAGGCCGTCTTGTCAGCCTCCAGCCAAGCCGGAGCAAAAATCGACGGCGAATCAACAGTCTTCCCGTCGCGGTTCAGCAGCAGCGGATACTTCGTCTGATCCAGCTTGATCCACTCCGGCGTGTAGTGTGCGCTGCCATTTTTCCATGTGCCGAACCAGGTCAGCACCAGCCTCTGATGGTGTTCGCGGGCCTGCTTGACAAGCTGATCCACCACGCTGAAATCGAAACTTCCCTGCACTGGCTCCATTTGCTCCCAGTAGACAGGCAGTTCGACCGTGTTGGCGTGAAGCATCTCGGCCGCCGGCCAAACCTTGTCGAGATACTCCGGCCACGCGCTGGAATTGTTGGCCTGCACACCCAGCATCAGGAACGGCGCGCCATCGACCATGAGAGCGAAACGGCCGTCTTTCTGCTCGATCGACGGCATGATCTTCTCGGGAAGGACGCGGCCCGCCGCGACTCCTGGCTTTTCCGCCTGAGCTGCCGCTGTGGACAACGGCGCAAAGCCTTCCAACAACCCCAGTGCCAGCGCCGTCCCGGCCGCCAGAATCCCTTGAATGCAGTTCCGCTTCATCGCTCTTCTTCTCCGTCCGGCCGTCTCCGGCGCTAAAAAACAATGTAGCAAGTATAACCGTCATCTCACCCGTCATGGCGCGCTGCATTTACACTGAAAGGCTGGGAGTAGCGCAGATCTATGGATAAATTTGTCATTCGCGGCGGCAATCCGCTGGTGGGAACTCTTCACGTTTCGGGCGCCAAAAACTCAGCCCTGCCTTGCATGGCGGCGGCAATTCTGACCGAAGACGAGGTCACGCTCGAAAACATTCCGCAGGTCCACGACATCAAAACCGAACGGCGACTGCTGGCGTCGATGGGCGCCGAGGTCCGGCTGTGCAGCTCGCCCAGCAGCACCACCATCAGTTGCCGCACGCTCTCCGATCCCGTGGCCAAGTACGAGATTGTGAAGACCATGCGCGCCAGCTCGCTGGTGCTTGGTCCGCTGGTGGCCCGCACCGGAATGGCGCGCGTGGCCATGCCCGGCGGATGCGCCATCGGCGGCCGGCCGATCGATCTGCACATCAAGGGCCTGGAAAAGATGGGCGCCACCATCGTTCAAGAGCATGGCTACCTGGAAGCGCGCGTGGAACGTCTGAAGGGCGCGCACCTGAACTTCGAAAAGGTCACCGTCACCGGCACGGAGGATTTGCTGATGGCCGCGGTGCTGGCCGATGGCGAAACCCTCATGGAGAATTGCGCGCGCGAGCCCGAGGTCAGTGATCTGGCCGCGCTGCTCGTCGCCATGGGTGCCAAGATCGAAGGCGCTGGCACCTCCACCATGCGCGTTCAAGGCGTCACCAGCCTTCATGGCGCACGCTATCGCATCAACCCCGACCGCATCGAGGCCGGCACATTTCTGGTGGCCGGAGCCATCACCCGCGGCGACCTGACCGTCGCCGACTGCAACCCGGCTCACTTGACTGCCGTCATTGACAAGCTGCGGGAAGCCGGCGTCCGCATCGATATTCTGGACCCCAGCACGGTGCGCGTGCGGGTTGAGGGAAAGCTGTGCTCGGCCGACATCTCCACCGAGGAGTATCCCGGCTTCCCCACCGACATGCAGGCGCAATACATGGCGTTGGCCACCCAGGCCGAGGGCGTCAGCGTGATCGAGGAAAACATCTTCGAGAACCGCTTTATGCACGTGCAGGAACTGGTGCGCATGGGCGCCGACATCAAGGTGGAAGGCCGCTCGGCCACGGTTACAGGGCCGACAAAGCTGTCTGCCGCAGCCGTCATGTGCTCGGACTTGCGGGCCTCGGCCGCGCTGGTGCTGGCCGCCCTGGTTGCCGACGGCGAATCGATTCTGGACCGCGTCTACCACGTCGACCGCGGCTATGAGCATATCGAGAAGAAGCTGGCCGGAGTCGGCGCCGAAATCCGGCGCATGGGCAACGTCTTCCCGGCCAAGCAGGAAGAAACCAGCGGAGACTAAGAACGCTCTGAATAAGTCCAGTCTTGAAGGGGCACGACTTTATAGCATTTTCACGGACAATGGATGGATGCTCCGTGCCCCATCCATTTCACTTTCTCTGTGAAATGGGTGGGAAACCACAAATTTAGGCCAACAGGAACTATGGAAACTCTCTAGTCGAGCCGATAAAATCTGCAAGATCAATGGGGCTTCAGCCCCTGAGGAAAAGCGGATTGGACCATTGTGACTTGTTCAGAGTTTCCTTAACGGCCAATTCATTTCAGGAATGCAATTGGGTTGTAGATTACTGAAGTTTACGCAAAGGTTTTGAAATACTCCAATTTATGAATGAAGATGACATAAAATAGACAATTTAATAGCATAATTCAATAACTTGTGCAGCTCGTCAGGAGATGATTGTGGTTGACTGGGGTCAATTGCCGGAAATTGGAGTTGTCACGGTGCTGGTATGCGCCTTCGCATCGGTCTCCCGCCAAAGCCATGCGCCGCTTTCCAGTCTCTGGCTAACCGGCTGGATCATGATTGTGCTCCATTTTGTCGCTTTCATGTTTCTGCCTACTCCGGGTATTTTGGGAACCCTTGCACTTTTCCTTGGCCTGTCAGCGCTGGTCTGGGCCGGTGTGCTGTTCATGTGGGCGGCTGTTCCCTACCGCCACAAGCATCTCAGCTTGTTGATGCTTGTGGGTCTGCTACTGCTGAACTCTACCTACATCGCCTTGATTGCCGCCCAACCTTCATGGAACAACGCCCTCACACTCGTCGCGGCTCTTATCGGTATTTTTCCGCTGGCCATCACGCTGCCTTTTCTGCGCCAGATCAATCACCCGCATCGTTGGACGCTGGTGGGGCTTTATGCTTCTCTCTCGGCTTTTCTGCTGGTTTTTCAACATCGCCCTGGCAACGGCGTCGACATGGCCGAAAATGCCCTGTTGTTCACCGTCTACTCTGGCTGCGCGCTTCTTTTTTGGGAAAGCCACCGCCGCGCCACGGTCGGCGCCGTCATCACGACCGCAGGATTCTTCGCCTGGGCTTCCGTCTTTGTCATCGCGCCGCTCATGGAAGCCTTCACCCCACAGTTCCATGTCGAAAGCGAGGTGTGGAATCTGCCCAAATACCTTGTGGCCGTGGGCATGATTCTTCTGCTGCTTGAGGCGCAGATTGAACGCAGCATCTACCTGGCGCTGCATGACGAGTTGACGGGCCTTCCGAACCGGCGGCTTTTTCAGGACCGACTGGCCAGCGCTTTGGAGCGCGCTCGCCGGAGCTCATCGCAGGCAGCCCTGATGGTGATTGATCTGGATCACTTCAAAGAAGTGAATGACACCATGGGGCACCATACGGGCGATTTGCTGCTGCAGCACGTTGCTTCCGTTTTTACCAGCCGCATTCGCCACTCGGACACTGTCGCACGAACCGGAGGAGATGAATTTTCCATGATCCTGGAATCACCCATCAGCCACGCCGACGCCGACCTGGTCGGCGAGTCGCTGCTGCAGCTTCTGAAGGAGCCCCTGATGTTGGAAAATCATGCGGTGCGGATCGGCGCCAGCTTTGGCATTGCGATCTTCCCCCAGGACGCTCAGGACATGGAGTCCCTGTTCATCGCAGCCGATCTGCGCATGTATGACGAAAAGCATGAAGCCACCCGTCAGGTCACTGCAGACGATTTCTCGCTGGCTGACGCGAGCGAAACCTAGGAACTTGTTGAATTTCGCTCAGTAAGTAAGTTATGCAGATGCAAAGTCAAGAGGAACAAGAGCTATTGCGCGAAGAGCGCCAGTGGAACGGCATCACCCATCACCTTGTACCCAGCGGGAGAAGGGTGGAGGTGGTCGCCGCTGTCATAGCTTGGAAAAAGCCGGTCTGGATGCTGCGGGTCGCGCAAGACACGGTCGAAGTCGATCACCGCGTCGAAGTGCCCGGCGGCACGAATCCATTCATTCACGCTCTGCCGGTCTGCTTCGCTCAGAGGCCCGGGATGGTAGTAATTTGATCCAACGTAGGGAGTTACCGTTGCTCCGTAGACGCGCAACCCATGAGCATGAGCCCGAGCAACGATCTGCTGATACGCCGCAAGGACTTGGCTAACCAAAGCCGTATGTTCGGCCGGGGATACTTCCCCGTTTCGCGCCAATCCGCCTAAGTCATTCACGCCTTCTAGAAGGATGACCCATCGCACGCCCGCCGGAGCCAGCACATCACGATCGAAACGCGCCAAGGCATTCGGTCCCAGACCGTCCGTCAACAGATGGTTGCCGCCAATGCCCTGATTGGAAACCCCGATGTTGCGCGTCTCCGCCTTGCCCTGCAAACGCCGCGCCAGCACATCGGTCCAGCGGTCGTTTCCATTCGTCGTAGCGCCGTGTCCGTCGGTGATGGAATCGCCAAGCGCCACCACGGATGCAGCTTTCGGCGCAGACTGCACGTCGATCTCTGAAATCTGATACCAGTGGTCCACACGCTTTGGATCCGTCAGATTTGCAGCTCCGGCAAAATCCCCCAGCACAAAATAGGAAGTGGCCCGCGATCCTGGATGCCCCGTCTCCACCGCTGGCAGCGCGTCGAGATGAAAGGTCACAGCCAAATCGGACAAAGGCGCAATAGGGTCGTCAAGTGGATCGGAAACAAATTCTGCTCCGGGCGGAACGGTCACATCCGCTCTGCCTGCAAAGCTCAGTTGCCGGTCGCTTTTCACGTCGATCGCCGCGGATGAAGGCGAAACCGGCTGTGCGATATGCACGGAGGTGAAATGGAGCGCCTTTGTTCCGAAGGCGTTCGACAGATGCACGCGCAGCGAGGGGCCGCCCACCGATAAGTGAAAAATCTGCCGTATCGTCACGTCGCGCAGATCTCCGGCCGGCAGCGCATTCTGCGGCTCTGGAATCTGTTGCGAAGCACTCCAGCTCGTGACCCAAACAGCTTCCTTGACCACTGGCCGTGCTGCGGCCTCAGCCCATGCGCAGCCTGCAACAAAAACTGCAAAGATTAAAGTTTTTAGTAACTGCTTTGTCAAAACAAACCCTTCCTTCTAGCATCTCCGTGTATCGCTTTTTATAAGTACAATTGCACATCGCCGTGAAACAATCAAATTCTGGCTTCTCCATTCAATGAACTGCGTCGTTGTGCATTGTGCGTCGCTAACTTGCGTGCTTCGTTTGCGGGCTACGGTGCGTTCGAAAGCAAATTTCCGGTCATGACAAACCTCCGGACTTATCCTGGCCGGTACGATCGAAGCAACACAACCAGACGCGATGGAATCGGCAAATTGACAGATGCGAATGGTCGAGCTGAAACTGTTGCCAGTGGTATTCCTGTTTGTACGGTCCTGCGTCTTTTCTACACAGTTCTGCGTCTGTTAAATCATGGCATGATAGGCGGCAGGCCAGTCGGCCCGCTTCGGCAATTGAGTGGCAAACGTTCTGCGAAGTTCAACGCCCCAAATATGTTATTTGCGGAGTATTGAATGTCTGAAACAGAAGACCAAGCAAAAGGCCCGCACGGAATCGGCGGCCAGAAGTTGCCAGGGACGCCCCCGCAGTCCAGCAAACGATGGATTCTGTGGATCAGCTTGCTGATCCTGATTGTTGCTGCCGCCTTCTTCCTTTATCGGCGCAATGCCGGAAACAACGCTCAAACGGCGGCGGCTGCGACCGGGCGGGGACGTGCGGGCGGCCCGGTTACGGCCTCTGTCTTCACGGCCACGAAAGGCAACCTTGGCGTATACGTCGATGCGATTGGCACGGTAACGCCGGTATACACCGCCACGATCACCGCGCAGGCCAGCGGAGTTCTGACCGCTGTGCATTACAAGGAGGGACAGTTTGTCCAAAAGGGCGGCGCGTTGATCGACATTGATCCGCGGCCTTACCAGGCGCAGTTGCTTCAGGCCGAGGGCATCCTGGAGCGGGACACCAATCTCCTGGCGCAGGCCAGGATGGATCTGGAACGCTATCGCAAGGCATGGGCGGGAAACGGCATTAACAAGCAATTGCTGGACGACCAAGAGAAGATCGTGCTCCAGGAACAGGGCACGGTGAAGAACGATCAGGGCACGGTGAATTATGACCGGGTCCAACTCGGCTATTGCCACATTACCGCGCCAATCTCCGGCAAGGTCGGTCTTCGCTTGGTGGATCCCGGCAACGTGGTGCAGGCAAACAGCACCACCGCGCTGGCGGTCATCACCCAGGTGCAACCCACGACGGTAATCTTCTCTCTGGCGGAAGACAGCCTGGGGCTGGTGCAGGCGCAAATGCACAAGATGCGCACGCTGCCCGTCGAGGCATGGGATCGCGCTCAGGCCGTCCTGCTGGCTTCCGGCAAGCTCGACAGCATCGACAACCAGATCGATACCACCACCGGAACCGTCAAGCTGCGAGCGCTCTTCGATAACAAGAAGGGCGCGCTCTATCCCAACCAGTTCGTGAATACAAGATTACTTGTCAACACGCTCATGGGCGCTACGCTGGTTCCCAGCGGAGCCATTCAGCACAACGGGCAGGTAACGTTTGTCTATGTGGTTGCCAACGGAGTTGCGGCCGTGCGCAATGTGACGATCGAGTCTTCCGATGGCGGCGTGACCGCGGTGCAGGGAGTCAACCCCGGCGAGGATGTTGCCACCAGCAGCTTTGAAAAGTTGCAAGCCGGCAGTAAGGTGATCGTTTTCAAGCCACAGCAGACAAATCATTCCGGGAAGGGAAGACCCCAGTGAGTCCCTCCGGGCCTTTTATTCAGCGACCCGTTGCGACTGCGCTGCTGATGGTCGCAATCCTGCTGGTGGGTGTGGTTGCCTATTTCCAGTTGCCGGTCTCCGCCCTGCCGCAGGTTGATTACCCCACGATCCAGGTGCTGACCTTTTATCCCGGCGCGAACCCGGACGTGATGGCCACCACGGTCACGGCTCCGCTGGAGCGCCAGTTCGGCCAGCTCCAGGGCCTGAGCCAGATGACCTCGATCAGCTCCGGCGGGTCATCGGTCATTGTGCTGCAGTTCGCGCTCAGCCTGAATATCGACATTGCCGAAGAGGAGGTGCAATCTGCGATCAACGCGTCGCAGAGCTATCTGCCCTCGAACCTTCCCTCGCCGCCGGTCTATAGCAAGACCAATCCCGCCGATGCTCCCGTTCTAACCCTGGCCGTCACCTCCGACTCGATCCCGCTGTCGCAGGTTGAGGATCTGGTGGATACGCGCCTTGCGCCCAAGCTCTCGCAATTGAACGGCGTCGGTCTGGTCAGCATCAGCGGCGGTCAAAAACCGGCGGTGCGCATTCAGGCCAATCCAACGGCGCTCTCCTCCTACGGGCTCAATCTCGAAGACTTGCGCACCGCGCTGACGCAGACAAGCGTCAATCAGGCTCTGGGCAACTTCGATGGACCGCATCAGGATTTCCAGATCAATTCCAACGATCAGCTGACCACCAGCAGCGATTATCAAAAAGTCATCGTCGCCTATCGCAATGGCGCGCCGGTCATGCTGAAGGACGTTGCCAGGGTGGTCGACGGCATCGAGAACAACCGGCAGGCCGCGTGGATGAATCAGGACCAGGCGGTCATTCTCAACATTCAAAGGCAGCCCGGCGCCAATACCATCAAGGTGGTCAAGGCCGTCAAGACCCTTCTGCCCCAGCTTGAGGTGAACCTGCCGGCCTCGATCCGGGTTACTCCGCTGACTGATCTGACGACCTCGATCAACGCCTCGGTGGCCGACGTAGAGTTTGAATTGATGCTCACCGTCGTGCTGGTGGTGATGATCATCTTTGTTTTTTTGCGAAACATATACGCTACCATCATTCCCAGCATCGCGGTGCCGGTCTCTCTGATAGGCACCTTCGGCGTCATGTACGCCATGGGCTACAGTCTGGACAATCTTTCGCTGATGGCGCTGACGATCTCCACGGGCTTTGTGGTCGACGATGCCATCGTGATGATCGAGAACATCACCCGCTTTATCGAGGCCGGGGACACGCCCATGCGGGCGGCCATGAAGGGCGCCGAGCAAATCGGCTTCACCATCATTTCGCTCACCGTTTCGCTCATTGCGGTGCTGATCCCGCTGCTTTTCATGGGCGACGTCGTCGGCCGACTCTTTCGCGAATTTGCCGTCACCCTGGCGTTCACCATTGTGCTCTCGGCCGTCGTTTCCCTCACCCTGACGCCGATGATGTGCTCGCGCCTTCTGCGCCACAATTCCCAGGCACAGCAGGGCCGTTTCTACCAGGCCTCCGAGCGCGCCTTCAACGGCATGATTGCGTTTTATGGCCGCACGCTCAAGGTTGTTCTCCGCTACCAGCGCGCCACGCTGTTGGTTGCTGTCGGCACGCTGGTTCTCACCGTCTTTCTTTATATCTATATCCCCAAGGGCTTCTTCCCCATTCAGGATACGGGCGTCATCCAGGGCATCTCGCAGGCGCCGGAGACCATTTCCTTCGAGGCCATGAAGCAGAAGCAGCAACAGTTGGCCGCAGTCGTTCTGGCAGATCCGGCGGTCGAAAGCCTGTCATCCTTTATTGGCGCGGATGGGACCAATACCACACTCAACAGCGGGCGAATGTCGATCAACTTGAAGCCCATCGGAGAGCGCAAGCTGAGCGCCTCCGAGGTGATTCGCCGGCTGCAAAAGAGCCTGAAACAGGTGGACGGCATGGAGCTTTTCATGCAGCCGGTGCAGAACATCACGGTGGATGACCGCGTCAGCCGCACCCAATACCAGTACACGCTGGAAGATCCCGACACGGCAGAGTTGAACCTATGGACCGGACGCCTGGTCGACCGGATGAAGCAACTGCCTGAACTCACCGATGTGGCTACCGATCAGCAAACCGGCGGACTGGCCGTCTCCCTGGTTGTCGATCGCGTCACAGCATCCAGGCTCGGCATTGCGCCGTCCACCATCGACAACACGCTCTATGACGCCTATGGCCAGCGTCAGATCAGCACCATGTACACGCAGTTGAACCAGTACCATGTGGTGCTGGAATCCGATCCGGAGTTTCAGAAAAATCCCGGCAGGCTTCAGGATCTGTACATACAAACCAATACCTCATCGAGCACTTCCGGTCCAGGAGCGTCTTCGACCTATGCCTCCTCTGGATCCTCGTCCGCCGGCTCGAACGCGGTCACCGGTTCGGCGCAATACACGCCCTCCTCGTCGGTGCTCTCGCCGCTGAGCAATGCCATCACCTCCGGCATCGGCGCCAGCAGCAGTTCGATCAGCACCGCGACCTCCAATAAGACCACCAGCTCCACGCGCTCCAACGCCGTGCCTCTGGGCGCATTTACTCAGGTCGAGCGAACTCCCGAGGCGCTTTCGATCAATCATCAGGGCCAGTTCCCGGCCGTGACCGTTTCGTTCAATCTCGCTCCCGGCGCTGCGCTGGGCGGCGCAATTTCGTCCATCGACAAAGCGCAGAAGAATCTGAATATGCCGGTCAGCGTACAGCATGGTTTTCAAGGCACCGCGGCGGCCTTCCAGGGATCGCTTGCCAATGAAGGCTTGCTGATTCTGGCCGCGCTGGCAGCGGTTTACATCGTACTCGGCGTCCTGTACGAGAGCTTCATTCATCCCGTCACCATTCTCTCCACGCTGCCCTCGGCGGGCGTCGGCGCGCTGCTGGCGCTGATTCTCTTCAAGCAAGATCTCAGCGTCGTGGCCATCATCGGCATTATTCTTCTGATCGGCATCGTAAAAAAGAACGGCATCATGATGGTCGATTTCGCGCTGGAGGGCGAGCGGGAACGCGGCCTGAATGCGACCGACGCCATCTACCAGGCATGCCTGCTGCGCTTCCGCCCCATTATGATGACCACCATGGCGGCGCTGCTGGCGGGCATTCCGCTGGCGGTGGGAACCGGCATGGGCTCGGAACTGCGCCGTCCTCTGGGCATCTGCATGGTGGGCGGACTGCTGCTGAGCCAGGTGCTGACGCTCTACACCACCCCGGTTATTTATATCTTCTTCGATCGCGTCGGCCACCGCCTTCGCCGAAAGCCCAAGGCGGATGAGGCTGGCAATTCGGCGCAACCGACGGAGGCTTTGTGAATATCTCGGCTCCATTTATCCACAGGCCGGTTGCCACCACGCTGCTGACGGCGGGCGTTCTGCTTGCGGGAGCCATTGCCTTCAATGTTCTGCCGGTTTCTCCTTTGCCGCAGGTGGATTTTCCGACTATCTCGGTTTCCTCCAGCTTGCCCGGCGGAAGTCCAGAGATCATGGCTTCGTCGGTTGCGACCCCGCTGGAGCGTCAGTTCAGCCACATTGCAGGCGTCTCGGAAATGACCTCGTCGAGTTCGCTGGGCAGCACTTCGATCACACTGCAATTCGATTTGAGCCGCAACATCGACGGCGCGGCCCGCGACGTGGAAGCGGCCATCAACGCCTCCCGCACTTACCTGCCGGCAAACCTTCCCGCCAATCCGACTTATCGAAAAGTGAATCCCGCCGACGCGCCCATCATGATTCTCGGATTGACTTCGGACAAGTACGACAAGCCGACGCTCTATGACGAGGCCTCGTCGGTCATTGCGCAAAAGCTTTCCCAATTGCAAGGCGTGGGACAGGTCTCGGTTGGCGGCGGCGCCGGTCCATCGGTGCGCGTGGAAGTCGATCCGACACAGCTCAACAGCTATGGCCTCACGATGCAAAATCTTCAGTCCGTGCTGAGCCAGCAGAATGCTCACGGGCCGGCCGGTCAGCTCTCGGACGGAATCTCCACCGCGGATATCGTCGTCAACGACCAGATGCGCAAGGCGGATCAATACCGGCCGCTCATCATCGGTACTCATAACGGCGCAGCGGTCAGGCTCTCCGACGTGGCCGATGTATCCAACGGCGCGCAGAATATTCGCACGGCCGGCTATTTGAACGGCACACCGGCGATCGCCATCATCATCTTCCGGCAGCCGGGCGCCAACATCATCGAAACCGTTGATCGCATCCGGGCGGAACTGCCGTCGATCCAGGCCTCGATCCCGCAAGGCATCAAGACCACCATCGTGCTTGACCGCACGACGACCATCCGCGCTTCGGTCAATGACGTTGAGCGCACGCTGATACTCTCCGTCCTGCTGGTGATCCTGGTCGTCTTCATCTTTTTGCGCAATGGGCGCGCCACGCTGATTCCAGCGGTTGCCGTTCCTGTCTCGCTGGTCGGCACCTTTGCCGTCATGTATCTGCTGGGCTTCAGCATCGACAATCTCTCGCTGATGGCATTGACCGTCGCGACCGGATTTGTCGTCGATGACGCCATCGTCGTGATGGAGAATATCTCCCGCCATCGCGAAGAGGGAATGCGGCCGTTCCAAGCCGCGCTTCTCGGCTCCAAAGAGATCGGTTTTACCGTCTTCTCCATCAGCGTATCGTTGATCGCCGTCTTCATTCCCATCCTTTTGATGAGCGGCATCGTCGGCAGGCTGTTTCGCGAGTTTGCCATTACGCTCGCAACGGCCATTACCGTGTCGATGGTGATTTCGCTGACGACAACGCCGATGATGTGTGCTTATCTGCTCAAGGATGAGAAAGAGATTCAGCATGGCCGCGCGTATCGCATGAGTGAGCGTGGATTTTCCTGGATGCTCTCCGGTTACAGCCGCTCGCTGACCTGGGTATTGAAACATCCTGGTCCGATGCTAACCATCCTGTTGCTTGTCATTGCTTTGAATTTCTATTTGATCGGAATCATTCCCAAGGGATTTTTCCCGCAACAGGATACGGGATCGATCAACGGCGGCGTACAGGGGCCGCAGGATGCATCCTTTCAGGTGATGGATAACTCGATCAAGCAACTGGTGAATGTGATCAAGGCAGACCCGGCGGTCGCCAACGTTCAAGCAAGCACGGGCGGCAATGGTGCCTCCAACGGCGGCAATATCTATATCTCGCTCAAGCCGCTCAGCGAACGCAAGATTACCGCGCCGGAGATTATCAATCGCTTGCGGCCCAAGCTCAGCCATCTGCCGGTTGCTTCGGCCTTCCTTCAGCCATCGCAAGACCTGCGCATTGGTGGACGATCAGGCAACGCCCTCTATCAATACACAATTCAGTCCGACAACGTGCAGGATCTGGCGTATTGGGGGCCGATCCTGCTGGCAGAGATGAAAAAACTTCCCGGCCTTCAGGATGTCAACACCGATGCGCAAAACAACGGCCTGCGCGAACTGGTCTCCTACGATCGCGCCACGGCCGCGCGGCTCGGCATTACGCCGTCGTCTTTGGACAGCTCCCTTTACAGCGCCTTCGGACAGTCGCAAGTCTCCATCATTTATACGCAATTGAACCAGTATTACGTGGTGCTGGAGGCAGCGCCGCGCTATTGGCAAAGTCCCAACGGATTGAACGATATTTTTCTCAATACCAAGGGAAAAGGCGTCGTGCCGCTCTCCGCTGTCAGTTCCGCGCAAGCCGGCACAACGCCGCTGGTCATCAATCACACCAGTTCGTTCCCATCCGTCACCGTATCCTTCAATCTCGCCCCCAATGTGGCAATGAGCGACGCCACGCGCATGGTTTCCGAGATGCAGCAGCGCTTGAACATGCCCTCAACCGTGCGCGGTTTTTTTGCCGGAACTGCAGCGGCCTATCAGGCTTCGCTGGCCGGTGAGTTGGTTCTTGCTTTAGCAGCCTTGCTGGCGGTCTACATCGTTCTCGGCATCCTTTATGAAAGTCTGATTCATCCTTTGACCATCATCTCCACCTTGCCTTCGGCCAGCGTGGGCGCCATGCTTGCCCTCATGATCTTCAAAGTGGATCTCAACGTCATCTCGATTATCGGCATCATTCTTCTGATCGGCATCGTGAAAAAGAATGCGATCATGATGATCGACTTTGCCCTGGTCGCCGAACGCGTGCAGGGCAAGGCCACCCGCGACGCGATTTTCGAAGCCTGCCTGCTGCGCTTCCGTCCCATTATGATGACCACGATGGCCGCGATCTTCGGCGCGCTGCCGCTGGCCTTTGGCACGGGAACCGGCTCCGAACTCCGGCGTCCGCTTGGCATCACTATTGTTGGCGGGCTGATTATGAGCCAAATGTTGACGCTCTATACCACGCCCGTCGTCTATCTGTTCTTTGATCGCATACGCCTCCGTTTCCTGGGCAAGCATCCGTCTGTTCTCACTCCGAAAATCGAGGAGGCTTGATAGGTGCTTGATCGTTTGTTGTCGTGTGAAGGCTGAGTAACCCTGATCCCGATTTCTTGGATCTGGAACAAAACGACACTCAATGGATGCTATTGGAGTATTTGTTATGAAAAAGTCGATCACGCCATTCGAAAATCTTTCTGCCGCTCTCTGCGCAGGCCATGCGGCGCTCTTCTGCGTGATGCTGGCCGGATGCAACGTCGGGCCAAAGTATACGCCGCCCACAATGACCGCTCCAGCGGCCTTCAAGGAGTCTCCCGCGCAGTTCAAGGAGACCGGCGGATGGACCGTCGCGCACCCCCAGGATGCAACGCTTCGCGGCAAATGGTGGGAGATCTACCAGGAGCCGGAGTTGAATGCGCTCGAAGAGCAGCTCAATATCGACAATCAGAATATTCGCCAGGCCTTCGAGAACTTCATGGAAGCTCGCGCACTGGTGCGCGAGACGCGCTCGCAGCTTTTTCCCACCGTGAGCGTCGGCTCTTCCTATACCCGAGCTCAAACTTCTTCCAACCTTGAATCTTCGACGGGCAGCACTTCGACAAACGCCAGGCAGACGCAGGAGTTTTCTCTTCCCGGCGAAGTTTCATGGGAGCCGGATCTCTGGGGAAAGGTGCGCAACGCAGTGCGGGCCAGCCAATATACCGCCCAACTGAGCGCGGCCGATCTTGAAAATGAGCGGCTCACCGAGCAAGCCATCCTCGCCGAGTACTTCTTCGAGATTCGCGGTCAGGATGCGCTGCAAAAAATCCTGAACGACGTGGTAGAGGCTGATAAGAAGGCGCTGGAATCCGAGCAGGTTCGGTACGATACGGGCGTAGACGATCAGATTGTTCTGGTTGCGGCGCAGACGACGCTAGCAAACGCGCAATCGGCGGCAATCAATGTCGGAATCGCGCGCGCCCAGTATGAGCACGCAATCGCCATGCTCATCGGCAAGCAGGCTTCGAGCTTTTCTGTTCCCGTGCTGGCCAGAACCAGCGCACCTCCGCCGATCCCGGTTGGCCTGCCCTCCCAATTGCTCGAACGGCGTCCGGATATTGCCGCAGCGGAGCGGAACATGGCCGCCGCCAATGCCCAGATCGGTATTGCTTATGCGGCATATTATCCTTCGCTGACACTTTCCGCCAGCGGCGGCATGGAAAGCTCAGCCATCAAGAACCTGCTGAAGGGGCCGAGCCGTTTCTGGTCCGTCGGTCCGTCCCTTTCCGAGACTGTGTACGATGGGGGTTTGCGCCGTGCGACGGTCAATCAATATATTGCCGCTTACAATGCGAATCTTGCCGCCTATCGACAGTCCGTGCTGACGGCATTCCAGCAGGTCGAAGACGATCTCTCCTCGGTGCGCATTCTCTCGCAGCAAATCCAGCGCCAGCAGGAAGCTGTCGACTCCGCACAGACATTTCTCAAGCTTGAACGGGTGCGATACGATACCGGCATCGATCCCTATACCGAAGTGGCGGCCGCGCAAACCGCTTTGCTTTCCAATCAAGAGGCTTTGACCAGCCTGCAAATGCAGCAGATGACGGCATCGGTGGCGCTGATTCAGGCCTTGGGCGGTGGATGGGACAAGTCGCAATTGCCCACCCCCGCCCAGGTTACGAAGAAACCGTCAGCGGCTGAAAGTAGAATTCAACAGTAAGAACTGCAGAGTGGAAAACCAGAAATTTAGCCTTGCAGAAACTGTAAAATGCTCCAGAGAGGGATGATCCATCGATGGCCGAGGTCGAAACAAAGTCTCTTCCAGAAAACGCCTACCAGCCGCTGAACCCCGGCGAATCTTATCAGCCCCTCGTGCCTGCCCAGGCGAAGGCGCCGGAGCTTACGCCGCGCTCCATCCTTTGGGGCGTTGTCTTTTGCGTGGTTTTCACCATCGCATCGGCCTACTCGGGACTGAAGGTTGGCCAGGTGATGGAAGCCGCAATCCCCGTCTCCATTCTTGCCATCGGCCTGGCGCGCGTTTACAAGCGCCGGTCGAGCCTGCTTGAAAATGTCATCATCACGGGCATCGGCGGCGCGGCCGGTGGCGTGGTTGCCGGCGCCATTTTCACGCTTCCCGCGCTCTACATTCTTCACCTCGATCCTCACCCGGTGCAAACCATCTTCATCTGCCTGGCGGGCGGCTGCCTTGGCGTTCTCTTTCTGATTCCGCTGCGGCGCTACTTTGTGCGCGAGATGCACGGCCAGTTGCCGTATCCCGAAGCGACAGCCATCACCGAGGTGCTCGTCACCGGAGAAAAAGGCGGCTCGCAGGCCAGGCTGCTCTTGCAGGCCACCGCTCTGGCGGGCATCTACGACCTTTTCGTCACCACCTTCCAGGTTTGGAAAGAGTACGTGGATTTTCAGTTCCTGCCCATTGTCCATACGCTTGCCGACAAGGCCAGGATGGTCTTCAAATTCGATGCCATCGGCTTCATCCTGGGCCTCGGCTATGTGATGGGCTTGCGCAGTTCGCTGATTCTCTGCGCCGGCGGCGTTCTTTCCAACTTCGTTCTGGTCCCGATGATCTGGTTCATCGGCGGCCACATGGATGCCTCCGTGTACCCCGCCATCCTTCCCGTTTCGAAGATGAGCGCCGTGCAGATTTACAGCAACTATGTGCGCTTCATCGGCGTGGGAGCCATCGCCACGGCCGGCATCATCGGCATCCTCAAATCGCTGCGCGTCGTCGCCGGATCGTTTGGCATCGCGCTGCGCACCTTCCGCCATGGCGAGGCCGCGCAGACAGAGCGCACCGACCGCGATCTGCCGATCACCCTGATTCTTCTCGGCGTGGTGCTGAGCGCGCTCGGCGTCGCGGCCTTTTTCGGATATTTCAGAGTCTCCTGGACGGTCCTCGCGGTGGGCCTCGGGTTGACGCTGCTCTTCTCGTTCTTCTTTACTTCGGTGGCGGCCAACGCCATTGCAACCACGGCACGCAATCCTGTTTCTGGCATGACGATGCTGACCATCATCATTTCTTCGGCGGTGCTGTTGCGCTTTGGCCTCTCAGGCACCACCGGCATGTTTTTCGTGATGGCCATCGCGGGCATGGTCTGCACGGCCCTGTCGATCTCCGGGCAAACCATCACCGACCTGAAGACCGGCTACTGGCTCGGCTCCACTCCGGCGGCACAGGAGAAGGTCAAATTCCTGGGCGTCCTCGCCGCGGCGGCCGCGGCCGGACTGACCATCGTCATGCTGGCCCACACCTTCCAGTTCGGAGAAGCGGTCGCCGGAGATCCACGGCCTGTTCTGGCCTCGCCGCAGGCGGCCATCATGAAGGCGCTCGTGGAAGGCTTCATGAGTCATCAGCCGGTGGCCTATGTGCTCTTTGGCGTGGGGGCCATGGTGACGCTGGTGATGGAGATGCTCGGCCAGCCTTCTCTCATCTTCGCCCTGGGAATGTATCTGCCGCTGGAACTGAACACGCCCGCATTGGTGGGAGGGTTCCTGTCGCATTTTCTGAACAAGCGTTCGGAAGCGGCCGGAGGCGAGCGCGGCAAAAGCATTCGCGAACGCGGCGTCATCATCGCTTCCGGGCTGATGGCGGGCGGCGCTCTCGGAGGCGTGCTGGGCGCGGCCATGCGGCTCATCCCCGGCTATCGCGAGAATCTGATCCGAACGCCGTTCTACTCGTTCGATCCCGTTTCTCAATCCGTCTCCGCGCTGCTTTTTGTTGGCCTTTGTCTGTATGTATGGTTCGGCTCGTTGAGAAAGGAAAAGGTGATTTGATGGACCAGGCAGGAATGTATGTAGCTGACGCTGTTCTCGGCATTGACACGCTCTGGGGCGGCGACGTTCTGTGCCCCTCGGGCACGGGGCGCTTTATTGCCGATAGCTGGTTCTCCGATGAGCCGCTGCCCGCTGCCTACACGCATCCAGCCGCGGCTCGCGTGCGCCAATCCGGGGGCGTCGCGGGCAAAAGCCTCGATCGCGCGGCAGTGGACGAGTACCTGCGCGCGGTCGATCTTCCCCAAGCCATCGCCGGAATTCGCCATGAGGCCGGCAAGATCGAGGGACTGCGCCAGTCTTATCTGATGGGAATTGCCATCTCTCTGGAAACCATGTGGGATTTAGCCATGGAGCTTCTCGGCAAGGGCGATCCGGTGCCCTACGCCCGCTCGGTCGAAGCCTCGACCGCCCGGCCGCCTGAACCCTCGCAGCCGGAGAAGAAGCGCGAGCGTGTTGCCGAATTGCTCGGCCGCGCCGGGTATTCCTCGTCCACTGCGGACGGGCTACTTGAAGCTGTTGATGCCTGGCGCCGCGACCGCGTCACGCCCATGGCCTCGGTGCGCGCGGTGGGCGCGGCCGTCATCGCCTATTTCGACAATCTCGCGGCAAAGAATCTGCTGCCTTATCTTCCCGCGGAGCTTGCGCGCGTGCCCCGGGCGAACATCGATTTTCTGCCCATCAAGGATGCCTGGTTTTCCGGTTCGATGAACTACATCGGTCGCGCGCGCAACACTGACGGCACTCCGCAATACGAGGCCAGCTACGAGATCAATGCCTCCCTGCAGATTTCCTTCCCCGAGTTTGAACAGCTTGTAAGTCACGAAGTAGTTCCCGGCCACGTCACCACATTCGCCTACCTGCAAAACTTGTATCTTCGCGGCAAGGTCGGCTTTGAAGCCACGGTCCTCACCATGAACACGCGCGCCGCGGCGCTGTTCGAAGGTCTCGCCAACAACGCGATTCTCATCGCACACGGCGTCACCGAAGTTGAGCAGTTGCCCGACGAAGACTTGCAGATCGGCGTGCTGCTGGCCCTGTTGCAGGACGACGCCAAGAATCAGTCCTCCTATCTGACCTGGGGAGAAGGAAGATCTCAGCCGGAAGTGGCATCCATTTTGCGCCGTGATTTTCTGGTTTCCGATGAGCGCGCAGACAAGCTCTCCGGTGCCTGGGGACGCCATCCGCTGCTGGGCCGTATGTATCTTCCTGCCTATCGCGCCGGCACGGAAAAAGTAGCTGATCTTCGGCGAACCTATCCCGCAGACCAGATTCTTCCCGCAATTTATGGATGCAAGGGATTGGTCGACATTCACACGATCGATCAGGTTCTGAAAGCATAGCGTGGCTTCGGATTGGCGCAGTCCGAAGCCACGCAGCGATAGCATTTTCGCGGATGATGAATAGGTGCTTCGTTTCCCATCCATTTCACGTTCTTTGTGAAATGGATGGGGAACCATGAATTTAGTTCTACAGAAACGGTGAAAATGCTCTCATTTGCGAGACACACATCGAGAAGACCCGCTCTATAAAATTGCTTTGGCAACGGACTGCAACGGCAAGACTTTGTCTACGCCGCCCAGTTTGATTGCCTCCTTGGGCATACCGAAAACGATGCACGTCGCTTCATCCTGCGCGATGGTCATGGCGCCAGCCTGCTTCATTTCCAGCATCCCGCGCGCGCCGTCGTCCCCCATTCCGGTCAGGATAACGCCCACCGCGTTTTTTCCTGCATAGCGGGCAGCGGAGCGGAAAAGCACATCCACCGACGGTCGATGGCGGCAGACCAATGGCCCATCCTTGATCTCCACGTAATAGCGCGCGCCGCTGCGCTTGAGCAGCATATGGTGATTGCCCGGAGCAATCAGCGCGCGTCCGCGAATCACAGTGTCGTTGGTCTCGGCCTCCTTGACTGTGATGGCACACAAGCCATCCAGCCGGGAGGCAAAGGCGCGCGTAAACAACTCCGGCATATGCTGCACAATCACGATGCCGGGCGTATCGGCCGGCAGCATTTCCAACACGGTTTTCAGCGCTTCCGTGCCGCCCGTCGAGGCGCCGATGGCCACCACTTTTTCTGTCGTTTCGGACATGGCGCGGGTGGCGGCCGGAAGAATGCAGTCCGCAGTGAGCTTGGGCTCGATCGTCAGGCTAGGCAGCAGCGTACGCAGCCTAGCCCTGGCCGCCGCTTTCACCGCATGGCAGAGCGTGATGCTCGAGTCTTCCAGAAATTGCTTGGTTCCCATGCGCGGCTTAGTAACGACATCCACCGCGCCGTATTGGAGAGCCTTGAGAGCGCTCTGTGTGCCTTCCTCGGTCAAGCTCGAACAAATCACCACCGGAATCGGGTGCTGGCTCATGAGCTTTTTCAGAAAGGTGAGCCCGTCCATACGCGGCATTTCGATATCGAGCGTAATAACGTCCGGCACTTGTTCGGCAATGCGGTCGGCAGCGACAAACGGGTCGCCGGCCGTGGCCATGATTTCAATCTCCGGGTCTGACGACAGCACGGCGCTCAACGTTTGGCGCACGACGGCAGAGTCATCTACGATCAGCACGCGAATCTTTGGCTTATCCATAGCCGCCATCCTTCTGTTGGCTTTATCTTTGCTTTTGCCGGGCGTATGCGCCCTTGCTGACGGTTTCAGCTTCCGGTGAGCCGCTGGAGCAGCACTTCTCCAGTCCCGGTATTAAATTGAATTTTGAGCCCGGAAGTGCCTCCAAGGCTGGACGCAATTACCTCAAAGCCCTCTTCGCGCAGCGTCTTGAGCGCGGACTCGCAGTTCAATTTGCCTACGGTTGGTCGCGATGATTCGCCAACCAGTAGCACATCGCCGCCCCCAAACAGCTTCACTTGTACTTCGCTGCGGTTCACGCCGAGCGAGTCGAACTTGCGGGCAAGATCGCGAATAGCAAAATCCACGTAGCGGTGACCATTGACACGGCTTCGTTTTGGCGGCGGCTTCGACGGGTAACTGGGCAGCATGGCATGGCAAATCGCGGCCAGGCCAAGCCGGGGAACCCAGAAGGTGATTCCCACGCAGGAGCCAAGCAGCGTCCGCAGAAGGACCGGCTTGCGCACCATGCGCGACTCCCCCGGTTGCACATAGATTTCCGGCAATTTGGTGTTATGCCTTGGCATTCGTCCTCCGGTAAAGAGCCGGAGCCACCGGCTCCAGCGGAAGCGCCATCTCGTGCAGGGATTCGGCATGGCCAACGAACAAATATCCCTGCGGCGCAAGATGGCGGCATAGCTTTCTGAGAATGCGCTCCTGCGTGGGCCGGTCGAAGTAAATGATGACGTTGCGGCAAAAGATAGCATCCATCTTCCCGGAAATTCTGTAGTCGTCATCCATAAAGTTCAGACGGCGGAAATCGATCAGATGCCGCAATTCCGGGACCATGCGCAGACGATTCGAGCCAGGCTCGCGGCTGCGCATAAAGTATCTTCTCTTCAGCATGTCCGGCACCGGCTCCGCCATTTCGCGGGAATAAATGCCCAGCCTGGCCTTCTTCAGCACGATGGTGGAAATATCGGTGGCCAGTATTCTGAAGCGAAAGCCAGGATGGACGAGCGCATACTCGCTGAGCACCATCGCCATCGTGTAAGGCTCCTCGCCCGTCGAGCAGCCCGCACTCCAAATCAGAAACGGTTCTCCACTTTCGTAACGCGATGTCTGAGCCGGAACCGCCTTCTCCACCAGAAAATTGAAATGCTTTGCCTCGCGAAAAAAATCGGTCTTGTTGGTCGTTACCACGTCAATCATGGAAACGAGTTCTTCTTTGAGCCCCTTGGCTCCGAACAGATAGTCGCAGTACTCGCCGTAGGAACTTATATCGAGAGCCCTCATGCGGTGCCTGAGACGCACCTCGATCATCGTCTTCTTTTGAGCGCCCAGATTGATGCCCGCTTTTGCGTAAATAAGATCGCAAAGGCGTTTGTAATCCCGAGCGGAAATATTTTCATCGCGAGTGCTCATGGTATAAACGAGGCGGTATGGAAGATTTTCAGGGTTAGAGCGTCTTCGGAATTGGTGTACTCCGAAGCCACTTGAGCTTTTCGGCACCCATTCCAGCAACCCTGAAAATTCTCCATACCGCCCGATTCCCTTCCTTTACGCGGCTACGAGTTGTTTGTCCACGGGTTGCTTGGCGGCCTCCTGTCCATGCACCGCCGCCAGCTCCTCCGCTGAAAAGACACGGTCGATGTCCAGAATCATGATGAACTGGGCATCGCGCTTTCCCATCCCCTTGATGAAGTCGGTCCGTATCTGCGTTCCAATTTTCGGCGCCGGCTGAATCTGATCCGGCTCCAGGTCAATCACCTCTTCCACCG